>ERZ791716.53-NODE-53-length-73286-cov-6.364832_pt1 | contig 73286 bp, 79 predicted proteins | sample MGYA00510049_ERZ791716 | MGnify/ENA primary metagenome ERZ791716 (study PRJEB30046, sample SAMN00715135) | human gut metagenome | study: EMG produced TPA metagenomics assembly of the A metagenome-wide association study of gut microbiota in type 2... | reverse complement strand
ACGGCGGTCTGTGCCTGAAGGAAAGATGTACCGCATGAGCCTATCGCCCACACCAGTAGGAGAGAAGTGATTGTCTTTTTCATAATGAGAGCAAAAATAGGCAGAACTTATGAATTTCACAAACTTATCCTAAAAATTGAGATTGATTCCAGCCATCACAGTGGCACGCGGCATGGGATACCCGGCATTGATTTCATATTTCTGTGCCAACAGGTTTTCACCACATGCCCAGATGTCCAGCCAGCGGTTCACACGGAAGGTAGCACGCAGGTTCCAAAGCACGAAATCTTCGGTCACCACGGGGTCTGTCTGCGTATAAAGTCCGGCAATGTATTGCAGCCCCGTAGATACGTTCCACCGCCCTCGCGAGAAACTGGTTCCGGCATAAAGTTTATGTTCCGGAGCGGCGATGACCGGGTTCTTCATGTGAAGATAGCTGTAATTTCCGTCTACCGACCAGTGGCGGTCGATACGGTAGGCAGCCTGTACTTCTACACCCGCATTTTCTATCTCTCCGGAGTTCTGGTTCAGCATACCACTTCCGTTAGGATTCGGCAACGTCTGGATAAGGTTCTTTCCGTCAATAAAGAACAGATTGACGCCATACTGCAGCCTGCCATTCATCAGTCGCTGTGAGAAGGCTAGTTCATAGTTCCACATAGATTCCGGTTGCAGGTCAGGGTTTTGTGGCGGGAACATGTACATTTCCCGAAGGATAGGGTAGCGGAAACCTTTTGAAGCCGATGCCTTCAGTTCCATAGCTTGTGGCAGATGAAAAGCCAGACCGACCTGCGGCACACATTCCGTTCCCACACGCGAATGATGGTCTACCCGAAGTCCGGCATTGAACGTCAGCCACGAACGGATGTCCTGACGCAAGTCCACGTATCCGGCCAGTTCATCTTCCTGTTTATCCACCAGGTCGGCAGACGTACCCGCATTTTCTCCACTCACATATTCATTCCACGCATGCCCTCCGTAGCGGAACCAGTCAAAACCAAAGGTAATGCGGTTTCCCTTGAAGAATCGGGAACTTTGATAGAGCGAAACACCCATCATGTGGTCGCGGGAGTTGAAGCGGGCATCTTGCGGACCCTCTCCGGCAGAAGGAGTGTATCCGTCGTTAATCCAGTGGTTCCCCCAGTTATAGAAAAAACTCCATGCGCCGGAAGTCTTTTCGTAGCGGTTCTCCATGGCAAAAGAAGTGACTCCGCGCGTAATGCGCTGGTCGCCGTCGAGTAACGGGGCAGTTATCGGACCGGAATAGGAGGCATTGAAATGTGTCACGTTTACATCTCCATGCAGGTTCCAGTGTTCGGCCACTTCATATCCCAACTTGGCATATCCGCCGTATTGTTCAAATCCCATATCGGTCCGATGCCCGTCGGTCCGATTGTAGGAGCCCGATACCACACTCGAGAACCGTCCCTTGCGGACACGGTTGGTGAGTTCCGTTTCCAGCGTGTTATACGAACCATAGCCCGCATGAAGATGTGTATCGACCCCGTCTTCCTGCATCTTCCGTGTCACAATATTGATCACGCCTCCCATAGCATTCGAACCGTAAAGTACCGAGGCAGGCCCTCTCAACACCTCTACGCGCTCAGCTAGAAACGACTGGTAGGCATCGGCTATCGGATGACCGAAAATCCCTGCATATTGCGGATGACCGTCAATCATGACCATCAACCGGGCCGTACCTCCACTCAGTCCGCGCAGAGAAATGCCGCCCGCCGCTCCGGTTGACACACCGTAGCCCATGATGCCTCGCGAAGTGACAAAGAGTCCGGGCACCTGTTCAGTAAGCACGGGCAGCAAAGACGGTTGCAAGGCACTTTCTATCTGGGCGCGCCCTACGACCGACACGGTCTGTGAAAGATGCCGCACATCCGTTTCATGGCGTGCTCCGGTCACTACCACCTCGTCTATCTGGTGAATCTTGCTTGTCAATGAAAGTGTATCTCGTTGTGGCTTCTGGGCCATTCCTGCATGGCAAGCCAGGCCGAGCAGCAAAACAGGTATCGTTCGTTTTTTCATTCAAGTCGTCAATTAAATGTATGCACGTAAAAGGATGCAAAAGTAAAAAATCCTATTAAAAACAAATTGCTCAGAGCCAATATAATTGCCCCTGAGCAAAACTGTGCGCGGTAACTTAGCGGTATCAAATTTTCGTAAGATGAGTTTACCCACTTACGAAATCCAAAGCAAGGATTATGGATACCGCAAATTTAACAAGAAAATACATACTATGGAGCAAAATTTGTGATTTTCGCTCACGGGGAATCAATGTCAGCAGGACTGCCTGTATGCTGGGTGTTTCTCGCTATACAGTCAAACGCCTGCAATCGCTTAGCTGCGGTGAAGTGATGTCAGAATGTGACAATTCCCGTCGCTGCAAACTCTATTCCTATGAAGGGGTTATCCATTCAATTCTTGTCAGTTTCCCTGACATCTCAAGCAGCCGTGCCCATGAACATCTGAGAGAAAACTACCCTGGTTTTCCATACGTCTGCGAAAAGACTGTACACAACTTTATCCAGTCTGTCCGGAAGAAGTATAAAATTCCCCCGACCAGACAACTTTAGCACTGCCACTATCGGCAGGGCCTGAATTTCTATACTCATAAAGTAACATTATACCTTATTATATATGAACACCAAGAGCTCAAAAATCCATCACAAATCCTATGATGTAAGCACTTCACAGTTTTCCGAGATCAAAGTCCGGAAACTGACCCGTCTGTGCGGATTTTCCGGATACAGCATCTACCGGTATCTTGTCAATGAGACGTTCTGCAAAGGAGCTTTCCTCCTGTTATGGAACAAGAAAACGGCACAGGATGTCGCAGCTTACTGGAACGCCACTCCGGATGAGATTACGAAAATAGTAAACGGGTGTATTCAGGTAGGTCTGTTCAATGACGAGCTGTACCAGAATCACGGTGTCCTGACATCGGCAGATATCCAGCAGGACTACATCAGGTGCTTTGGCATGGCTGCCATACCAAAGGAGTTTGAGCTGTTGTCCAGTTGATTGATTTTCCACTTTAAAAGTATAGAACTATGCCAAAAACAGCAAAAAAAGGTTTCACCTATTTCAGGTTTGAGTCCGATCATTTTTACGATCCAAAAGTAAAGAAACTAAAAAATAAATACGGAATGGAGGGATGGGCCGTATATCATTTCATCGTAAACGAAATCTATCGCGTTGAGGGGTGCTATATGCTCATGGACAGTGATGCCCTGTTCGACATATCAGACTATTCGCGTATGGAAGAAGAACGGATATCCGAAATAATCAGCTTCTGTGCCGAACTGGGTCTGTTCAACAAGGAACTGTGGCAGGACAGACAGATCCTGACCAGCGCAGAGATACAGGAACTGTATGTCGGAATCTGCAAGGCCATTCACCGCAAGCCTTCCATTTCCCCGGACATCTGTCTTTATGAGACCGAACCGGAACGGAAAGACACACCGGTTTCATGCAATGTCCTTCCCGAAGTTCCTGTAGAGACGTATTCGCAAACTGCCTGCCGGGATATTCGCGAAGAGGCGGACATTCCTCGCGAAAATAAACCACATAAAATAAAAGAAAAAGAAATATCCTCCCCAACCCCTCCACAAACTGCGGGAAAGAATGAGGAGGATTCTCTTTCCGGGGAGCTTAGATACATGGGAGTTCCTTCCGGTTACATAAGCTGGATAAACTATCTGAAAGGCTATTATCCGGAACTTCCGATCGAGAAGGCAATCGAGGACATCAAGGGGAGCGGCTACTGTCTGACTACGGCGAACTATCTCCTGCCTCTGATTGACAACTACATAGCCAAGTACAATGCCGAGTACGGACAGAAGGAGGAGGAACGGCGACAGAAAAAGGCCAGCTGCGACAGACAGCGGACACTTGACCTTCTGGGAATCCCCGCAAAGGTGCAGCAGGAGATACTTCAGCTCGGCTCCATCGCCCCCGTCGTACTTGACGCGACCCTGAAAGAAACCTGGGGAAACAAAAAGATAAAAAGCCCGACCCGGTTCATACTGAGCCGAATGAGACAGGCCGTGCCTGCATAGGATGCTGAATTACAGGAATTATGGGATGTTTTATAGGACCTTTTTTCTTATGAAAACCGTCCGTGAGGATAGCGAGAATAAAATTTTAATTTATAAAAAACATCCTGCCTGTCCGCGAGGATCGGCAGGCTTTACAGAGAACTTTAAACGATACAGACATATGACATCACAGGAAGCCAATTCAATACCGATAGGAGACATACTGTCCAGATACGGTTATGAGCCCTCCCACAGATACGGAGGGTATGACATGTACAGTTCCCCTTTCCGCCGGGATGCCTCCCCAAGCTTCAAGGTGTTCAGGGATGAAAACCGCTGGTACGACTTTGGCGAGGGCAGTCATGGCAGGACGGTCAATCTGGTCATGCGTATGGAAAACTGCTCATTTGCACAAGCAATGAAGCATATCGAGGCACTGGGATTTTCTTCCGGGACTACCAGTGTACAGCCCAAACAGGCATCCAGAGCAATACAATCAGTATCGTCAATGCAAATTCGGGATGTGATGCCCGTAAGGAACAGATATCTTCTGAGCTATGCCGCATCCAGGGGCATTGACGCTGATATAGTCAGCCGGTTCTGTGTCGAGGTGCATTACAGCTTCGAGAAGAATCCGGGCGAGAAATTCGCGCTTGGGTTCGCCAATGACCACGGCGGCTATGAGCTGCGCAATGTGATGTTCAAGGGATGCGCAAAGGCCAAGGACATTACCTGTATTTCTGCTGGGAACGGTTCATGTGCCGTTTTCGAGGGTTTCTTTGACTTTCTGAGCTTTGAACAGTATGTCAAGGATCACCCCCGGATGACAGAATTAAGGAAACTGGATGTATGTGTCCTGAACTCGACGGCTCTGACTGACCGCAGCAGGGATTTCCTTTCCGGGTACAAGACAGTGCATGCCTTCCTTGACAATGACAAGGCGGGAAATGACGCTCTGGACAGGATACGGGGTTTCCTTCCGAAAGGAAGCATACTGGTAAACGAGTCAGAACGTCTGTATCCGTCCTGCAATGACTTCAACGAGTTTCTACAGGGTGTCAAATGCCCAGCAACGGGAAATGAAATGTGAAAGTGCTATGACAAGAGAAGATATTGAAAAAGCAGCAGCGGAATATTGCAGTATTAAACCTTATAAAGAGTTTGTGTTGAATAAGAACGCGTTTATAGCTGGTGCAGAATGGTGCATCAGCATTGTGTGGCATGATCCAAGCGAAGTGCCGGAAGACAACACAATGATATTTGTGTTCGACATTAACCGCCACTCTGTTGTAGTTCTTGTGTTCAGTGACCGATGGAAAGAAACGGTATTAATATTTGGTATCATAAAATGGGCATACGTTAAAGACTTAATACTAAACATGGAGGAATGAATATGGGATACGATTTAATGCCAAAGAAAAAAGGAGTGAACGCTAAAAGCGGAATGGTATTCACCTGGCCGATTATCTTACAAAAAACGGGAGCTGGTTATTTATTCAAGTATGGGATGAACACCTTCGACCCCGGGAAATACATATACGACGGTTCCCGTCCTGATGGCAGTCCGGTAAGCAACGACGGCTTTGAGGTATCGAGAGAGGATGCGCTTATCATGGCAAGGCTTTTCAGAGGATATGTATTTGTGAGCCGCGAATTAAGGGAAGAATGGGATAAAAATACTGAAAAAGAGAAAGTTATGATAAAATCTTTGTTGGGCAACAAGGCCGAACCTCCTGCTGAAATCTTCCTGCAAAAAGTAGAAGCTCTGGCAGAGTTTTGCGAACAGTCGGAAGGGTTCAACATATGGTAGGTTATATAAATTATTCTGATCGGGCCAGATAAAACATTCGGAAATGACAAAAAGTTTTATGGAAAACAAGAACGACATACAGGAAAAGGTTCTGGACCGTATCCGTAAGCTGATACGGCTGAAAGAATCGACGACTTCGGAAGGAGAGGCTAACAATGCGGCCATGCAGGTGAACCGGCTCCTGAAGGAGTATAATCTCTCCCTGCTTGACATAGACGACAGGCAACCGGCGGAGAAGTTCCGGGTCAGGGAATCCGGCAGACTCAGTTTCAAGGATGCTTTCGGGAACTACTGGAAGCGGGACCTGCTGCGTACCCTGTGCAGATACAACTACTGCCGGATGCTCAGATATACAGGGACGACGGACGTGACCATTGTAGGAACTGACGAGAATATCGCTGCCGTGACTATGCTGTATGATTATCTGCGCATCACCTTCCGCCGTCTGGCAGAAACGAGACACAGGGAGTACGTGTCATCAAGGCGCGGGTACTACCGGACAGAAAAATACAGGAAGAGATACATACGCTCCTACCTTGAAGGCGTAACTCCCGGACTGAGGGAACAATATGAGAAGGTACGGAACCTTTCTGCCGGACAACCGGATGAAAAGGCACTGGTACGCTGTCACGATGCGTTGATCTGCCAATATCTGGAGTCGGTCGGTGCAGGCGAGTCCAGGATAAGAAAGAGCGATGTGAAGATTGATTTCCTGGCCTATCATGCCGGAATCCTCGATGGAAGGAATGTCAGCCTGAACAGACAAATCAAGGGAGGAAGCCTATGACAATAATATGGATACTGGTTGCCGATGCAATAATTCTTATATGGGTAATCAGAAAAGTAAAACACGCCCCAGCCGATACGGAACTCTGGGGCGAGAATAATTCAATACGGAATGAAGGAGATAGTACAACTGACCAGGGAGGAATATGAGAGTCTTGCTGAAAAGGCCGGACATAACGAGAAGGAGATTCTCCGGCAGGCCCGCAAGCTCTATGAAGAGAACGGCATCTGCGGAATCATTCTTGACATTGAGTGCGAATGTGATGTCAGTGACAGGTATTCTTTCAAGGTGAGCAGTTACGTCCGTGAGGGAAAGACCGGGTATTCCATTTCCTATGAGGACAGACGCCGGCTGCAGGAATTCGTGGACAGCCATGCTACCGAGATGATGACCCGGAAGTTCGGCAGGCAGATTGAAGACATCAACCACTGGAACACGCTGGCCCGCCGGATGGAGCTTGTCAGATGGAAGTTCATCGGGCTCACGGTTTTCGGATGGCTGGCTGCCCTCGCACTGGCCGTGATAACTTTAATAAGGTGAGGATATGGAACAGACTCTGTTACAATGGGCTAAAGAGGGTTATGTGCCAAACTCTGATGCGGCAGGAAAGGAAAGATGGACGAACTGCACCCATGTCAGGAAGGCCGTATATTACAGCGAAAATGAGGTACATGCAGATCCTGATGCGGCAAAGGCGGTTCTAAAAGCGAAGCGAAAGGAATGCAGGGCAGCAGCAAAGAAGCGTGAACAAAAACGGAAAGAGCTTGAAATGTACCGTGAGAATATGAAAACAGCCTGGCAGTGGTTACAGGAAGGAAGAATACCGAACCCTGATGCACGATGGAAAAGCGGTGAATCCTTAAACAGGACATTCAATACCTGTTCTTTTGGTAGCCGACATTACTATTGTCATATAGGAGAAACCCATTTGCCGGGTGACAGTGAGGAACTACAACAGGCAATAAAGACCAATGAGTCAGAATTTAATCAGGACTGAACGATGAACATAAAACATAACGACAGCAAATTTGACCGGCGTCACCATGTTTATCTGGCTGACAAGCGCAACGTGGTGGACCTGCTCATCGGATGGATACGCGGAGCCAACGACCGCTACCCGTTTGAAGCAGTAGAGGATTTCCTGAAGAAATATTCTCCGGATGATGAACTGTGGCGGCGCATTGTCGTCCGGGATCTTTCCATTGACTGCATCAATGACTGCTGCAAGCATCTGGACAGGCTCGACACCAAACTGCTGGTACAGGCCAGCCGCGAACTCCAGCCGGAAGCCATAAAGACCCTTGCGGACAGCGGAGCCGAACTGTAAGAACAAGAAGGACGATTTTTAAATGACATTCAAACAGACTACCATGTATTTCATAGACCATATACAGACCTACAAGGCAGTGAACCGTAAGGGGGACGAGCTTCAAAAATACATTCTGCGCTTTGAGCACTGCCTCATAAAGGATTCCGGGACACTGGGCGAGGTAAAGGAGAATATCCGCAGACGGATGGAAGAACTGGATGCCCGGTATCCCCGGACCCTTCCCATGAGCTTTCACCCGGAAAGAAACCAGTGGCACATCCATGTAAAGGGCAGGCCGGACAGCCCGGTATGCATTCTTTCCGTCACTCCGGTAAAAGGGCTGCTCGGAAAGGGCAGCGTTTCCTTTCCCGGAAATCCGGACATTGAAAACGTAAAAGTATGAAGAATACATACTGGTATGCCGTGGATTATGACGGCACGGGACATCTGTTCATCTACAAGCCTGAAAGGGACACCGGAATATGGAAGGGCGAGGAAGCTATCCATATTCCCAAAGGAGTGTTCCAGGGCATGTTTCCGGGACTGACCTGGCAGGATGCTCCGATGGCCGTACTGGTGGAGGTACTTCCCCGGGAGGAAACTGCCGGACTGAAGCTGTCCAAGATCCTGAATTACTATATGAAAAGATGTGTGCGTTTTTTCAGAAAGGAATCATGACAGTCCTTCGGACTCGGCCGTGATGTGGAATAGTATAGAATCCGGGACGCCTATTCCCCGATAAGTGCCCACAAGAATGATATGTAAGAACAAACATTAAATATAAAAATGAATTATGCCACGAAGCATTACTGAAAAGAACATAAAGATTCATGTCCGCAATGAGGAGACGGATTCGGTAGAAGATACAAAAGCCAGGATTCCATACCGGACATTAAAAGCCCTTAAAGCCAGAAAGCGGATTTACAAGGACACGAAGGAAGCTTTTTTCCTGATTGAGTCAGATTGTGAGCTGAGTCTGTAAGTACCAATTTAAAACCAATTAAATGATTGAGAATATGGAGATACAAGGAAAAATCATTGCTGTACAGCCCGTCAAGTCGGGAGTCAGCAAGAGCTCCGGCAACGAATGGAAGAGCCTGGAGTTTGTCGTGGGAATGGAAGGAAACAAGCCGCAGAGCCTTTGCCTGCAGCTGATGAACCAGAACATTGACCGCTATGCCGTAGAAGTCGGCATGACTGTCCATGTCAAGTTTGACTGTGCGGCAAGACAGTGGGAGGAACGCTGGTTCAACACCCTGACGGCATGGGAGGTGACTGTCATCAAAGGAAAGGAGGCATGAGAATGGGCATGTGGAAAAAGCTGTTTCTATGTGCGGGACTGCTGGCATTCTGCCTGGCGGCATCGGCACAGTCCTATTCATTGCGTACCAATGTGATCGGTCTGGCCACGACAAACCTGAACATTGAGGGTTCCATGACCCTGAGCCGCAAATGGTCGCTTCATCTGCCCTTGCAGTACAATCCGTTCAAGTTCGGACACAACAGGCAGTTCCGCAACTTCTATGCGGCTCCCGGCGCACGCTACTGGCTGCTGGAAAGCTACATGGGCGGATTTATTGGAATGTACGGTACTGCCGGGACGTACAGCGTGGGAAACCTGTTCGGAAACAAATACCGCTATGAAGGTGAGGGTTATGGTGTGGGAGTCAGCGTCGGAAAAGCCTACCAGGTCGGCAGACGATGGAACCTTGAATGGGAAGTCGGGGCAGGCGCAGTCTGGCTGGCATATGACAAGTATCTGTGCAGACGCTGCGGAGACCTTGTAGGACGGAACTACGGCTGGCATTTCCTTCCGACCCGGGCTGCCTTCAATGTCGTGTATCTCTTTTAAATGCAGGAAAAATGAGGACTACAAGATGTATCATACCGTTTGCGCTGCTTTCGGGCCTGCTCCTTTCCTGTGCTACGGAACACCGCCTGGCACGCGTGCGCATCTCGCAGCCGAGAATGAAGGAGCTGGTGACGGATACGGCCTACAAAGTGCCGGAACAGATAACATGGACGGACGACAAGGGTGAGCGGCATATCGTCACACGTGCCGAGAAGGACAGTGTGACCGGTGAGGACATCACTTCCGTAGAGCTGTCCGAAATCACCGTAATGGCCAGAAGCAAGCAGGTGGCGGAAAGAAACGGGAAGATAAACCTGGACTTTGTCGTGACGGTTCCGGGAGAGCTGATCAGCAACAAGTGGCAGCTCCAGCTGACTCCGGTGGCCTACAAGCCTGCCGACACGCTGTACCTTGACAGGATATTCCTTTCCGGGGCAGACTTTGCCAAGATGCAGAAAAAAGGCTACATGCGTTATCAGGCATTCATGAGCTCAATCATACCTGACAGCCTGTACCTTAAGAAAATGTTCGACGAGAAGGGATACAAAAAGGCACTGGCCGAGCTGGAGGAGGAATATTTCCAGGCCTGGAAGCACGAGGTGCTGCAGAAGGAACGGTGGATTGACTGGTCGGACAAGGCAAATGCCCGGTTCGTCCTGTTCAACTGGCGCGTCGAGCAGAACCGCAGGGCCATTGCGGGATACAACTCAGTCCTGGAACACCTGCCCGCCTACTGGATGACAAGGGAACTTGAAGGGAAATACATTCCTTCCAAATGGAAGATGTTCGCAGAGGGGAACCATAATATCCGCACCCGGAGCATTTCCCCGGAGGATTCTGCCGCCATCACAAAGCGTTTTACCGATTTCGGGAAGATAGCAGAAAACCGGAAAAGAAAAGAGCAGGCCGATGCCATGTATGACAAATATGTGCGCTTCCCCTATGAGGCGGCCCGTCTGGACACGGTCATCCGGGAAGGGGACAAGTTCGTGTACTACTACAAACAGGAACTTCCGGCTACGGAGAATACGAAAAAGATAGACCTGACGCTTGACGGACTGATTCTTGCCAAGGACGAGACGCGCACGCCGCTTCCGCCATCGGACACGATCACCTATTTCATCTCGAGCATGGTGCAGTTCCTTGACCGCTCCCCGAGATACAAGAAGAAAATCGTCACCCGCAAGGATGAGGTAAGCCTGCGCGCATACGTGGCCTACAAGACGGGCAGCACCGAATTCCGGGAAGAAATCGGAAACAACAGACAGGAGATCGACAAGGTCTTTGAAACGGTACGGAGCATCAACTATACGGGTGAGTTTCTCATAGACAGCGTGCTGATGACAGCGACCTCGTCCCCGGAGGGCAGTGCCGGAATGAACCTGTTCCTTTCCAGGGGACGTGCGACGGAACTGAAGAAGTACCTCGCAAGGCGCACGGAGGATGCGGAAGGCATTGACTCGATTTTCCGCCCTGCATGGCGGGGAGAGGACTGGGACAGACTGCGCGGGCTTGTTGCGGGTGACGATACCCTGATGCACAGGTCTGAGCTGCTCCGGATCATGGATGACACGGAAAATCCCGACATCCGGGAATATGCCCTGAGAAAGTACCCGGAAGACTACAGAAGAATCCGGGAAAGGCATTATCCCCTCCTGCGCGGGGTGGAATTCCGGTTCCATCTCCACCGGCGGGACATGATTCAGGATACGGTTGTGATGCCGGTCATCGACAGTACTTATATGGATGCCGTACAGATGATAGAGGACAGGAAATACAGGCAGGCCCTTGCCCTGCTGGATGACCTCTACCCGGAAGACTACAATACCGCAGTCTGCCTCATGTCACTCGGCTATGATGCCCGTGCGCTCGAAATCATGCAGAAACAGCAGGACACGTCAGACAGGAACTACCTGCTTGCCATCCTGTACAGCCGCCTGGGCCGTAAGGAGGATGCCGTCAAGTCATATGTAAGGTCATGTGACCAAGACGGGACAAAGATCTGGCGCGGACGGCTGGACCCCGAAATTAACACGCTTATTGAAACTTATAATTTATATAAAGATGAATATTAAAGCACTGATGCTCGCATCACTCCCTGCAGTCATGCTCTGCAGCTGCAATTTCAACGAGGACTTCTGTATCCGCAGCGGTGAGTTTGTGGCCTGGTGTGATTTCAGCGGAATAAAGGAGACACCTCCTGTCCCCCAGGAAAGGCACATCATCCCGTTCGGGACGGACGTGCCGCCCTCAGAAGGGACAACGTTCACACAGGACACACTCCGGTGGAGCCTGCCCCAGGGGGCATACAGGTTCCTGTTCTATACGGGAAACTACGAGGTACTGGACAGGAATGACTACCACGAGGCACGCCTGTCCGTCCGGACTGACACAATAGACGGAAAAGTGTACATTTCAGAGGCACAGAAGTTCTGCTGCTCCTCTGCCTTCAGTGAAAGGCTCGAATACCAGAATCCCAAACGGGTAAGGATACAGCCGGTCCCCTTTGTCCAGAAACTGAATGTAAAGATCAACGTGTCGGGAAACACCGTCCCCTTGAACGGCCTGAACAGTACTCTCTCCGGAATCTCTACGGCAAGGTATCTGGCCTCCCGTGAAAGGAGCGGGACTGCAAGCCTGACCGCCCCCTTCGCAAAAAAGGCGGAGGGCGTATGGACGGCAAGCCTTTATGTGTTCGGATTCAGCCCGGCAGAAGAGAACGTGTTTGTCGTAGAAACCCGGATGGATGAGGAGGATTCCGCATTCAATGAAAGCCAGTCCGTCGACCTGACCCCATATCTGCGGGGATTTGACGGTGACGAGATCTCGCTGGAGCTGGACCTGCACATCGGAAAGGAACTTGAGATTGGCGAGCCGGTCATCATCCCGGACTGGGAGGATACTCCTGAGACTGAATTCCCTTAACATAAAATTATAACAAAACAAAATTGACAAGAAAAATGAGAAAAATTGTGATTTCGGCAGCAATGGTTGCTGCAGGCATGCTGGCTTCATGCAGCAATGAGGACACGGTAAACGACTGGCAGACAACGGGTGAAGGCGAGCATTCGGCTTCCATGCTGAATATTGTACCGAGTGTCGGTGGAGAAAGCCGGGCCGGATTCGTCCCGAAAACGGACTGGACGACGGGCGATGCGATGGGACTGTTCATGTACAAGGCCACAGGATGGGGCGATGCGTATCCCCGCTATGACGCACAGAACAACAAGTCCACGAAAACGGCAGACGGATGGAGCCAGGAGAATCCTGTCTACCTCCTTTCCGACAAAGCGACCATCTGGGCATACTACCCGTATAACCAGGCAGTCGTGGACGGTACGAAAGTTCCCGTGCCCATCAATGCCGGCACGCATATTGACTATATGTGGGGCAAGAGCACAAACCAGGTCTCGGTCATCGAGACTGATGCCATCATTCCCATGAAGCACGCGCTGTCCCAGTTCGTCATCCGCCTGAAGGTTTCCCCGGAATACCATAACGACGGAAACCTGACATCGGCAAAGCTGAAGTCCAAAGCCGCCAAGTTCGGTACTTCCGGAACGATGAACCTGAACGACAACGGAAAGATCACCTTCTCCCCGACATCCACCGAGCTTTCCTGGAGCCCGAACACGACTGTTCCGGCACAAGGAAGTCCGTCTGTGGATTTTGCAGCGGCGGTATATCCGATGAGCCTGGCATCCGGAGAAGTCAGCATGGAAGTCGTCATCGACGGGGCGACCTATACCTATTCCATACCTCAGATTAACTGGGAAGCCGGAAAGAGATACATCTACTCGATAACGATGCGTTCCAATGATGCGGAGATCGGAGGTGATAACGGGCAGTCCGTTACCATCGAGGAATGGACATCAAGCGAGGACGATGTCACTCTCGTGCCGGTCAAATAAATTACTGAACAGGACGGGGAACTCCGGTTCCCCATAACTCAAACAACAAATATGGTAAAATCTATAACGACAATGGTCTGCAGCCTGCTTGTGCTGTTGTCCGTATCCTCCTGCCGGAAAGAGCTGGAGCATTCCCCTTCCGGAAGCGGGTGCGTCACTTTTACCCCCTCCGGGACACGAAGCACCCAGGAAGGGACTTTTGAGAAAGGCGATGCCATAGGCGTATTTGCCATCGAGCCCAAGACCGGCGTGTACTGGGCCACAAACAATAAATACACCTATGACGGCCGGACGTTCAAGCCCGCAACGGAAGAGGACAACATCATTGTAACGGTAGGAACGGACTTTGACTTTTATGTGTATTATCCTTTCAGGGAAGGGCAGACGGACATTACCTCCATATCCCATGCCGCAGGAAACCAGCAGGAAAAATCCGGATGGATGAAAGCCGATTTTCTGACGGCGACCTATACGGATGTGGTAAATGACTATACAATCCCGCTGGACTTCAAGCACAGGCTTTCCACTGTGGAAGTGAGAGTCGACCGGAATGATGGGGTCATCGGGGCAAGAATCGAGAATGTGAAATATGCCAGCCGGTTCAATCTCCTTTCCGGAGATGTCACGACGGATGACAGCCGGACGAGCCTGTCAATGTATCCCTACAAGCCTGATGAGAGCGGTACGGCTATATTCCGGATAACCATTCCGGCACAAGGCCTTACCACCTCGTCCAATTATGTGGTCCTTCAGGGAGACGGAACAGAAATGAAGCTGCGCGGAATTTCAGACATGACTACAGAAGCCGGCAAGATACACAATTACCGGATAGACTATAAGAAACAGGTGTCGATTACAGACTATGCTCCGGGGGGAAGCACTACCGGTGCGGGACTTTACAGCCTGGGAAGCAACTGTACCGTAACCGTAACCGCGACCCTGAAACCCGGCTATGAGTTTGCCGGATGGTATGAGAACGGGAAAATCGTGTCTGATCTTCAGCAATACAGTTTTGAAGTATTGGCAGACCGCTCGTTCGAGCCAAGATACCGGAGCTATGGAACATGGAGGGTGTCGCTAGCGGCCAGCCCGGAAACAGTCGGATGGGAAGGAGGTTCCTCAAGACTTACCGCCGGGGCCTCGCGGGACATCCTGATTAACGGAGTGAAGGAAAGCACGGAAACCGGAGTTCCGGACATTACCGGAGGAAAGGAAGGATTCAGCCTTTCAGGAAATACCGTAACGGTATCGGAAAACCCTGCCGGAAGTTCGCGCAGCTGTACTTTCACGTCCAGCCACGGCGGAGCATCCGCTACGGCCACCATCACCCAGGAAGGCTCCCCGGTCACCTATTATTTCAGCTATTCAGATGGCAGCACCAGCCGTTCCGAATATGCGGATGACTCATCAGCGGGTTCGCTTACCCTGAGCATAACGAGCTACAAGAAAACGGGAAACTCCACAAGCAATCTTTCCTGGAGTGCTTCGGGAGACAGCTGGATTCATGTGAACGGCACATCAGTAAGCTATGATGAGAATCCGGTAAAAGAAAGGAGAACCGGAAATGTGACCCTAAAACAGGAAGAATCCGGAAAAGCGCTGACACTTAAGATTGTTCAACCGGGGAAAACATCCGTAGATATAGACCCCTAAAAATAAAAAGACAATGAGAACAAGAGTACATAACCTGCTGTTCCTGCTCCTTCCGGCAGCCCTTATGGGCTGTTCCGGCGAGGATGCGGGAGGAAAGATGGAAGAGAGCGGCAAGGCCTTTCTGGGTATAGAGGCCTGTTTCAGCCGCAGTGGTGAGACCGGTGAGGATTCCAGTCTTGTGGAAGACTTCGGAATGTTCCTGGTTGATGATTCAGGAACCGGCTATCCTGATGTCGAGAACCCGGTTCATGTCACTTATGACGGTACATGGAAATACCCGGAGGTGACACTGACAGAGCGTAAGTGCCATCTGTATGCCTTTTCCCCTTTCATGAGCATTCCGGGAAAGGAGCTTTCCCTGTCCCTCATTCCCCAGACTGATTATCTGGTATCGGATAAAATGGTTCTTGACTGGCAGAGCTATCTGGCCAGCATCGAGATGGGACACCTGCTCTCCCGGCTTGACTTCACCATCGACGGGAGTGACGGATGCAGCCTGAGCATAGAGGATCTTCCCGTGTCAGCGACCTATGACCTGGAATCCGGGAAGCTGTCCGCAAAAGCAAATGGTACTGTCACATCCTCCACGCACACGCTGCTCGCTTTCCCCGGTGAGGTCGGAGGAAACAGGGTACGGTTGCAGGCAGGCGGAGACAGCTATGACTGGTATCTGCCGGCAGCAACTCTCGAGTCAGGAAAAATCTACGGATATTCCCTTACCCTCAGCAAGGAAGGGGAACTTGTCATTTCAGGGGTGAGTGTAAGGCCCTGGGAAAAGGGAGAAGACTATACAGGAACGATAAAACCAAACGAATAATGAACGACATGAAAAAAACGACATTGACTCTTATACTGGCATTTTCCGCCATGCAGGCTTCCGCGCAGGACGCCCGCGGAGCCATGAACGAGATTCTGGATGGCTATACCCTGCCTATTTTCGTCGCATTCATGCTGGCCGGCATCATTCTCGGACTCGTGCAGCAATGGGATAATATTATAGACAAGGAAAACAGGGGAACACGCAAAGAAGGCCTGTTTGCACTTGCCTGGTACGTGGGGTATGCATTACTGGCAGCGATAGTCGTGAACGCCGTCAAGTCAGCGATATCCGGAATATCATTGCAGGTGTAAAATGAAATATACAGTCAGGAAGGGACTGGAAACTCCCTGTAAGATCAGGGGTTTCCTTTCGTCGGATTACTGGATACTGGTAGGAGCCTTGTCCTCTGTTGCTATCCTGTTTACACTGGGACTGCGTTCAGGAATCATTTCCGGAAACTGGAATCTCAGCATAATGACTGCCGTAGCCGGTATCGTTGTCATTCCTTCTCTTATCCGCAGGTTCAGGAAGAATGCCCGAAGCAAAAAATTCGATGAAACAAAACATGAACATACAATCAGCAATTTTGAGTTAAGCCGTATAATCAGAAAAAAATGAAAACAGACGAAGCATATAGCATACTTGATATAATCAACGAGGATTATGGGGTGATTCTCACCAAAGGAGGCAACGTATGTATGTCCTTCCTTATGGAAGAACCTGAATGCTATTCCCTTTCGCGGGAAGACATAGACGCGCGTGACAAAATGTTCAAGGAAGCATTCAGATTCCTTCCTGACGGATGCTACATCCACAAGCAGGATATTTATCTGAAGAAGACCTATAGCCCGTCCCCTTCCCGCAGGTCATTTCTGGACATGGCTGATGCCCGGCATTTTGAAGGCCGTCCTTATATACAGCACACCTGCATATTGCACTTCGTCCTGTGCGGACTGAAATCATTGGAAGCAGCCTACCAAAGTTCCCCTTTTGCCTATAAAGAGAATCTGCACAAGGAGGATCAGGAAAAACTGTCGGATTTTTTGGAAGCCGTCAATAACTGTATCAGCATATTAAAAAACCTGCGTGATACACGGCTCACACCCATGAACGGGACTGATATGAGGAATCTGATATCCGGATATTCAAATCTGTTTGCCGATACCGGTTCCGTTACTGACATACATATCGACAATGAGCTGCATGCAGGGAAAATGAATGCCAGATATTACTGCGTATGTGATGAGACAATGTTCCCGGAGAACAGCATATCCAGCTATGTGAAAGACGGTTCTTGCCTATGTCGAATTCAGACCTGTATCATCCGCTATTGGAAGGACTGGGAATGTACCTGCCCTACAACCATATCATCAACCAGGTCATCTACTTTGAGGGAAATGACAAGCTGCGTGCGAAGATAGCCCGCAATATCGACATATACGGCTCGAACAGTTCGATGAGCAAAAGTATAAAGGTGCAGTTTGACAAGCTCGACAAGCTCCAGGAAGAGATTCTTGAGGAAAACGAGACACTGGTACGTACCTTCTTTTCAATCTGCATTTTCGATGAGTCGCAGGCCGTCCTGGAAAAGGCCGAAAAATCAGTAAAGGAAACGTTGAACATCAACCAGTTCAGATATTATATTCCCGGATACGAGAATCTGGGGCGGGTACACTTCTCCTGTGTTCCCGGACAGATAAGCTGCATGCCGGTGGAATACCTGATACTCACCACGCTTCCCATTGCAATCTGCCTTTTCCTGCAGTGCAGCGGATACAGAAATGACGACGAGGGCATCTATGTGCATGACAGGATGTATCAGATTCCCCTGCGTAAGGATATCTGGGATGCAGGCAAGAAGCGTGTGAATGCCCGCAACGGTATGATTATCGCCGGAACGGGCGGAGGCAAGTCGGCCTTTACTCTGAATTTTACCCAGCAGCTCATCGAGCAGGACTATACCTGTATTGTCGTCGAGTTCGGAAAATCGTTCAGCCAGCTTTGCAGGCTTTATCCTGATGTATCCCTGCATGTGGATTATGACGGAAAGACACCCCTTGGCATCAACCCGTTCGACCTGCAGGGGAAAGAGCTGGACAACAACGACCTGGAAATGCTTTCCGGAATCATACAGAGATACTGGAAGCATATGTTCACAAAGGATGAATCAGAGAAGGAAGTGGCACTGACACGGTTCATCCAGGACTACTATGAACACGTTCCCAAAGAACATAGCTTTGAGGATTTCTATCATTATGTGGATGACAACTATAAGACTATTCTGGAACGCAAAAATGTGGCCGGCAAATACTTTGACCTGGAATCGTTCAGGCTGAACTGCGGGGAGTTCCTGCCCGGCCAGCGTTACGAGAATGTATGCAAGGATACAAAGATTGATTTTTCCGGAAAGAAGTTCATCGTATTCGAGCTGACCCAGATCAAGCAGGACAGATTCCTGAGCAACCTTGTCATGAGCATGATCTTTACAATCATACAAAAGAAGCTCCTTTCTGACAGAAGTAAAAGAGGCGTACTGATATTTGACGAATATGCGGAAACCGCACAGATGGTCGACACGGCCACCGGAACGGGAGTGCACAGCTCCGTCGCTTTCTGCTACCAGAAGATCAGGAAGGAAAACGGGGCGGTATATACCATCGTACAGACCCCCGAGCAGCTTCCGGATGACGAGAACACGAAAAACATAATCAGCAATACGGACATGCTCTTTGTCCTTCCGACGAAGGAAGTCATCTACCAGAGCATCATAGACCGGTTCAAGCTGACCCGTGACTACCAGATAGCCCTGATGAAATCGATGCGGAACAATTTCTCCGGCCCGCGCCCTTACTCGGAGTGCTTCATGCGTATGGGTGAGAATTATGCTACGGTGACACGTCTGGAGTTCTCACGGGAAAAATACCTTGCTTTCCAGACAGAAGGCGAGATATGGTCTGAACTTGAGGACAAGGCAAGGAGAATGTCCATGCAGGATGCCATTACGGAATATATTAACGAACATAAATAAAAAGCCATGAAGAAATTATTATTTGCCTTATTAGTATTGTCTCTATCTCTACAGCTACATGCCCAATGGGCTGTAGCAGATGCTCCCAATCTAGCCCAGAATGTTAAGAATTATGTGGAATTACAGAAACAGGTAGACCTACTCACCGACCAAAAAAGTAAACTTGATGAGGGTCTTGATATGATGCGTAAAGTTAATTCTACTGTCAGTAATTCCATTACAGTAAAAAACATTATGGAACGACAGCTTAATTTATCCAACATGTGCATAGAAATTGTTTCGAAATATGAATTAGGTCCGAAATCGGCACAAACTTTAACTACATCTATCGCACAAATATTAGCCAACAACAGAAAAATGATAAGTCTTTTTCAGATGATTTTATCACCTAATGTAAAAATGAATGATGCCGAACGTTTGAATGCCCTAACTGAAGTTGAAAAAGATATGAGAGAGGAAGAAAAGAAATTATACAAGTTTTCGTCTCTATTGAATCAATACGAACAATTCCAAAAACTATTTGAATGAATACCACAGTAAAAGTAGACAGTATTTTTAAAGAAATGTTTCTGGCTTATGCACACGTAAAATCCAGTCTTGCATTTGATGCGTTTCTCGCAATAATAGCAGGAGTCATACTTACCACTTTAGTCTTTAAATTGGCCACAATCGTTAAAGACATGTTGTCAGAAGGTAAAGGGTTTCAAGTAAAACATTTCTTTGAAGTTGGAAAGCAATATATGATTATTATGGCGGTAATTGCTATGCTACCACCTTTCATTACAGTGTTTGAACAACTCCTGGCATATACTGCAGAACATTTAGTATCAAATATAGCACCACAAGGAGCGTATGACCATAACCAACACATTCTTCATTTACTTAAACGTATGAAAGATGATTTTTTGAGTATGGATATGGTTGATATGGTGACATCAGGAATCGATAATATCCTTTCAGGAGTACTTATGGCAGGAATTGGATCATTCTTCGCGTGCGCATACGACTATATAATGCACGTATTTATGGCCACTCGCTATTTAATGCTTCTGCTGATGGAACTAGTTGGACCAATTGCAATCGTATGTCTTCTCAATGATGATACGCGCAGTTCATTTTTTACCTGGATGAAAGGCATGTTCGGGGTTTTCATGCTATATCCAGGATTTATAATCGCGAGTGTGTTTGCGGACGAATATGTAGCTAACCTAATAACTGCAGATAAGTTCCCTGCGTTCATACTTGTAATATTTTCTTTTATCCTTAAACTATCCTTATTAGCAACCGTAAAAGCAATGGTCAATAAATGGTTATGATGCATATAAAAGACATATTAAGAGACTTCAACAAGTATGCGGACGCGAGAAAGAATTTCACGTTCCGCACGAAACTTGTATTCGTATTCTGTTCCGCCACCATCGCAATGGTACTTTTTTTCAGCTATCAGGTTGTCAATAATGCAATGAACAAGATACTGGTCGTCAATGAAGGAGGTGAGTTTGTCCGGTTCCGGGCAGTCCGGCAGGATGTGCTGTATGAAAGCCTGCTCAAGTCCCATTGTGCCTCTACCGCATACTACCTGAACAGTTTCGACAGGCTGTCATTGCAGGAGAACCGGGCACGTGCCCTGTTCCTTGTTGACAAAGGGGAAGCCAATGCGGTATTTGCCAAGTATCAGGCTGACCGGGCTTATGGTGATGCCCTTGAACTGGGAGTTATATACAAGACCGAATTCGAGAGTCTGACAGACATGAGCGTCAGCGGTGAGGAATACCATGTCCGGTTCACCTCAATACTGAGCATAGTAAACGGAAGTGAAATAAAAAAGGTACGGATAATCAGTGAGGGGGCGGCCATACGCACGACCCCCCGTTACCCGGAGAACGTATCCGGTTTTTTCTTCCGCACGTATAACCAGCAATATGAGAACTTATGACGAGGGGAGCAAAAGGAAGAATCGTAACACTGGCATCCATCGGAATTTTGGTGGCATTGCTTGTATGGATGATAATCGCCACCCTTCCGGGAAAAGAGCCCGATACAGGAGTTGTACTGCGATCCACGATAAAGGACAGCTATACGTTGGACGATATGCTCAAAAGTGTCAGAAAGGAGATGCCGGCAGCTCCTTCGCTTACAGAGGGAAATCCGGGGACTTCAGAAGCGGATTCAGCTGACATTTCAGATCTTCGCCGCCTTCAGGAAATCATCCGGATGAACGAGAGTGAGCTTGAAACCGGTACGGATATTCAGTCCCCGGTTCCTTTCACGGGAAAGGTTGCACGGAAAGAAGAGATAAGGACGGAACAAATGGCGACAAGGGACACAGCCCGTGTCTTGGACAGCATCCCGGCTGAGAAACCTCGCAGGGGATTCAACAGCGTACGGCTTGTCCGTCAGGAAGAGAAGAATGTCATCCGGGCGTTTGTCCATTCCACACAGACCGTAATGACCGGCTCCACCCTGAAGATGCAGCTGGCCGAGAACTGCCTCACGGATGACGGGCAGCGTATCCGCAAAGGTACTCCCGTATTCGGAGAGGTGACTAAAATTGACGGGGAGAGAGTGCTGGTGAAGATTACTTCCATCAATATCGGAGGAAACATACTCCCGTTCAGCAAGGAAGTCTATTCGGAAGATGCGCTGGAAGGGATCTATGTGCCGGGCAACGCCAAGGCGGACGTGACAAAGGATGCCTCGGCGGCAGCCGTAAACGGTGCAAACGCCAACATATCGGGAGGCTTTGACATGGGCAGCCAGCTTGTAGCCGGAGCTGCCAACAGCGTCATCAGCGCGACCAAGTCTGCCGCAAGCAAGAATATCCGCAAGGTGAAGGTTACCATCAAGACCAACTACCGGATTCTGCTGAAGGAAACAGAGAAATGAACTTACAATTATATTGACGTGATATGAACATCTTTATATGAACATGAAAGAATTTATATGCAAATACGGAGTCCAATTATTGGTTGCCCTTTGTCTGATAGCCATTTCATTTCTTTTACTATTGTAGGAGCTAAGGCTTTGACTTCTGCCTTTTACTTCCAATAAGCATATGGGTAATTCCAAATAAAATGACTAATCCAGATACCAAAGGCAGCAATAGGTATAACAAATTTTTCCCGGGAATAGAAGTCCAACCTGCCTGTGGCATAAAAACACTTATACCGGCAGAAATTGCAAGAATTACTATAGGAAGGAAGAAGATTCCGGGATATTTCAATCCACTTAGACAGGAGAGTGGAATACTGATACCTGTATATATGAGAGAATATCCCAATACGGAAATGCTTTGCTCATATACGGAAAGTTCCCGAAAAAAATGGGAAAATACAGGAACACCGAATATAGAATAAGGGCACATCCCAAAATGGAAACAAGAATATTTGCATAAACAGACCCTTCTTTGAGGTCTTTTAGCAGCTGGTCAAAATTTGCAGACATAGGAAACAACTTTAAAATTAGCATACAAGATATAAAATTGAAAGAAAACCATGAAACCGACCATGACAGACATAAATGAAAACGCCCTGACGGGAGAAGGGATTCCCTTGCAGGCAATATTCGGAAAAGACGGGAAAGTTACCCTGTACATGGAAAAAGAAACGCATTCCGGAAATGCAAGAATCAGATGCGGGGAAATACCCTCCCCCAATGTACCCGTACTGTACAGGCTTCTCATGCCGGAAGAAATTTTCAAGTTTCTTGTTCTTCCCCCTCCCGGAATATGGATCAGGATGCGTCTCCGCTATCCGGAATCCGATGTACGGAACATGGAGCTTCCCGGGCACGGGCCGGAAGCATGTTTCCCCGTATGGGTTGCAAGGGAGAAGGACGGCAGGACAGGACTGTTCCTGCAGGACCTTACGGCCGGGACATGTGCCGTTCCGGACATAACCGGGCTTCCGGGACTGCCATCGGACGGCGTGCCGGCCAAAGCCGAAATGCTGATACGGAGGGACGGCCCCTTTCCCGAAGACTGCACATGCCGGAGAAAAGACGGAGGGAGCGGAACCGGTCTGATGCAAGAGGGCATATCCGTATGGATTTCATTCAAGGCGGAAGGAAAGGCCGCCTTGTATGCACAGGAACGGATACGTCTTGCGCACGAAGGATATGTTCCGGGAAGGCTGCTGTCATCCGACATTTCCCCACTGCATGAGGTATATGACTGGGACAGCCAGTATCCGTGGATCCGTTCAAAATCCGGAAGATGGGTACGGTACCGGATACGTCTCCGTTATCCGGGAACAGATGACACGGGAGCGGAACAGTCGGAATATGAACCGGAGGCATGCTTCCCGGCATGGCTCGTCCTGAAAGACGGACGGACAGGACTGTATCTTCATGAACCGGCTGAAGGCGGCTGCCTTATTCCGGACATGGAAGGCCTGCCGGGACTTCCCGGATTGAAGCCGGATGATGCACCCGTAAGGGTTGAACTGCTCATACGCCAGTCACACTGGATTTTCGACCTGGCCGACCCGGCACTGTTGAAAACCGGCAGCTGCTCCGGACGTTTAAAGCCGTGCCTGCAAGGACATCCAACGCTCAAAAAGTGAAGTGCCTGTCAATTGGGGGATATATTCAAGGATGTCGTTGCCATACTCAAATGCCCCGTCCGTATGTTTGAAAAGGATTATTCTGTTGTCATAGGATTCCCGTTGGGGACAAGTACCCGGATTGAGAATAAGATGGGTAGTTATGTAGGTAGGATCTATTATATAGTCCCCAAGAGTCAGCCACACATGATATTGCAATTTCATAGGATGCAGAATTCCCTTAAGCTGTTCAAACAGTTCTTTCCGGTTTGTATAATATTCTTTCTCCCAATGATTAAGCAATATATAGCCGGTTGTCAGAACCGGATGGAAATGATTGTCACGGAGTAGCCTATTGACACCCAAACAAATGAAATGGCATTTATTACAGATAAAAAAGGGGTGTACTGCTGCAAGCATGTCCTGCACAAGCTTGTATGCCTCCCGGATACTGGCATCATCATATTGCTTGAGATGCAGTCCGGAAGTGTATGAAGCGTCGCCCCCATGCAGATTACGGACGGTAAAGTCATAGGCTTCAGTCAGGCGGGTAAGATAATCAGTCTTGCACATAAATATAATTTTTAAAGTTTGCATACAAAGATAGAAAATTGAAAGAAAACCATGAAACCGACCATGACAGACATAAATGAAAACGCCCTGACGGGAGAAGGGATCATCCTGTGGGCCGTATTTACCAAAGACGGTAAAGCCTCTCTGCGTATGGATTACGAAATGCGCCTGGAAACCGGCTATGGAAGGCTGCTGTTCCCCGATTTGCCGGTACTGTACGAAATCCTCATGCCGGATGACGCTTTCAGGTTTCTCTCTCTTCCGGGATACGGAATTTCAATACGGATCAGGATGCGCTTCCGGTATCCGGGAACTGAAGACAGCGTGGCAATGCAACCGGAAAATGAACCGGAGAAATCCTTTCCCGCTTGGATTGCAAAAGACAAAGCCGGACGGATCGGGCTTTACCTGCAGGATCCCTCAACCGGAGCATGTCCTGTTCCGGATATGCCCGGACTGCCTGAACTGCAGCAGGACAGGATGCCGGTAAAGGTCGAAATGCTGATAAGACAGGACAGTGAGGAGCATGACTTTCTCCGTATGTGCGGGATGATGAAAAGAAAGACTGACGCGGGAAGCGGACTGATGAAGGAAGGTATGCTTGTGTGGCTCACGTTCATGGCAGAAGATAAGGTCGCCATGTACTTACAGGACCGGATACGCTTCATCGGGGACGGAAAATACGTTCCGGGAAGGCTGTTGTCGTCCGATATTTCGATCCTGCATGAGGTCTATGACTGGGACAGGCAGTATCCTGAGTTCCGTTCAACCCCCGGAGTTTCAGTACGGTATCGGATACGGCTCCGCTATCCGGGAGCGGATGAAAGTGCGATAAAAAGGTCGAAGTACGAACCTGAAGCGTGTCTGCCCGTATGGCTCGTACGGAACAGGGCAGGACGGATATCCCTTTGCCTGCATGAGCCCTATTCCGAATATTGTCTTATCCCGGACATGGAAGGATTGCCGGGGCTTCCTGAACTGGAAGCGGATAATGCCCCCATAAGGCTCGAAATGCTTATACGTCAGGACCATCCTATTTTTGACCGGATTGATCCGGCCTTCCTGAAACCCGGGAGGGAAACAGGAATCCGAAAAAAGGGTAGACGGACTGACGGGAAAGCAGGCAGGGCGGGAACATATGAGGAACTTCCATCGTGCTATGCCAAAATCTTCGGCGGGGAAAAAGAAGGCAAAGAGGATCTCCGGTTCCGGACGGAACCGACTGTCTCTACACCTCCCGTCCACCTTGAACTGCCGCCGGAGGCCTACAGGATATGGAAAGGGACGGTGTGCCATACCGGGTATGCTCATAGAACTCACGTCCGACCAAACGGGGCCTGTATTCAAAGGATACGTTCCCTAAGTGCACGGTTCTGTATTTGTATTCACAAAGGAATATCATATGTGTTTCACCATAAATAGCTTCAGGCAACAAATAAGGGTTTCTTTGCCGGATGGTAAACAGGACGGTGGGGTCTATTATAAACTCCCCGACAGTAAGCCAGACATGATGGGACATGACAGGTATCGTGTGCCCAAATTGGGCGGCAAGCCGTTTTCCCGTGGCAGTCCATATTGTCCTGCCATTAAGCCGTAAATCACCGGATGTGATAATTGAATCAATGTTGTATTTGCTTTTTAATTTGTCATGAATGTCCATGCATACAATATTACACCTTAATGCCATATTGGATTCGCCTTGTTCCCTGACATAGGAGTCAATAAAAGAAACTGCTGTCCTTAAGTCATCCAAAGGACATTGCCAGACGGGAAAATGCACATCTGAAAGCGTGAGCTTATGACCGAATTTACGGATTGTAAAATAATAGGCTTCTTCAAGGGAAGCAATATAATTTTTACCAAGACAAAAGCGTATGGAGTTTTTGATGCATATGAAAAGGTTTTCGAGTATTCTGTGCATATTGTTGTTTTTTATGAAGTTACAAAGATATAAAATTGAAAGAAAACCATGAAACCGAACCGAATTTACATAACAGGACTGTTCCTGCTCGTTTCCCTTTCAGGGAAAGCGCAGAAAATAGAGGAACTTCCGGCTGTTCCCCTGCAGATAGGATACGAGAAGACCCTGCACCTGATATTCCCTACTGAGGTGAAGTATTTCAGTATCGGCGGTGAAGATGTCATCGGCGAGAAGGTGGGTAACTGTCCGGACATCATCCGGCTGAAGGCTGCCGAAAAGGATTTTCCCGGTGAGACGAACCTTTCGGTCGTGACAGCCGACACGAAGTTCTATTCCTATTCTGTCAAATATAGCCCGGACCCGGCGGAAAGCTATGTGCGGATAGGTAAGGATTCGCCCGCTCCCCACGTGCTGCCGGTCGGCAAGGACAAGCAGATGTTCCTTATCTTCCCGGCTGCTGTCATCTATGTCGATTATGGCAATACGAGCGTGGAGGTGGAGAAGGCCGAAGGAGTGGACAATATCCTCTCTGTAAGGGCGACTGAAGCGTTTACGGAGGATACGAACATTTCAGCCGTGATTGAGGGAGGCAAGTTTTACACGTTCGACCTTCATTATGCCCCTGCCCCGGAGCGTTTCAGCTTCGTCATTGACAAGGAGGATACCCGGCAAGTAGCCATCCTGGACGAGAAGGAACGCTCCAGCGGGCAGAAAGAACGGATTAGGGAAGCCATTGCAAAACGTCTGCCCCTGAACCTGGGGCTGAAGGACGGGAATGCCGGAATTGAGTTCGAGATCGGCAACATATTTATTGACAAGGATATCCTGTTGCTGCGCATGACGCTGACAAACCGGTCACAGATCGGATATACGACGGATTTCATGCGCTTTTATATCCAGGATGCCAAGATACGCAAGAAGACGGCGGTGCAGCAGCTTGAGCAGAACGTGCTGTTCACTTTCGACTGTCCTGAAGAAGTTCCGGCACATGAGAGCCGGACATTCACGGTAGCCATGAACAAGTTTACCATTCCTGACAAGAAAAGGCTCATCATCGAGATCCAGGAAAAGAACGGAGGAAGGCATTTCCTCTACAAGCTGAAGAACAAGTCCCTGCTCGGAGCTGAAGAAGTATTCAGAAACCGCCGGGAGCAGGAAACGGAAGACGAGGCGGACAGGATACTGAGGAGGATAGCCCGATGAGACCGCTGCTTGCCCTGCTGCTTATTCCGGTTTCCATCGCAGCCTCGGACGGAAGGGAACTGCTTGATGCCGCGCTTGAGAAATGTGTCCGCCTGCAAAGCCTTGAGTCCTGCAGGGACATACTCGTGCGGTACGGAGTTTTTGAAAGCGTCCCGCTTGCCTGCCCCCTGAAAGAGAGATTCAGGATAAGCAGCGGATACGGAACCAGGATTCATCCCATAACCGGCAGACGCAGCTTCCACTTCGGTATTGACATGGCCGTGGAGCTGGCATCCCCGGTATATTCGACGGCTTCCGGAACGGTTTCTTTCGCGGGAAGAAAGGGAGGCTACGGAAGATGCGTCATCATACGCCATCCTTACGGCTTTGAGACGCTTTATGCGCATCTGGCTGCCTACTACACGGTAAAGGGAGAAAAAGTCGGGAAAGGGGCTGTAATCGGCTTTGCGGGAAGTACAGGAAGGAGCACCGGATATCATCTGCATTATGAGATAAGGAAGAACAACAAACCAATCAAACCATACTGGCATGGATATGACGATTCAGGAAGAGATTGAACAGCTTGTGCTGAGATGCATCGCAGCGGACGGACTGAAGGCCTGCCCGAAGGACTTCACGTTTTTGGAGAAGTACAAGCTCAAAGGCCTGTATTTTACTTTCCTGCGGGCCGTGACGGAAGGCAGGACGGGACTGTTCCTTGAGGAGCTTGACCTAAGAGCCAAGGGCACCATAAAATGGGACATCTTTCCGACCGGATTCCCTCTGCTCCGCCAAAAATACGGGATGGAGGGGAAAGACGCTCTGATGGCCCGTCTGTACCTGGAAGAACGCTATTTCCGGGAGCTGGTGGAACAGACAGGAATGGAGGAAAGGCCATGAACCTGTCAGTCATAGACTATATCGGGCGGATAAACCGCCTATACAGGCTCATACGCATGGAACATACCGGCAGCCTGAAGGAGCTGGCGGAAATCATGCGGGTCAGTGAGCGGACAATCAGCAACTATCTGGAGGAACTCAGGCTGATGGGAGCCGACATCAGGTTCAGCCGACTCCGGAACACGTACTATTTCGACAACCGCTTCATTCTCTACGCGACATTTGAGGCACGTATCGAAACTGAGATACTGGAAGAAAAAAAGCATGATTCATGCAGTAATAACAAATAATTTAAAAACAAACCATTATGAAAAAGACCAAGTTTTTAGTATTGGCAGCACTGGCGGCAATGTTCGTCGGCTGCCAAAGTGAGGAACCGGAACAGATTTCCGGAAATGACAGACTCGGCCCGACCGGTGATACACGCATCATCATAGAGGGGGAAGGAATGCTGGATACACAGAGCCGAAGTTCGGACGGACGCGTGGACTTTACCGGAGGATATGCTACTGGAGCGGGACTATATGATGGCTCCAAACATATTCCAGTTGAAGCCCACCCTGATGCGGGGTATGAGGTGAGCTATTTTTACGGTGGTCCGGCCAGTGAACCTAAAAAGTATGATTATGCGCAATCCGGAGCATCTGCATTCGATGTTGATTTGGGCGGACAGGACCATACGTTCCACTGCGGATTCAAGGAGAAGAAACGCACACTGACTGTCAATGTAGGCAGTGGTGGAAAGGTCACTCCATCAGGAACAAAGGAATATCAGGTGGAGAAACCGATTAGCATTACGGCCACTCCAAACAGCGGGTATGAATTTTCCGGTTGGAGTATTACAGGTGGTGATGTAACTATCGCAAACTCAAACAGTTCAAGTACAACTGCCACCCTGCATAATTCCAACAGTACTATTACAGCCAGGTTTGAACAAGAGTCTGTACATGTGAAACTACACATGACTTATGGTAATGGTTCTATTGTTGTTGAAGATTTCTATATTACAGCAGAAAAGCCGCTGCCATTTGACGTACAAGTCACAGTGAACCAGGATGTGATAGAGTATGATGACAGAGAAGATCCACCAATCTATAATACTTATACAATATCTGAAAGCGTAACGCTTTATACCGGATCAACCATTTCAAATCATAATAAATTGGCTTCCGGAACATCCGGAGTGGATCAGTTAGGCTATTTCTGGACGGATATAGTGATTAATGGGAAAACGTATAATCCATTCAAAGATACCATTACATATACATACAATGGTATGACCTACATATTTGAATGATATATCTGGTGCAAAAAAAGGGGCTATCCGGTTTTTTCCGGAACTGCCCCTTTTGTTATACCAAGCAATTTATTCTATTCAGCACAAATGTAATTATATTGAGAATCGGAGAAATTATCGAAATCTATCCAGGCAGAAGATATGGTTAATAGAATAGCGTCACTTGGCATCCCCGGTTCTAATGTACCATATACATCCGGAATAAATGAAAATTCCCATTCGAATTCTCCGACATTCAAAGTTTTAGTCCATATTCTACTATCAAAATAATCTGTAGGTGGCTGGCTGGGTTCGTGTGGATCATCGTAATATGTAAAAGTACCTTGTGCACTGTATGAGATTGTGATGGGAGATGCGATTGGATAATCAGCTGAAACTTTTACAGTAATGCGGAGACCAGGGCCTAAGGCAAACCGAGCACCAATTACATTATCCTTTACATTTTGTTCAAATCTTGCTGTAATAGTACTGTTGGGATTAAAAAAAGCCCCGATGCATCACTGCAGCAGGGCTTCCATCCACTTTAAGATTCATTTATTTTATGCCAAATAAATTACATTTCCATACCGGTATCAAGTTCCTTAATCCGAGCTATCTGCTTATCAAGGAAATAGTCCGCATACAGGTCATAGGTTTCATTCTCATAGAATGAAATCAGCCCTTTACGGTAATTCAAAATATCAGCATCCTTTGATGAATAGACCGGGATAAGTCCGGCATTCATCATCACGATACTTTCCACAAGTCGTGCCGTACGTTTGTTGCAGTCAATGAACGGCTGTATGCGTGCAATGTTGCAATGGAGATATACCGCCCGCTCAAGAGGATTTTCCAATTCAGCTTGACGGTAAAGTATCTCGCTCAATTTAAAGCGTATCTCATAAGAGTCACGCGGAGGTATATAATCCGTGCCGGAGATCTTTACCGGGCGTGTCCGGAACTGCCCTGATTCCTCCCCTGAGACCAGACCTGAAGACAAACTTGAGTGGATGCGAAGCAATGTACGCTCATCTATCACTTCCGTATTCCCTTCTTTATGGATATACTCCATCTCTGATACGAATGTGTTGTGCAGGTTCTTCAGCATCTTGGCATCCTCATACCGTTTTTCTGATGTGATGCCGTCTTTCAGCAAGGCTTCGGTTTCCACGTATGTGTATGTATTCCCTTCAATCTTCCCGGAATAGTAGCACCATACGACTGCCAGATTCCGGATTTCTGAAGAAGTCAGGTCTGATAATTTTGAAAATGGAGATTGAAGTATTTGATTAGCTTTTTGTAACTGCTTATCTGTAAATAGTTTCATACTTATAAATTTTAGTGCCAACTCTGAGGCATAACTTTCACATAATTTGTCGTTTCATCCCAAATATAACCTCCTGTATAATTACGGTTGAACAGATAATCTGCATCACACCGGAGCAATACCCATTCATTGGAATTTTCAGCTTTCCAGTATAGGTGCACGGGAGGGGCTGCATATCCGACTCCATCATGCTGAGGATCCAAACGTTTGACCGGAAATTGGCAGCTCATTATTCCTTTCCAAAAACGTACTCCTGCCGGAATGTCCACAGAAACTCTGCCCAATTCATCACGCCATTCCTCATCGTTTACCGCACCTTCTTTTTTGATACTTGGTCTGTATGAGTTTGACTTCAGCTTGAACTCACGCTCCCAGACTGCTTTTATTTCTCCTTTCAGGGCTTTTTCTCCCCGGTTGGATAAAGTGTATACCAAGTTCCAGGGTTCATCGTCAGAAACTCGGAAAACGAGCATAGAAGTAAACTCCTGCCCCTCCACTTCCATCATGCGCAATGCTGGAAGGTCATCCGAAGCCGGAGCCTTGATTTCATATTCCCATTCCTCCGGAGTGCTACCGTAAGAGTACCCGATAGGATTGCACCACTTCTCTTCTCCTTTCTTGCGGAACAAGGGGACAAGACGATAGGTTCCGGGTGCAGAGGTCACATAGCACTGGATACGCTTCCCGTCCCATGCTCCGTTGGTCTTGATGTCTATCGGCTGGAACTTCTCCACGATGTCACCGGCAGTAATGGGATTGCCTGCGCCTTTTCTTACAAAGACAAAACGCATTTCTCCTTCCCCGTCATCGCAAAAAGGTGTATAGAAAGTACCGAATACCTTCCCTTCGTTCTGATAGGTGTCATATCCGTACTCGGTGTAATTGGGCCACACCTTGAAAGGATAGTCATCCGGATTCGGATTGATGATAATATCGTCCGTCTTTCCATGCGTGCTCCAGTATTCCACATCGATGTCCACCTGCTCCTTGTTCACCGGAGCATTGTAGTTCCCGGTCAGCTTCAGCGTATAGGTGTATTTCATGCCGGCTTTCCACTCATGCTGTACGGGAAACTCATATGTATGATTCTGCCCGTCGATGGTAAAGCTGACACGTGCAGGCTCGTCATAGGCAAGCCTGGGAATAAGTATCGCATCGACAATGACCGGATTGTCATCATCCAGCATGAAGTTTCCACCTGCCCTGACTTCCCCAAGTCCGGAACTGAAGTCCTTGGTTACCGTTCCGGCTGAAGCGTCGACGGTTCCCCTGGTATAGACGTTACCGAACGTCATGTCCGATACCTGGCCGGTTCCCATATATTCGTTTTTCATCAGGCGTACCCTGACAAGGGTCATGGCGTGCCTCATGCCCATAGCTGCCACAGGTATCTCTTTGGTGACCTTTGCCGTTCCGTACAGTATGTCATCCTGGTCACCAAGGTCGAAAGGCACGTTCCGCAGGTCGGAAACATCCTTGTCATACGGAAGATACGCCACCACGTCCGCATCCCCGTCCACCGGCACATCACCGGAGGTGTTCCAGTCCTTTCCGTCAAAGACATACCGGGCATTTTCCATCACCGTTTCCCCTTCTTTCACGAAGATTCCCATCTCATGCCCGGGAACAAAGGCTTCAATGATACCTCTTGACTCCTGCATTCCTTCAAGGGATGCAGTAATGCGGAGCTGCTCTCCGGAGGGCTTGTCCGGTTTTTCCTGCCCGTTCCCGGAATTGTCCACCGGCGGCTCCTGAACAAGGCTCTCTTGCTCGCACGCACAGAACGTGCAGGCAAGAGAAGCGGCCAATATATATCCAAACAGTTTCATTGTGTCAGTATTTTACTTGATTAAAGATTTTACTTTTACATGGAATTTACTTGTTAAGTAATTTACATATCCTACTTGTTTACATATTCAGCCCAGAACTTCTCCAGCTTGTCCCTGTCAAGGGTCCCGTCCTCCCTGACGAAGCAAAATATCATTGCCTCCAGTACAGTCTTGACACCCCTGTAACGCTTGTCTGCCGCAAAAGTCCTCAGTTCCCACAGCAGATCCTCCGGCAGTGCGATGGTCTGGTTATATGCCTTCCTCGCTTTTTCTTTCACCGGAAGACCTTCGCCTACCATATTTTCCAGTGATATTCCCTTTGACTTAAAATTCTTCATATCCAGTTCCTTTATTATTTGCTCATTCTTTTGACCCTGACAAGAAATTCCTCGGTCAGACGGAGGTAATCCTCAGCACCGGCAGACTTCGGGGCATAGTCAAAGATACTCCGGGCCTTGTACTGTGCCTCTCCGAGGGCGACGTTGTTCCTGATTGCAGTATTGAATACCTTGTCCCCCAGAACCTGCTCCAGGCTTTCCCTTATGTCGGCATCCAGTTTCCTTCTCTCATTGAATTTCGCCATGAAGTATCCGAGTACCCGTACTTCAGCTCCCAACTTTCTCTGCAGGAGGGAAATGATGTAGTGTATCTTCTCAATCCCTTTCATCGCAAAGTAATTCCCGTCCGTGGGGATAAGGACGAAGTCGCTTGCCATCAGCGCGTTCTGGGTAATGATGCCCAGGGATGGCGGGCAGTCTATGAAGACATAGTCATATTTCCCTTCCAGGGCCCTGACAATTTCCCTGAGCATGAACTCCCGACCGGGAGCCGTGTTCATGATGACTTCCATCGCCGCCAGATCCAGTGAGGTAGGCAGCACATCCACCCCTTCCAGCCATACCAGAGGCTTTACCTCCGGCAGCCTGTCCTGCATGACGGCCTGCAGCACGTTCTCCAGCAGCATGTCCTCCGGAATATTTGCCATTTCTTCCCCGAATGCCGCCATCGTCGTGTTTGCCTGCATATCCGCATCGATGATGCATACCTTTTTCCTGCCTGTCCGGGCTATCCCGGCAGCCAGGTTCAGTACGGATGTCGTCTTTGCGACACCGCCTTTGTGGTTCACAAGAGCCGTAGTAATTGTTTTCATAATTTTATTTCTCCTTTATTATTACTCTGTAAAGATAGTAATTTCCAGCCAGTTAAACAAGTATTTTTCTACTTATTTACTTGAAAAGTATTTTGTTTTAAATATATTTCACATATAATACTTAAAAGGTAATTTACTTTTATACATAAATTACTTTCTTATTTATAAAGTAATTTACTTGAAAATTTTCTTTCAAGGAAAAGGCTTGTCGCAATCAAACTGCAAGCGCATAATATATCTTGCACCACTGGAAACACAAAAGCATATCCGGAAAGTATCGGGAGATCTGATAAAGAGGAGTCCAAACGGGTTTCTTTTTAAAAAAGCCCCCGGCCTGTTAAAAGTAACGCCAATCACTTATTAACGACACGTGCGAAGTCACGCGACCGGGGGCAAATACCCTCTGCCGTGACTTCGTTTTTGTGTCAAATAAATGATTGGCATTGCAAAGATAGGAAAATATTCACTATGACACTATTTGAGATACTGAATTTTAACAGGGAGCTTCTGGAACGTCTGGCGGCAATGGGAGCCAGGGCTGATGACTACAAGTACATAGAGCTGTACAGGGAATACGAGCGGATGCGCCGCGACGGAGAGAAAGTCACATATTGTGTGGCCGCATTATCGGTCAGGCACGGTGTGTGCGAGAGAAAGGTCTATGAGATAGTCGGCCGCTTCAAAAAGGAGTGTACGTCCCATGCAGTATGACCTGAGACTTTTTTTTGCTTTCATGGGAGAAACTGAAGAACTTCGCGGCAACAAAAAACATTTTGAGATGAACAAATATTACTCGATTCTGAACAAGATATTATCGTCCGGAAAGCTTCAGGAGAACAGAAAAGGTAGGATAAAATACTTGTTGAATGAGCAGTTGGCATTGACTCCGGCTGACCTTCTTGATATTTTTGAGGGGCATAGTATTGCCCGTAAGAAGTTAAAAACTGAGCTGGAGTTGTTTATGCAAGGGGAGAGAAGTGTGGAGAAGTATCGTAATGTGGGTATAAACTGGTGGGATTATTGCGGTTCTGTATTGGTAAACAGTTATCCTACATATCTGGAGAAGTTGCCTCCACTGATAGATAAAATCAATCGGGAAAAGCGCAACAGCAAGAACTACGTGCTGTTTTTGGGCGTGACGGAGGTGGAAAGCAACCAGGCCCCGTGTCTCAGCCTCGTACAGTTCCAGATTGACGATGGCGGACTGGTCATATCGGCATACCAGCGCAGTTCGGATGCGAACCTTGGTTTGCCCTCTGACCTTTATCACCTGTATCTGATGGCAAGGCAGATAGAGCTTCCCTTGAAATCCATTACCCTGAACATGGGAAACGTACATATATATGAGAACAACATAGAAAAAACCGTCTGCCTCATTAACGGGGATGACGGGGTCAGGTTTGAGCTGAACGTATGAATGCAGGCCTGCAACAATATAAGCACAAAATGTAACAGATTTGGAAAATGGAAAAGACCTACAACCAGGCCCCGCTTCCTTTCGTGGGGCAGAAGCGCATGTTCGTGAACGAATTCAGAAGAGCCCTGAAGGAGTTCAACGGCAAGACCACCTTCATCGACCTGTTCGGCGGTTCCGGACTGCTGTCCCATGTCGCCAAGCGTACAAGACCCGATGCCAGGGTCATATACAATGATCATGACAACTACCGTGAAAGGCTCCGGAACATAGACAGGACAAATGCCCTGCTGGCAGACCTTCGCGGGCTTGCCGGCACGTTTCCCCGGCATGGGATGGTTACCGGGAAATTGCGGGAATGCTTCATTGAACGGATAAAGGCGGATGAGACTACCGGTTTTGTGGATTACATTACCCTGTCATCCTCCCTGCTTTTTTCAGGGAAATATGCACGGAGCATGCAGGAGCTGGAGAAGCAGAACCTTTACAACAAGATAAAAAAGACTGACTACCGGTGTGACGGCTATCTTGACGGGCTGGAGACTGTCTGCTGCGACTACAAGGAACTTGCAGAGAAATATGCCGGCAATCCGGATGTGGTATTCCTTGCCGATCCTCCCTATATGGCAACCGACATCAGCACCTACAAGATGGACTGGAAACTTTCGGACTATCTCGACGTGCTTCTTGTCCTTGAAAGAAACCCGTTTGTCTATTTCACTTCCGGAAAATCACCCATCCTGGACTTCTGCGGCTGGATGGAGAAGCATCTGGATGTCAGGAATCCGTTTGCCGGAGCCGGGAAAAGGACACTGACGGCCCATATGAACTACAATTCCTCCTACACGGACATCATGCTTTACCGTCCATTATAGACGGACGTATTATCCACTTTAAATTCATCAGGGCGGACTCCGGAACATATATCCGGTGTCCGCCATTCCGGTAAGTCGCAATATGATTGCGACAAGGCTTCCTACCTTTATCCCTGTAAATTCAAAATATAAAGAATATGCCATTATCATCCATTCAACAACAGCTTGTATCGGTGCTGAAAGATCCGGACAACATCCGGACGCTTGACAGGCCGACGGAAAAAGCACAGCTTGTGGCGGTACAGAAGAATCCCGGACTTATACGCTTCATCCCCGATGCGGGCGAGAAGGTGCAGCTTGCCGCCGTCATGACATCTCCGGAAACCGTGTTCATGATGCGGGTTCCTACCCCTCTTGTCTGCTTCACGGCTGTGGGAAGGCTTCTTGATGTGAGCCTGCTGCCGGTTCCTGAAGTGCTTTCAGAGGCAGAGAATCTTGTCAGAGCCTTGAAGGACCGTCTGCCTGAGCCCGTGCCTGCAGCCATGAGGCAGACACCTGAGTCCGGGAAATTCCTTAAAATGACGAAACCTTATAAAATTTGATGCCATGCCTACCATTTCAGAGTATCTGTTGTCCCTGTTTGACCGGAACATGAGGGCGGTTCTTCGCAACCCCAGAGCCGTCTGCCTGATTGAGAACCCTTCCAAGCGCATCCAGATGGCTGCCGTCAGACAGGACAGCAATGTCATCTGCCTGATTGACCGCCCGGCGGAAGATGTCCAGCTTGCTGCCCTGCGCAAATTTCCGGAAGCCATTCATTTTATTGACTCACCCACTGAACGGGTACAGTCATCCGTCGTCAGGAGCAATCCAGGCTATATCAGTTTTCTGGCACACCCGACGGAGAAAGTGCAGCTGCTGGCAGTCGAGAAGAACCCGGAATGCATCTCCCTGATAAGGCAGCCGACAGAGAAAGTACAGCTGGTGGCAGTGATGAAAGATGTCCGGAACATTGAGAGGATCAGTAATCCCACAGAAAAAGTGAAAAAACTGGCCGGTCTTGAAAAGGATATCCGGCAGGACACCGCAGTTCCGGAAACACAGGAGGCTCCTTCGAAGTCCAAATCCGGCAATTCCCGCAAGCCCCCCATGAATAAAGCCGCCAAAGAAGCTGCGGTGACGCTGGAGAACGAGATGAGAAGCATCGGCAGTACCAACTCCCGGCTCCGGCAGGAAGCGTCCTATGCGGACAATGCGGATACCGAAAGAAAAGAGGTTGCCGCTGCAAACCGGCAGATGGACAAGGAGCTTACAGCTGCCTTTAAGAAATTCAATGATTCGGCAGTTCCGGAGAAAGCGGGATGCGATGTAGGGAAGGTCATCCGGGATTTGCGCAGGTCAGGAGTATGCGTGGAGGAAATGAAGCCGACCGAATGGTATTCACTGATGAAAGGAAAAACGCTCATGGCAGGTTCAGGAAAAGGCAAGACCTCCCTGATGCTTGCAAAGACACCGGCAGGATATGTCCTGAAGGCTGTAAACATGGTGAACAGCATGAGCAGACAGGCCAGTGCGGATATGTAAAAAAAGTAAATTCCTTATCATCCCAATTTACTTGTTTACTTATTTACTTGAAATGTTTAAGAGTAAATAAGTAAACAAGTATTTCTCTTTAATCAAAAAGCTATGACAACAAATATTTCCTTTTCGGATGAAGAACTGGATATAATTTCACGCGGCAAGGCTAATGGCACATACATGAAAGCCCCGGACGGCAGTCCGACTTCCCTGAATGAGAAACAGTGGGCGCAAGTGCGTACCAAGGTGTTCAAAGAGTGGTTCGGGGACTGGGAAAACGCACCTGAAACGGCTTCCAAGATTGTCGGTTCCAATGGTGAGCCTCTGGTGGTTTATCATGGAAGCCAAGAAAGCTTTTATGAGTTCAACCGGTGGACGGATGGATTTATAAACAGCGGACATTTTTTCAGTCCAGACAAGATGAATGCTTCAGGATATGGCAGAAACGTTTATGATGTGTACCTGAACTTGCGCAACCCTCTGAAAATAGATGCCCAAGGGGCAAACTTCTCCTCCATAGAATACAGCGGCAAAAAAATGGCGGCATCAGACTTGGGTAATTTGGCAGAATGGAAGGATATGACGGGGTGGTAATTTCAGATGTGCTGGACAGTGCCGACATGAGGATTGAAAACGTCTGCACGGTAGATTATATTTCGTTTGCCCCTGACCAAATAAAATCTGCCAGCCAGAATACAGGCAGCTTCCTCGCTTTCAAGAGTGACATCCGTTTTCGCGAGGTCTGGCACGGAAGCCCCAGTTCGTTTACCGGTTTTGACCATGCCTTTTTGGGCACGGGAGAGGGTGCGCAGGCCTACGGATGGGGTACGTATGTGACGGAAGTGGAAGGAATCGCCCGCAGATATGCTGCCATAGGGATAAGGCGGGGCAGACACATCACATATAACGGAGAGGATTTCTCTACTGTACTTGACAATGAACATTATTTCGATGATGTATGGCGGGTCTGGAAAACGCAACTCCTTTCCTCCACTGATCCGGACACCCTGAAACAGAACATTGCCTCCGTCTATATCGACGGACGGACAGCGTCCCCACGCAGCAAAAGGAGAAAGGAATTTGAGAGACAGAAAGCGGAACTGCTTGCGGACATCGACAACGGGAAAATTCGCGTGGACCTTCCCCGGAATCTCTATGCGGTGAATATTCCGGATGACAGCGGGATAAATTACCTGTACTGGGACAGGCCGGTATCCCCGGAACAGCAGGAAAGGATATTCCTGCAGCTCCGCAAGGAACGGCTTTTCTGGCCGGAGCTTACGGCGGAATTCTGGAACGGCAAATCACGCGTATGGACCAGCGGGAAAGAGTTCTACAGCTTTTTGGACTATATGTTTATGAATCCGGACCGGGATACCGATTCCCAGCGGCTGGCCAGCGGGTTCCTTTCCCGGGCCGGTTTTACAGGCATCGACTACCCAGCAGAATATTCCACCGGCGGTCGTGCGGACGGTGCGAGAAACTGTGTCATTTTCAAGGAGGGAGACCTGAAAATAGTTTCCCATGAACGCTTCCGCTTCATAGGAGAAGCAGGAGCCGCCAATCTTGACAGAACAGAAGGGACTGCCTTGCGTCTGAACAACCTTGCCATAGCCGGTGCGATGGAAAGTTCCGGCAAGGATGCCGGAGCAATAAAAATGGCCACAGGATGGGAACGTGGGGCTGACAGAAAATGGCGTTACGAGACTGCAGACTTTGAATACTTCCCGTCAGGAAACCGGGGCTGTTCACGCCTGCTGGAAAGCCAGCCCTGGCATAAGGACTTCGAGAGCCTTCTTGACCGGCTGATAGCAGGGGAAACATTGCCAGAGGCGGAGCAGAAGCGTTTTGAGGAACTGACAGACCTGGCGACCAGGCTGGAGAGGCAGGATGCGCTGCGTGAGAGGATTTACCTGGATGACTATGTGGAGGATGACGGGCTGTTCCGTGCCTATCCCCGATTGAAGCAGACACGTCTGGAATTTCTGGATCTCCCCTCGGCAGCCGACTCCGGAAGCTATCTCCCCGTGGAGAACCGGATCATAATAAACACTTCCAAAGCGGATGACACAAAATCCGTACTTGCACATGAGATACAGCACGCCATACAGCACATCGAGGGATTCGCACGTGGAAGCAGTCCGGAGGAGTTCAAGGGTACGGCGGAGGAAGTCATCCTGGATATCGTGCGGGCTACAAATGGCCGTCTGCTTGAAGGCGGCGGTTTTGACAACACGCCGGACGGCATTTTCGCCGCGCTGAACCGTGAGACAGACTATGGCGGGACAATATTGAGGGACAACAGCTCCAGTCTGGACGCGGTGGCAGGCAAATACGGGTATGAGACGATATTCGACCTCGTGAACGACATTGGCAGCTTCAGGAGCAGCATACAGATGTACCGCTCCACCGCAGGAGAAGTGGAGGCCCGTAATGTCCAGAAGCGTATGGACATGACCATGCCGCAGAGACGCGGAAGCCTTGCCGTCCTGACGGAAGATATTCCGCGTGAGCAGCAGATACTCCTTTCAGGGGATTCTGCGGACAGTCTGGCGGAATACGCAGGCTCACTGGCTGAGAAACAGCACGTACCTGTCCGGATCATCCGTTCCGCCGGAGAGGTCGATTCACCCGAGGCTTACCGGCTCATTTCTGCCGGAAAGGACATCAGGGGATGGTATGACACGGGTTCGGACTGCGTCTGCCTGTACTTGCCGAACGCACGGGGAAAAGAGGATATCGCACGTACCATCCTGCATGAGGGAGTGGCACATTACGGACTCAGGAAGCTGGCAGGACGCAAGCACATGGATGCCTTTCTGGATGACGTCTTTTCTGCCTGCGGGGAAAGGATACGGGGGGACATAGTCCGTATGTCTGCCCTGAAAGGGTATGATATCCGGACTGCTACGGAAGAATATCTTGCATGTATGGCTGAAAAGGGAACAGATCTTTCCCTATGGGACAGAATTGCCGTCGCATTCAGGAACCTTCTCCGCAAGCTGGGCTTCGGACTGGAGATCGGGACACAGGAACTCAGGGCAATACTGTCTGCCAGCAGGAAGAACCTGGCAAGGGAAGCCATATCCGCCGGACCGGTCTGCGACAGGGGCGGTGTCCCGATACCGGAGCAGGCAAGAGAGGCAGGGATTGATCCGGCCCTGCTCGGGAAGGGCGGTCTGGACTCCCTCTCACAAGGCAAACCGGTAACGATGGCCGACGGAAGGGTGCTCCTGCCTGTAAAGAAACCGTCAGGATACAGCCTGAAGATAATGCTCCCTGCAGCAGGCTGCAGGACAAGAACATCTGAAATGGAACTGTGAATGGACGAATTTTCTGATTTTATACCGACCGGTCCCGGCATATCCATCTCATCCGGACACAGGAGACTGTATCTGTCTGAAGGCAGGGCCGTCCTGTATCTGGAGAAAGTCCCGTATGACGGAAACCGGATACTGGAAGCCATCCGGCTTGCAGGAGCAAGACCGGAAGCCATGTCCCCCGGCAGATGGATATCCCTTCTGAGGGGAAAACCTACCCGGATTTCCGGATGTGGCAGGCTTCTTGTCCTGACCGAAACACTGTCCGGATATACAGTAAAATACTTTAAATGGAATATCAGTATTTTACTTGAATATTTAAAAAGTAAATTATTAAAGTAACATATAAAATGGATTATACCTGTTTCATCAAGCTGTTCATCATGATTATGGCAGTCCTTATAACGGGCACTTCGGGGCTGAGCCGGAAATGGTATGTGAACCTTCCCATATTTATTGTCTGCACTGTGCTTGAGACCTGTCTGGCATGGCTCTTTTTCCCGGAATATATGTTTTACCCGGCTGTCGCATCGCTCGGCATTCTTGTCCTGTCCTGGACATGGGAAAGAATCAAGCCTTCAGGAAAGGCAAGGAACACCCGACCAATCAGGCTTCCGGTAGAGTCCGGATTCGGGGACGCCCATCTTGAATTCTACTACCATTATTCCAATTTCCTCGTTTACGGGGGAGCCGGATCTGGAAAGACGAAGTCCATTGGGAAATGGCTGTTGAGCGAGTATATGAGACTGGGATTTGCCGGATTCATATACGACTTCAAAGATACGGACTATACCCGTACCGCCTACAACCTTATCAAAAAGCACAACTATCCACACAAGTTCTACTATGTCAGTTTTGACCGGCCCGAGCGCTCATACCGCTTCAACCCGCTCAAAGTCGTGAAGGACCGTACGGAGCTCATCCAGCTGATGGAGGATATCCTGCTCGCGCTGCTCCCCAAAAAGGAACAGCAGAACGAGTGGGTGGCCGGAGGTCTGGGCATCCTGCGCGGGGTTGCGTTCCGGTTTTGGGACGAGTTTCCCGAGTACTGCACGCTCCCGCACATACTGGCCTTCATCATGACGGCCTCGACAAGGCAGCTGTCCCTGTTCCTGCAGCAGAACCTGGTGTCGGAGATGCTTGCCGGAGCGTACCTGAAAGCGGAAGGCTCCGAGAAGACCCAGGCATCCTATCTCTCGACGCTCTGCAACAATCTGGCGACCATATCGCAGAACGAGGAAATCGCCTATGTCCTTTCAGGGGATGACTTTGATTTCAACCTGATCGATCCGGAGAGCCCCAAAATGTTTGCCGTAAGCAACAACTTCTCCAAGAATTCTGTCTATGCCCCGGTCATCAGTATGCTCATGACCATATCTGCCAGGCAGTTCTCCATGCAGAACAGGATTCCATTCGTCTATTTCCTTGATGAGATGACCACGGTGAACATCAAGAACTTCGAGACGCTGCCTTCAGTCCTGCGTGAGTATAAGGCGGCATTCGTACTGCTGACCCAGTCCGGTGCAAAATTGGAGAACCTGTACGGGAAACTGGACTGTTCTTCCGTAGAAGCCAATTTCGGCAATATGTTCCTGGGAAGGACGAAAGATGTGGAAGCCCTGAAGTATTACCCCTTATTCTTCGGCAAGGAAGAAAAGGAAAGACGCTCACGAAGTTCCGGAAAATCAGGAGCATCGTCCAGCAGCAGCGTGACCGTTTCTTCCCAGAAGGAGGACATCTACCAGGGAAAGGATTTCGCCGATCTGGAACCGGGAGAGTTTATCGGCTCCGCTACCCGCTCCAACGCCGGCTATTTCAGGGCAAAGCTCAGGATGTATGATGACAGGAAGGAAATGCCGCTTCCTGATGTACGGGTTCTGGAGCCGGGAGAGGTCAGCCGGAACTTTGACCGCATTCTGGAGGAAGTGTACGGACTTTTCCCATGCGGCTGAATGTCCCCGGACTACCTGTCCCTTCCTGTGAGCAGGTCAGTCCCCAGACGTTTCAGCTCAGCTATGATGGCTTTTTTAGGGTTCACGACAAACCTGTACAGCCTGAAGGCATTGGCATAAAGCCTCCTTTCCTCCCTGAGCTCTCCGTGCAGGAGCTCCTGTTTCAGTTTCGCTGCGGCTTCATTCCTCATCTCATTCTCAAGCTGCCAGTTCCGGGAATACTCCCTCAGATTCCCTTCCCTCGAGTGGCAGTGGGGATAATAGCCGTAGGTCTGGTTGAAATGCGACGCGCAGCGGGCAGACCATTCTGAACGGTCGAACCCGACCACCACTTCTTTCCCGTCAAGAACCTGCCGGTTGCCCCTGCTTTTCGTCAAGGGCGACAGGGAAACGGTCTGCGAGCGGTCCATGCGTGATACGATGACATGCACATGGAGCTGGAGTCCGGGCTTTATCTCCCCGCCCATACCGTCCTTTGCCTGTGGGTCATCGTTCTTGTAATGCCGCTCCGTCTCGACGCGTCCGTACCATACCAGGTCATTCCCGTCCCTTACCTTGTCCCTGTAAAAGTTGGCCGCATACCCGTCCATGCAGCCGCGTGCATATCTTTTCAGCTCTGCAATGACTTTCTCCTGCTCATTCGGGGAGAGTTCGGAAAACTCGCTGACCTTTTTCCCCGTAACTTTCTCTATCAGATGCCTTTGCTCATCTGCCGAAGGATTGATGGTCAACATATAGAACTTGTCGGCGTTCCTTCCCAGGGTCCGGTGGTTGTTGTCCATGTGATGCCTGACTGTAGCCGGGGTGACAAAATCATTCTGTTGTGAAAAAAAATTATCATAATAGGGACGCTCCGTCCTGCCTTCCTTACTGAGATATTCCACCAGCAACGTACATCTTCCCTTGTTGTCCGGGCTTCCCGGAGTGGCTGTCGGACGGTGTACCTTACAATACATAGTCCTCGTCTATTTTCTTGAACAGAAGCCGCAGCTGGTTCATCGGAATTCTCACGTCATCGCTGAACTTCACCTTCTGGAGTTTGTCCGGATCAAGCTGGTACTTCACCAGGGCGGCAAGTCTCCGCAGCTTCTCCCTGCATTCCTCGATGCCGTCCGGCTCCCCGGCTTCTGAGATCTGCTGCCGGAGTCTTGCGTTCTCCGCTTTCAGAGCGTGCAGCTCGTTCATCATTTGGACGTAGTCCTCGGACTCCTGCGGAGCCGTATCAAGGGAGGAAAGTTTTTGCAGGATAGGCCTGAAAATCTCGCGCTCCTGTGCCTTGATGATTTTAATCATATCCTCCATACGCTTCTCCACCAAGGCTGTCGGATTTTTGGAGGCATACCGGGGATTGAATCCCGTTATTTCAAAAAAAGTAATCATCCGGTCCACGCAGACGGACACCGTATCGCTTCCCTTGAAAGTGTCCAGACGGGCTTTTACCGTGGGAGTAAGTCTGATCATTTTTATTGATGGTTCTTTCATTCTGTATGCGTTTTAGTTATACATATAAATGTTTGGAACAAAGCTATTTGTTTTTGTTTTTACAGGCAAACGTTACCTGTCATTATGGGGTGAAAGTTACATAACATATTGAAAATTAGTAAAATAATTGACACGCATACAAGCATGCTTACAACTTAAACCTTTGCTTTTCAACAAGAAAGGAAAAAAGACGTATACAGATGTATGCGGAATTTGTAACACTGAAATTCTGAATATATTGATAATCAACGCTATGCGTCGATTCATGTTCCCGTGTGCGGGAACTCCTCTTGCTCTTCCTTATTCAGGAATTCACCGGGAGGCTTACGCCACCCGGCCTTTCCGCTACGGATACCTCTCTGAAAGGACAGCCCCGATGTTCTTCCCCTTGCGAAAAAGTCAGACAAATCGGATATGCCCGTCGCAGGATTGCCCCGGTATCCCGTGAAAGGAAGCTGCGGATACATTCTTTAGCAGAAGCTAATCAGAGTTAATACACTGATAAATAGTAGGTTAAACTTGCATAATTCAGAAAAAAGCACTATCTTAGAGGTACAATAATATAGGAGATAACAAATTATGAATGAACAGATTAGAAGGATTTTAGAGGAAAGTGGAACAAAGACATCAAAGATTCGGAAGCTGCTCCTGCTCGGACTCAGCCACCGTGAAATTGCAGAGTTATTGACTAACGGCAATCGTGGCTTCGTATGGAACGTTTACAGACGGATGAGGGACGAGGGACTGATTCCTGCCTTGAACTCCGTACCGACAGGATGCTGCGTCAGCGGGTTGGACTTTTCTTTCACAAGAAAGTTCGGGATCGAGATTGAAGCCTATAATTGTGCAAGGCAGACTTTGGCCGATATGCTGGCGGAAGCCGGGATTGTGGCGGAGCTTGCCTCACGCAGCCATACTTCACGCTGCTGGAAGCTGACCACTGATGGCAGTCTGGACGGGAACAATACGTTTGAGCTGGTAAGTCCCGTGCTTGAAGGCGAGGACGGACTTGCCGAACTGGAAAAGGTATGCTGGGTACTGGAAGCTCTGAATGTGAAAGTAAATGGAAGCTGCGGACTGCACGTGCATATGGATGCGAGCGACTTCAACATCACCACATGGCAGAACCTGCTCCTTTCCTACAAGCACGCAGAGGCCGAGATTGACAGGTTCATGCCGAACTCACGCAGAGGGGACGAGAACCATTTCTGTGGCTCACTCCGCAGGTTCTCTGATGAGAATATCCGCTCAAGAAGAAGCCTTGACGAACTACAGACCCTGCTTGGCAGCAGGTACATGAAAGTAAATCTCCAAGCCTATTCCCTCCACGGAACGGTGGAGTTCCGCCAGCATTCGGGAACCATCAATTTTACAAAAATTGAAAATTGGGTACGATTCCTCGGAAGAATGATTATCTTTGCAAAGGAAGCCTCGCTTCCGGCAGGAATCCGGCTTGAAAACTTTCCTTTCCTTGAGGAAAAGCAGAAACTATATTATAAACTTAGAGCAAAAAAATTAGCCGTATGAATGACATGAACAAGAAAACATATATGTTGCCGGGCGACGAGCGTATCGTTGCCGGCAACGCTGAAGAGTTTGTGCGTGAGCTTCGTCAGAGAAGCTGGATGGATTCAGAATGTACCGACGAGGAGTACATGCACAATTTTGCCGAGCGTTACGTGATACAGGCCGGTGTGCGGATTGCCACCGACACACCCGAGAACTTCCTCTCCGACCTTGTCCGGACGGGATATGCCAAAGCCATGTGACACGGCTCTCCTTTATTATTGCGTCCCCGTTTCCTTTTCATGGGAAATGGGGATTTTTTATGGACCGGAATTTTAAATACTGAAACAGAAAAAGTGCATATATTTTTTATTTGCCTGTTCTTATCAGAATTATATGCATATATTTATTATTTGCATTTATGTATAATATGAGCAAAGTCGTTTATGTACATCTGATTTTTGAAAGGAAGGATTATTTTTTCGGCAGCATTGCCGCCGTCTATGAGAACCTGAGTGCGGAACAGGTCGGAGTTTCATATAACACACTCAGGAACGTCCGGTGGAAGGAAACCCCGGTATATCCGACTCCCAGGGCAATGATAAGGGTCGGCAGGCTTGTCCGTGCAGGCAAGGGAAAGGGCAAAGGAAAACCGGCATAAATCCCCGCAGCTGCCGGTTCCCGGGCAAGCACCATGCTTTCGGCACTGCCGCATAAGGCGGGAAGAGTTCTGCCACTCCTGTAAACAGTAATTTTATCGGCAAAAAAATGGAAAAAATGAATGTCGCACTTTTACAGGAGAATGAATGCCTATCTTTGCCGGCTCAAAACAGACAGACATCATTTTATGGAAATCATGAGCCGATATTTGAAAGACAGACAGTATATGTGGTATAAAGCAAGAGAACTTCAGGCCAAGGGGTTCAACAAGACGCAGATTGGAAAATGCCTGGGTCTGAACCGTAAGACAGTAAGGAAATATCTGGCCATGAATCAGGAGGAGTTTGCCGGAAGACAGGCCTCCCACCCTAAATATGCACTGAAACTGGAGAAGTATGAGAATTATGTGCGCAGTATTCTGGAGGAATACCCCTGGATCTCGGCGGCCCGGCTGCACGACTGGCTCCGGGAATGCTATCCTGATTTCCCCGGTGTGTGCCAAAAGACCGTGTACAACTACGCGGGTAAGATACGGAGTAAATACAGAATAGACAAATGTCGGGAACCTCACAAGCGGGACTACGAGAAACTGCCGGACACCCCTTACGGGGAATATGCCCAGGCGGATTTCGGTGAGAAATGGATGCGCACACAGGAGGGAAAGGCTGTGAAAGTATATTTTTTTGTCGCCGTACTCTCGCGTTCCCGGTACAAGTTCGTTCACTTCAGCCGGAAGCCCTTCAACACGGAACTGGCGGTCTATGCGCATGAGCTGGCATTCTCATATTTCGGAGGGAAGCCACGGAAGATTGTCTATGACCAGGACAAGATACTCCTTGCCAGAGAGAATCTGGGAGACCTGATTCTGACAAAAAAATTCCAGAGCCTTGTAAAGGAACAGCATTTCCAACCCGTTTTCTGCCGCAAGTCTGATCCGGAGTCGAAAGGAAAGGTGGAGAATGTCGTAAAGTATGTAAAGTCAAACTTTCTGGTCGCACGTGCCTTTCATGATACGGACAGGCTTAACGAGGAAGTCCGGCTCTGGCTTGAAAGAACCGGTAACGGAAAGGAACACGGGACTACCCGGCTGGTTCCGTCAGAGGAATTCGTGAAGGAGAGGACGTATCTCATGCCTTATTACGGGACACCCCGTCCCCCTCATGAGGAGATGAGGGAATATCATGTCCGCAAGGACAACACGGTACAATATTTAGGAAACTATTATACGCTGCCGCATGGAACATACAGGAACGGAGAGACTATGGTGTGGCTATATGAGACGGGTGACCATGTGGAAATATATGCCAGAGAGACAGGCAAGCTCATCTGCAGGCATGAGCTTTGCCGGCTCAGGGGAAAGACAGTACGTGATAGGAGCCACAGCCGCCCTAAAGATTCCGGTCGGAATCTGACAGAACAGATTCTTGCACATACTGAAGGAGCCCCCGGAGTATCCCTGTGGCTGGAAAGGCTGCAGGAGAAGAAGGAACGCTATTACAGGGAAAATCTGAAAGTACTTGTACGCGCGATTCCCCTGTACAGTGGAAGCATACTTGCAGAAGCAATAGGCACGTGTCTGGTTCAGGGAATCTATAACGGCAATTCTGTCTGCAGCCTGTGCGAGCATATATATAAGGAAAGAAGCCGACAGGATGTGCCGATACCGGCAGAAAGACCGGATTCTGAAATAATGAGAACCTATAACGAAATTCTTTTAGCCCATGATAAGAAATAAGAAAATGATAATGGAATATGCACGTCGCCTGAGGCTCACGAATCTGACTGGAGTCGGAAAACTGGAAGAGCTACTTCATTCCGCACAGAAATCCGGTGCTACCTACTCGGAGTTCCTGTATGCCTTCCTTGAGCGGGAGATACGTGAAAAGGAAAACGGGAAATACCTCCGCAGGCTGAAAGCCGCCGGATTGCCGCAAAGACATGACTTGTCCCTATATGACTATTCACGGACTGACGGCATAGACCGCAGGCAGATGCGTGAACTTTGTGAGCTTACATGGATAAGCCGGGCATACAATCTCCTTCTGAGTGGCAACCCCGGCACGGGGAAGACCTTTGTAGCTGCCGGTCTTGTTCATGAAGCTGTCAAGGCTGGATATAAGGCTTATCTGGTGACGTTGGAGGAACTGCTTGACTGCATCAGGATGAAGGACGTATCCCGATATGCCATGAAAACATACAAACGCCTGATAAAGGCAGACCTGTTGGCGGTTGATGACGTGACGCTTTACCCCTTGAAAGGAGAAGACGTACTGCTACTGTTCAAGCTCGTAAGCAGTTTCTATGAAAAAGGATCGCTCATCCTGACAGCCAGTCAGGATATCACGACCTGGCTGGGTACATCCGGTGATGAAGCGGTTACAACGGCTCTGCTTGACAGGCTGCTCTGCCGTTGCGAAATCATCCGGCTGTCTGGCAGGAGTTATCGTATGGTGAACAGGGAAACTATTTTTAGTAGTTCCGATGTTGGTTCAGATACACAAAAAGAGTTAATGAATACAAATAGAACAAACCAACAAAGTGGGAAAGTTTAAATTACCAAAAAATGGGTACTCTAAATTTGCAAGGTACAGCAAAACCTTATTCTAATTCTTTTTATCAGGTTTTTTATTCTGCTAACGAGAGGGTTACGGTAACTTCTCCTTTGCCACCCAGCAAATCCAGCATCTCATTGCGGCTGGACACGCCATCCACCTTTCCCAAGCGGGTAAAGTTCCATGAATTCGTATCGTAATAAATAACAAACGAGTTGCCCTGATACAGAATCAGGTCGCCGGGAGATGTGGTTGTCTGCCGGTCATTTCCCGACTGTTCGGGTGTGTTCATTTCAGGTGCAGACGGGGTATCGTCCGAAGGATTGCAGGCAAACAGAGTCATGCCAGCAAAAAGCAGAAGCGGGAATAACAAGATTCTCTTCATAAATAGAAATGTAGGTGACAGAAAAGGGAAGAGTGAAAGGTCATCGGCTCCCGACAAAAGCGAGAAGCCGATGACGCTGGATAGATTATTGCAGTTTACTATATTCTTCGTCTGAGACAGGTTCCAGCCATTCGTTCGAAGTGTTTTCTCCTTCCACTTCGAATGCCAGGTGTGCAAACCAGCTGTCGGCTGCTGCCCCGTGCCAGTGCTTCACGCCGGCAGGAATATGAATCACCGTGCCCGGCAGAATCTGCACGGCAGGTTTGCCTTCTTCCTGATACCAGCCACGGCCAGCTACTCCGATAAGCATCTGTCCGCCGCCTTTAGTCGCCCGGTGAATATGCCAGTTGTTGCGGCATCCCGGTTCAAAGGTCACATTGAATACCGGCACCTGTTCCTTCGAAACCGGAGCCAGGTAACTCTGGCCGATAAAGTATTGTGCAAATGTGGTATTCGGTTCTCCGATTGGGAAAATCATTTCGTGCTGGAAAGCTGCCTTTGCCTCTTCTCCGGTTACATCTTCCGCCCACACTTCCTTGGCCTGACGGAAAGCGGCCCATGCTTTCGGCCATCCGGCATAAAAGGCAATGTGCGTAATGATTTCCGAGATTTCCGTACGGGTGATGCCGTTCTGCTTGGCAGTCTGCAAGTGATAAGTCAGTGAACTGTCGGTAATCCCCTGACTGATAAGTGAAGTGATGGTGACCAGACTCCGGTCGCGCAGACCGAGTTTGTCGGTACGGCTCCACACCTCACCGAAAAGTACATCATTATTAAGTTCCGCGAATTTAGGAGCAAAATCTCCCAGCTGATCGCGTCCAGCTGTCTGTTTAATCGTTTCCTGTGCCATAATAGTTGTACTGTTTATTACCCATGCGGCAAGCGCAAGGACCATTTGTATTTTCATAATGGTATGAGTTATTGGTTTGTCTTCTTTTTCAATGGCAAAGTTAACCGATTAATATGGGGAGAATGTATACCATTTACAGATGTTTATACCCGAATTGTGGAAAGTGTTTTCTATATATAGCGAAACCGCCATTTCGGAAATGGCGGTTTCGAAACTTATTCATTGATTACTCGGTTCAACTCCTCCACATGATGCAGGATAATCCATAGATACATAGTCGATACCACATGAACGGCAGAGTTCAGCTCCTGTAGAGAAGCATCTGGAGCGGTATGTGACTCGTTGTTTCTCCACTGTTTGACAAGCTCCAAATAAGTATAGAACTTCTGGTATCTCTCATCTTGATTGTACTTCAATCCTCTCAAACAACTGAAAGACAAGATACAATCTATAAATGTAGGCATACTGCTTTCATTCTTAGTATTGACCATTTCCTTCTGATGTAACAAATAATACACCTTCTTCAGGAAGACCTCATATTTGGTGACGATTGTATTAAAAAGCCTGCGTTTGTCTACCAGTTTCATATTTTCCAGACAATAAATCCGGTTAAACGAGTCCAATAAAAGTTCGTTGGCTCCATCTATTGTAGCTACAGACTTTGCACTTAATGTCTTTATAAAGCAGTCAGCAGCAAGAGATAAATCCGGCAAATACGGAGCAAGGTCTGAGAACTCAGCTTTCAAATCTGTCAGGAATCTTTCTTTGAACAATGCAGGGATAAACGGTAGTTCATCTTCCTTCCTTTTGTAGTTCTCGTACATTACCCTGGCCATCTGTGTCATTACATTTCTGTAAAAATCGCTGTTCTCAAAAAGCTTGGCAAAAGAATCCATCTGCTCTACATAACAGCCTCTGGCAACCTCATCGAATATCTGAGGGAATATACTTTCCTCGAACTGCTTTTCATCCGTATTGTTGGCCTGTTTGGTCAGTTTCCTTTTTGCTGTCGAAACCATTTTGTCATAAATAGATTCCACTATCACCCTGTCAGCTTCAGAGAACTGACCCTGATACATGATGTTAACCTTGTCAATGATACGACTGAGCAGGTCCTCATTGTCATTCTTTGGCTTTCCAGCTTTCGGGTTCTCACCTTTAAGAGGCTTCACTGATTCCTCCATCTGAATGGAAACCGTTTCTCCCTCCGATATCTTTGAGTTTACCAGCATAATCTGTTTGTTCAGGTCAATCCTTTCTTTGGGATTCTTAGGCAGAAGTCTGTACAGATAGTCGGCATACACATAAGCTTTATACAACTCCTTATCAAAAGTTCTTGCTATCTGAGCCATATAAGAATAGAAACGGACGAAATTTTTGATTTTCGATCTTACCTCAAAGCGTTTTTCTTCATCAAGCTCTTCGTATCGGCCGATGGTACTCTTGAAAGCATTCGACAAAACTCCCAAACGGTCCTTCTGCTTGCTGATGTCTTGCAGCAGGTCAAAGAACTTTTGCTCGTCAGCTTCAGTCCATAGCTGAAACATCTGTATATCTTTTCTGAAAGTATACACATAGTTTACATCCACGGGATTTATCAGTTCAGTCCCTTTATAGAAAGGCTCGAACGATTTCTTTATATCCTCCGGCTTATTGCAGAAATCGAGTACGTATGTATCCTTCTTGTCTTTATGCCATCTGTTCAGACGTGACAAAGTCTGTACAGCTTTCACGTTCTTCAATTTTTTATCTACAAACATGGTGTGCAGTCTTGGTTCATCAAATCCAGTCTGATACTTGTCTGCCACCACCAGCATATTATACAAGTCTGAGGCAAAGTACAGCGGCAACTTGGCTTCCGAAATATTGCGTCCGTCAGCAGAGTTCAACTTCGTTTCGGTATATTCCACTCCCTCATACGATACCGTACCGGAGAAAGCCACCATAGGATTTACATCAGTAATATTGTTTTCCTGACAATACCTCTTAATTTCCAGAAAATATCGTACCGCATGAGCACGCGAAGAGCATACCACCATAGCTTTTGCTTTTCCAAGCATAGCATTGAGTGTCACCTCCCTGAATTTCTCCACAATGATAGCCGTTTTCTGCGCTATCACATGCTGATGATTGTCATGGAAAGCCTTGATAGCACGTGTAGCAGGAGTTTCCTGATACGAAGGATCAGCCTCTATACGCTTGGCAATTTCGTAAGTAGTGTCATACGTGGTATAATATTTCAGCACATCCTTAATGAATCCCTCTTCTATGGCCTGCAGCATGGAATAGTTGTGATAAGCCACATATTTGTTGTCTTCCGGATTTTCACCTTCTTCAGCCAACTCACCGAAAGTCTGCAGCGTCTTTGGTTTTGGAGTTGCCGTAAATGCATAGAAGTACAGATTGTTGTGCTGTCCCTGGGCCAACAAATCTTCCATAAGGGCATCCTTCTTCTTTTCCAGTTCTTCAGCCTCAATCTCTTCGATTTCTGCATATTCGCGCAAAGCGTCATCCGTATCGGCCAATGCCGCTTTCAGCTTCTCCGCACTTTTGCCCGACTGTGACGAATGAGCCTCGTCTACAATGATGGCATATCTCTTGCCGCTGCGGCTCGTCAGTTCTTTATAGATAACTGGGAAACGGTGTAGGGTAGTGATAACAATTCTTGTATTATCATCGTTGATGATTCTTGCCAGTTTCTTCGAGTCATCATTATCGGTAATGGTTTCTATCTGTCCGTCTATATGGTCGAAACCAAGAATCGTATTTTGAAGCTGCTTGTTCAGCAGCCGTCTGTCGGTAATAACAAACACACTGTTAAACATATTCTTTAAATCGGCATTCTGAAGCCCTGCCAGACGATAGGTAAGCCAGGCAATTGAATTGGACTTACCCGAACCCGCCGAGTGCTGAATCAGATAATTGTTTCCATGCGGCTTTTTCAGATACATGTATTTCATGTGTTCATCGGCAGCCAAATCAAAGTTTTGCATCCCGCTGTTGGTATGCTTGCTGGCACAATTCGCATAATACGTATCGGCCACCAGCTTTTCCACCACATCCAGCTGATGATAACGAGGGAAAATTATCTTTACGGAAGTTTCCGTCACCTCCTTTTCTTTGCCATGCTTGTCAATGATAATCTTCAGTTTCTCTTCTTCCTGACGGGAGATGTACCGCTGAAATATGGAAAGCAGCATTTCTCTGCACAAGATTTTCTCCCACAGATACGAAGTGACATATCCTCCGTCCTCACGTTCGGGATTGCCCGCACCGCCTACTTCTCCCGCACCGTTGGAACCCTGATTAAAAGGGATAAAGAAAGTCTTTTCCTTTTTTAGTTCGGTAGTAAGAGCCACTTCATACAGGTCAACTCCGAAGTATGCCAATATTCTATTGTTGAAATGAAACAGCGGTTCTTTCGGGTCTCTGTCTGTGCACCACTGACGCTTGGAATCCTCCACATTCTGACCCGTAATCTGGTTTTTCAGTTCGAGTGCCACCACTGGAATACCATTCAACGAGAGCACCATATCAATAGTGTTCTTGTTCAGTTTGGAATAAGCAAACTGACGTGTTACGGTAAGAATGTTGGCATCGTAATTTGCCACCAGCTCATCGTTCAGCAGTGATGCCGGAGCAAAATAACAGAACCTGATATTTATACCCATATCGCTTATGCCTTTGCGCAGCACATAAATCAGTCCGTAGCGCGACACATCATCCTGAAACACGCGATACAGCTGTTTCTCAGCCTTGTCGCCATACTTGGTTACATATCGTTTCCACTGCTTTGGCTGTGTCTTTTCTATAAAGGAGATCAGTACAGGCATATCTATAGCCCGTTCCTTGTCGTATGTATCCTGATTGCCTTTGATATAGCCGCCCTCTGTGATAAGATATCGTTCTATATCGGCTTCAAAGTTCTTTTCCTTTAAGTCTGTGGTATTCATAGTTATATCTTTATTTAATCTTTGTCTTTGGTTTTTACTACCCAACTTCCTTTATCACCTTTTCCGTTTATACGTTCCAGCAATCCTCTTTCTATGAGTGAAGGAGTCATACGTTTTACGGTTCTTTCCGATTTCCCAATATGTTCCGCTATGTCGGATTGTGTAGCCTTAGGATTTTCTTTCAAGAAATTAAGTAATGCCATTTCATCCAGCGTACAGTTCAAAGAGCCATCCAAAGTGCCATTTTGGCTCTTTGAGTCCTCTTTTTTGGCACTTTGAGAAAAGTTTATGTTCATTTCTCTATTACTGAGATTGTTCTCTTCCCCAAACAACATATTTCTCAGGAATATTTCTAGGTACTTTGTATTAGCAGAAACACCTTTTGTATAATTATTGTAGTTGGCACGTACAAGTGCATTTCTGAAATACCACGAATGCTTCTTGAATATATCATTGTCCACCTTAAATCCGAAAGTCTTCAGGTATTTCATAAGGAATACAGCTATGGTTCTGGTATTGCCTTCCCCAAAAGCATGTATCTGCCAAACACCTGAAATAAATTTACCGATTCTCTGTAAAGCCTGTTCTGCATTCATGGCGGGATAATCAGTAGCCTTTTCCTGCGCAAAATCATATCCCAAAGTAGGGCGAATCATTTCATAATCCGAGTAGATTACCGTATCGCCGTCAAGCACCCATTCTTTTTTGGTGATATTATAATCACGGATTTGTCCGGCATGCTTGTAGAGACCTTCGAACAGGCGCTTATGAATATATAGCAGATAATCCGGTGTAAACGAGAATGTTTTTTCAGAAAGCAACTCCGTGATGCGTGCCGATACTTTATCAGCTTCTTCTGTTCGCTCATTTTCTATTTCCCCACGGGAAGATTTCGATTGATAGTACGTATCAATCAGATGTTTCACTTCATCAATGGAAATGTCTCCCTCTATATGTTGCTGTGCCGTCTGAATAAGATACTCAGACGGTTTTAGTCCATCCACATCCTGCAAACCGATAGCGACTTGCCATGCGGCTGCTTTCTCTTTCTGGTCGGGTTCTCCCTGTCGGATATATTTGTCGAATTCAGTCATGGCTTATACTTTTCTTTTTCCGGTTACACACTCGAAAATCAATGATTTTTTGTAGTCTTTCAGCTTCTCTATCTTCTGTTGTTTGATGGAAATTAGTTCGTCTATCTCGCTGCATTTCTGGTCGAGGTAGTTGGCGATGGATTGTTGTTCGGAGAGAGTAGGAAATGGGATTAACTCTTGTCCTAAATAAGCATTATTAATAATTGGCAATGTTGTAAAAAAAGCATTATCTCTAATTTTATCTTTTAATGCACTTAGATAATAGAAATAAAATCTTGAATAACAATTCAAAGGTATTAATCCTGTAATTTGCTGGTTGGAATATCCGTTTTCATTAGCATATCCAACCTTCCCAGCAGAAGCTCCAATTCCAACATATAACAAAGTGCCTATAGGAAAAAGTGATATTTTGTTCGCATAAATTACCTTTTCTGATAATTTTCGTTGGGAGCTAAATAAATCATTACAGCTATCCAATATATCTGAAGGAGTATACCAATTTATTAAATTATCTTCTTCTGATGTTTGATCAAAATCTTTAGGTGTTGTTCCAGTTGACAATAAAAAAATATTTTTTAACTTACATATATTCCAATGCTTTGGCATCTCTCCAATCCATTCAATACCGCTATCTTTTAGAGGAACATTTTTATCCAAACCTTTGGTTACAGCTTCGGTAATGACAGATTGCTTGTAGCTTTGCAGTTTGGTTATCATTTCCTCTTGCAAAGTTATCAGTTCGTCTATTTCGCCACATTTTTGGTCAAGGTAGGCGGCGATGAGTTGTTGCTCATGTAATGGAGGGGCAACTATTTGAATATTTTTCATTTCTTGCCATCTTGTTGTCCATAAGTCATTAACAATACCATGCCCCCACCTATAGTATTCGTCAGAAAATAAACTTGAATGAAACAACCATTCGTAATATACTGGGTTCATATCATTAATAGGAGTCAACACAATATTTATTAAAGATACTGAGCCGTCATATTTTGATATTCCGCATGAACCTCTTCTATCTGAACGACTATTAATTGCAAAATCACCTATCTTGACTAATTTTCTATTGTCACCATCATTAGTTTTTGCAACATTTTCAAGTTGCAGAAGAACTCCTTGCATTGTTACAGATAAAGCTGGATAATCTTGGTCACTAACCTTTTCATTTCGTGGAATATATAAATGTCCGAGTTTTTTCACTTCCCAATGCTCCGGAATATTCCCAATCCAAGCAATACCACTATCTTTATATTTTTCGTATCTATTTTCCATAATCCTCAATCTTCCTATTTAAATAAAAGAGTAATCTATCCATGTAGCATTAGTTTTTCAGCTTCTTCTGCTCCTTTTCAAAATTCTCTAAAAAATGAATCTCTACAGGCGAAAGGCTATAAGCTGTTCTTTCCTTGAACTTGTCGTATTCCGTATCTGCTTTCTGTTTTGCAAGTTCGGCAGAAATCTTTCCAGCATGGCTTAACAGCTCTTTTCCGGAAAGCTTTAAAAAATCGTCCAGCTTTTGAATCCAGTCTTTCATGTACATGGGCTTATGCGATTTAGCCTGAAGTTCGGCAAAATCCAAGTATAGACTGACGATTCTATTGAGCGTATCCAGCTCATCGGAAGAAAGATAGTTCTTCGCTATTTCTGCATCAGTACGTTTTGGCAATGCCCCCGTCCATGAAGTAAGTCCCATGAAATCTTTTTCAGCATCTGCACGTTCGTAAATGATTTCGGCTACCGTATGTCCATGAACAGAGTAGTGCATCTTGTTCTGTACAGTCTTGAAAAACTGCATTGTAGCTTCTGTGCGTGGGTCGTAATCTATACTTAAGGCATATATTTCGAGTATCTTGCGGTAGAATACCTTTTCCGAGGAACGGATGTCACGGATACGGCTTAGCAGCTCGTCGAAATAGTTTCCTCTGCCTGCTCTTTTCAGCAAATCATCGTTCATTGCAAATCCTTTTACAAGATATTCATGAAGGATATTTGTGGCCCATATTCTGAACTGTACGCCACGGTGCGACTTGACACGATAACCTACGCTGATTATCATGTCGAGGTTATAGTATGCTACCTGATGAGTTTGTTGCATTCCTTTTATAGCGCCGTGCTGAGTGGTTGTTGCAAAAAATGCAACAACCATATCTGATTGTAACTCACCGTCCTCGAATATATTCTTTATATGTCGAGAAATGGTAGATTTGTTTCTCTGAAACAGTTCTGCCATCTGGTCGGCTGTAAGCCAAACCGTATCATTGCATAGTGTTACTTCTATCCTTGATTTGCCATCCTCTGTCTTGTAGAGAATTATATTTCCGTTGTTAGGCTGCCCATTCATGGTTGATTCTCTTTTTATGGAGTTACATCTATTCACCCCAAAATCTTAGACATCAGTTCCGATTCTCTTTCTTCCAGTTTTTTCAGTTCATCGAATATTACTGAACTTGCTGTAAGAAGAGTATATTTATAAAACTCACGTGTCAGCGGAATTTCATAACCTATCTTACTTTCAGATTCGTTATACCAGAAATCAGGGGCATACGGACGCACATTCTTGTCAAGATATTCGGTTATATCCTCTTTCCAAGGGATAATCTCGCTGTCCTTTAGTTCTGGGTCGGGTGCAAATCCACTTTCCTGGTCAACAGGCTTTATGTATGCTTCCATCATATCAGGGTTACGTTTGCCGAAATAGTTTCTCAACAAAGCAACCTTTCCCTGTGGCACTTTTATCTTGGCCTTCTTCAGCTCAAGGAAGAAAGTTATATCAGGAAAACCTACGTGCCCAGGCATATTTGCTTCCCAGTATGCAGCCACTTCTTTCAGCAAGGCTTTGTCTGCTTCCTTATAATTGGCCGCAGTAGTCTCGTCAAAATGAATATCCTTGTACTCCAGCCGCAAAGGACGGTTGATGGTGAGTTTTGTAAACTTAAAATCCTCCACATCTTTTACCTTACTTTCCACTTTCAGTTCAGGATTATGCTCGGAGGTATATTCCCAGTTGGTAAAATCGTGATAAGCCTGCATAATCAGTTCGCGGCAAAGAGTGGTAATTTCCACACGCTTATTGCCAAGCGGCTTGCGCAGTTTCTCGAAGCATTTGCTGGCATCGATCAGCTGCACCTTACCCGCACGTTCTTCCGACTTATTTTTGCTCACTACCCAAATATAAGTAGCAATACCCGTATTATAAAACAGGTCGTTAGGTAACTGGATAATCGCCTCCAGCCAGTCATGTTCCAGCAGATAGCCTCGTATTTCACTTTCACCGCTGCCAGCATCCCCTTTAAACAGGGGAGAACCATTCTGAATAATAGCCATACGCCCTTCTGCCTTCAGCTTTGCCACACCGTTGAGCATAAACAACATCTGTCCGTCTCCCTTTGCCGGCAGTCCCGGAGCAAAACGTCCTGCTTCGCCCATTTCGTTTTCGGCTTTCACACGTTTTTCGGATGCTTCCCAGTCGATACCGAAAGGAGGGTTTGATATGATATAGTCAAACTGATATCCCTTGAACTGGTCGTCGCCAAGAGTATCTCCCAAGCGCATATTGTCGGCATTACCACCCTTGATAAGCATATCGGCTTTGGCAATACCATACGTCTGTGGATTGAGTTCCTGACCATAGCATGTGATTTCGGCTTCAGGGTCTATTTTGCGGAATCTCTCGTCAAGACAGGCAAGCATCTGGCTTGTTCCCATTGCCATATCGTATATGGATGCCACGATGCCTTCATCTTCCATTTTCTGTTCATCATCTCCTACAAGCAGTTCGCTCATCAGATAAATGATGTCACGTGCGGTAAAGTGTGCTCCTGCCTGGTCGTTGTATGATTCGGAAAACTTTCTGACTAATTCTTCAAAAATGTATCCCATATCCACAGCCGAAACTACATCCGCTCCCAAATAAGCCTTGGCAGAGCAGAACTCCTTGATAACGAGATAGAGACGGTTGTTATCGTCCATTTTTTTGATTTCGTTGTAGAAGTCCATGCGGTTGATAATGTCAATCACATTTTCGGAAAAATGATTGAGGTAGTTCTCGAAGTTGTCTTTGATATTATCGGCATCAGCAAGCAAAATGTCGAAAGTAAACTTGCTAGTGTTATAAAATTTCTGTTTGGCTGCCACTTCAAGAAAACCTTTCTTTACGGCTATACCCTTCGCATCAAGGTCTTCGTTCATCTTGATAACAGCGTCCTTTGTTGGTGCAAGGGTATCTTCAAAACGCTTGATTACACACATGGGTAGGATTACCTTGCCATATTCGTGAGGTTTGTATAATCCTACTAACTTATCAGCAATAGCCCAAATGAGATTTGCTTTTTCCTGTATATTGATAGAGGTCTGTCTTTGTAAGTCTTCTCCGCTCATATTTCTGTTTTTTAATTACTTGTCAAAGATATAAATTTATTGTGCAGTAGAGCTGCACTTGTTTTATAAAAATTCAATATCCTTTCTTGTGATAAAGAAATGATATAGTCCTTTTGTACGTTCGTTTGTATTTGGAGAATACTTGCTAATTTTTATTTTTTTACCAATATCTTCTGGATGCATTTCATTGTATTTAAGAAGGTAATCTTTACAATGGTAATTTCTGTTTTCATCCTGCTCTATTAAACCAATGATTTCTTCAGAACTTTCAGTAGGCATAAATACAGATGTTTTTTGTCTAAGATTCTTTATTTCATTTTCGTTTGTAGGAAGAGTTTTACACCAATATATTATATTGAGTAGCTCAAAAACCGTACTGCGAATAAGATATGGAGCAGAGCCATCACCTACAATTGCATCAATAACTAATCTGTGTGAACCATTGTTGGCTATTTCTACACAAGAGTGAAAACTTCGTTGTACATGAACCGGTACAAATTCTTGCATTGTATTATTACCCATAAACCTACTACATTCAGCAAGATTTGTTCCGTTGAACTGTATGGGTAATACTCCACTCTTATTACAATATATCATAACCCATTCTAATATTTTACGGATGGGAGTGAACACCTCTTTGTCATCTGTGATATTATTATAAATTCTTTTTATCACATCAATAAGTTCATACTTGATTTCAGAAAATGTTTCGATTACATCTGCATATCTAAATCTGATTTGAGTCTCATCAAGTTTATTGGCTTCTATTTTTATATCCTGAAACAACTGTGCCTGATCGGCTTTATTACCTTTCTTGTACAGCTTTTTGCCACGTAGGGATCTTTTAAATTCTTCATCATCATATAAATCGCCTTGGCCTGAGAAAATAAATACAGGTACAACCCTTTTATAACGAAGTTCGGCAATTTTGTCCAATGAATTATGCATACCTTCAGTAGTGGCAACTTCATCACTTGATTCATTCCAGCCTTTCGCATCAAGTATAATAGCATCCCATTTATAAATATCTTCTTCTAATGCCTTAATTCCTTCTTTTGATGTGCTATATGGAGTAAGAATTATATCATCCATTTCAGCATCACTAATAACAGATGTCAGCTTCTTGTGCTCATCATCAATCCAAAGTACATTATATCTTATCATAACTTATCAATCAATTTTAGGGAGTTTAATAGTTATCTGAACAGGAAATAGACTTTCCGGATCGTTTTCAACAGAATAACTACCTTTAAAATGTTCAACAATACTTTTAACCCTATAACCGCCAATTCCATCATTACCAGTATCACCAGCAATCTCTCCTTTGATACCAAATCTTTTTGTATCCATACCTTTGGGCATAGGTTTTCCATTATTGCTAATTTGGATAACATGCATATTTTCCTCTTTATCGTAGGAAAGACGAATCCGTATAATATTATTATTCCTTCCTTTAATAAATCCATGCATAACGGCATTACAAATAATATTATGAATGACCTCTTTTAAATCTTCTTTATTGATTAGAGTGTATGCATCCATTTTCTCGCATTCTTCATCAACCAAATATTTGACCTGGTAATTATTTTTGCTTTTAAAGCATTTTAGGATCTTTTTGATATCCACTTTAGATGCTAATCCAAAGCCGTTGGTTTGCGTTAAAAGATCAAACTTAGATTCCATTTCTTCAATAGTATCCGATAATCTTTTTAAATGCTCTGATAATGTCATATTCAACACTTCACTATATATCATGTTTCCCAAATTGTTTCTATCTACATATTTGATCAATCCGGAAACCCCACTAGTAATGTCACCAATATATTGTCTGAGGCTATGTTTCTTTATACGGATTTCCTCAATAAAGTCAATACGCTGCTTTTCAAGCAGAGATTCTAAACCTAATTCTTTTGCTTTTGCCAATGAAAAATTATACTTCTCATTTTCGTACATTGCCTTCTGTACTTCAAGCCCTTGTTTTTCGAGTGCAGGTATTAATATCTCTATCTCAAGAAAATCTTTTTTAGATATAGATGGCATAATACCGGTACTTCTTGCTGAAACTTGCTTGACTACATATTCTTTACTAAGCTCATTGGCAAGATATTGAGGATAGACAAGTTCCTGATTGACTTCAAAAGAAAGTATATTAGGATTACAGCATACATCTACCTCTTCATTATATTTAAACAATGTTGGTTTGAGATTGCCGATTCTAAGGATTAAAAGTAAATCCTTGTCTAATTTGCTATGGTTCTTGCTAAGCTTTTCGGAAGGTAAATCTTGAAAAGTTTTTATGAAGTCAAACTTTTCATTAGATAAATCTTGCCCTTTAATAAATATAGCTTCTTCCTTTTTACATCTGCCACCATTGTGGTATGCAACAAGTTCATTGAGTTTGCACAATCTGTATCCTTCCGGAACTTCAATATCATCGATAGGACTATTGATATACAGACTTGGATTCAGATTAAATTCATTTTCTGAGAGTTCATCTAATGAAATCTCTTTTACGAATTTAGGCAATTTATTCTCTATCGCTGAAAGAAGTTTGTTGGTATCCATTATATTTCTATCCTTTCCTTTGGAATAGAAAGAAGAACCATCTGTCATCAGAATTCTATCATTACGCTGCTTGGTTATCTTTATTACAGCTGTAGGTATTGATGCAAAAGAAAACAACTTAGATGGAAGGAGTATGACTGAATGGATAAAACCATTAAGAGCCATATATTTCCTGAATTTCTCTTCTATGCTGCTGAAAAGGAAATTTAGAGAAATGACAAATTGGGCAGTCCCATTCTCTTTAAGGCTATTAATAGCCTTTTCAATCATAAAGCCTTCAACAACATTATGTTTGAATTGGGAATAAAAAGGATACAAGTCTTTTCTATGCAGCGAAAAACCAAATGGAGGTGTAGAAATTATAGCGTCAAATAGCTCTGTATCTCCTTTCCAAATTTCCAGGCTATTCTCATTATAATAGGCAGAAGGGTCTATTCCATTCAAGAATAATCTTATACAACCAATCGCCCATGTTTCTGAATTTATTTCCTGAGATATGAAATTAGCTTTAGGATTTGCCAATTGATATGATCCAATCCCTGCACAAGGATTGTATATGCGCTTACCTGTTGTATCTCCATGCAGTCTAGACACCAATTCGGTAAGTTCATTGGGCTGTGTAAACTCACTATTACTACGACCAATAGCATTAGACAAAATAGAAATAACTTCTTCGTAAATAGAAGCTAGAGAATCTCCTAAGGGATCTATATTAAGTATTTCCTGAACAAGAAATCTCAATTTTTTTAATGAATACTTTTTACAGATATCATTTAAGAATATCGGTCTTGATAATCCCAAGTCTAAATAATATGTGATAACTTCAAGTTCATCACCATAAAATAATAGATCATTCAATTTACCTTGTTTATGTAAAGCAAGGTAATAACCAATAAGCTCTATTATATTAGATGTTTCAACATAATCTCTACAAGTATTGATTAATTTAAAAGCTACACTTCTATAATTAGGCATTTCTTTTGCGTTACTCATAAGAACAAAAAATTAGATTAAACAATTTTTACGATGCAAAGGTTATATCTTGTTGTGCGGTGTATCTGCACAATACTTATTTTTTTCGATGATATTCTTTGCTCTTTCTGAGATTTTTTCTCTTAATGATTGTGGTTCAACTATTTCTATACTATCAGCAAATCCTAATAGAAGGGTCTCGAATTCATAATTTGGAATCAATTTTAATCTTATAACAACATCATTTTCATCACTTAAATGTTTAAGCTCTGTTTGTGATTCATGGAATGGTTTAGATTCTATATAATTATATCGTTTTCTGTCTACCTTTAATATAATGGTTTCAATATCGCAATTTGTAGGAACAGTGACTCCAACCACATCACTAAAATATTCCATAAAATCAATGTCTTTATTTTCGATATACGGTATAGATGTTATTTCGAAGCCAATAATTCTGTCTATAGCCATATTCATTATTTTTGAATCTGATAAGCCAAAAAGAAACCATCTATTATTATATTGTTTAAGGAAATAGGGATGAAGAATATAGTTTCTGGATTCTCCAAAAGCCGCTTTATATTCTACTTTTAATGGTTGTTTGTTTATAATAGCTTCAAATAAAGAAGTAAAATATCCAATACCTTTTAGATATGGATTATGTTCGAAAGCAACAACTCTGTCAACATTGGATTTTAATTTAAAAGTATCCTCTAAGCGAGTCAAAACTTCTTCCATCCATTCAAATTGAGGTAGTCCTTTAAAGCGGTTAAGCATTAAGATTGTATCTTTCAAATGCTCGGCTTCTGTTTGACTTAAAGGTTTCTTGTTTATGGAAAAATTTTTATCGCTGTATCTATAATATTTCCGCTTGCCATCGTTTATTTTATCTAATGGAATAGAATATCCGGCTTCACTTTCCATAAATTTGATATCCTCAAATAATTGACGGCGCTTAATTCCATCTGTATTTCCACTATATTCATAAATGGCATTATTACATGCTTCTATTAAGTCTTCAATAAAATATTTTTTACCCAAGTTACTAAAGCATCTGTCTAATGCTTGATAGCGTATTACTGCATGTTGATTGGTTCCCATTATTTAAATCTCTAAATTAATAAATAAAGTAAGACCATATGAAAATCTTGTCTATTTAAACAACAAATTAAGGTTCATCGACAAGAAATCCTCAAAAGGCAATCCTCCGGAGCCTACCACCAAAGCCTTGTGCGGATGGTACAACTGAGAGAAAACGGCCAGCCCTTGATTGGTAGTTCTTCTTCCACTCTTCACTTCAATGGCTACTTTCTTGTTTCTCCGGACCAGTACGAAGTCTACTTCATCTTTCTTGTCTCTCCAGTAATACACTTTGTAGTCATAAATTTGTGCCTGGCTGACAAGGTGCGCACCAATGGCAGATTCTACATAGCGCCCCCATAACTTGGCATCTTCTATCACTTCCGAAAAATCTTCGTCGGCATATACATTCCGAAGCGCACTGTTATGCACTTGAAATTTGGGAACGGAATTATATTTTCGTGCTTCATCTTCTGCGTATTTCTGTAGTCCACAAAGCAAACCACATTCATCCAAAAGATGCAGGTAACCGGCAAGCGTAGTCACATTTCCTGCATCTTGTAGTTGGGCAGCTACCTTGGTAAGTGAAAGTAATTCTCCACTATAACTGCTACCTATCTCAAACAGCTGCCGCAGGAGCTGGGGCTTCATAATACGGGTATCCATCAACACATCTTTTGAGATAGAAGGTTCAATCAATGCATCTTTCACATAGTTTCTCCAACGTGTTTCATTCTGAATGTATTGTGCGGCACCCGGATAACCGCCAAAATAGACATATTGTGGTAAAGACCATCCAAAACAATCTTTCATTTCAGTATAAGTCCAGTGGGAGAGACGGATAAGTTCAAACCGTCCGGCAAGCGATTCGGTCAGACCTTTTTCAATCCACATTCTGGAAGAGCCCAACAATACCACTATCAGTTGTCTTTTTTCTCGGGTGTCGCGGTCCCATTCGGCTTTTACCGTTTCACTCCAGTTTCTTATCTTTTGGATTTCATCTATGACCATCAGCCTTTTGTTTTCTCCACGAACGGCCATTTTCATTCTTTGTGATTCCCATACCTGGGTAAGCCAGTCGGCAGATACACCTGTCACATCATCTGCGGAATAACTGTCGAACGGAAGAGTGCATTCTTCCAGTACCTGGCCGATGAGGGTAGATTTTCCTACTTGTCGAGGGCCGACAATAACCTGTATTTTACTTCTTGGCTCATTTATACGGCTAAGAATTTCCTGAAACTGCGCTCTTTTATATTCCATCCTTTCAAATGTTCAATCCACTGAACAAAAATGTTCAATCTGCATCAAAGATAGAAAATATCCCTCAAAAAGAAAAAGTATCCGGAAAACAATTCTTTCTATTTGCCGCTGCACTCGGCTTATACTATCTTTGCACCATGAATTACCTGGAAGTGTTTGGAACCCTCGTAGGGTTAGTCTATTTATGGCTGGAGTACCGTGCCAGCATTTACCTGTGGCTTGCCTGTATTGTGATGCCTGCCGTCTATCTGGTGGTGTATTATCAGGCCGGACTGTATGCCGATTTTGGAATCAACGTGTATTACCTGCTGGCTTCGGTGTATGGCTGGATAGCCTGGAGCAGAGGAAGGAAAAAGAAGAACATACAGCAGGCTGAAGAAGAAACGCCCATTACACGCATGCCGCGCAAGGTATATTTCCCCTTGACAGCCGTGTTTATTCTGTGCTGGGTGGTTATCGCCTGGATATTGATTACATGGACAGACAGCAGTGTGCCCTGGACGGACAGTTTCACTACGGCACTGAGCATCATAGCCATGTGGATGCTGGCCCGCAAATATGTGGAGCAGTGGGGAGCCTGGATGATTGTGGACTGGGTGTGCTGCGGACTGTACATCTACAAGGGGCTGTATTTCACTTCGGCACTGTACGGGCTTTATGCGGTAGTGGCCTTTTTCGGATGGAGAAAGTGGCTGAACCTGATGACGGAACAGGCATGTGACCAAACTAATAAAGAGTAGAAACAATGAATGACATAAAGAATGAAAATGAACGACTGACTTTGCCGTTTGTTCCTGAAGCGGTGATAGTAGGAAACGGAGACTTCCCTTCACATCCGTTCCCATTGGCTGTGCTCGATCAGGCACCTTGTGTGGTGTGTTGCGACGGGGCGACGAATGCGCTGGCCGACAGCGGACGTGTACCCGACTTGATTGTGGGCGACGGTGATTCACTTTCGGAGGAGAACCGGATTCGTTTTCACGACCGGATTCATCGTATTCCGGACCAAGAGACCAACGACCAGACCAAGGCGGTGATGTTTCTGCTATCGCAAGGGATAAAGCGAATTGTCCTCATAGGGGCTACGGGTAAACGGGAGGACCATACACTGGGAAATATCAGTCTGCTTATGGAATATCAGCAGATGGGGGCGGAAGTGGTGATGCTGACCGACTATGGTTTCTTCATTCCTGCCACAGGTGATAAAGTATTTGCCGGATTCCCCAGGCAGCAGGTATCTGTCTTTAATTTTGGGGCAATACAACTTCGAAGCGAAGGATTAAAATATCCTATCTATGATTTTCACTCTTTATGGCAAGGTACGCTTAATGAAGTGGAACACTGCAGTTTCCACATTACAGCGAAAGGAAGTTACCTGGTGTATTTCACCTACGAACCGAAGGCCTAAAAAAACGCCTTTGCGTTTTTTTCAAAACGTCAAAGAGTTTTACTTCAAACGCAAGTGCGTTTGGACTCAAACGGCCTTACGTTTTCCCTGAAACGTACTTGAGTTTTCCAGCACACTCCTTTCTGTCATCGCCATGGCATATACCATAGGAAACATTTCCGGCTGCCACATCAATCCGGCCATTACACTGGGTGTATGGCTGTCGGGAGGCATGAAAACGAAACGGGCGTTGATGTACATGCTGTTTCAGGTTGTGGGCGCCATTATCGGTTCGCTGATTCTCACGCTGCTGGTATCGACCGGTGCACATGGAGGACCGACGGCTACAGGCTCCAACAGCTTTGTATCTGATGCTATGGGGCAGGCGTTCCTGGCCGAACTGGCCATCGGACTTACACTGATACTGATTCACATTGTGTGTATCCCGATTACGGGCACATCCGTGAACCCGGCACGAAGCATCGGACCGGCTCTGATGGAAGGCGGGCAAGCCATCGAACAACTTTGGCTATTTATCGTGGCACCTTTCGTGGGAGCGGCTTTCAGTGCACTGGTGTGGAAATTCCTTCGTACTGAATGAGTAAAGACGCAAGGATAGCATGTCTTTTTCATTTAAAATTACGGTTCTCGGAGCAAAAAAAGTGAAAAAGTGCGTTTATCACTGACCGATAACGCATTACACCGCAAACTTCGGAAAAGGTAACAAGAGCAAAAAAGCAAGGAAATGAAAGGTAATGAGGGTGTACGGTTTTCAAATCATTACCCGATAACTAAGTAAAGTTTTTCTTTGTGTCGTCACGTTTCATCGTTCTGCGTTAGTTTGCATATCAATGTATAACTCGCTGATAACTAATTTTGTAACCAAAAAGGATTAGATTATGCGAAGTACATTTAAGGTGCTGTTCTACGTGAACGGGAGCAAGGAGAAAAACGGTATTGTCCCCATTATGGGACGAGTGACAATCAACGGTTCTGTGGCTCAATTTAGTTGCAAGCAGAGCATCCATAAAGACCTATGGGATGTGAAAGGCAACCGAGCAAAGGGCAAAAGCAAAGAATCGAGAGACATCAATTTGGCTTTGGATAACATCAAGGCTCAAATCATCAAACACTACCAACGCATTTCGGATAGAGAAGCGTTCGTAACTGCCGAAATGGTACGCAATGCCTATCAGGGTATAGGAACAGAGTATGAAACCTTGCTCCGAGCATTTGACAAGGAGAACGAAGCCTTTGCCAAACGAGTTGGCAAGGATCGTTCTCTAAGTACATATCAAAAGCACCTCACCGTAAGAAAATATCTTGCGGAGTTTATCAAGGTACACTACAAGCGTACAGATATAGCAATGAATGAACTAACAGAAGATTTCATTCGTGATTATTGCTTGTATCTGAGAAATGAGGTAGGATTGGCTCAGTCATCAGTGTGGATATACTCCATACCATTGAAGCACATTGTAACCACTGCTCACTACAATGGGAAAATAGCAAGAAACCCATTTGCCCAATACAAGGTTGACCCCGACCACAAGGAACGAGGTTTCTTAACAGAAGAAGAGTTGCAAGCCTTTACAACTATTGAATTGAATAATCCCGATTTGGAGTTGGCAAGGGATTTATTCGTGTTCGGTTGTTGGACTGGAATATCGTTCATCGACATTAAAAACCTTACAACGGAGAATATCACAATGCTTGGTGGTTCTCCTTGGATTGTATCGAAACGACAAAAGACAGGCGTACCGTTCCAAATCAAGATAATGGATATACCTATGCAGATTATCAAGCGATATGAGCCATACAGAATAAGTAACAATCTATTCAACATCGGCAGCCACGACACGATAAACAAACGTATCAAGGAGGTAGCCAAAATGTGCGGTATTGAGAAGCGAACTTCGTTCCATCTGAGTAGGCACACATTCGCAGTATTAGCCTTGAACTATGGTATGCCAATAGAGAGTGTAAGCAAGATTCTCGGACATACCAATATAACCACAACACAGCGATACGCCAAAGTTACCAACATCAAACTTGAACACGACATATCGATGTTCGAGAGCAGGATTAGCGGACGGTTTGCTATTTAGGGTACGATACCTTGAAGATGACTTGCGGGCGAAAAGAGAAACCGATATAATCTCTTATCGTCCGCAAATTGTTTTTGCCCAAGTGAAACAAGCAAATCCTTGTAACACCTTTTTATTTTTGTTGAATTGTTGAATATGGTAATAAATGTATTGATAATAAGCAATATACACTCTCAACAAAATCTCAACAAGCCAAAAGGTACGTTGAGACATAAGCGACCTACGTTCGTTGATTTCTCTTTTGGTGAGTGATTTGTTGAGAATGTGTTGAGAGAATATCACTTTGAATATAAGCACCTTACACCCTCTATTCATCAAATCAACAAATTTTCATCGACAACAAAACCGTATGTATAAGTTCCAATCCGAGAAGCGGAACAAGCCCCAACCGCAAGACATAGGGCAATGGCGAAACACAATGCAGGACTGCATACCGTAATGCCGACCTTACGGCACAACGGCAGGCAGGGCGGAGTGCCTGCGAGAAAGTGAGATAACAAGAATGCGAGAGGTCGCAAACAAGTTTAGAAAAGGTGGCTCAATTTTCAATCAGTATTTCCATTCCGTCACTCGACCGTTTCCTAAGCTCGCCTGCAAAGGTAGTACAGACCGTATTTGAAAGTTGAAAGGTCGGGCGACAAGTCGTTTCGGGCAGAATCTGCCTCCTGCGGAGAGTATTCATCCCGAAAACCTTTCACCTTTCAATCCTTGTACTTAACAATGCAGACGGCAACGGAAACAATCGACCGACGGAAAAGTAATTAACAGAAAAGAACAGCGTATAAACAGGCTCTACAATTGATAACCCGATTTGTACGCTGTTCCTGCTTCTATATATGGAGAGATGTTTTTTAGGAATCATCAAAATTGGGCAGACGAGAAACTGCACTCCCTCCAGAAATGTAATCCTACCTACCGCAATCTGTTGGTTGTATATGACAACAATCTTTTGTTAATTGAATCAGGAAATGCTATCTGAACAATCAAAAACCGTCAATGACAGTGGACGCAGCAAACCCTCGGTTTGGAAGTGTAGCGAGGTTATCTTTCGGGATGCCGAAAAATGCCGTCAAGCCGACATTCGCACCCGAAAACCTCGCTCCACTCTGAGGTGGAGGCAATCCGCTCCCGATGGTCGCAGATTGGGAAATTCTATTGAATAGGGGAAGTCGTGGAAGCCTTAGGATTGCCGACAAGCAAAAGCCAAAAACGAGGGCTGAAACTCTAAAATAAAAGTCGTAAAACAAGCCTTATACAAGCAAGTTATTACGACCTTTATATGTACTATTGAATAATATCTATTTTAGACTGAAATATTTATATAGTGGAGCAACCATCAATGATTGATAGATTTGGTCGTTCTCTAATAATGATTTAATTTCCTCTTCACTCATGAGGTGCACCGTCAATTCTTCAGTTTCGTCCAACGACTGATTGGATATTTTTTCTACACCTGTTGCAAGAAAGCAATGTGTCAAGTTGCTCATTGAACCAGGATTAGGAGCAATGGTCATTAGCTTACTCCATTCGCCATTTCCGTAACCTGTTTCTTCAAGCAGTTCGCGTTGAGCCGCTTCAAGAGGCTGTTCGCCCTTCTCCATCACTCCACAAGGCAGTTCGATACTATTCACGCCTAATCCGTGACGGTATTGTTTCTCCATGATAAATTGACCATCCTTAGTTATGGCGATTACATTTACCCAGTCTGGATATTCAAGGACATAGTACTCCTCTATGATACGTCCGTCAGGCAACTCTACTTTGTCCCGTCTTGCCGTAAGCCACGGTCTTTGAATGATGTACTCTCTATCGAGAACTTTCCATTTGCTAAGTTTCTTGTCCATATTCTATTACTATTTCATTGGGTGTATTGAATCTGTATTCACTGTTGATGCCTGCACTATTACGGCATCCCCATAATGCAAGTCCGAAATCCACTCCTGCAGAATGGGCACATAGACTATCATATTCCGTATCGCCAATATATATGGCTTCTGATGCAAGGATTTGATTCCGATTCAGATAGGTCAATATGGGGTCAGGATATGGCTTAGGCTTAGGTGAATCATCCACACATATAATGGAATCAAAGTAGTGGCTAATTCCGTGAGGTACAAAATCCATTTCAAACTCAGACTTCGTTTTAGAAGTTATTATCCCCAAACGATAACCTTTATCACGCAACGCTGACAGAGTATCATTTATTCCATCAAACAGACCTATACTTTTGTGATATTTCTGCATCATCTCATTCCAATATTCGTTAGCTCCGATTGTATCCTCAATACCTAATCTTTCAAGCGCTACTTTTCCGGGTATTCCCAAAGCAAAGCATAACTTATCTATTGGGATAGATATATGTGAATACTGCATTACAGTATCTTGTAAACTATGCAAAACCGCAAATTCAGTGTCAAGCAAAGTTCCGTCAACATCGAATATTATATGTTTATATTTCATTGGCTTTTGTAAAAACTTTGATTATAACACAAAAGTACTCAAAATATAATGTAATAACCAAAATGAAGGACTATTATTTCCTTGTCTGCATTTCTTTTATTACCTTTGTACCATCAGAGTTATCACATTGGAGCATAATAATGAAGAACTCAGAAATACGAACGGTTGCTATCTCGTTACCCAATTTTCAAGCATTCCGAATAACCGTCTAATTACAAGATAATTGCAAATTCTGCGATTTTTTAAGTTAAAAAACGTATCTTTGCAGCCGATTTTTAAATAAGGAAAAAGATATGCTATCACAAGGTATTTATTCGATTGTTTTACTGATTTTCTCGAACATTTTCATGACGTTTGCCTGGTATGGCCACTTGAAGATGCGTGAAGAGTTCAGCTGGTTTGCTTCACTGCCGCTGATTGGGGTGATTGCGTTCAGTTGGGCCATTGCTTTTTTTGAATACTGTTTGCAGGTTCCGGCCAACCGTCTGGGGTTCAGAGACAGTGGAGGACCGTTTGACATCATGCAGCTGAAAGTGATTCAGGAGGTGATTACGCTGGCCGTGTTTACCATTTTCTCCATGATTGCATTCAAGATGGAGCTGAAATGGAACCACCTGGCTGCATTTTTCTGCCTGATACTGGCTGTATATTTCGTATTCAAGAAATGAGATAAGACACTCGTCAGTTCTGCTGTTCGCGTAGGCGCTGGATTTCACGCTGCACGTCATACTGGTTGTTTCTGACTTTATCTTTTCGGAAGAATTCTTTTCGCCGGATGGAGTCCTCGGCTGCTTTCTGGCGAATGTATTCATACAAGTTTCCCGCATCCTCCGCCTGCGCTGGTTGCGGGTTTTTCTTTTTCTCCTCTTTTACGGTATCGGGCCGAATCTCCGCTTGTTTTTTTACGGAGTCAGGAGCGGCGTAAATGGGCAGGAGAGGAGCTTCCGAAAAAGCCGGCTGAAAGGTAAGCAATGTCTGCGTGCTGTCGGCTGCCTGCTGTTTACGGAGCTGACGGTAGAAGTTTGGCACTTTCATGCTGTCAGCCGCCGTGGGCTGATAGTCAGCATAGGTTTTCCAGGCATTGGCATGCTTGCGGTTGTGTGCCAGCATGCGCCCGCGACGGGTCATGTTGTCATAGATAAAACCCATGAAATCGAGTCCGCCAATGACAAAACTCGAACCTGCCGGTGAGGAAACATTTTCATACATTCGTCCGGTAGAAGGTACAATGCTGCGTCCGTATTCCTCGTCGGCATATATGCGATTGGGATTGAGTGTCCAGGAGATTTCCCATTGCTTGGGCCGTCCGGCCATCAGTACATCATACACCGGGTCTTCTCCGAAACGGGTCCAGATGGTATAAGGTTCCATGCGGACATAACTTTCCGGTTTCCATACTTTGGTGGTATCAATCAGGCTGCGGGGCACTTTCAGGTCCACCTTGAAGTCCATCCATTTTTTGTTCAGCGGGGCTTCCAGCGGTTGGTTTTCCTGTTTGGGCAGGGAATTGAAATCGAATTGAATCATTTTCACTGCATCCATGTTGAGTTGCAGTTCCTTTTCCTGCTGCTGGCTCATTTCGGGCAGGCTCCCCT
>ERZ791716.52-NODE-52-length-73371-cov-16.716228_pt1 | contig 73371 bp, 122 predicted proteins | sample MGYA00510049_ERZ791716 | MGnify/ENA primary metagenome ERZ791716 (study PRJEB30046, sample SAMN00715135) | human gut metagenome | study: EMG produced TPA metagenomics assembly of the A metagenome-wide association study of gut microbiota in type 2... | reverse complement strand
TACCGGAAATCAGTCAGCGGCAACCAATACCGGATATCATTCAGCGGCAACCAATGCCGGAGAACAGTCAGCGGCAACCAATACCGGAGATTATTCAGCAGCAACCAATGCCGGAGAACAGTCAGCGGCAACCAATACCGGAGATTATTCAGCGGCAACCAATACCGGATATCATTCAGCGGCAACCAATACCGGAGATTATTCAGCGGCAACCAATGCCGGAGAACAGTCAGCGGCAACCAATACCGGAGATTATTCAGCAGCAACCAATACCGGAAATCAGTCAGCGGCAACCAATACCGGATATCATTCAGCGGCAATTGTAGAAGGAAAAGAAAGCATTGCGTTAGCTACAGGAATTAAATCAAAAGCTAAAGGAAAAATCGGATGTTTTATTGTTCTGACTGAATGGAAAGAAATAAATTTTGAATATCATCTTGTAGATGTTAAGTCTGCAAAAGTAGACGGTAAAAATATTAAAGAAGATACTTTCTATATGTTGAAAGACGGAAAATTTGTAGAAGTAGATTAAGTTGTCCTGGAAGGTGCGGACACACCAACCAGGACGGTATCTAACTAAGAATGAGTTAGTTAAATACAGGAATATTATAACACAACCTCCTGTATTTGACAAACAAAAATATAACAGGAGGATTTTTTATGCAAAAAAATGGCGAAAATCAGCCACTTTCCAGTGAAATCATTGCTGATCTGGAAGAAAAGCTGATGGCAAGAAATGTAATTATCGCTATTCTGGCAGCTGCACTTGCAGTAACCACATCCAGAAGAAAGTGAGGACAAAATGAAAGAGGTGGTAAAGACAATAGGAGAAATATTTGTAGGAATAGGGATGTTTACAGTAATCTTCTCAATCACATGGATGCTTACATCATTTGATGCTATCGGGGTGTTCTTTGTATCAACAGTCTTATTCTCAATGGTGTTTCTTCCTATTATATTGGAAATGGAGGAAACGTAAATGCAAAGATTAAATAAAGTAAGATTATCCGGTAGAGCCGGGGAAATAGTGTTCAGCCACGAACATTACGGAAGATACTATTACAAATTCATGCTGACAGTCATTCGTAAAAGCGGTGCAGTGGATATGTTTCCAATCGTTATAGAAGATTCCGTTGTGCGTGACAACGATTACAACGGAAAAGAAGTTTTGGTAACAGGAGCAATAAGAAGCATGGACACTTCTAAAAATCCAAATAAGCACCACAATGTTAATTATATCGCAGCTGACAAGGTGGAAGTTCTGGAAGAACAAGTTCCGGAGGGCGATATAAACGAAGTAGAGTTTATTGCCAGAAGTTGCACGAAAGAACCATATGCAAAACTTACACCAGTAACGCACAGGAAAGTTTTAAATCTTTTCGTGGCAATTCCAAGGGATTATTCGGAAAGAGCAGACTTTATTCGCTGTACTTTATGGGGAAAAGGTGCTGATCTGGCGGTAGATGTTAAAAGGAATGATTACATTAAAGTAACCGGAAGGTTAATGAGCCGTGATGTTTATGTTAATGGGGAAGAAACGGAAACAGTATATGAGATTTCCGTAAAAGAAATGGAGAAATTGGAGGATGAAGAATAATAAGAATGAAGTTCAGATATTTGGCGTAATAATGGATATTCAGCCAGGAACATTTTTTAAGGACGGAGAAAAGTTTTTAAGATTCTATATTGGTATAAAGCGTACCAGTGGGAACGTAGATTTGCTTCCAGTAATTGTTGAAGAAAAGCAGACGGAAGGCTTAAAGATTGGAAAACACGTCTATGTTGAAGGAAGATACAGTTCTTCAAACAAACATGAAAGCGGAAAGTCACATTTGATTCTTGAAATCAAAGCGGAAACAATCTGGTGTGGGGCTGGTGATGGGAGCGCAGAAGGTGAAAACAAAATCATTCTGGAAGGTTATCTTTGCAAGCCTCCTATTTACCGCAAAACACCAATAGGAAAAGAAATCTGTGATTTGATGATTGCTTGCAATGAATATGACTTGCGAAGAACAGATTATATCCCATGTATAGCATGGTGGAAAGAAGCCAGAGAAGCTGCTAATTTCAAGGTCGGAGATTTCGTAAAAATAATCGGAAGAATCCAGAGCCGGATTTATCATAAAAAATTATCTGGTGATGAAGTAGAGCTTAGAACTGCATATGAGGTATCAATAGGGAGGATAATCGAGCATGAAGGTGGAAGTAAAAAAGATTTCGTTGGAGAATTACAAGAAGTTTCCGAGTAAGTCTGTAGATTTGTTTCCAAGAACAGAGATTTCTGGCAGAAACAGAGAAGGGAAATCCACATTGCAGGACGCATATTTGGACGTTCTGACAGGAAAGATGGCAAATGGTACAGAACCTACTTCTATTCGCAGAAAAGAAAATGGCGTGGAAGTGCCAAAGGTTGATGTTGTAAGAGAGCTTACACTTTCGATTGATGGGAAAGAAAAAGTGATCCGCAAAATCACAAAACAGAAGTGGAGAAAACCGAGAGGACAGTCAGAAGAGGTATTCGATGGAAATGAAACTTCATATGAAATTGACGGATTCCCGGCTAAATCAAAGGATTATACCGAGTTCATCCAGTCAATAGCAGAGCCTTCAACGCTTCTGATGTGCAGCAATCCAAAACCATTTCTGGACACATTACAGAAGTCAACAGCAGAATCCAGAAAGGTACTGGAAAAGATGTCTGGTTTCGATATTGCTCAGTTTATGGAAGAGAATCCACAGTACGCTCATGTGGAAGAAATTACAAAAGGATACTCCGTAGAAGATACATTAAAAAAACTGCGAAAAGAACTGAACGCGCAGAAGAAAAAGGTTGATGCAAAAAATACAGAGATTGCTTACGAAACCAATCGGACTGTTGAAGCAGAAGATACTTCCTCCTTAGAATCCAAAAAACAGGAGCTTAATGCGGAGCTTTCCAAACTGGAAGAACAGGAACAGATTCTTGAAGATTCTGCAAAAGGCTATGACAGCCTTTCATATGAAATCCGTGGTTTGAAATCTTCCAGGGATGGTCTGGTTAGCAAAGCGAATGAATGGTTAAGAGCCAGACAAAAATTTATTTCTGATACAGTTTCCGAACTTATGTTAAAAAAATCAGAAAAGGAATCAAGCATTCGTATTATTGGAATGGAACTGGATAACCACATAAGGGAAGCAAAACAGGCAAAAGCTGACTTGGATAGAGCCAGACAGGACTATCCAAGAATCAAAGAAAAGGAGTGGAATGATTCTAGACTGAAAGCTATTGAAGCTGAAACATTCAATGATTCTGATACCATTTGCCCCACCTGCGGACAGGAACTGCCGGAAGAACAGGTTGCCGAATTGAAAGCCTCCTTTGAAGAAAAGAAGAAGTTTAGAATTGAAACTGAATTAACCCAAAAGAAAAATTGGGAATCAGTAAAGCAGAACCAGTTAAAAGGAATTTGCGACCTTGGAAATTCTGCTTCTGCAAAATTAAAGAAAACCAACGAGGAAATCAACAAATTACAATCGAAAATCAGTGTTGCACAGGATGAAGTTGCTGAACTCACTAAGCAGATTGAGGAAGAACAGTCCAAATTTACGGAGCTTCCAGAATCTGTAGATATGAAAAATGATGAAGAATATCTTGCGGTTACAGCGAGAATTGCAGAACTTGAAGAGAAGCTGAAATCATTTGATGATGTTCCTGGAAAGAAACAGGAATTAAGAATGCAGATCAGCAATGTTATGAAACAGATTTCCAATGTGGATGCAGACATTAAGATTGCACAGGCAGCAGTCACAGAGAAAGAAAAGCGAGTAGCAGAACTGAATGAGAAATTAAAAGACCTTGGACAGGTACAAGCTGATATTGAAAAGAACATTGATACCGTTCTTAACTTCTCAATCCAGAAGAATAAGGCACTGGCAGAGAAAATCAATCCATTTTTCCATCATTTCCAGTTCAGTTTCCTTGATTACACGATTGAGGGAAATCCAGTGGAAACTTGCAAGATGATCTGTAATGGAGTGAATTACTTTGATGGTTTGAATTATTCTGACAAAATCTTGTGTGACATTGATTTGCTTAGAGGTTTACAGGATTTGAACGGTTTGAATTTACCGATTTTTGTTGACAACAGCGAGAGCGTAAACGCAACCAGACTTCCTAGGGTTGAACAGCAGATGATTGTGCTTAGAGTGACGGATGGGGATTTGATGATAAAAGAAATTTAAAACAATCAGTTAGGGGGAAACATTATGACATTAATGGAATTACAAAAAATTTTAGGAGAAAGAATTGAATTAACAAACAGTATGGATGTTACAAGCGAGGAAGCAAAAAAAGAAAACGAAAAATCGGATATGATTGCTAGACTTGCAAAACAGATGATTAACAATGCAGATGTTGTTCTTAGAACGGATAAGTTGATTTCTGACGGAAAACTTGGAAAAGAAAGTATTATTTCAAAAATGGTTGGTGAAGAATAAGTATGCGTGGATACACAGAAGAACAATTGAAGTGGTTAGAAAAAAACTGCAAAAAGCATGGTTCTTATAGAGAAATGACAGATATTTTTAATTTTACATTCGGGGAATCGAAAAAATGGAAAAATCTTCATTCTGTATTAAAACGTCATGGATATATTGATTGTGATGGGCGCGGCAGTATATTTTCAAAAGAACAAAAAGAATTTTTACAAAAAACACTTCCACTTTTTTCGTATGAGGAAACCACTAGAAAATTTAATGAAAAATTCGGAGAAAGAAAAACCAGAAAACAGATAGAAATGTACTGCACAGACAATAGAATTAAAAGGAATTTGCCACAGCCAGAAATTGGTTCAGAGCATATAAGCGGAAACTATATTATGGTGAGAATAAATAATGACAAGGATGTATCAGAACATCAGCATTATAAAATGAAACAACATGTTGTTTGGGAAAAACATCACGGGAAAATACCAAAAGGGAAAATTATTGTTTTCCTTGATAATAACAGTTTAAATTGCGATATATCAAATCTGTATTTAACAGATAGGAAAGTGCTTAATCTTTTGACTGTTAATAAATGGCATTTTACAAATAGAGAGCAAAAGTTAGCTGCTTTAAAATGGTGCGAATTATATTTTGCTCAAGGCAAAGACATAAAAGAAGAGAATCCAAATAAGCGAATTTATATTCCAATGTCCTATGAAGAAAGATATAGAGTTTGCCCTGTATGTGGAAAAACATATGAAGTATTTCAGCGGAGAAAAAGTGTTACATGTAGTAGAGAGTGTGCAAGCACATTAAATCATGGTGAATCTCTAAGAAAATATATGCTTGCAAACCCAAGAAAAAGAAGTATATGTAAAGTTGAAGGGTGTGGGAAGTATGTAAAAGAACTAGGGTATTGTGATTTGCACTATAACCGTTTTCGGTCAACAGGAGATCCTCTTAAAATAAAAAGAATAACATGGAATTCAAAAGCGGATGCTCAATCATTGGAACGTGAAGTACCGAACAAAGATATTAGATTACTTATGAAAGAAAAAAATTTAAGATCATACCAACTGTCTAAAGCAATGGGGTATGCCCCTGGATGGCTTGGTAAGAAAATGTCAAAACCTATGTGTGAAGAAACTAAAAAAATGGTTCTAAGCACAATTTATCAACTAGAAAACAAAAAGGAGATTATATGTCATCAGGAAGACCAACAACAGATCCAAAGCCCCACACTATTGCTGTGAGGGTAAATGAACAGACTATGTATAAGCTTGAACAGGAAGCAACCAGGACAGACAGAAAGGTTTCTGAAATTGTTCGAGATTTAATAACGCAGAACTTTAAATAATTGAGCAATATTTCAAAATATCCAAATAAAGAAAGAAAAGGAGAATTAAAATGGCAAGTAAAACACAGGTAGCAACAACAGGAGAACAACAGGCGGCAATTGTAATCAACAACTCATTCATTGATGGGCTGACAAAACAGTTAGAGGAAAAAACTAAATATGGACTTTCTTTTCCGAAAGACTACAATCTCAGCAATGCACTCATGGGGGCATATCTGATTCTGAAAGAAACAAAAGACAGAAATAATAAGCCGATTCTGGAATCTTGTAGCCAGATCAGCATTGCAAACAGTCTTATGAACATGGCAACACTTGGTCTTTCAGTGCAGAAAAAGCAAGGATATTTTATTTCTTACGGAAATCAGTGTCAGTTCCAGAGGTCTTACTTCGGAAACATTACAATAGCCAGAAGATACGGAATGAAAGATATTCACGCCGAGATCATCTACGATGGTGATGATTTTAAATATCATATCGAAGATGGAAACAAGGTACTGGATTCCCACGAACAGGACTTTATGAATATTGATAATGATAAAATCCTTGGCGCATATGCAGTAGTTCAGATGGAAGATGGTTCAAAACACTTGGAAGTTATGAATATGAAGCAGATCAAACAATCTTGGTCACAGGGCTATGGGTACAAAGAAAACAGCAATGGAACACACCAGAAGTTTACCGATCAAATGGCAAAGAAAACAGTTATCAATCGTGCATTAAAGCAGATCATTAACAGCCACGGTGATGTTTTTGTACAGGAAGCTGACGAAAACACAGAGAATATTCCAAAACAGGATATTATTGAACAGGACGTTGCTTATGAAATTAGTGAGAACGCAAACACAGAAGAATTCATTCCACAGCCAGAAGCAATCGAAGAAAAGCCAAAGCAGCCAACCGTAGCCGAAACCGTAAAAACAGCAGAGAAAGAACCAGTTCCGGCAGCAGGTAAAGAGCCAGAAATTCCAGATTTTATGAAACAGGAGGAAATGTGATATGAGCAATAAAGAAATTTTACAGAAAGCAAAGGAACTAGTTGAACTTTTGGAAAAGCAGGAAGAAACTGGAAAGATTGAGTTGTCAACGCTGAAACGAGGAGAAGTATTTCAGACCACGGGTAAACGCAAATACAAGGTTCTGGAACAGTATGGAGATACAACGAAAATTATTTCACTTGATCTGGTGAAAGAAAATGCAAAATTCGGAGACAACACGGATTATAACAAATCAAATGTAAAGAAGTTGTGCGACACAGAAATCTTAAAGGATTTTGAAGAAGAGTTTGGTGCTGAAAACATCGAAGAGCATACGGCAGATATTATTACCGTGGATGGGCAGAAAGTCGGAAGTGTAAAATGTAAAATTCGACCTATTACCTTTGATGAAGTGCGCAAATATACAGATATCATGCCGAATCAATACTTAGATGATTGGTATTGGGCATTATCACCATGGTCAACGGAAGAACGTGGATGGACAAACAGGATGTCCGTTGTTTCGCCTGCCGGCAATATCGGCAGCAGTATCTACGACTACAGTAACGGTGTTCGCCCAGTTTGTATCTTAAAATCTAATATCTTTGTATCTAAGGTGGAGGAATGATTATGAAGAAAAATCTGAAATATTTTGAGGATGAATTATCCAGATTAAGTAAAGAATTCGCGGAATTCAAGAAAAAGCACATCGGAAAGCCGGAAATCGGAAAAGCTATTGAACTTGCAGGTATGGAATGGCTGATTCTGGATAAAACAGAAAAAGGGTATTTTGCCATTTTGAATGGATTTGACGTAAAAGAAAGAACATTTGATTCAGATTCAAATAACTGGATTTCGAGTAAACTGAGAAATGAGTTAAATACTCGTTTTCTTAAAAAAATTACGGACGAGTTTGGAAAAGATGCAGTTATTGAGTTTGATCGAGATTTGCTTTCTTTGGACGGACAGACAGAATACGGACATTGTAAAGATAAGATTTCGATTTTGACGGTGGATGAATACCGAAAATACAGAAAATTCCTTCCAAATATGGATGGATGGTGGTGGCTGCTTACTCCATGGAGTACACCAGCAAATGATTGTAACACAACAAGTACCGTTGTTTCGCCTGCCGGCCGTATCAACTGCTATAACTGCGTCGACAGTGTCGGTGTTCGCCCAGTTTGTATCTTTTCTTCTTCAATCTTTGAATCAGAGAATGATAAATGATGGCAAATGAAGATTTAAGAGTTATCACAAAAGCGAAGCAATTAGCCAAGCATACGTTAATTATGACTAATCTTAAGCGGACAAGAACCTTCTAAAAAATCCAAAAAGTCATTGGAGGATTTAAGAATTTCCTTACACGCCGCACAAATTACATATTGAAAGCGAGGTGATGAAAATGTTCATGCGAGTAGTAAACACAGGGAGCCAACACGGAAACTGCTATGTTCTGAAATCGAACAGCGGAGAAATGCTTCTTCTGGACTGCGGATGTAAATACAAAGACATTTTAAAAGCAATTGATTACAGAACAAGTGATGTTTCTGGCGTATTGCTTAGTCATGAGCATGGAGATCACATCAAATCATTTCGGGAACTGATGAACGCTGGCATTCAGATTTACACCAATGATGAAACCGTGGAGCATCTGCAAATCATCACTGGTGAGCTAATGAAAGGTGTTCCAGAAAAAAGACCGTTTCGTGTTGGCTCTTTCACAGTAATACCGTTCTATTTGCCACATACTACAAGGGACAAGGACATAGGACAACTTATTCCTTGTTTCAATTATGGGTATATCGTGGAACATGAAGAAATGGGAAAGCTACTCTACATGACCGACTTTGAGTTTTGCCGATACAACTTCAAAGCAATGCGGCTGAACCACTTAGTTATTGAGTGCAACTATTGTAGAGAATTGGTTGACAAAACAGCCGAAAATTACACGCACAGGCTTAAAGGGCATTGTTCCTTAGATACTTGCAAAAGCTTAGTAAATACAAACCATACGGCAGCATTACGGACGGTAACATTGGTGCATTTGAGTAATGAAGCAGCTGACCCGGAACAGATTTTGAAGGAGATAAAAGAAGCGGTGGTTTGGGATGATGCGCTGGTGCAGATTGCCAGACCTGGACTTGAAGTTAATTTGGACTTATGTCCGTTTTGAAAGGAGAAAATTAATGAGCGTATTCAGCGTGCCAGTAACGATTGGCGTTAATGAAGAAGAAATTGCCAATGAAATCCGTAAAAATGTTGAGGACAGGGTAGTTGAAAAAATTACCAAAGAAATCAAAGGAGTTATTTATAAAAAAGAGTTATATGGTAGTAGAGAAACCAATGAGCCGTTGTGTAGGATGATACATTCTCATATTTCTGAGATACTAGAAAAAAATGAAAGCGTGATCGTACAGGAAGCGGCAAAAGCCTTGGCAGATAAGATGATAAAAACCAAGGCTGTGAAAGAAGTAATAAAAGAAACTATTGAGAAAGTCAAGGAGGATTAATCAATGAAAATCTTCTTAAAAACGCTTGACAAACTGAAAAAGTCAGAACCTTCCGAACAGAAATGCAAGTACGATAAAGGCTGGAATGATGCAATCAAGAAAGTTGAAGAACTGATCTGTTCCTACAGTCCTGCGGATATGTGGATTCCAACAGAAGTGAAGCTGCCGCCGGAACCAAACAAGGAAGAAAACCCGGGAGATTGGAAAGAATATGCAGTTACAATTGATGGAGCTGTTCTTCCAACAAGTCTTACTTATTTAGGAGACGGCGAATGGGGAAGCGTAGAAGCGTATGGGTTTGCGTATTACCCAGTCATTGCATGGCAACCAATGCCACCAGTTTACAAACCAGGGAGGTAACACCATTGGAAATTACAATCGGAATTTGTGCAGAGGAAATCAAAGAAATCCTTGTTGAGCATATTAAGACAAAAGGATTTAACGTAACAGAAGATGATATTTCCTTTATTATCGGGAAAGAAGAAGTTGTAACAGGGAATACAAAGAAAATCAAACATGCACTTATCAGATGCGACATTCAGATTGCGAGGTGATATTGTGAATATTGTTATAATTTCTGGACGGCTTACAGGAAACCCCGATATCAAGGTGGTTTCAAATAACACTAAAATTGCCAGATACATTCTCGCAGTTGACAGAATCTATTCAAAAAAAGACAAAAAGGCAGATTTTATTCACTGCGTTGCATTTGGAAAGAATGCAGATATCGCAGAAAAATATCTATCAAAAGGATCAAGAGTTACTATTCGAGGACATTGGCAGACGGGTGATTATACAGATAAATCCGGTGAAAAACGATATACAAATGATTGTATTGTTGAGTCCCATGAATTTGAAAACATCAAAGAAATGCAACATCAGCAAACACAAGAACCCATGCCAGAACCAATTCCGCAACCAGAGCCAAACTTCATGGACGTACCGGATTTAAGTAGTATGGAAGATGAATTTCCGTTTAGTTAGGAGATGAAATGGGAAAAGTAAATTACAGACAAGTTTATGCAATAAAAGCTGAATGCGAAGAAAGAATAAAGAAGATATGTCCAGGCATTCCGTATTCCAGTGGTATTTATTTTTTTTACAGAACTGATGAAAACGGAATAAGAAGAGGATATTGTGGGCAAGCAGTTTCGTTGTGTGAGAGAGCAGCGAGGCATTTAGTGGAATACGATCATATCGCCTTAAGCCTTAAAGCACACGGATTTTACAATAAAAATAATCCATATGGATGGAAACTTGCTTATCAAACATTTCCTCAAAACGAAATAGATGTCAAGGAAAAATTATATATCAAAAAATATGCCGATTCCGGATTCCAGATGTACAATGTAAGCTTAGGGGGGCAAGGAGACAGCAGAGAAAAAGGAAATCTTGCAGAGAGAAAGCAAAGAAAAGGATATCGAGACGGCAAAAGGGCTGGAAAAAAAGAACTGGCACATGATCTATCAGATATTATAAAAAAACATTTGCAAGTATCACTAAAACCAGAAAAAGCAAATAACAAAGTATCTATTAAGGCGTTGGAAAAATTCAACGACTTACTCAACGAAGAAAATTATCACTGATTCTAACACACCAGTAGTTCTACTGGCTAAATTCCAAAGATAAAAAATAAAAAATGAAAGGAGCTTGCCTTCAGCTGACGTAAGGGTGCACCGGGCTTCTTTTGAAAATGAAATTAAAGTGTGAAATATATCGTGATTCTATGCAGAACTATAAAAAATACGCAATTCCAAGAGCGCAACTCGTAATTGCTGATGTTCCATACAATGTAGGATGTAATTTCTACGGAAGTAATCCTATGTGGTACACGGGCGGAGACAACAAGAACGGCGAAAGTAAACTTGCTGGTAAAGCAGCATTCAATTCAGATTTCAATTTCAATCTGTATGAATACTTCCATTTTTGTTCAAAAATGTTGAAGAAAGAACCAAAAAAGGCAGGGGTAAGAGGAAGAAGTTCAGACGCACCATGTATGATAGTGTTTTGTTCATTTGAACAAATTCAAACTCTGATCAATGCAGCTGCGAAACATGGCTTTGTTCACTATATACCACTTGTGTTTATTAAAAACTACAGCCCACAGGTGCTTAAAGCAAATATGCGTGTGGTAGGTGCTACAGAATATGCACTTGTATTCTACAGAGATAAACTTCCAAAATTCAGAAATGGAGCGCAAACGGACGAAAACGGAAAGACTATTCGTGGAACTGGAAAGATGGTTTTTAACTGGTTCCAGTGGGAAAAAGACGGAAAGGGCATTCCGAAAATTCATCCAGCGCAGAAACCAGTAGCAGTTCTGAAAAGATTAATTGAAATATTTACTGATCCTGGTGATGTAGTGATTGACCCTTGCTGTGGAAGTGGCAGCACATTGAGAGCCGCTATGGAACTTGGCAGAAGTGCATACGGATTTGAAATTGACAGAAATTTTTATAACAGAGCAAAAAGCGAAATGCTTGTTTTTGAAAAAGATAGTCAAATGAGCATAGGAGATTTTATATAAGGAGCGTGATTGAATGTCAGAAAACACAAACGAATGTGTAATTGAGTGGATTCCCGGAAGAGATTATGTAGGGGTTACTGCTAAGAACGGAAGCTCCTGGAAGAACAGATGTGAGGAATTAGAAAAGGAATTTCCAGATGATGTGAAAATTCTTGCCAGAAATAATGATGGATCTATTTTCGCTCACTTACCATATTCCTACATTAAAATCAACCCACCGAGAAAATATTCCGATGAAGCGAAAAAGAAAGCTGCGGAAAGATTAAATAAAATGCGTGCAGAAAAAAGTAATACTGCGGAAGAAAATCCGTTTTGCCTATGAATTACCGTCAGAGGAAATATAATGAGGGGCAATCTGCTAGAAATGATATTTACGGATTTCTTGTCAAGTATTTTGAGAAACACGGATACATGCCTTCTTACGAAGAAATTATGGATGGAACAGACCTTACAAAGTGTACAGTCCAGAGACATATGCGGCAATTGGAGATGGATTCTCTGATTGCCACAGAACATCCGGGAGTATCAAGAGCATACCGTTTGACGGAATACAGATACGAAAGGAAGAAACATGGGAAGCAAATTAAAGATGAAAGCGCCAAAGAAAAATAGGGCGTTGGAATGCGATAACCAAATGTCATAGGCATTTGCCAGAGCCATGCAGAATTCAAGAAAAGAGCTTGAATTTATGCAAGATCAGGCTTACAACGATGGATTCAGCAATGGTGACGACTGGGCGAATACAATTAACACGGTAACAACCATGCTGGCATTACGGAAATTTCATGGCTTTTCCACTAAAAGACTTTTGGACGTAATTAATTGTGCAAATGAGTTTGTAGGCCAAGCGAACCGTGGAGAAAGAAGTTTTATGAGCATGGTTGAAGAGTTGGAATCCGAAACAGATGTGCGGATTCCAGATTTAAATAAAGAATTGGTCAGAAGGTTCGGAAAATAAAGGGAGAAAATCTAAGTGGGGAAAGTGAGGACACAATGACAGAACAGGAAAAGAAGGAACTTCTGGATGAACTGGAAAAGCGCATTGACGAAAAATACAAAGGTTGTCTTACCAGAGAAGATGTTGCAACCACATTAAAAGCACCGAGAGAAAAGTGGTTCAGAGACGAGAATGGGAACGGAAGAAATTCTCTGATGACGGATGCTTTTGATTCATCTATTATCTCATGGCAGGTTTGGGAAACAATCAGAAAATTAACTTGCGTTATATGTGGTAAGCAGTATGTAAGACATCTTGCAAATGTAGAGAATGCGGATGAGATTGCAGAGAAACTTTGCCAGTTTGTCTATGATTTAAAGATGGGATTTAAGAATCAGGAGGACACAAAATGTTAATCAGAAGTCAGGATAAAACAGCACTGTTAAAGTTTGAAAACATTGTAATCAATCTGAAACTCCCAGATTCATTGAATATTATATGTTGGAGTTTGCAGGATGCACAGAGAAGTGGAGGATATTTTATTTTAGGAAAATATTCCACCAAAGAAAAAGCCATGAAAGTACTGGATATGATCCAGGAAGCCTATGGAGATTCGGAATACACAAAATATGTAATTCCAGAAGTATGTAGGATATTAAGTATGAAGCCAAAAACGGAAGAAAACAAAGCACATGCGGGAGAACTTGGAGAAATGCTCAAAAAAGGAATGACGTTCCAGATGCCAGAGGATAGCGAGGTGGAAGCATGAAGTATAAATGCGTGAAAGCGTTCACGTTAGATACATACGATGGTGATGGATTTTACGTTGACGGATACATGGAAATTGAGGTTGGCGAAGTTTACGAAGTAGGAAATGAAAAAATTATTGATGGAGAAATCCATCTTGACGGAGTAAATGTTAACAGATGGATTGAGATATCACAAGAAATACTAAATGAGCATTTTGAAGAGGTGGTTGTATGAGCAGAGTACGAACCAGATTAGAACAATACAAAGCTGAGATAGAAAAGAAATCACAGTATAAGCATGGGCTTCCAGGGAGTGCGCTGGATATTGTGAATACTCTTCTGAATGATTTTGAACAGGACGAGAAAGAAAATGGTTGGATTCCGGTAAAATATCATCAGATATCAGAAAAAGAACGTGCGGAAGAATCCATATCAACTGATATACAGTATATGCTTGACTGCAAAATGCCAGATGACGGACAAGAAATATTGGTTACTAACGGAGAAACAACATGGCAGGATACAAGCTTTATTGATTGTGACGGATATTATCTCGACGGCGGTTATGATTGGATTGATATTATGGCATGGCGACCACTACCAAAACCATATAAGGAGGATTGACAATGACAAATGAGACGAAAAGGAAAAGAATTTCCAAATCTGTGAGAGAACAAGTGTACAAGAAATGTCATGGACATTGTGCATATTGTGGATGCTTGCTTGACTATAAAGATATGCAAGTAGACCATGTAATTCCACTAAGAGTAGGTGGGAACGATGACATTTCGAATATGCTTCCAGCATGTAGAAGCTGCAATCATTACAAAGCCGCTCTTGATTTAGAACAGTTCAGAGAATATGTACATCAGATTCCAGCAAGGTTAAAGAGAGATAGCATCCCATTTCAAGTCGGGGCTAGATTTGGAATATTGAAATATTCTGATGAACCAGTGAGATTTTATTTTGAAAAAGAAGGAGACTGGATTAATGGGAAAATGTAAATTAGACTGCCCGGATGGTGAAACAAAGTGCTGCATCTGCTGTGAGAAGCAGGATTCCTGCCAGTACAAATGTGATGATATGGACGGTTATGAATATGCGGAGGAGTGCGAAGATTATGAGGTTGATTGAAGGTAAAGCATTTTACAATAAAAGCTGGTACGGAAGCTATAAAAGTATGATTGAACGTTGCTATAGAAAGAAAGCACATAATTATCCGTTTTATGGCGGGAGAGGTATTGTTGTCTGCGAAGACTGGAAAGATATCGAAAAATTTGAAAATTGGGTTAACATAAGCGGATAAAAAAAAGGGCTTTCGTTAGACCGAATAGACGTAAATGGAAATTATGAACCAGATAATTGTAGATGGGCTACGCCAGAAGAACAAGCAAATAACAGAAGGAATACTCTGTATGTTGAAATTAATGGAGAAACCCACACAATATCCGAATGGTCTAAAATTACTAGCATAAAAAGGAGCACTATTAATAATAGATATTGTCGTGGCGACAGAGGTATAGATTTGATAAGGAAGGTAAGGAGAAAACATGGCTAGATTAATAGATGCAGACAAAATAATTGACTCTCTTGGAAATTCGGATATGGATTTTGCAATAGGTGCAGTTATTGACGAACAGCCGACAGCTTTTGATGTAGATGAAGTTGTTCAACAGTTGGAAATGTTAATCGAAGATAAAGTTTCAGAATCGGGTGACGATTGGTATACAGCCCAATGTCTGAATGAAGCAGTTGAAATTGTGAAAGGCGGTGGAGTAGATGGCAATTAAGCCTATTTTATTCAATACCGATATGGTTCGGGCAATCATGGACGGAAGAAAGACATGCACACGGCGGGTGGTAAAAACCAGACGAAAAGACGCTTGTGGGTTCTACGTTACGAAAAGAACGGACGGCTCATTTACCGGGATATATGAATATGACGAAGATGAGAGAATGTTCGAAAATCAGTTGATTCCACCGTACAAGCCAGGAGACATTCTGTATGTTCGGGAAACTTGGCACAGATATACAAAGCGGGTTGGAAAAGGTGAAGGATGCCATCTGGAAGAACACTATGGATATAAGGCTAGCATTGCAAATTCTGAAGACGTAGAAGAGCCGTGGAAACCATCCATCCACATGCCGAAAGAAGCGGCGAGAATCTGGCTGAAGGTTACGGATGTTAGGGTGGAGCGGCTACAGGAGATCACTGCTGATGATATTCGCAATGAGGGACTCTCTTCCGCAGCTGTTCACTGCGGAGATATGGAGATTGCGTTAAAAGAATGGGAAAATCTCTGGAATAGCACCATCAAGAAATCTGACCTTGGCCGCTATGACTGGAATGCATCACCGTGGGTCTGGGTAATCGAGTTTGAACGGTGTGAGAAAATGCAGGAGGAACACAAATGAGTAGCGCAAGCGTAAGATTCGGAACAAAAGCGTATGTATGCGCAAGGTACTTCATCAGACCTGGAAAGTGCTTCAAATACATCGACCAGCGTGGCGAGGATGTCACAGAACACGTTTATGAGGTCATGGCATTATACTCTTATTGTGTATTGTTAAGAGATACAAGAAACGGAGTCAGAACTTGCCCGGGATATAACACTTTGAGCCTGATGCTGAGAGGAAGCGAAGCGAGTGAGTAAAGGAAAAGACATTTCGACTATGTTTACAAGAGAAGAAAACAAAAAGAACGGAAGACTTGGATATTGTCAGGCTACAAGAGAAAAAGATACTATCATTAGTCCTTCGCAATATGGAGCATTCTTGCAGAAAAGAGGTAGGAGAAGATGAGTAAATCGGTATTGGTGTTTGATACGCCGAAAAATTGCTATGATTGCCCGTTCGGAACTGAATATTGTGGAAATCTTGAATACGATGGGTTGTGTGAATTAGCTGACTGTTTAGATTATGATGCAATTCTGATGACAGAAGAACATTATGATTACGAAAGCAAATCAAGACCTGAATGGTGTCCATTGAAGCCACTGCCGGAGAAGAAAAGTACAACTGCACCCGTGAGCAATTATGAAGTGCAGAAAAACTTATTTGCCGCTGGTTGGAATAACTGCATTGATAAGATTACAGGAGGAGGGGATTCTGATGATTAATTTAACAGGAAAAAGCGTGTTCGTAAAGACACAGGAAGAATATTTGAGTGTTCTGAAAATAGCAAGGTTTCAGGGATTCAAATGGGCGAGAGAAAACCATTTAAACCATATCGAAATTCCATTTCCAAACATATTGATTTTTTACGATAATAAGACCGTTACTTACAGCTTTGAAAAGACATTGCTTGAAGCATCCAAAATCGTCGAAGATGAAAAAAAAATCAAGGATGCAGTAAAACTTGTCAGAACGTTCGCTAAATACCCAGATAGAACAACTTTGACGGACTCATTTATTAAGTCCTTGAAGCTACTTGCAGATACCGTAGAAAGTCAGATGGAAGAGGTGAAGTAGATGACTGATGAAATTTTCGGTCTTATGGAATGCTTCCCCGGGAGCTACATAAACAGATTTGTGGAAATAATTCTTTCCGAAAAAGGAAACGTATATTTCACAGCAAAGAATTGTACCGATAAAGAAGATATTATCTGCAAGCTACTTGAATGGTGTTCAAGGCCAATGGCAAAAGGAGAGCCGTACAGTTCGCACAAAAGAAATAATGAATGGAGAGAACAACTGATATCAAGCCTTAACAGATATCTGGGTACAAACTTTGGCCAAGAGGATATGTACTGGATTTACGATCAACTTGGAAATGCTGTAAATCATAAACTGACATTAAGGTTCATTAGAAGTGATTTCAATATGGCAATTATATATCAAAAAGTAAAAGAGGTGAAGTAGATGGAGAGATTAACAAAAATATCCGAAATAGGCAATGCGTATTATCCTAAATGTTTTGAAGAGCCATGTTGTGGAATGGGAGAATGTCTTGATGATAAATGCAGCCTTATGCTTGATGCTTGTAAAAAGCTGGCAGAATATGAGCAGTTGGAAGAACAGGGCTTGCTTGTGAGATTACCGTGTAAGGTTGGTGATTCTGTCTTCATCATTGTTGGAAAAGATATTTCAAAACAGAAAATAAGAAAGGTAGAAATTTCTGATAATGGCATTATCTTTAAAACAAATAAGCAGAAACGAACATTTAGTATTGCCGGGTTTGGAGAAAGCGTATTCCTCACCCGTGAAGAAGCCGAGAAGAAGCTGGAGGAGATGAAGAAGAATGGCGAATAAAATGGAAAAAGCAAGTATTCCTGTTGAAGTCGAAAAGGAAATTGTAACGGAATTAGAACAGATTTTTAGAATCGTAGATGACAAGCCATATTTTGAATTAAAATACAAGAAAGTTGGCTAGGATTATTACCACGTAGGATATAGTTCGTTTGATTTTCATAATGTTCTGAAATGGAAAGAAGAATATTTTGAATTAGTAAAGGAGAATTATCAAGAAACAATCAAAAAATTAAGATACCCAGAACTTCCAGACGGATTAGTTATGGTTGATTTAGAAACTAGACAAGAAGCTATTAAGGCGATTGAAAAGCAGATTCCGAAGGAAGTAGACAACTTAAGTGAAATGTATATGGACTTTGGAGAACGTAAAAAAATAAAAGTTGGTGCTTATGGTAATTGTCCGAGCTGTAAACAAAGCGTAGGCATTGTTAGTAAATACTGTACCAGATGCGGCCAGAAATTAGATTGGAGCAAAGAAAATGACATATAACATTAACGAAAGCATTATTGATAGAAGCGTTGACAATTACGGAGAAGAAATTCAGTCAACTGTCTGCATGGAAGAATGCGCAGAACTTATCCAAGCAATCAGCAAGGCAAAGCGTGGAAAAATCAACCGTGATAACATGATAGAAGAAATTGCAGATGTGTTGATCTGCATCGAGATGCTAAAGCAAATGTACATGATTTCCGATGAGAAAATTAATAAGTGGATTGAAAAGAAACAGGTGAGAGAAGCAGAAAGGATGGAAAAAAATGAATAAGAAAGAAATCGCAGAGATTAAGAAGCAGTTTACACCAGCCAACTGTGCAATCACACGCATTTGTGGTTGTTATGTAGATGCGGAAAAGAATAAGAAAACCAAAATTAAAGAAGCGTTCCTTTCCCTTCCAGAGGAAGAAACGTTCAAGTATTTTGATATTTTCAAGAAAACCATGTCTGGCAGACTTGGAAAGAACCTTATGAACCTTGATTTTCCATTAGTACAGGAAAAAGAAGGCGGAACACAGGAATTTCTTATGCGGATTAGAGCAAGTAAACTTAAAGATGATGAGCTTTTGGACGAGTTCTACGACAAAGTGATTGAAAATTACGATTATAACGAAAATTACTACATAGTTCTCGTTCATGCAGTATATGACATTCCCGGAAAATCTTCTGATGGAACCGAAATGCACGATGCATCAGAAGAAATTTATGAACACATTCTGTGCAGCATTTGCCCGGTAAATCTTTCAAAGGCTGGGCTTAGCTATGATGTGACTGAAAATAACATCAAAGACCGCATTCGTGATTGGGTAGTCTCAAGACCAGAAACAGGATTCTTATTCCCGGTATTTAATGACAGAAGCACTGATATTCACGGAACCCTGTATTTCAATAAAAACGTAAAGTATATTCATCCAGACTTCATCGAAAATGTTCTTGGCACACCAGTTCCACGTATACCAGGGAATGAGAACAATGTTTTTTCGGATTTCATCATGGATAATTTCAATGGAAACACAACATTCAATTTCACGGAAAGTCTGGTTGAATCATTACAGGAAGTGAAAGAACAGAAGAAAGACAGCCCGGAGATGATAACTGTATCATGTGACGAAATGGAACAGATTTTTGAATATTGCGGAGTTCCAGGCGAGAAGTTATCGGACTTCAAAGAAAACTGGGGAATGTATTTCAACAATGAGCCTGTTGCCCTTGACAATATCCATAATTCAAAAACTGCAAAAATTGTAACACCAGATGCAACAATCTGCATCCAGCCAGATAAAATTGCTCTGATTGAACTGAAAGAAATAAACGGCGTTCCATCTCTTGTGGTTCCGGTAAATGGAGAACTGAAAATCAATGGAATTGAAGTTGAATTAAAATAAACACTTTTTAAAAATCCAGGAATTGGAGAAAGGAATTTTAGAATTGGCAAATAAAAGAATGTTCACAATGAAAATTGTTGATAGTGATCAATTTTTAAATATGTCAATTGAGGCACAATGTGCATATTTCCAACTATGTATGCGCTCAGATGATGATGGATATTTAAGAAGCTGGAAACGCACAATTAGAATAATAGATGCAAAAGAAGAATTCGTATCTGAATTAATAAGTAACGGATATTTGGAAAAAAAATCTGAAAATGTATATAAATTACCATTGTTCAAAGAAACAACAGGATATGGAGAAAGAGATAAACAAAGGCACACTAAAGAATATAAAAAATGGAGAAAAGAGGTGCTTAAAAGAGACAATTATATTTGTCAAATGTGTGGAAAACCAAACTCCAATATTGCACATCATAAAGTAAGGTTTAGAGACTGCTATGACGATAAAAATATTGTTTATGATATAGGAAACGGAGTTTGTTTATGTAAAAGATGCCATAAAATAGCACATGGAGGGGGTAATTACATTAATGGCTAAAGTAAGCTGGATTAAAATAGAGATTGAAATGTTTAGTAACCGAAAAATTAAGCAAATAAGGAAAATGCCTGAGGGAAACAATATTGTTCTTATTTGGGTAATGCTTTTGACAATGGCCGGCAGATGTAATTCAAACGGAATTATTTTTCTCACTGAAAATATTCCATACACAACAAAAATGCTTGCAGATGAATTGGATTTTGAGGAAAGCATTATTCAATTAGCACTAACAGTTCTGGAAAAGTTCGGGATGATTACCAGAGATTCTGAATTACTTTCTATTCCTGGCTGGGAAGAGCATCAAAGTGCAGACGAATTGGAGAAAATACGAGATCAAAACAGAAAAAGGGTTGCAGAATATCGTGAGCGTCAAAAAAATAAGGTCGCTTTGCTTTGCAAGAAAGATGATGTAACGTTACAGAAACGTTACAGTAACATTACTGTAACGGAACAGAATAAGAATAAAGATAAAGATTTAGAATTAGATTTAGATACAGAATTAGATAAAGATAAAGAAAAAGATATAAATGATTTAATAGTATCTAAAGATACTATTCGTCAGACTGACGTCCAACGAATCATTGATGAATGGAACAGCCTGGAAGAATTTGGTATCAACCCTGTAAAAAGAATGACACCAAAACGAGAACAAGCAGTAAAAGCAAGAATCCGTCAGAACCATATAGATGATATCTTAGAAGCCATTGAGAACATTCGCCATAGTAGTTTCTTACAAGGGCAAAATAAAAATGGCTGGATGGTTACGTTTGACTGGTTCTTAAAGCCTGGAAATTTCGCAAAAGTATTTGAAGGGCAATACGCAGGCAAGTCTACGAATAGACCGTGCAGCTACATGGAGAAAATTCAAAACAGAGTAAGCGAGGTGGATAATTGGGTATGAAAAGAGAAGAATGGGCGGTACTCGTAAAGGCAATGAAAGCTGTGTACACTTCTCCATCATTTCTGCCAGATCAATATGCTTTTGATACTTGGTACGGATTACTGAAAGACCTAGATTACAAGCTTTTAAGTTTCGGATTAAAGAAATATATGCAGACTGAATGGAAAGAACCTACAATAGCTGCATTACGGCAATGCGCGCAGAGCCTTCAGCCACAAAAAGAAGAGCTGAATGAAACGGAAGCATGGGAAAAGGTATGCAAGGCCATTCAAAATTCTACATATAATGCAGAAACAGAGTTTGATAAACTCCCAAAAATCATCCAGAAAGCAGTATCAAGCCCGGCACAGCTTAGAGAATGGTCGGTATCTGAAAATGTGGATGGTACATGGTGGAGTGTAGTTCAGTCCAACTTTCAAAGGACTTACCGGGCAGAAGTACAGAGAGAACAAGAACGAAGAAAACTAAGCCCAGACCTTTTAAAAATTATAGATTCTGCCAGATTGGGAGGTGTGGAAAAATGCCAGATAGAAAACCATGGAGAGAATTAAAAAGCACTGAAATTATAGGATTAAAGCGGAGACAATGCTCGAAATGCGACTATTACAGCAAAAGCGAAAATGCATGGAGTACAAATGCAACCTGTGATTATATCTTGATCGAAGAGCATAGCAGAGGATGTGATCCGAGGGATTGTGTTAAAAATGGTATCTTCAAAAAGAAAGCGAGAGGAAATTCAAGAGTAAAGCGAGTGATTCTATGAGGAAGATAAGCGAAATGTATAAGCGGTCTGGTGGTACAGCTTATCAGCATACCTGTTCAGATTGCAGATTCTTCCGTGGAAGCAAGCATCCGCAGTGCCTGCAATACGAACTGGAAACTGATTGGAACCCAGATTATATAGCTTGCAAATTTTACAATCTGGAAGAATCTCAGATTGATGGACAGGTAAACATCTTTGATTTGTTGTAAAACGTGATAATTGTGTACTTAAAATAGTGCAGAATCGTTCAAAAGAGAATAATGGTAGAAATTATAGGGCATACAAAAGATAAAGAAAAACAGCACTTAAAACGAGATAATTATATGGAGGGACAATTAATGGAAAAAGCTATATTGTATGCCATAAACGAAAGAATGTTCTCACTTGGTCTGATAGATGAGAAAACAAGAGATAAAATTAAAGCTGAAATCAGCATTAGAAAGTAACGAAAATGTATTGAGTGGAGTTATGTGAAGTGTTATACTTTATATGATTCCACTCCCTGTATATTGAGGGAGAAAAGCATTATGAATATTTATTATGTCAGAGAAAAATTAAGGAGTTGTTCTATTTATGACATCGAACTGAATGTTGCTTATTACGCCAGGGTTTCAACCGAAAAGATTGAACAGCAAGCATCCATCAAGCACCAGGAAGAACATTTTGAAGAGCTGATACATTCTAACAACAGATGGAAGTTTGCAGGTTCTTACATTGACGATGGTATTTCTGGAATGCACGCAGATAAAAGAGAAGAATTTCAAAGAATGCTCAGAGATGCAAAGCTCGGAAAAATTGACATGATTATTACGAAAGAAATTTCAAGATTTGCACGAAATACTCTTGACAGCATCCAATATACCAGGGAATTGTTATCTTACGGCGTATGCGTGTGGTTCCAAAATGACGGAATCAATACCATTGATGAAGATAGTGAACTTAGGCTAACAATTATGGCTGGAGTAGCACAGGACGAAATCAGAAAATTATCTTCAAGAATAAAATTCGGCCATGCACAGTCAATTAAAAACGGTGTTGTACTTGGGCACAGAATGTATGGATACTCAAATCATCAAGGAAAACTTGAGCTAATCCCGGAAGAAGCAGATATGGTTCGAATGGTCTTTCGAGACTATGCTTCTGGAATGTCTACACCAAGAATCGAAAAAAAACTCTGGAATATGGGATATAGAAGTTTCAAAGGCGGTAAGATCAGTAGAGATGTCATAAAAAATATTATTCGGAATCCAAAATACAAAGGATACTATTGCGGAGGAAAAGTCAAGATCGTTGATATGTTCACAAAAAAGCAGGAATTTCTTCCGCAGTCAGAATGGGTAATGTTTAAAGACGATGGTTCCAGAGTACCGCAGATTATTGACGAGATTACTTGGGAAAAGGCAAATGCGTATTTAAGGGAGCGCGGAGAAGCTATAAAATCAAGAAAAACCTCTTTTAAGAGTGAAAATATTTTCACTGGAAAACTTTTCTGCGCTAACGACGGAGCACCATACTGGATGAAGCAACATTATATTCGAGGAAAAGAAGATGTTCGATGGGTATGTAGTTATAAGATAAAAAACGGAGCAGCTTCATGTGATTCATTTGGACTGGCAGAATCAGAACTGAAAGAAGTAATCGCAGAATTAATAAATAAATCTTCTGAAAACATTGATAGCATTTTGGAGGAATATTTTGAAATTTTGCAGTCCTCGATCAAAAACATTCCAGACAATAAAAACGAAATCTCACGACTTGAAAAACAGATTGATCTGTTAAAACAAAAACGTGAAAAAATACTGGAATATAATCTGGATGGAAAAATATCTGATGATGAATTTATTTCAAGAAATAAAGAATACGTGAAGCAGATAAAGCAGATTGAGAGCCATATTCTAGAAATCCAAAATACCAAAAGTCCAGAGCCAGTAGAAATACAATTAAGTGCTATTAAAGAAAAGTTAGAAAAGTTTAAGGGCGTTAATCCAAAAGACATTAACAGGCAGATTGTCAATGAACTTTTTGAAAAAATTACCGTGGAACCGTTGGCGGCTACATGTGCAACACTAACATTTCAATTGAGGTCTGGAAACCTTGAAAAATGGGGATTTCCTTTGCGTTGTTCTGACGATATGATTTTCACTCTACATTCAGAACAACACAAGATATTTAGTAGGAAAACTTGCATTAAGACACAAGATATGGTATTTTTCAAATATAAGTACCTTTTAGCACTATAAGAGAAAAAATGGGAGTGGAATCAATGATACATACAGCTTATGACGTAATGAAAGGGTTTTTAATCACGGATGCAGACCCTGGAAGAGGCGGAAGAGGCAGCGAACGAGTATGACGGAGAGTCCTATATAATGCTTTAAAAAAATAAAGCAATGCCAAATTTGGCTCGAAATGGAAGAAGAGGAGGAATAAAAAATAAAGCCCTAGGAAATTATCCCGGGGCTTTTAATATGCTTATTTGTGGCGGCTATGGACAGAGTACAGACCGCCGCCGAGCCTGTTAATATTTTAATAACACAGTTTTTCACAAATTGTCAAGAGAAATTTTTTTTAAATACCGCTTGACATTCAAAAGAAATTTATTTAAGCTGTTAAATAACGACGGTCGCGGGAACTCAGGAAGGGCAGGACTGACAGTACAGAAAAACCGTTAATTTAATATTTGCCTAATAAGCCAGATCACGCCGGGTAAGCTCCTGGAAGGTCTGGCTTTTATTATTTAAAACTGCGAAAATAAGCCGCCCTATATAATATATTTTATAATATAATACCTGCCCTTCCTAGATTCCTAAGACTAGAGTTTATTAAAAGATATGCTATACAGTACCGTATAATAATATATATAATATAAATATAAATGAAGATTATAATATAATACCACAAATATTATTTATTAATTACTGACAAAATAAAGGGTTTTATTTTATGCAAAATTAAATTTGACAAGATATTAAAAACTGTGTTAAGGTATCAGCAACAAAGAAAACAGAATATTTTATTTTAAGTTTTAGAGAATGTACCCGAACACCCGGAAGTTTTCCGGGAATAAGCTTTACCTGGTGACATTCTCTTTTTTATTTACAAATTAACGTGTTAAAGTGAGGTGATAACATGAAAGATAATACGGTAAATATACAAGACGTAGATATCTATTTAGATAATATTAATATATATGCTGATGAATATATAAATACTGTATTATGTATATCACCAGATAACGAAAACTATAAGAAAGAAGTATCAGACAGCTTTGTAGATATGATTTTTTATATTGCAGATCATATACAAAAGCCAAGTAATGACAATATAGAGCTATTAGATAAAATGTTTAATACTTATGTGAGATTATGCAGTAAATATCATGTATTACCAACACTAGAAGTATTTAGCTTTTTAGTTGGGATTAATCGTACAACGTTTACTGACTGGATGAATGGAGTGTATAGAATAAACTCGTCACATGGTGACACGGCTAAAAAATGGTTTGATATTTGTAAAAATTGCGCAATCAATAGATTGCATAATCAGACTGGAACAAATGCGAACTTGATATTTGTTGCAAAAGCCGCCTATGGCATGGCAGAAACTGCACCGGTGCAAGCTACACAACAGTATGGCGTACCACAGCAGACCGCGCAACAGATCGCAGAGAAACACAAAGCAGCTTTGCAGCTTCCAGAGATGGAAAAGCCGGAGCTTTAAAGCCTTGGAGAGTACAGAATCGGTAAAAATGTACATGAGTGACGGACAAAAGGCAGTAAACGCATGAAACCATACAATATGCACAATAATGACGATTATATTTGTACATGATGTATAGATTTTTAAAGGCATCTATAGAAAAAACAAGTGTTTATCGTATAGATACATATGTTCGAGAAAATACGTTCGGTAAATTCTCCTTGGTCACTGCCGAAGGCCTACGACAAACAGCGACCAGGCAAGGGCAGCGGGTCCCATGGGGCGGCGGGCTGACTTGCCAGCGTCCGCACTGGATGACCGGGAGGGGGTATATATAAAACCCCAGTCAGCGGTAGTTACCACCGAAACCGCCCGAAAAAACAAAAAAGCTCTCCTTAACATGGCAGGGATAGTGATTCGAACACGACAAGCAGTAAGCCTTAACTGTTTCTCTGCCAACACTAAATAAGGCAGTACCAAGAAAGGCAGGTATAAAACATGAAGATAGGATACGCAAGAGAATCTGGATTATGGTTCCCGTTGGAAGCAAAGAAAAAGATACTTTTGAACGAAGAAATTGACTCGTTTATTTTCGATTTGGCAGATGAAAATAATAATTTTAGACTTCTTTGTGAAAACATGAAAAAGGGTGATTCATTAATTATTTGCGGAGTTGATGATATTGGAAATACCAAGAATGAAATCGAAGAAATATGGAGACGGCTTTGTAATTTGGATATTGAAATCTATGTACTCACAGCTCCGACGTTGTTTTACAGTGAAAGCATGACACTAGAACAATCGTTTATAAGAGATGTGACACGTAGCGTACTTGCTTCTCAGGTCGAAATTGCTAATCAGAAATTAAAAGCAATAAACGATTTGTGATAACTGATAACATTCGCAGAAAGGTAGGCACAAGATGGAAAAAATAGTAAGCAATGACGGATACCTTCGATTAAGGTTGATGGATATAGCACAACAGCTTTTGAATATTTGTAACGAAACCGGAAATTCAAATATTCAACTCATGACATCATCTTGGGAGAAGGGGAAAGGTATTACGCTTCTGGCTAAAGCAGATGACAAACCGATTCTTTCCGTAAAGATGGATACTGCCTATGAAAAAGCATAACCCACAATCCGAATCCATCCGCATCCGATTTTCCGAAAAACAGAAAAAAAGGCTCCTGGAAGAGAAGAACCGAACAGGCAGGAGCGTATCGGATATTGTGAGACAGGCAGTTGATGAATATTTCGGGAGGAAAAGACGTGCTTAAATTTTTCTCAAAAAATAAAAAAGGTGTTTCTGAAATCAGACATGATTATGAAAATGTCGGACAGGAATCCCCGGCAATTCGGAAACTGGTGAAGCCAATTCACGCAAATGCAATATTAGCTGATGGCAGATTGTATGATACTCAAACCGCCACATATGTTTGTGAATATGGGAATCTTTCTTTGTTTGTTACAAAGAATGGCAGATGGTTTGGCGCAAAATCAAAATATGAATTAGCTGGCTATAGTGCTGATAAAAACGGAGACAGAACCGCCGAGTACAGATTGACGTATTATGGTCTGGAATGTATTGATAAAATTTTTGTGATGCAACATCTGTGGTATTGCAGCCATAAGCTTTACAAGAAATATTTCGGGGAGGTAGAAGAGGGATGAAAGATTACAATACTCGCAACAACGAAGAAAATTTCCCAGATGGGACAGTTAAGGCGCAAGACGGGAAGTGCTTTTTAATGGTGAATGGAAAATGGGAGCAGATGGCTGGTACAGTTAATGTTAATCTTCCCGAATCACCCATTGATGTAGCGTCTATGCTTATCAATGCCACAGTAACTAACGAACTACCAACTGAGATAATTCCACTGTCTCCATTATTGGAGCAGAAAACATGGGAAATTCCAAAATATAACATTCTACAGTTAGAAGAGATTGCGAAACACCTTCTTCTCTACTGTGAAACTAAAAGAAAGGGGTACGAAGATGCCTTTAGTGAAAATCACAAACCCAAACCCCTATGACTGGCTTGGAATGAAATGTTTCATTGATGGGAATGAAGTTCCGAAAGTGCGATCAATAAATTTCCACACCGCAGTAGATGAAATTCCAGTATTTGAGTTTGAAATGATGGCTGTTCCAGACATTGAGATGGAGTGCTTGGCACAAATCAGTGTCACTTCTCAATCAATTACTGATGCAATTTCAGTTTTAAGGCACGAATTACTACAACATGGAGAAATTTACAATGGATTCAAATCAAGCCTAAAATCGGCTTTAGAATCCTACAATTACTGTGGAATGCCGTTTGAGCCAGAAGAAGAAATTGCAGAAAAAATTCTGGACTTTTTAATTGGGGAGGAAAAAGACAATGAATGCACTTAATGTTGTTGGATCTGCATTAAACCTCATGCTTTTTGTAATCGTTGCCGCAGGTGTACTGGCAATGCTTGATGAAAGAAAAATTAATTGCTTGCAAGCTCTGTTTTATTTTCTAATGGAAGCCCTGTTTGTACTGAATATTTTTTTGATTACGAGGTGACAAATGTATTTACCAATTCCAATTGGAATTATCCCGATTGAGTTAATCGAAAGGGTTAAATTCATAAAAGCGCCGCTTCGACTTAATCCATGTAGGCTCGGGAAAGCCTACGAAAGCGATAAGTCGAGGCACCCAGAGTAGCGAATAACAATCTTTATAGGTTGAAAGTGCTGGACTTTATATATCACACCCCTGGATTAATGGTGCGCCAGGGGGTAATGGGCTATCGCCAAATGGTTAAGGCATAGGATTTTGGTTCCTATATTTGTCGGTTCGAATCCGACTAGCCCCGTTCGCAGTAGTTAATATGCTGCAAAAATGTTCTTTTTTTCATAAGAAACACCTCTAGCCTTCTAGTCTAACTGAGACTGATTAAAGGGACTTCAAATATCCCGGAAGGAGTATCTGAAGTATCAGGAGTATTTCAGAAAACCTTTGTTATAGTTGGTGGTTAAGAACTGTAACAGTGCCAGTTTGGTTACCAGTATTGCCAACTGGTATCTCAGGAAGCTTAGTTCAGCGGTAAGAGCAACGGCCTCATAAGCCGTAAGTCCTGGGTTCGAATCCCAGAGTTTCCATTTCTTCTAAATGCCATTCATCCGTAATATGGGTGGAAAAAACTTCCAGTTGAGTGTGCGGATTAGATAAATTTAGGTGCGATACGGCGTAGCCTAAATGGATCTGATTTCCCAGCTGGTATATCTCGGAGTTAAAAATATTAACGCAGCGCACGTTAATAAAAGAAGTTTTCAAGAGATGCTGCCCAAAGACGCATAAAAATATCCAGTGAATCTACAGCACTAAAACTTGTAGATAGTGGAAAGCATAACACGATAAACCTATTGCTAACCCGGAAGAACCGGGTTATTCGGAAAGTGCAAGTAACTGGGAACGGGCTAGTCGACTAGGTCTTGATGGTTCGAATCCATCCTTTCCGATTGTTTGGAGACTGAAAGTTTGGTGGTAGGAAAAGCACAGAGCAGTGCGTAGGAATGTATAACCGAGTTCCGAATACGTACTGTTTATCGGTGATATAGTGACTTCCTCTAGTAGTCAATAAGTGAACGTGCTGAAATGGTTCTTCCAAACATGTACATAGCAGGATAGAGAAGCGGAATCTCACATGGCTCATATCCATGGAAACGGCGGTTCGAATCCGTCTCCTGCAATTAATCCGTCTAGTGTTCAGCGGATTAAAACAAATTTTCAATACACCTTCTTTCTATGAATGTGGAACTCAACCCAATTGCTCTTTTGTTGGAGTGATTGACCGTTATAGGCGGGATATGAAACATAGCTCAGTGGTAGAGCAATGATATTGAATATCATGTGACACAGGTTCGATTCCTGTTGTTTCTATCTGGCAAATTGCCATTGCCAGAAGTTGCATTTTCCCCCTAAAGTTCCAGTGTTTCTCGTTGGGAGATTCATGCCGTTCAAGTCGGCACACTGGATTTTTCTAAATCGAGGTAATTTATGAACGAAAAAAGTTGCAAGAATTGTAGAAAACATGATGACTTCACATGGGTTTGTTTCAATGGCGATAGCGAATATTGCGCAGACTTTACGGAACCAGAGTGCTGTTGCGAGTTTTGGGAAGGAAAAGAAGATGGAAATATGCGGTAAAGAAATCAAAGATGAATGCTCACATTGTGGAAATATCCTTGAATGCGAGTTATTTCGGCAAGGGCATGGAATAAAACAGGAACGTGAAAATGTAGCAAAGATGATCGAGTGCCAAATGAAGCACAGGGAGAGGAGGGAATTTGAATGCTAAATTTACTTGATAAACGCAATTGCCCTGTTTGCGGTGGAATATTGAAATGTGAAAATGCCGATTTCACAAACCTTTTTATAGAAAAAGGACTCTTTTTAAATGTGACATGGCAATGCACCAATTGCGGCGCTGAATATACTGCAAAACTTGAATTAACCCCAAACGGATATGAGTTGCAAGACCGTGAAGCACATATTGATGTAGAGGATAATTTTTCAGCCGAAAAATTTATGCTTGGAAGAAACAATTTTCAAAGACAGAGGTGGTAAATATGAAATTTGAGGATATGGCAAACTGGACAGTAGATCAGCTGAAAGAAGAGGTTGTTCGGTTGTCTGAAGAATGTGAGAAGAAGCAGCATATAATCCTGGACTATGAAGCTTTATCGGAGACAATTAACCAAAAGCTTCTTGAAAATGATAACTGGAAGATTCCGATTGATGGAATTGAAAATGTAGATACTGGTCATCCATCTATAGAATGGTATGAACAACGCCACCAGGATGACTGTATTAGAATCAACGAGTTAACTGTTACTGTTGACACATTGGTTGACCGATACGCTAATTTAAGGAAAAACAAAGGAATGTGCTGATATGGGCGAAAAGGAAGAATTAAAGCATTTCTTTACATGTAATGGTGAAGTGATTGAAGAAATACCAGAGATTTCAATTTCGGATGGTGCTTTTGTTATCGAAGGCGGTATTCTTCACAGAAATGAGGACGGTACACTTTGTAGCATAGGCAAGCCGTTAAGTATTGAACTTAAATGTAAATTAAGTGATGAACTATTTTGGACACTAGTTGCCCCAAATCGAATAAACCAGAACAATTTCCGTAAAATACATGGGATTCCGAAGCGGAGGAAAATTAATGGATCAAGAAAAAACAAAAGGTTGTCCAGAATGGAGAACACAAGTACAGCAGGCACCTGCCAAAGAAATTGTCGACTTTGCAAAAGTACATCCATGCGAGTATACGATAAAAAGCCTACACCAATATCCGTATTGGGGAAACCAAGACAATGGTTTTAATAGGAAGAAATTTAAGGAGATTTTTAATGAGCATTAAATCAGCATTAGAATCCGAAGGAATAGATTTTTCTGAATACATGAACCCACCCGAACCGTGGAATGGACAGGCGCTGATACGGAATATCAGCGGAACGAAATACGCCTGTTGCCCTTTTTGCCAGAAGAAAGCACTTCTGATTAGCCCAAACACAAAGATTCAGCACTTGAAACTGAAATGTAAGGGTAGTAATTGCAAGAAAGAGTTTGAGGTGAATGTATGAGTACTTGTTATGATTGTGCGTGTTCAAAAATTGAAACAGACGGCATTCTTAAAGCTATTGATTCTATAAAAGTGCCTGATGAAGATGTTATTAAAACAGTTGCCAGCGATGCGGAAGAACTTCAAAAGACTAAACCTTTGGAACTGGACGAACTTTCGGAAGAAACCAAGTTTAGAATTTATAAATTAATTGTAAATGAAATTGGAAAGCATTTTTACAATTGCGAGATGCGTATGTCATATAAAGACTTTATACTTGTTGAGGATTGCATCAGAAAAGTTTTGCAAGGAGAACAAGATGAACACAAAACAGATTAAATGTATTTTGACAGGTGGTTGCAAGTTCAAAAGTTCGGATACAGAATCGAAATGTAATGACAAAGAAAAGACTTGCACTATTACGGAAACTTGCTACAAATGCGGGAAGAAGTACACTGCCGTATTCACTTACAAACAGTTAGGTATTCCAGTGAGGTGAATTTATGAAAGTATATCTGGTTTACGGAGATGTCCATTTTGAACAATATGGTTCAGAATTTCATTTATTTGGAGTGTTTACTTCAAAGGAAATGGCAGAGAAAGTCAAAAATCAGAAAGAGGAAGCATTCTACCGAAAAGAAATGAAAGAAAAACCGTGTTATCGTAATATCGACAGCAGGGAAGAGGTTGAATTTGAAATAAAAGAAATGCAACTTGATAAAATTTGCGACTTATTTGTAGGAGGATATGTTGAATGAAAAAGATACCTACATTATTTGAACGAGAATTCAAAGAACATAAGATTGTAAATGTTCTTCCAAAAGTGCATCCAGGTATGGAATGGGTACTTGAATGAGAAGGGATTGCAACGGTCAAATATGATGGTTCTTGCTGTGCAGTAATTGACGGAAAATTTTATAAACGATACGACTGCAAGAAGGGTAAAATACAACCAGAGGGATTTATCCCTTGCTGTGATCCAGATTCCATTACAGGTCACTGGCCTGGATGGGTAAAGATTGATGAGAATGATCCGTCTGATAAGTGGTTTGTAAAAGCGTATAATTTTTCAATGCAATGTAATCTTAGCCCATGGGTGGACGGCACGTATGAAGCTATTGGAAAACATTTTAATGGAAATCCATATAACTATAATTACGATGACCTTATCCCACATGGGAGAAATATCGTTGAAGTCGAGCGTACATTTGATGGAATCAAGAAATATCTTTCCGAACACGAGATAGAAGGATTAGTTTTCTGGAAGGACGGAAGCCCACAATGCAAAATCAAACGTTCAGATTTTGGCTTTGAATGGCCAGTAAAGGAGAATTTATGAATCCAGTATTTATATTTCTAGTGATATGTGGAGCGGCAGTAGTATGGTTCCTGCTTTACAAATTATTTCAACCACTAGGTAAATTATTGAACCACATTGGCAGAAATGCTATTGATGAGTTAAATAAAGACGAAAGTCAAAAAGAGGAGGATAATAAATGAAAAAAGGACTTTTAGGTGGAATTGGATTAGCTGTTGTAATCATTGCAGGACTTATATGTGTTGCAAAGTGCAGTGTGAGAGTTCCGGCTGGTTACATTGCAGTAGAGTACAAAATGAACGGAGGAATCTCTAAGAATGTACTTACACAGGGATGGCATTTGATTTCACCTACAGTAAAAACTTCACTGTATTCCGTTGGAATCGAGCAGTCTTATCTTACATCTGAGGATAAAGGAGATTCTCCAAAAGACGAAAGCTTCAAGACACCAACAGCAGATGGTAAATCACTTCAAGTTGACCTTGAATTTTCTTATAAATTCGATCAGAGCAGAGTAACTGATGTATTTACTCAGTTCAAAGGTCAATCCGGGGAATCCGTGAAGAATACCTTTATTAAACCAAAGATGAAAGCATGGACGCAGGAAGTAACTGCGAAATATCCAGTAACAGATGTTTTCGGTGACAAGCGCCAGGAACTCAATGAAGCACTTGACGAATATCTAAAGCAGAAATTTGAGCCATACGGAATTATTATTGATACAGTAAACTTTACTTCTATTTCCACTGATGATGAAACACAGGCTGCAATCCAAAAGAAGGTAAATGCACAGCAAGAATTAGAACTTGCTAACATTGAAGCTAAAACAGCCAAAGTACAAGCTGATAAAGATAAAGAAGTTGCACTGATTGCTGCCGAACAGGAAAAGGAGAAAGCATCTATCCAAGCGGAACAGGCAAAGATTGATGCAGAAGGAAAAGCAGAAGCAATTAAGATTAAAGCAGAAGCTGAAGCAGAAGCAAATAGAAAAATCGCAGAATCTCTTACTCCCGAACTGATTGAAAAACAGAAAATTGATAAATGGAATGGTGAAGTACCAAAAATTCAAGGAAGTAATACTTCTACCATCGTAGATACAAGAGATATGACAGCTGATGAGAATGCTAAATAATAAATAAAACAGTCAAGAGAGCCACATGAGAGCCAGACTAAATCCTAAAAAGAAAGGAGGTCTGGCTCTATTTTTATGGGAAAAATTACAGAAGGTTCGCTTGAATGGTATCGGACAGTCCTAAATCAGATTATCAGTAGCGACATGACAATCTATCAAAATCAAAAAGATTGCCTTGATTTGCTCTTAAATATGAATATTGACCTTCCTTTCGACAAGAACCAAGAAGCACGGAAAATGGCTATGAAAGTAAGTCAATACTCACATAACATAGCAGAGAAGTGTGCTGCATTAACTGGAAGTGGTAATTTTGACGATATCTACTGGCAGTATTTATTGCTGGAAGCACCACATTTATTTGAAAGTTACTTGCTTTATATGGAAAAAAATAGACCAGACAGCAAGAAATTTTATATTCCACGAAGAAAAACACTACATGTGGTAGCCCAAGACTTACAGGATTTGGAAGAAAGAAAAATAGAGTTTTATGGTCTATCGCTTCCAAGCCGTGTTGGAAAATCTACTATGTGTATTTTCTTTATGTCTTGGATAATGGGTAAAAGACCGAATAGTCATAGTGCAATGGGCGGTCATTCTGGAAAACTGGCAAAAGGATTTTACGGAGAACTTCTTAATCTCATTAATACACAGGAATACAACTACAGTGAAATTTTCCCGCAATCGAAACTTCAAAAACAGAGTGCTGATGATTTTGAAATAAACCTGGACAAGCCAGACCGATTTGCAACAATGACTTGCCGTGGTATTGAAGGTACTTGGACAGGTGCCGTTGACATTTCTTCCGATGGGTATTTGTACGTGGATGACCTTGTAAGAGATAGGCAACATTCATTAAGCCCTACCCGATTGGAAAATACATATCAAGAATATCTGAACAAGATGGTTGACCGTAAGATTGATGGTGCAAGAGAACTTATGGTTGGAACCAGATGGAATTTATATGACCCTCTTGGAAAAATTGAGAAGCTAAATCGGGATAATCCAATGTATCGGTTTAGAAAAATTTCAGCTTTGAACGATGATGGTGAATCCAATTTCGATTATGAGTATGGCGTTGGATTTTCAACAAAATATTATGTTGATATGAAAGCTAGGCTAGACGCTAACGAATGGGAAGCTAAATATCAGCAAAAGCCCTTCTTGCGTGAAGGAATTGTGTTTGCAGCTGATGAATTGAGATATTATAACGGCGTTCTACCAGAAGGTGGATTTGTTAAAAATGTTTCTGCTTGCGATGTTGCGTGGGGTGGTGGCGATAGCTTATCAATGCCAGTGGGTGCAGAATACGAAAATGGAGATGTGTATATATATGACTGGATTTTTAGTACAGCGCCCAAAGAAGGAACATTGCCATTAGTTGTTGGAAGAATCATGGGAAATAATATTCAATCTATCAATTTTGAAGCAAATAATGGTGGAGATATGTATGCCTATTATGTAAATGAACGCTTGAAAGAACATAAATACGCTTGCAGCACGACAAGTACAAAAGCACCTTCAAAACAAGCAAAAAAAGAAAAAATAAATCAATATTCCGGGGATGTTAAGCAAAATTTTATATTTTTGGCTCCGAAATATCAAGATAAACAGTATCAAAAGGCTATGGATGAATTAACTACATTCGTCTATATTGGTGATAATGAACATGATGACGCTGCCGATGGAGTTACGCAGCTTGCAATAACGCTTGCCGGCAAAAGATTTGCAGAAGTAAAAGCAACCAAAAATTTTATGTGGGGAAGGAGATAGAGTATGATGACTACAGCTCAATATTTACGCCAGATTGAAAATTATGATAACAGAATCAAAAACAAGCTTATCGAAGAAGAACAGCTCAGTTCTCTTTCCACAAGTGTATCTGCAATTCCTGTTGGAGAAAAGGTACAAACTTCTGTAAAACGTGATCCGATGGGAGATATGGTTGCAAAGATATTTGATCTGCGAGAAGAGATTTCAAAAATGATATCCGAATTTTTACAAAAAAAACAGGAAATAGTCCGAACCATAGAACAGGTTGAAGACCCGTTGCTGTACAACATACTATTTAAGCATTATGTTGAGTACAAATCATTGGTTCGTATCGCAGACGAGATGGGTTATTCAGAGATTCACATTAAAAAAAAGCATTTAAAAGCCATAGCAGAAATAAAAAAGATAAAAGGTTTTGAAAGATGATACCGAAGTATACTGAATGATACCGCCAATATGTGTAAAATATAAAGTAGAGCATTGGATTGAAATATCCAGTGCTTTTTATTTTGCAGAAAGGATGGTTCGGCTCGTGAGAAATACAATGAATTTTGTAGATTTATGCCGAGGTGAGTTCGGGCGAAAAGTAGCCTACACAGGTGTTGACCGAATCACTCCACAAAATGTAGTAAAAGTAGTATCAGATACAATTGGCATACATAATAGAAACCGAACATTGATTGATTACTTGTATCGGTACATGAAAGGCGATCAGCCGATATTATACCGAAATAAAATAGTCCGTCCAGAAGTTAATAACAGAGTGGTAGAAAATCACGCATTTGAAACTGTAAAATTTAAAGCTGGACAGATTTGTGGAGAGCCAATCCAATATGTATGCAAAAAGAAAAATGCGGATAAAAAAATAAATGAGCAAGTTGACCTTCTGAATGACTATTTGGATGAAGCCAATGCAGATGCAAGAAACATCCAAAGGGCAATATACCAGAGTGCAACAGGAACTTCCTATAAGGCTATTCTGAAAGAAGAGGATTGGACAAAAAACGGAGATTTACCACCGTTTAGAATCTTCATTCCATATCCCGGCGATTGTTACATTGTATACTCACAGAGAAATGGGAAACCAATGCTTTCCGTGCAGATTTTAAAAGATGAAGATGAACAGCAATATTATTTATGTTATTCAAAGAACCAGTTTTTTGAAATCAAGAATGGAAAAGTAACTAACTACGGCATCAATGGTTTTGGCGGGATTCCTATCGTTGAATGTCCGAATAATCATGACAGGCTTTCGGACGTTGAAATTGCAATCACATTATTTGATGCAATCAACAAATACCAGTCTGATAGATTAAATGGCGTTGAACAGTTTGTGCAAGCCTTTATGAAGTTCAAGAACTGCGAGGTAGATGAAAACGAGTTTTTGAAAATGGTAAAACTTGGTGCCATCTCTGTAAAAGATACTGGAAATGACTGTCAGTCGGATGTTGAACTGATGACCGCTGAATTGAATCAATCAGAGAGCCAGGTTGCAAAGGATGATATCTACAATAATATGCTGATTGTGGAAGCAATGCCAAACCGCCAAAGCAATAGCGGAGGGGATACAGGAAATGCTGTATACCTTCGTAATGGATGGGACTTCGCAGAGAGAGATGCAAAATTGGTAGAAGCATTCACGAAGGAAGCTGAAAAGGAATCTGCCAGAATCATTCTGAATATTATTCGCGGCACATCAAATGATGTTAATATCTCAACGCGAGATTTCGATGTAAAGATAACCAGAAACCCGACAGACAATATGCTTGTAAAAGCACAGGCACTTGATTATCTGTTTAAAAATAAAATTCATCCGCTTATTGCACTGATTACTTGCGGTTTATTTAGTGATCCGCAGAAAGTCTACGAAATGAGTTTACCGTATCTGGGAACTATTTACCCGGAACTGGCAGACCCGGAAGCGGAAATGCAGAAAGCACAGCAATTACTTGACGGAAAGTTTCAAAATCCGTCCAAAACAGAACCAATGGCAAATTCTCCATCTAACGAAGAATGAACCAAATTTCGATTATTTAAGGAGTTTTAGAGAAATCTAAGGCTTCTTTTTTAATACCCAAAATCAAATAAATTGCAACAGCCCGTGAGCGTAAATCGGGTACAGACCATGTGCGGAGCGAACCGTGTTGAAAAAGCGTATTGGACTGGAAGAAAGGAGATTTCAATGACAAGAGAACAGGCAAAACAGGCACTTATCGGTATGGGAGTTGCAGAACCTTCCGAGGAACAGGTTTCTAAGCTTCTTGATTCTATTTCTGCTGAAACTAAGAAAGAGAAAGACAAAAATGTTTCTCTGAAGGAAAAAGCTGAAAAAGCAGATTCCCTGGAAAAAGAGTTGGAAGAGTTGAAAAAGCAGAACATGACCGAAGCAGAACGGCTAGAAGCTGAACGCAAGAAAGAAAAGGAAGCAGTGGATAAGGAGTTAGCTGATTTGAAAGCTGCACTTGCAGAATCCAACAAAAAAGCCCTTACCAGTGAAATTACTTCTATGTTCGCAAATGCAGGACTTTCAACCGAAACATACGCGAGTGCTATTAAAGCATACGCATCTGCACCGTATGAGAAACCAGAAGATGCAATGAAAGAAGTCGAAACTTTTGTTAAGGGAGTTTCCGAAGCAAATAAAACAGCACTTGATACCGCAAAAGCAGCTTGGGAGAAAGAAGCATTGGAAAATACTCCGAATCCCGGAGGTGGTAGCGGTGGCAAACAGGAAAAAACTAGTAAAGCGTCTGAGTACGCTAAACAGTATTCGGCACGCATGAACCCAGATGCAAAACCGGCTGATGATAATGCACCAGCTAATTTCTAAGAAAAGGAGATTTTAAAACATGGCTTTCATGAAAATTAAGCAGTACGAATCTACCCCGAATATCCTTGAATCTGAGGTAGGACTTGTACTCAAAACTTACACAGCAGATCAGACAAATGCAGTTGCAGTTAATGACAGAAAAATTATTAAGGCAGGTTCCGTATACCCAACAAACGCAACCGGCGCAAAAGGTCTTGTGTTTGAAGATGTGGATATGACAGACGATGAGAAGCGTCCAATTTCCGTTATTGTTGCCGGACGTGTCCTAGAAGACCGACTTCCCGCAACTGTTGACACAACTGCAAAAACTGAATTACAGGCACTTGGAATTGTGTTTGTAGAAGAAACCGAAGTTGTATTTTAAGGAGGATAATAAGCAATGGCATACAATGTATTAGAAGCAATCAGCGAGGAAGAAAGATTTAATTTCTCCCAGAATTTCTCTGTTAAAAGACCTGGAATCCTTGATACCATTTTCCCGGATGTAAAAACAGATTACTGGAAGGCTGAATACTACAGACTTATGAGCGGACAGCGGCTTCCGGAAATCGCATTTGTACACGCCCTTGACACCGAAGCGGAAATCGGTTCCAGACCTGGTTTTGAAAAGGTGTTGACCGAGAAACTTCTCATTAAAAGGAAGCTCAATCAGTCCGAGAGCTTACAACAGGCTATCGAGAACGGTGTACCAGATAATGAGGAACTTACAGACTTTGTATTCGATGACGCGACAAACCTTTTTGAGGCCGTCCTTGCCAGAACCAAAGTTATGAAAGGACAGGCACTGTCTACTGGAAAACTTGTTATCAAAGAAAACAAAGTGGACATGACTATTGATTTTGGAGTTCCGTCTGAATTAAAAATTACCATTACAGACTGGTCTAAACCAGATTCTGATATTATGGGTGATATTCAGAAAATGGTTCAGCTTGCAGAAGATGGCGGCTATGTTGTCAATAAGGCAATTACCTCTCTTAAAATGATTAACAACATGAGAAACAACACCGGAATGCAGACCGCAGTTCTTGGCGCAGCAAACAAACGTCTTCTGACGAAACAGGAGCTTGCGAACCTTCTCATGCAGGAGTACGGAATTACAATTGATCGCTGTGACGAAAAATTCCGTTACAGAAGCAAAGGCATTGTTAAAACAGGTAGATATTTCAAAGAAGATGTATTTACCCTGTATGAATCTAACCAGGATGGCTCTTTTGGTACTGGACTTTGGGGCGCAACACCAGAGGAAAAAGAGTACCGTCAGTTCATTCAGCAGCAAAACCGTTCCTTTATTACCATGTCCATGTGGGCTACGCCAGATCCAGTTGCAGTATGGACGAAAGCTTCTGGAATGTTCATCCCGGTTGTACCGAAAGCTAACGGCGGTATCGTAATCGGTACCAAGGCGGGGGAATAACCGGGCATAGTCTCGATGAAAACAGCCAATCACCATCTGTAGCAAGTGTTTATGATGAATCAACACATAAGTATACAGAAAGCGAGTTGTCTAATATGACTGTATCTCAGTTAAGACAACTTGCAAGTGACAACGGCTATGCCCTGACAGCAACTAATAAGGCTGGAATAATATCAGAGATTTTATCTCAGCAAAGGTAGGTGATTAAATGGACGAACAGCTTATAGAGGACTTGACAAATTATCTTGAAGATGATACAGAAACTGCGAGGATGATTCCTCTTTCGGCAAAGAGGGCTATTCGTTCATTTAAGAAGAAAAGGAATTATCCTTCATCTTACAGTGATGAGAAAATAAATTCCGATATGGAAAACTGCTATGATTGCATATTTGATTTGGCTCTTTTCTTCCTGGTGAAACAGGGAGCTGAATTTCAAGAATCACATTCCGAATCTTCTGTAAACAGAAATTGGACTTCTGAAACTGAAATATATGTAAATCATGGTGTTTTTCCATTTATCGGATTCTAAGATGGTGTGTGCGTGATACGTCAATCCTCCCACGTATCGCAGGGGTGCTTCAAATTAGGTGGGTAGAAGCAATATCTAAAAAATGGGAGTGATGGAAAGGAATAGCGATGGGATGTGAACACGAGTGTATCAACGAACACCGCTTAAAAGAATTGGAAAGTGCCGTCCATGAGATGAAAGAAAAGCACTCCAAAAGGGATGGAGTTTTTTTTGAACGTATCAATGCGCTGGAACAGAAAATTGCTTTATACAACAATGACCTGGGACACATTAAGGATACAGTTGACGAAATGAACGACAATTTAAAATCACTCATGGAAAAGCCAGGAAAGTTACAGGACAAAATAATTGCTTATGTCATAACTGGCATAATTGGTATTGTTTTAGGCTTTGCCCTAAAAGGCATTTTCCCGGTGTAAGTATTGATTCCACTAACAGGGAGGACAGTGGAATGGATGATTATAAAGACTTTTCAGAAGATGAAAGAATCTTCTATTTGCGTGAAGCTGGATTTGATTCCAGAGAAAAGGAGTTATTCCGATTGCGTGTCTATGAAGAAAAAACGCTTGCAGAAGCTTCAGAAATCATGGGGTACAGTACGAGAACCGTAGACCGCATAAACAGAAAATTAAAAAAGAAAATTATGAAAGTTGCCCCGATGTATTGTCGGGGCTTTTCTTTGTATTAATAGAAAATGGCGTATTTATGGCGTTATCATGGCGTGTTAATCAACCTCTTATTATTGTAAAATATAGTTATAAAAACAAGGGAGGTTTGAGATATGCAGTATGGAAGTCCTTATTTTGCGCAACCATTTCAGCAAATACAGCCGTATCAAGATAGATTAGCACAATTACAGAATAGTTATCAGCAGGCAATGCCATACGGACAGGCACAGATTCAGCAACCAATACAACAAATGCCACAAGTACCACAAATCCCCATGTTACAAGGACAGATGGTCGATGGGATTGATACTGTAAAGGCAAAAGATGTAGATATGTCTGGAAACCCTGTCTATTATCCAAAAACTGACGGTACAGAAGTTTACCGAAAACAATTACAGGCAGATGGAAGAAGTAGAATTTTCACTTATAGACTTGTAAATGAAGGAGAACAACCAGAAAGCAATAACACAAATCAAGTTGATATTGTTTCGCTGATTAACCAACTTCGTGATGATGTTCACGCAGAGATTTCTGAAATTAAAGAATTATTGCCAATACAATCTGAAACGCCCAAGACACAGAAGGGAGGTAATCAGAGATGAATTTCAACCCAAATACAATAATGAAACAAAAAATTCAGCAAATGATTTCTCAAAGGTTCGGAAGTGTTGATAACATGATGAACGATATGAGTAAATTTGCAGGGAATAATCCAACATTAAAAAATGCGTTGGATTTATATAAAAAAGGTGATACAGACCAGTTGCATCAAATACAGCAAAATGTATTTAATGAAAAACACTTATCACCAGATGGAATTATCCAGAAATTCCTTGGATTATAACACTTCCCCATAATTGGGTGATTAAGAATCGCTACAATTTGGGACGACAGCCGCGGATGTCTCCTATTGTAAATAAAATTTAAGGAGACTAAAAACATGATGAATGGTTCAAATTACAGCCTTAGCGACATTGCAGCTGCTACAGGCTCTAATAACCGTGCCAATGATATGTGGGGCGGTGATGGCTTTTCACTTATCTGGCTCGTCCTGATCTTCGCAATCTTCGGCTGGGGAGGTTTTGGCGGCTGGGGCGGCGGCTTTGGTGGTAACGGTGGAAACGGTGCGAACGGTGCCGGTTTCCAAGGATGGGCTACCCGTTCAGATATTAATGAGGAATTCGCTCTTAATGATATTCAAAATGGTATCAGAGGTATTCAGCAGGGTATCTGTGACAGCACATATTCTCTTAACAATACCATGCAGAGTGGCTTTAATGGTATGAATGTCGGAATGCTTCAAGGCTTCAACGGCGTTCAGCAGGCAATCAATGCTGATACTGTAGCCGGTATGCAGAATACCAACACATTACAGTCTCAGTTAGCAAATTGTTGCTGTGAGACCAGAGAAGCTATCCAGGGTATCAACTATAACCTGGCTACCAACACTTGTGCATTGCAGAACACAATGAACAATAACACCAGAGACCTTCTGGAAAATCAGAACAGCAACACAAGAGCAATCCTTGACTTCCTGACTAACGATAAGATTGCAACATTACAGGCAGAGAACTCTGATCTGAAACGTGCTGCATCCCAGGATCGCCAGTCTGCATTGCTTACAACAGAGATGTACGCACAGGCTCAGAGATTAATCAATGCAATCAACCCGGCTCCGATTCCTGCATTCCAGGTTCCAGCTCCATATGCATACGCAGGATGCAATACATATGGTAACGGTTGTTGCTAAGTAACTCGCCCTTAGAGGTTGACTAATTCTAAGAGGTGGGTTACGGCTCACCTCTTATTTTGATTGAGAGGTAGAAATATGAGTTGTAAAAATGTTTGTAAGCTCTGCAACCGTCTTGTAATAAGCCAAGCTGTTGCGTTTACAGGAGGTAATCTTGTAATCACACTCCCAGCAGGCAGTTACAACAATGGAGAGAAATATTGTATTGTTGTTGCACAAAGTATACCAGAAGCCACTACAATTACTGCTCCGGTAATGATTCAGATAGGAACAGGAACAACTTTGTATCCGCTAGAAAATCGTTGCTGTGCACAGATTACGGCTTGTGGAATAAGAACCAGAACGAAGTACGCAACCAGAGTAGCTACAAGTGCAACTGGCGGAGTATTCAAGATGTTAGGAAATCCGGCTTGTAGTCCGAGTAACAATTTGACGGCAATCAATGGTACAGCCCCAACAGCAGATACACCTGTTACGCAGGCTGTTAGAAAGGGGGCACTGTAATGCATAAAGTTGCAATGGAAATGGGAAAATGGGCTATGGAAAAAGCCAAGACACATGGCTTTGATAATCTCAGTGCTCAAGATTGGGACGATTTGAAAGACTGCATGGAAGCAGTAAAATGTGCAATTTGCGCTGATAAGGATTACAGAATCGTAGAAGCTATGGATGAATGCGAACAGGAAGAAAAGTATCTTGGACGCATGGGATATGACCGTTACCGCTATTCAAATGGGCGTTTCGCTCCAAAAGGTAGGGGAACCAGAAAAGGCTATAGACCGTATCTGTATATGCAGGATGATGACTGGATGGACGAGTATTTAAATAATCCAGAGTTTGAACGTAATATGTACCGCATGGGATATCATCCAGACCGTAGTGATATGGAAATGGATGACATGAATCGGAAGAAATCCAGATATGGCGAATCCTATGATAGATACGATGAGAATCGTAGGCATTATCATGATTCCAAAGACACGGAATCCAAAAGAAAAATGGATGATTCCATGAAGGAGTACACATCTGACATTATCCGTAATCTTACTGAGATGTGGTCTGATGCAGATGCAACGCTCAGACAGTCAATGAAAGCTGATCTGACACGTTTCGTACAGCAGATGAACTAGAGCAATAAATGAATTAAGTCCTTGTCGCAAATTAATGCGGCAGGGGCTTTTTTTCGTAGAAAGGATGGTGAGAAACCATGCTGAAACAATTCTATATGAATGGGGACTTATGGAGAGTGCACTTTGTTTCTCCAAATGATAATGTTTTGATTGACCGTACAGGGCAGAGGACACTTGCTGTATCTGATTACTCCACAATGACAATTTCTATTGCAAACAACCTACAAGGAGAACTTTTGAACCGTGTATTCATCCATGAGTTAGGACATTGTGTAATGTTCAGCTATGGTTTACTACCAGAGCTTCATCGTATGGTTAAGAAACGATACTGGGTGGATGCAGAGGAATGGTGTTGCAATATTCTAGCAGACTACGGACAGTTTGTTATTAGAACAACAAGAGATATTTTAGGAAACCAATTTACATACGTTTCCCCTGTTGGAATGGAAAGGATGACTGCATGAGAGGATTAGTCCGTCAAAAACAAAAAGTATATTGGTCACGAATATCCGAAAAGACAGAAGGATTAGACCGAATTAAGGTTTATGAGAAACCAGCTTTGTACTCTTTTTCCGTATCATCTACAGCCGGAACACCGGAAGAAATCGCAGCCGGAATAGTGCCAGATTATGACAGGTATATTACAAGCTTTAATCGAAATTTTCACCCACAGGAAGCAGATATATTTTGGATAGACAGAATCCCACAAATAAGCGAGGATGGAAGCCTTATTTTGGACGAAGATGGAGAACCTACAGTATTGCCAGATTATGTACTAAAGAAGATTTTAGATACAAAAAAAGGCAATATTGCCAGATATGGAATTTCTAAGAAGGGAAACGAAGATGGGTAAGACAATAAAGTGTACCTTATCACAGAAATCAATCCAAAAAGCTATTGATGAAATAAAAAATTATCAAAAATCTTTAAGGAACAAAAATGAAATTTTCATAAAAAGATTATGTGAATTAGGGATTCCAGTCATTAATCAAAATATTTTAGCAGCACAAGGTGATTCCGATAAGAACCATAATACTTATATCAAAATTAACAGTTTTGGGGACTATGCAGAAGCCCATTTAATATGTGAAGGAATAGACCTTTTGTTTATAGAGTTCGGTGCAGGTATTCACTACAATGGCGCAGCAGGTTCTAGTCCGCATCCAAAAGGAGAAGAATTTGGTTATACAATCGGTTCTTACGGACAAGGAAAGGGAAAAAACGATTCCTGGGTATATGTATCTGATTCTGGCGAATGGGTACGTTCTTACGGTACAGAATCTACAATGCCAATGTATAAGGCAAGCGTAGAAATCATTCAGAATATCAGCAAAATCGCCAAAGAGGTGTTCTCTTCTTGAAGATGATACCAAAGTATACTGAATGATACCAACCAATTATGTTATGATTACAGTGTTAAATTGTAGCAAGATATGTAATGCGTTCACTTTAAAAGTGGGCGCATTTTTTATTGTGAGGTGACAGATATGCCAGACACAATAGAATCTCCTGTATTGGAAGTTTTTTCAAGGTGGGGAGCGGCTGTTTCTAAGATTACCGGCGCAGACAATTATTCCATGGACGGAAGCGAAACAAATGCTTCTGGCAAAAAGGCATATGCACAGCTTTATATGCTCGGAAATCCAATTACGAGAGGTGACCTTGAAGGGGATGAATGCGCAACAATGCCATCATTTCAAGTAAATTGTTTCACATCTGGTAGCAAAGCATTAACCAGAGCGTATGAATTGGACAAGATAAGTCACAAAGCTATGGTGAGCATGGGATTCCGTCGTACATATGGACCGGAGCCTATGTTTTTTGGTGACAGTGGAATCAAAAAGCTTGTGAGCCGATACAGCCGAATATATACAGGAAAATTACTTTAAACCCAATGAACGCATAGACGTTCTTTTTTTATGCCTAAAACGAAAGCGAGGTGAGATTATGGATCAGATTTTAAGCTATGTAAAGCCGGAATTACTTGTTGTCGTTGTATTTCTTTATTTCATCGGAGCAATGATTAAAAAATCAGAGAGTATTTCTGACAAATTTATTCCGATGATTTTAGGGATTCTCGGCGTGTTAATTTGCGGTCTTTATGTTTTTGCAACATCTAAAGTTTCCGGTTCACAGGAACTTGCAATGGCATTGTTTACCGCAATTACACAAGGCATTATCGTTGCCGGATTAAGTAATTATGTAAATCAACTTATTAAGCAAGCTGGAAAAGAAGAGTAGAAAGGCGGTGATCCGCTATCTCCCGGCACAGGGTTACGTGCATAAAGCTTAAATTAAAGAAAGGAGCCTATTAAAATGGCAGATTTAACAACTCTTGGCGTAACTTTCCATTACGGTGTTGAAACCGTTAAAGGAACGAAGCCAACTGCATTCACCTGGTTAAAAAGATGTAGTTCTATTGGTGGAATTTCTCTTGATACAGAACAGATTGACGTATCCGCACTCGAAGACTTCATTACACAGTACGCATCTGGTAGACAGGATACTGGTGGTACTTGGGATGTAACCTTCAATCTTAACGCTGATGTTATCACAGCATTAAAGAAGCTTATGACTGATACGGCAACAGGAAAGACAAAAGGATTTAGAGTTTGGTTTGAAGTTGTATTTCCAGACCTCGAAGATGCATTCTTTGTTATCGCAGACCCTGGAAAAAATATTCCACTGTCTGACATTGGGCAGAATGAAGCAGCAACAATTCCGCTGTCTCTCATTATTCAGGAATACAAAGGTCTTGATACAAAAGTTGTTTCCGAAGAGCTTGCACAGGCTTTAGACACCGCAAAAGCAGTAGCAGATTCCACAGGCGCAATGGCACTCAGCTAATAAATATATCTGGAGGATTATAAAATGGTAACTTTTAATGTACATGGAAAAGAATATAAGGTTGTATTTGGATATGGACTTCTTACAAAAACAGATGTGCTGGACAAGGTACAGGGGATTACAGATGGAAAAGAGAGAAGCCTTCAGAAGATGATTTCTCTTCTCCCAGAACTGCTTCTTGCCGGACTTCAAAAGAAGCACAAGGAAGAGTTTGGGTATGAAAGTGATTTTGAAAAAGAAGCTGCTCTTGATAAAGTCTGTGACCTTTTGGATGATTACGAAGATGAAGGAACTGAGGAAAATCCAAAAAGCGGATTTGATTTATACCAACTTCTCGACAAAGAATTGGAGAAAAATGGTTTTTTATCCGGTCTGCTGAATGCAGTAGCAGAAGCACAGGCAGTGGAGAAGAATGCAACGAAGCTTCCGCAGGATCACAAAAAGAAAAATTAACTTTTCGAGAAGTTGTTTACAAAGAGATTCTTCCTTTATACCTCTCTATCGGTGTATCTAAAGAAGAATTTATGGATTCTACTCCAGCGGAATTAAAACCTTATCTCGAAGCTGAAAAGATACGGCAAAAAAGAAAAGACGCTGAGCTTTGGCAAGCGGGCATTTATGAAACATCAGCCACATTCACAGCTGTTGCAAATGCTTTAATGGGGAAAAAATCCAAAGCAGAGTATTTGAAGAAACCTTTACTGGAATCAGCAGAGGAAGAAAAGCGTAAACAGGAAGGCATACTTTCCGAAGAAGAAAAGAAAAAACAGAGAAACGCACTTTTGGCAAGCTTGCAACTCATGCAGGCGAACTTTGAGCTTAACCATGAAAAGGGCAGGCAGGATGAATAAGTCTTGCCTGCCCTTTATTTTTTTGAAAAAGGAGGGAGAAATAAATGGCCGACAACACCATTGATACCCTTGACATACAGATTAGCAGCAGTACGGAAAAAGCTGTACGTGCACTGACTAATCTTTCAAATAAACTCACAGAAGTTAATTCCGCATTAAGCGGAGTTAATACAAACGGATTACGTAGTTGTGTAAGGGAACTTGGAAAACTAAAAGAACTTGATATAGGGAAAATGACAAGCATTGCTGATGGAATTGGAAAATTCTCAAATTCCATAAAGACAATGGGTGGAGTAGATTATAAAGGTTCTGGTCTGAATGCAGTTATCAACTCAATCAACAGGCTTAGCCAGGTTGATGTTAGTGGATTTGATTCTGGAAAACTTGGAGAAATAATCCATAAATTAAGCAATTTGGCAGAGATTCCAGATGTATCTTCCGGTGTTAATCGTTTTGTTAATTCAATGGCTAGATTAGCCAATTCCGGTGAATATATTGCGAATGTATCAGCTGAATTACCTGCATTGGGAAGTAACTTGAAATTTATCACAGAAAGCTTTATTGGTGTTGATGGAATTTCAGATTCCGTAAATAGGTTTGTTCAGTCAATTGCACAATTGGCAAGCGCTGGGAATAAAATCGGGCAAACATCAAGCCAACTTGGAACACTAGCGAATGAAGTATTGTCGTTCTTCAATGTAATGAAAACTGCGCCAAGAATCAGCGAAAATACAATAAGAATGACAGAAGCTTTGGCACAGTTAGCTACTGCAAGTGGAAAAATAAATAAAGCCACAAATTCTCTTTCGAATTCATTTTCGAGATTATCAAATTCCACAAACGGACTTGGAAATGCTGGGAAAAAGTTATCATCCATGATTGGAGCTGCTAGTTCTGCTTTAACTGGATTTGGAAATAATGCAAACGTAACTTCAAAAAAAGTTGGTTCATTAACTTCACAACTTGCCGGATTATATGCGAAATTCTTCACGGTGACAAGAGGAATTAAAGCACTTTGGAATTCTGTAAATTCTGCATCAGATTATGTTGAAACACTTAATTATTTTAATTCTGCGTTCGATCAAGTTACTGATGGATTAGATATCAGCAAATGGCAGAATGCAGGAGTAAAATCCGCAGAGGAATATGTCGGTTCCTTTGAAAAGCGTGCAAAAGAGCTGACAAAAAAAATGACCGGATTTGAAGTATCAGATGCAGGTGATCTGACTAGAACAAAAGGCGTGAGCCTTGGACTTGATCCAAAACAAACGATGAACTATCAAGCTACTTATGCACAGATGGCGTCATCAATGGGGGCAACAGCAGATGCATCAACTAAGGTTTCACAAGCTTTAACAGAAATCGGAGCAGACCTTGCTTCTGTAAAAAATCTTGAATTCAACGATGTTTGGAATGATATGGCTTCTGGCATAACCGGAATGAGCAGGGCACTTGATAAATATGGTATTAATATCCGTGTAGCAAATTTACAACAGGAACTTTATAATCTTGGAATTGACGCTACTGTATCAAGTCTAAGCCAGTCAGATAAAGCTATATTAAGAACAATTACAATATTGAATAGTTCTAAATATGCATGGGCTGATTTGGCTTCAACAATTAATCAACCAGCCAACCAGGTTCGTATGTTGAAATCTAATTTCGAAGCACTTGGTAGAAGTATCGGAACATTGTTCCTCCCTATTGTTGCAAAAGTACTTCCATATATTAACGGTCTTGTTATGGCATTGGAAAGAGCTTTTTCTTGGCTCGCAAAACTACTTGGCATTAAGCTATCGGATTATGTATCTTCAACTGGAAAAGCTTCAGTCGATATGGGAGATATTGCAGACAGCACAGATAATGCTGCATCCGGGCTCGACAATGCAAACGACAATGCGAAGAAATTACAAAAAACTCTTTCTGTTCTTTCCTTCGATGAATTGAACCAGTTGAATGATAACAAGACATCAAGTTCAAGTGGAAGCTCGGGCAGCGGGGCTCTGGGAAGTGCCCATATACCAGAACTGGACGCTGCTTTCGATAAAGCACTTTCTGATTATCAAAAAGCATGGGATCAAGCATTTGCAAATGTTGAGAATAAAGCGCAAACTGTATCTGATAAGATTATCAAGGCATTTAAACAAATCAGAAAGAATGCAAAGCCAACCACTGCCGCAATAAAGAAGCTTTATAATGAAGGTCTAAGCAGACTAGGAAATTTTTCGATTAATGCTTTGAAAAATTTGTGGAAGAATTACCTACAGCCAATCGGTAAATGGTCATTATCAAACAACTCAGGACTTCCAAGATTCTTTAACATTACAAATGATTTGCTGACAAAAATCAACTGGTTAAAGCTCCAAACTTCTTTAGAAGGATTGTTTACTATGCTCCAAAAGCCAACACAATTTGTTTGGACGGGACTTATGGATTTTTACGAGCATTTTCTCGTTCCAGTCGGAACTTGGACGATGAACGGCGCAATTCCACAATTAGTTGATGCGTTGACCAGTTTCGGAAACAACATTCATTGGGAAGAACTTAATAAATCACTGAAAAATTTCTGGGATGCATTGGCTCCATTTGCAAAGAATGTAGGACAAGGCATTGTGGATTTTTATAAAGATTTACTTAATGTCGGAGAGAATTTCATCAATTCAACTGTTCCTGGAGGTCTAAATTCTATCGCAGAAGCAATAAAAAATATAAGTCCCGAAACAGCACAAGCTATAGGAAAGAGTCTCGGCCAAATTTCTTTGGCGATTCTAGGATTCAAAGGATTAACCTTTATTGGTGGAATCATTGGAAAAGACAGCCCATTAGGAAAAGGACTTTCTTTACTGGCAAAACATCCTTATGCGTCAATGGCACTTGGCATCGGTGGAATCGTACTTGCACTTGATAATTTCGGAGTTATTGATGTTGACTGGGAGTGGATTTGGAGCAGTATTGACCGTGTAAAAACCTCAATACAGAATTTTATTGATAAGGTTGATTGGAATGCTGTTGGAACTGCTCTTGGAAATTTATGGTCTGCATTCCAACCATTTGCAGAGGGATTTGCAGATGCGTTGATTACCGGGCTTGAAGGAATAATTAATATCGGAGCGGATTTAATTAACGGTATTGCAAATGCAATTAATTGGTTGGCTGAAAAATTAAGTGGAATTGATCCAGAATTTATAAAACAAGTTGGTGCTGCATTTGGAACATTGTTTGCAATCAAAATAGCCAAAGATATTGCCACCAAAATCTTTTCCTTTGCTAGCGGAATCGGTTCATTAGCTTCAAAACTTTTAAATTTCCCACTTGATACCGCATCTTCTCTTCCCACTATCATCGGTGATATTGGTGGAGCAGCGGAAACGGCTGGAAATGGCGGGTTTACTACACTTGCAGAAAAGATAAAAAATCTCGGTGATGTCGCACAAACAGCTGGTGGACAATTCCAAGGATTTTGGGGATACGCAACTAATTTAGGCGCGACTGCATTTGTCGTGGAAGGTCTTGGACAGGTAAAAAAAGCTATGGACTTTAAAGATTCCACAGCTGACGCATTCAACGATTTTGAAGTTGTTAGAAAAGCATTGAAAATCATCGAAGAACAAACTGGAATCTCTGGCGATAAACTTATCGGACTCGGCGGTGATTTAAAAAATGTGAAAGACAATGCATTTGATTTTGATGGACAGCTCCAAACCGTAGAAACATCACTTGAAAATCTTGGAATTTCTTCCGATACATTTAAGCAAGCATTAAAACAGGCAATGGAAGAATCCGATACTTCTACAAATTCTCATGTAAGTAATATTAATGAATATATCGGTACGATGGGGACAGAATTTGATAATGCGAAATCTGCATTAGAAAGACTTTCAAATCAAGCGGTAATCACTCCAACGCAGTTTGATGAATTAAGTGCTGTCCTTCAGCAACAAGAATCATCTGGTGCAACAGCCAGAGCCGCATTCCAAGCCTTGATGGATAAAATGGCAGAGATGGGAATTGACACAGGAAAAGTTATTAAAGCTTTTTCAGAAGATGTTCCAAAATCTTCATCAACAATGAGCAAATCAGTGGAAACAGCTACGAAATCCATTTCTTCAAACTCTAAGACTGGTTTTGGAATAGCCAGTGCAGCCGTAAGCACGGCAATGGCTGGGATGAAAAAAAGCACAGAAAGCACAATGCCTTCCATTTGGTCGAAGATAAAGAACACGAATGATGATGTTGAAACCAATTCTAAAACAAATTGGGGAAATTCTGCAAGTGCTGTATCGACAGCCCTCGGAACCATGGATACCGATACCAAAGATATAATGGGTAAGGTTATGACCACCATTCAAAGCTATTGGTCTTCTGTTCTGATCAATACAAACCAGATTTGGGAAAAGGCTTCTGGCAAGGTTGATACAGAAACCGAAAACATGAAGACTTATACAGAATCTAACTTATCTGGTATTTCAGATTATATCACAAGTCTGTTCAAAAATGATTTAACATCAATGGGTAGGGAAACTGCACAATCTTTCGCCAATGGTATGAAACAAGTTCATCTACCAACATTAACATATCGAATCTCTGAATGGAGAAAGCATAACCTCGGAAACGGAAAAACCAGTTCTACACCAGTTTATAAGCCTAATTGGTACGCCAAAGGTGGTCTTTTCAACGGCGCACAGGTAATTGGCATCGGTGAAGCTGGTTCTGAAGCCGTCCTTCCGCTGGAAAATCCACGAACCATGAAGAAGATTGCAGACAGCATTGTTTCCAGTTCGGACGGAAGCATGGGACTTACAAAAGAAGAAATGGCAAAAGCAGTAGCCCAGGGAGTTGCAATGGCAATGAGTATGAACAGCGGAAACAAGAATCCGCAGTACATTATGAACAGCATTATTCTGGACGGAAGCGAGATTGCGAAAGCAGTAACAAAAGCCCAGAACGATACGGATAGCCGTTTCAAACCGTCCCCGGCATATTGATTTTTGACTGATTGTGTGGTATAATTTCTTCAATGAAGAAGTACACACGGTCTTGATTTTTGAGCCGCTAAGAAGAAATTAATATTTCTCGATTTAGAGGAATTTTTATCTTACTTGGCGGCTCTTTTTTATTTTATCCATCAATATAAGGAGGAATGGAAGAATGGGAAATGAAGTTTTAGTAACAAGCGAACAGACACCTATTGAGATTGCACTTGGGATTGACGAAGAAGGCATGACTACTGCAAGAAAACTATATTCATTTTTAGAACTTGCACAGGGACAATTTTCAAGATGGGCGAAAACAAATATTATCGACAATTCATTTGCGGTAGAAAATGAAGACTATTGGGGGTTCGACATTGATGTCGAGGGTAATAAAACTGTTGATTATAAGATAACTGCCCATTTTGCCAAAAAACTTTCAATGCTATCAAAATCTGAAAGAGGAGAACAAGCAAGAAATTATTTTATTGGTTGCGAACAATCCTTAAAAATTGCTTTTAAAAAGCAGCGTGCAGCAGAACTTGAACGAGCCAAAGGAATAGCAGTAAGACAGGCGTTGACAAAAGCAATTCAACAATCTTCTGAAAATGAAAGAATGCACGGACATGCCTATTCTACATATACGGACATTATTTACAAGTCCATATTTGGTAAAAACGCCAAGCAGCTGAGAGAAGATTTTGGAATCTCCAGAAAAGAAAATATGAGAGATTGTTTTTCGGAAGAAGATCTTGTGAAAATACAAAATGCTGAAATGCTTGTAAGTGCGTTGGTCGGATATGGCTGGGGGTATAACGAAATTAAAGAATTTATTCTGAATAAAGGAATTAATAAAATTGCCGCATGATTTTGAATTTTTAGACAGCCCGCATTTAAAATGAGGTCCGGAAAGGTTCGATTTAAAATGGAACCTTACAATGGGGAGGGAAAGCAAAAATGTCATATAAAAATTATTGTGTAGTAAGCAAAGAAGTGCTTCATAATAGAAATATTTCCCTTGAAGCAAAGGGAATATATGCTTTGATGATGAGTGTTGACAAAGATAATTTCAATGTAAAGGAATTATATGATCTTTCAAAAGAAAAAATAAATGTTATTGATAATGCGATAAATGAGTTAGAAAAACTCGGTTATGTAACTCTTGAAAAATAATTCGGTAAATTCAGTGGGCTAGGGTAGCTCCCGAAAAGCGTAAACCTTGATGCGCCTGTCCGCTGTTTTTATAAATCAAGGATTCTGGCACAATACGGAGAGTGTCTACGACCAACAAGGAGGTTATTATTATGAATAAAGAATTTAATTATCCAAGAGAATTCAAAGGCGTTTGGATTCCCAAACGAGTATTCCTTGATGAAAGATTGAATGCAATCGAAAAAATTATCTTAATAGAAATTGACAGTTTAGACGCAGAAGATAGTGAAGGTTGTTATGCTAGCAACGAATATTTAGCTAATTTTTGCAAATGCAGTATGACTAAAGTTTCTACATCAATTTCCAAATTAATAAAACTTGGCTATCTCTATGTTTCCAAAAATGATGGCAGGAAACGGTATTTAAAAAGCAGACTTTCAAATTTTGAAAGCCAGGATTTCAAAAAAAGTGAGCCAGACTTGCCAGAAATGAAAGAAAGTAATAATAGTGAGGAATATAGTAGAGATGAAATAAACAGTAATATGGATTCTCCTACGGAGTTAAAAGAAGAAAAGAAAAATGCATACCACTCTAACGAGTGGTTCAATTCTCAACATATCAAAAATATGTTGACCGAGGAGAACATCCAGTATACTCCAATAGACCGTAAATCTTTTAACTGGTCTGCATTCAAGAACCAGGTTGCAGTGCGTCTTGAAGAATTGGGATATACGACAAGCCCATATACAACCAACCGCTTTCTGGTAGTATCAAAGTATTTCTTCAAGAGGTACGAAGAACGAACCAGAAAACCGCACATAAAAATTAATCAAGACGCTTTGGACAATATCCTGGACAAGTTTGGATTCGGGCCAAATCCAGATTATTTCCAGAATGTTGAGATTGAAACATACATGAAAGTGATTGATGAATACTTTGGAACTTCATTTAGTGAGTACACGGATCACCATTATTCGCATTTCATGTCTGGCTATATACGGAAAAATTTGTTAATGAAAGTTGAGGACAGGGAGGACACATTATGAAAAGAATAAAAGCACTACTGGCAACCATTATCTGTATTTGCATTATTGCTGGGCTAACAGGCTGTGCGGCTAATGACGATTACATGAATGACGTGAAAGGAAATCTTTCTGGTAATAGTTATACAATCTACACCTACGATAACTACGGTCAAAAGGTTATGACCACCACAGGGGACAAGATTAATATTGCCGGGAATAAAACCAAATCCAAGGGCTACGATAGTGAGGGAAATGAAACAACCAGCTACGATGTATCTTCCGTCATTACAATTCTGATTGATGGCAAAGAAATTGAAAGTTGTGGCGATACTTGTATTTTTGAACAAAAAGGATTGAAGCCAGAGGTTGATTTCACACAGGAAGATATAATTAGCCATTCAACTGGGAAGATTTCAGATAACACATACATAGCCGGGATTGTGAATTATTATAAAAATTATTTCGGGAAATCCAGGGTTGTAGTAATCAAATCTCAACTTGGACAACCAATAGCCGCATATTCTGGTGACGAGGTGTTCTGGAAAATCCCGGACGATCTACCTAAAATGACAAAGTTAATGATTGACGGAAAAGCTCTTTATATCCACAGGGCGAACTTCCAGATTATTGACAAAGAATTACTGCGATAAAATAACCAAATCCGTTTCAAAAACATCTCACCCGATAAAATATAGTCACAAGCCAAGAAAATTGATTTTTTAGAAAAGAAATTAATTAATTGTGGAGAATTAAAACATATGAGCCAAATAGGAACAGAACTTCCAACAGAATATTCAGACCGTTTCGATAAATTACGCCAGAATAGGGTTGAGGTAAGCTTTTACAAGTATGGTACGGCAAAGGATAACTTCGGGGAGAAACTGGTTAATGCATTGGAATCACATGATTTGTGCATTGAAAAATACAGAAAGACCGGAAATACAGAATATCTTTGTGACGCTGCTAATTATCTAATGTTTGAGTTTATGTATCCGCAGATTCAAGGAGCATACTTCAAGGCAACAGACAGCGGAGAAAGTGCCGGAGTTGCCGGAACACCGATTAATCAACTGAAGGAGAAGTGGTATTGATGGACTTTAAACAGACTTATTTCTCCATCTGGCAAGAAATATGGAACCTCCACAAGAAGTATGCCTTTATCTCAAAGGATGATATTCCACAGTGGGAAAATCTCACCGTGGAAGCAATGCAAATTCACGATAAATACGCTGATTCTTTCGGAGCAAAATTTGCCGAAGCTCTTTTGTTTGCTGTGACTGTGGAAATTGATAGAAAAGCGAAATAGGACTTCCAGAATGCGTCCCAAGGTGGTACAATATGGGTATCATACTAAGGAGGGGGATATTTATGGCACTGATTAAATGTCCAGAATGCGGCAAGGAAATAAGTGATAAAGCGGCAAGTTGCCCGAACTGTGGATTCCCGATAACACAGGGAAATGTAACACAGGAATCGCCACAGAAGCAAAAGGAATACGACATTGAGATGTTAGATTCCATGAGAATCAAGGCTTCAAAAGCGAATATCGAGGTTTACTACAAAGGAAATTTGTTACTTGAAGCGAATCCTATGGATTTTGTATTGAATTATGATAAGGAAGAACCAGATGATTTAGGGAGAGTACAGTTGAAAGTTGCTTTTTCAATTCCGAAATATGCAAATCCTTTCAAAATTTGCTTATCAACAGGTTCTTCCGCATATGAACAGACAAAGGAATTTACAACAGAGATTGCGGAGCGGTATTTCAAGAAACAGTATGTTGTTGAATGGTATATGCTAGACAAGAGTGTAATGGATAATTGCGACAGGGGCGAAGCAAACAAGACCAGAACAACTATTGAGAATATCGAAAAACCTAAAACATATTCTGCACCAGAACCACAGTACACGCCACAGCCGACAGCTACCAAGAAAAAGAAAAAAGGGGGATGCGCAAACTATTTTGGTTTTATCTGCCTTGTGTTTATTCTAATTGGCTGGTATTCATCTAAAACAGAGAAAACAGCAGATACATCCAAAACACAGACGGAAAAATCCAGTAGTTACGAAAGAAAAGCAACTCCTACAGTAGAAGAGAAAAAACAGAATGTGGCTCCAATTACTTTTGATGATGAATTACAAACATTTAATTCTGGTGAATATTCTTATATCACTGACAGCGATTTATATAAATATGCAGTCAATATGAGCGGAGCTAAAATTTATACTGTATCAACAATAAGTGAGATTAAAGACAATAAGGTGCAAGTTACTATTGGTGATAAATATATGATGAGTAATTTTAATGTATCTGATAGTAAATTGTATGCAAAATATGAAAGCGGTCTTAAAGATGATGATGTGGTTGCTATTCTTGGAACAGTATCAAATGTAGATTCATGGGGATTTATGGGAGATTCCATAAATTTAGAGAATTGTATGGTATTCGCCAAAGGAGATGAAGCTAAAAACTACAAAAAGAATGCTTCAGATGATAGTTTATCACAGTATTTTGTAGTGACAGAAGAAGTTGCTAATTCAAAAGAAGTTTCAGAGGACGAATACAAGGCACTTTGCCAAACATTGGACTATAATGATATATTGAGAAACCCTGACAGTTACGATAAAAAACATTGTATTGTCTCTGGAACAATAGATCAGTCATTAGAAGGAATATTCGGTGGATATACGTTGTATATTGTTGACGGAAACGGTAATAAATGGGATTGTTCATATAGCTATGAGGATGGCGAAACACATTACCTAGAAGGAGATTGGGTAACCGTATACGGAACTTGTAGCGGAACATTAAATTCTACAACACTTCTTGGGAAACAAGTTACATTGCCAAGTATAGATGTTGAATACATTAACTGATAAGATTAGGGCTAGGGATTTCTCCCTAGCCTTTTTTCTTTCATAATCCATTCGTAGAGCCATTTCCATAAATTTGGGATTCTTCATCCTTTTTATTATCAGAAAGTACATTGTCAGCTTCTTCCAACAGTTCATCGCCTTTAAGCCAAGCATATGATATATATACGCTGGTTTCATCACCGTAATCGTAGGATTTAAGTGCTACGGAAGTATCATTTGCTCCATACCAAGAAGTATATTGTTCTTTAGTTCCGAAAGGAGAGGTATAATTGGATGTATCACTTGGCTCTCCATAAATTTCTGACAGCTTGATCGAAAGATCAGAATACATTAAATCTAAATCTTGCGGTTTTTCAAATTCATATTGTGCTCCGTACAAAACCGTATTTTCTTCGTCAAAGGAAATTTCGTTTTCTACTGAATAAGTATAATAAAGATTCATGGAATATATTGGATATCCAGCAACGTCAATGTTGGGAGAAACAAACGGAGATGCGCAAAAGCAAATCGCTCCATCATAATCGTTATCATCACCATATTCTACACCATTTAATACATTTTCAACAGTTTCGGCGCTTAACCCTTCCATTGTTGAGCCATATAAGTCTGCTTCTGGTATAAAAGTACATGTATCATTAAAATTTGTTCCCCATGGAATATCCCTAAAAAGAATTTCTTTATCTGTTTGAGCTGATACAGGAATAACACTTGAAAAAATAGACGATAAAGCCAAAATCATAAAAAATTTTCTTTTCATGTAAAATCCCCCTCTTTAGTATGATGTACATATTTTACCACTCCAAAATGGATAAGGGAATAGGAAATTTAAAAAAATAACGATTCGTCAGTAAAAAAAACTGTCGTGAATTTCAAGACGGTTAATAGCTGTTCCACAAATTTATGGAGCTGTTTTTCGCCATGAGAAGCGAACGGACAAATTGACCTTTCGTTACTATGGCAAACTGTTTATTCATACAAGGTGCACAAATTTGAGCAGCTTATATGGGTTTTAGCCATACATGGCGAAAAGGCGTAGAAATTTCGACACCTTTTATTTTTAATAGGGGTGCTTCTAATTTGATGCACCCTATTTCTATGATTGATATTTTGAACTATCATCAATTTGATGACGGTTAGCACTTCAGTCAAATTGTCCGAGGCTCAAATCGTGATTTTCACGAAACGCCAGGATTATAGCAAACCGTAAATTTTAACGTTTGCCATTGTGGCGAACCTCAAAAATGGGGAGCAGGGGCTTGACGTTCATGTCGAACCCCAAGCCGCCGAAATTTCGGCTCCATTATTTCGTGGAAGCTAGTTTCACTAAAATTTTAGAAAAAAGGTGTTCGTCATAATGACGAGAACCTTGATTGATACGTTTTCTAAAATAATAGAAAATGCTCTTGACTTTTGTACGCCCATAAATTATAATGAATTATGCAAGGACAAAATAAGGAGGTGAACAAAATGTCCCCAAGAACAGGTAGACCACCTGTAAATGGTGAATCAAGAAAGGAAAAGCTCAATATTCGTCTTACAAAAGAAGAAAAAGGACGCATAGACAAATGTGCAGAAGAACTTGGAATTTCAAGAACGGACACCATTATGAAAGGAATCGGTCTAATAGAAGATGAAATAGGCGAAAAATAAGGAACTGGCTCCCTAGGAAAGAAACAGTCCCTTATACAACACCCCCTACAGGGGATATGCAAATTATAACACTGTATATCCCCTGTTTGCAAATAGATTTTTTAACAACAGGAGGATTTTCTATATGAACGAAATCACAATTAACACATCTAACCAGACACCTATCGAAATCGCACTTGGGATTGATGAAGAGGGTATGACTACTGCCAGAAAGTTATATGCTTTTCTTGAGTTAGCGCCACAAAATTTTGCTAGATGGTGTAAGAGAAACATTGCAGAAAATGATTTCGCAACCGAAAATGAGGATTATTTGCGACTCTTCCTTGAGGAGGAGACACCGACAGGTGGCGTTATTCAAAGAGAAGATTATAAACTCTCTGCCAGCTTTGCAAAGAAACTTTCTATGCAGTCAAAGAGCGCCAAAGGTGAACAAGCCAGACAATATTTTCTCAAAGTAGAGGACAAATTAAAAGAAACGGTTCGCCACCCAGTACCAATGACTATTCCCGAACAGATTCAGCTTCTAGCACAGGGAAACGTAGAACTGAATAAGCGGATTGACGATATTCAGACAGAGTTTGAGACTTTGAAAATGGATTTACCGATTCTCCCGATTGAAGCGGAGAAAATCACGGAAGCCGTAAAGAGAAAAGGAACACTGGTACTTGGTGGCAAGGAATCCAATGCTTACAATAGCCGTTCCATTCGCCAGAAGGTTTACAGTAACATTCATTCCAACCTGCGCTACCAGTTCCAGGTCAAAAGCTACAAGGCAATTAAGAGAAGCCAGGTAGAACAGGCAGTCAAGATTATTGGAGAATACAAACCGCCAGTTTTCTTGAAGAATGAGATTGATACAGAAAATGCACAGCAGAGATTCTTTTAATTAGATTTTTACAGGGATACACAGGAGGAAAATAAAATGACAGAAAATATGGATAGAGAAAACACAATGTTCGAAGTAGAGGACACTATTGATAAAATCAAGTTTCTTGTGGATGATTTCATAGAACAGTATGGATTTAACAGCACAGAAGAGATGGACAAAGAGAAAAGACTTTCCTTTGCATATAACAAGCAATTTATGACAATGAAACTGTTGATTTTGAGCGATTATGCCTGGAAAGCAAAACAGGCCTTTAAGGCTCTTAAATCTATGGAGCAGAAAGCGTGATCGTATGGCAAATAGAATCCAGTTCAATGACTTTCAGAAAAAGAGTGTGTACGCCAAGTGCAACGGAAAATGTGCGATATGCGGTAAGCCAGTCAAATTCAAGAAAATGACAATCGACCACATTATGCCGTTGTCTCGTGGCGGCACCAATGATATTAAGAATCTGCAACTGGCGTGTAAGCGCTGCAACAGCATGAAGAGCAACATGACAATGGATGATATGATGGGGCAGATTTCCGAGATTTTAAAGTATAACCGCAAACAGAAGTTGATTAGAGCGTTGGGAGGAATTGTGGAATGAATTACTATAAGACAGAGATTATTAATCTCGTACAGAATTGTGATAATAGCCACTGGCTAGAAGTGATTTATACGTTTGTAAAAAGATTATTGAAATGATACCATAGTATACTGAATGATACTTTCACCGTATGTTATAATATAAAATCATAATAAGCAATTTTTAAAGCGTTTGCCTTTCGGGGTAGGCGCTTTTTTGTTGCCAAAAAATAAATCGTAAAGGAGATATGAATTTATGCTGGTAGAAATCGTTGGAAAAAGATACGAAGAGAAACTTATTACAACAAGTCTGAAAGTTGCAGAGGTTTTTGAGAAAGAACATAAGAATGTTCTACAATCAATTGAAAATCTCGTGGCTGATAATTCAGCCGCCAAATTTTTTCGACTTACAACATATAAGAATCGTGGAAAAGAATATCCAATGTACGAAATGGATAGAGACGGTTTTTCCTTGCTCGTAATGGGCTTTACTGGTGAAAAAGCCTTACAATGGAAAATTAAGTATATTGAAGCCTTCAACAAGATGGAAAGCGAGTTAAAACGCTTATATACAGAACGCCAGCAATGGCAAATTGAACGTGACAAGGGTGTTGTTATTCGGCATATCCTCACAGATACAATTAAGATGAAAATAACAGAAAGCCCAAATAAGAGATTTGCTTATCCAAATTATACAAATCTGATTTATCGCAATTTGTTCGGAAAGACAGCAAAAGAGCTTGAAAGTGATTATGGAGTAAAAGCAAAAGAGAATCTTAGAGATTTCTTCACAGGTGATGACTTGGCGAAAGTTCAGAGTATGGAAATGCTTGTAAGCAGTCTTATCAATTGTGGATGGGGATATCAGCAAATTAAAGAATTTATTCAAAACGAAGCAACAAAAATGATTGCTTGAGAGCACTCCAATTTGAAATCAGAGTGCTAAAGTAGGTGAATATATGGCAGAAGTTTTTTTAAAAGTGGATGGGGTAGCATTGCCCTGTCCTTCTTCTTTTACATGGGGATTACAGGATATATCGGCATCAGAATCCGGCAGAACAGACGATACGACCATGCATAAAAATAGAGTTGGACAGAAACGAAAGCTGTCTGTAGGTTGGAATGGCCCAGATTGGGACACTGCTTGCAAAATTATACAGGCAGTAAATCCAGAGTACATACAGGTCACATATCCAGACTTGCTATCTGCGAACAAGCACGAAACCAGAACATTTTATGTTGGTGACAGGGAATCACCCTTTAAGTGCTGGTGGATAGGCAATGAGCGCATGGAAGGACTTAAATTTGATTTTATCGAGAGGTAAAATATGCGAAATTTATCAACGGAATTTAAAGAACAACAGAATAGTGGGAACCGTAACTATCTGAAATATGCAGATTTTACCTTTACGGACGGAAGTACATTATCCATTACCGACAAAGACTTATGGTCTAATGGCTTCAAATTTGAGGATGCAGTATCGCAAAGTGGTTCTTTTGATATCGGCGCAGCTATTGTAAATAAGCTGACATTGCAGATCAACAACTTTTCTGGCAAGTACACAGATTACATCTGGGACGGAGCGAGAGTTGTTTGCCATATTGGGCTTGAATTATCTACTGGTATTGAAAAAATCCGTATCTGCACCATGACAGTAACAGATGCCCCATACCAGAACACAGCTATTATCAGCCTAACTTGTGAAGATTCCATGCGATTATTTGATCGTGATTATTCAGAAAGTAAGCTGACTTATCCGGCAACTAGATTACAGATCATCCAGGATGCTTGCGAGGTGTGCGGAGTAACACTGCAATCAACAAGATTTGATAACGATGATTTTGTAATTCAGAATCGACCAGATGATAGCAGCATTACTTTCCGACAGGTAATTGCATGGGTAGCACAGATGGGCTGCCAGTGGGCGAAAACAGATGCATACGGCAGATTATGCCTTGACTGGTACAAAAATGAAGTACCGGAAAATTTTTATAATAAGGCAGAAGTACCATGGAATGATATTGAAGGGAAAGACATCTTAGATACCGCTGGTGCACAGATTATCACTGTTATGCAAAAGGGTATTACAGCCATAGATACGAATGGATTCACACCATGGTTGTATGATGTTGAAATAACAGGCATAAAAGTTGCAGAATACGTTGAAAATTCTTCTAAAAATGAAGCGAAAACATATCAGTCGGGGAAAACTGGCTATGTTATCGAAATCAGTGATAATAAGCTAATTCAAGAGGGCTCCGGGGAGAAAATCTGCCAGATTATCGCAGACAGGTGCGTGGGGCTAAAATTCAGACCATTTACTACAGGCGCATTGACTAATATAGCATGGGAAGCTGGTGACACCATTGAGATTTCCGACAGAAACGGGAAACAGTATAAGAGCTTCCTAACTTCTGTTACTTTGAATCCAGGCGCATTTGAGCAACTTGAATGCAGTGCTAAGAGTGTATCTAGGAATAAGCAGAAACAGTATACACTTAACCAACAGGTGCAAGCTGAAAACAAAAAGAACTTAAAAGATGAACGTACCGCCAGAGAAAAGGCACTGGAAGAATTATCACAACGCCTTGCGGAATCTTCTGGAACATACACGACAGTAGAAACACAGCCGGACGGAAGCAAAAACTATTATCTTCATAATAAGCCACAGTTGTCCGATTCTGATATTATATGGAAAATGACTGCGGAAGCATGGGCTGTTTCTACAGATGGTGGGCAACATTGGAATGGTGGCATGACAGTTGATGGTGATGTGATTGCCAGAATCCTTACGGCTACAGGTGTTAATGCAGATTGGATTAATACGGGAACCATTAAGGCTATTGATAAAGATGGAAACATAACTTTCCTGGTTGATGTAACAACAGGAAGGGTTGTTATTAATGCGGATTCCGTACAAGTCAAGGGAAAAGATGTTAATGCGATTGCAAAGGAAAAAGCAGAAACAGAAGTAAATAATTTTATAAGCAATACATACACAACTGATATCAATAATTTGCAGTCTCAAATCGACGGACAGATTGAGACTTTTTTTTATGACTATGAACCGACCTTGCAGAATATCCCGGCTTCCGAGTGGACTACCAACGAAGAACGAAAGAAACATGAGGGCGACCTATTTTACTGGAAATCCAGGGGATATGCGTACCGTTTTATGCAAGATGGGGCAACTTGGAAATGGCAATTGGTACAAGATACCGATATCACGTTAGCACTTGCCGCCGCAGAAAAAGCGCAAGATACGGCAGATCATAAGCGCAGAGTATTCGTAGTTCAGCCAGAGCCACCTTATGACATTGGAGACTTATGGACACAAGGCTCTAATGGTGATTTGATGAGATGTAAAGTTGCCAGAGCAAGCGGTTCTTATTCTGCTTCAGATTGGGAAAAGGCTTCAAAATACACAGATGATAGTTCTTTAGATTTATTTATCAATGGCGTTTTTAAAGATTCTCTTAATTCTTTAAAAACACAGATTGATGGAAAAATTGAAACTTGGTATCAGCCAAACGACCCTTCTCTTAAATGGACAAAAACAGAGGAACAACCATGGTGCGATATTGACGGAAACAAGATTCTGGATGAATCCGGGAATGAAATTATCTTGGTATGGGAATCAGAGAAAGCAGAGCATGAAGGTGACCTTTGGCACAATACTTCTGATAACACTCAATGGATTTACAAATCCGGTATTTGGCAACCACAATCCATACCAAATGAGCTGTTAGACAAGATAGATGGGAAGTCATCTGTCTATATGGTTCAGCCAAAACCGCCATATTACGAAGGTGACTTGTGGGTGACAACCAATAGTGAAGGAAAGGCTTCCCTCAAAACATCCACTGTAAATCGTGTTGGCGGAGCGTTTGACGCATCCGATTGGATTGATTTCAAGTATGCAGACAAAGACGATATTAAAAATGCAATTGATAAGTATGATACCAGTCTTGGACAGGATGAAGTGTTCAATAAACTCACAAAAGGCGGCACTGAACAGGGAATCTATATCAAAGATGGAAAAGTATACATTAATGCAAAATATGTTCTGGCTGGACTGCTTGCTGGTGAGAGAATCAATGGTCGAGGACTGAAAGTTATTGATGACGACAATAATGTGACTTTAGAAATCGACAGCAACGGAAATGTTATTCTAGCTCCAAAGACTTTTTCGCTACAAGGAAAGACGGTCGATGAGATTGCTAATAGCTCAGCAAAATCAGCTGTCGATGGACAGACACAAGTCGATATTTTCAGCAAGCTTACCAATGGTGGCAAGGCACAGGGAATTTATTTAGACGAAAACGGAAACATTTATGTAAATGGACAATTTATTAAAGCGTTGAGCATAGCCGCTAATGCTCTAGCAGCTGGTTCTATTACCACAGAAAAATTAGATGCTAAGGCGGTCACGGCTGAAAAAATGTCCTTGAATGAGCTTGCGGCAATTGGAGCCACTATAGGCGGATTTACGATTCAAAACAACAGAATTTATAATAAAAAAAATGGAACCCTACAGATTTCCGCAGGAAATGAATATAACGCTCCATCAATGCTTGCTATGGATGCACAAGGACAATTTATTAAATACAGCGCAAGTGGTATTGCATCCTCTTACGCTAACTCATTAAATTTAACACCACATAATACAACAACAGAAAGTGGCTTTACAGACGGTTCAAAACATTATCTGGGAAGAACACAATTCAATTCAGATGTTAGTATTTTTGGCGATTTTAAGGTTTCTGGAACAAAATCCATAATAGCTGACACTGAAAACTATGGAGAACAGCTATTTTACTGCTACGAGACTCCAACTCCTACTTTGGGAGATTTTGGCGGTGGAGTAATTGGCAAGGATGGTATTGCAATCATTATGATTGATGATATATTTCAGGAATCGACCGACACAGGAATCGAGTATTATGTGTTCTTACAGAATGAAGGAGAGGGACAAACATGGATAGCTGAAAAGACAAATACTTATTTCAAGGTAAAAGGAACACCAGGCTTGCATTTTGCGTGGGAGCTGAAAGCAAAGCAGAAAAATAAAGAATTTATACGCTTTAATGCCGGAAAAGAAGATAGGGAAGTTAATTTTAGATTGAACGACATTGAGAATGAAATGTTCTCGGAAAGAGAAAAACTAATTCAAGAAATGGAAGGAGAATTATTATGAGCCAGATTAAAAAACTTACATCATTTATGAAACTGTCAACAGGAGAGGGCGATAGAATCGCCTTTACCTACTCAACGATTGATACCGAAAGCGGAAAGGTTTTGAGCCAGAACGAGAAAGGAAATTTTCTCATTTTTGACGATGGGCTTTCGGCAAATATTAAGGCGATTGAAGACTATATCAATAAAAATCAATTGAATTAAAGGAGGACAACCACATGCCAAAATGGACTGAATACACATCAAAAGATACGTTAGCGGATAATGACGAAGTAATGCTGTATGACGCAACTGCGAGAGCGAACAAGCGCGGATTAATGAGCAAATTTTGGGATTATGTCGTGGATAAAATGTCAACGGCTGTTATCGGTAAATTGGAAACGGAAAACAAGACAATTATTGGGGCACTTAACACATTAAATAGTGACCGGTTTTCAATCTATGAAAAACAAGTATCTGACTTAGATAATCCACCAGCTGCATTTATTTTAAATACGGGTATAAATCCTAAAGGGCTTCCTGAATTGAGCAGCAATGGGTGTTGTGTTATACAACACAATCCTGGTAGTGAAACATATACCGCACAATTGGCTTTTTCGTTCGGCTGTGAAAAAATAGCAATAAGGACGAAAAAGTCTGATTCTTGGAGTAATTGGAAATATTTTTCAGCTCAATAAAATAGTAAGGCAGTAAGAAACGTTGGCAATATAAAACGGGTTTCATTCCGATCGGGGCAAAATGGCATAAAAAATCATTATTTTATGTGTTAGAGAGCTGCGGAAATTATAGCCTCCTTATCACGGTACAGCTATACTTGTGGTAAGGAGGTGATGTCATTATGACAGAGAATTTAATCATGGTAGGTATATTGTATAAAGAGTTTATGCTAAAGAGCATCCCATTTGGGGTGCTTTTTATTATGCACTTTTTAATCTCAATAATGAAAGGAGAACATACATGAATATCAACACCTCATTAATCAGCAACAACAACAGTTACGCAGGACAAACACCTCGGTATATTGTCATCCACAATACAGATAATATCGCCAAGACAGCAGACGCTAAGGCACACGCCACAGCACAGCATAATGGCAATTTTCATGGCTATTCAGCCCATGTATTCGTTGACGATAAATCAGCATACCAAGCCTTGCCGTACAATCGTGGAGCATGGCACGTTGGAGTGAATTACGGCGGTAAACTGTTTGGAACTGTGAACAATCACAACTCTATTGGAATTGAAATGTGCATGAATGCCGGATATAACTACGAAAAAGCATTCCAGAATACCGTTGATGTGTGCAAGCAGCTTATGAAGAAATACGGAATCCCAGCAAGCCGAGTAGTGCAGCATTACGATGTGTGCGCTAAGAATTGTCCATCCGTTATCCGCGGAAAAGGTGACTGGGATAGATTCAAGAAGCTTATTTCTAGCGAAACCACAACAACATCAACCACAAAACCGACAGCAAAGGTTGACAAGTATTACCGTGTCCGCAAGACCTGGAAGGATTCCAAGAGCCAGATAGGGGCTTACAAGTCACTGGAAAATGCGAAAAAAGCTTGCAAGGCTGGATATACTGTGTTTGATTGGAACGGAAAAGTAGTGTATTCCATGACAGCAAAGAAAAGTGTAGCCCAAGTTGCAAAAGAGGTAATCAACGGCGAATGGGGGAACGGACAGGATAGACGAGACCGTCTGGAATCCGCTGGCTACAATTACGCAGAAGTACAGAAAAAAGTCAATGAATTACTGAAATAATAATACTCCCGGGGTTTTCCCGGGAGCTATTTAAATGTCGTATATTCCTCAAATTCGTTTCTTATTTTTGCATAATCTTTTCTTCTGATCGGCACTGTATTTCCAGAAAACATAAGGAACGAAGTGTTTATTTCTTTTACCTCATCCATGTTTATTATGTAGCTCTGGTGACACCTCAAAAATCTGGAATCCAGTAATTCTTCAATATCGGATAGTTTACATCGTTCCGTATAAACTATACCGCAAGTGCAGTGGATAATGATGTATTTGTTTCGGCTCTCAATATATTCTATATTTTGAAACTCCACCCGATGAATAAAGTCTTTTCCTTTTATCATAAGAGTGCTTTTGCTGATATGTTCCAGAGCATGATTGAAAGCAGTATACATTCTGCCGTTTTCAGATCCTTTTATAATATAGTGTACCGGGAGTATATCAAGAGCTTCAAAAACATACTCTTTATGGGCTGTCCAGAAAATAATATTTCCGTTATATCCGCTGGATCTCAATTCCTTTGCAACTTCAATTCCATTTTCTTCTCTCAAAACGATATCCAAAACCACAATATCATACCACTCGCCATCTGCCACATCATCAATAAGCGGCTGCCCTTTATCATACGGAGTAATCAATGCTTTTATATCACCATTTCGTTTGAGAAAATTATTAATCCGATGCATAAATATATCAATCTGGATTTCGTTATCATCACATATTGCAATTCGCATTCAAATCATCCCTTTTCATGTAAAATTCGCCACCAGAGGTGCTAATTTCGCCATTTCCTGTGTAATTGTATATTTTTTGATACAATGTTATTGTAATACATTAAGATGATAGTGTAAAGGGGATGGATTCATGGAGAAACATAAAAAAATCATAATTGTGTTTATACTGATATTCGTGCATGTGCTCTTGATTCAATATGTTTACTTCTGCCCGGATCGTAGTATTATCTTTGGGAGGAATAAAACTATCGAAACTGGAAAAGCAGAGGTAAAACAGGTTGTTCATGAACGCTATAAATCCCTCGCAGACAAGCATCCAGCCCCTTTATTTCTATCTATTACTATTACGATTTGGAAAAGCAAAAATCACAATATTTACACAAAAAGACTTATAGTTCATAGAAAAATCAGGAGAAACCAGTTTGCCAGGAAAGATTTAAGCGGAGATGATTCCGTCCCATTATATGGTTATGAAAACATGATATAATTCAATAAATAAGAACAGATGTTTGGAATATTGGGAGGGATTTACGTGGATTACAAGAAAGAAATTATTGAGATGATAGAAAAATGCACGAATAATCATTGGATAGAAGTGATTTATGTATTTGTGAAAAAGTTAATTGGATAGTGTAAAAAAAGACAAGGGTTTGCGCATTACCCTTGTCTTTTCTTTTACTTATCAGAAATCATGTCAATTAGTTTTTCCAAGTTGTCCCAACCATCATCATCCAATCTGGCTAACGCAGACACGAGACGATGCCTAAAAGAATCTTCTCCAGATTTCATTACGTCTGCAAGCATGGCAGAAATTTGCTTGTCTTTAATCCCAGGTGTAAACATTTCGCCATTACCAGTACGAATCCATTCTTCGTTGACATCAAATTCCCTACATATAGATTTGATAACTGCATCAGTTGGAGTTCTAAGACCAGTTTCGTAATTAGTAACAGTATTGCCTTTCACTCCAATTATTTCTCCAAATGCTGTTTGTGTAAGATTTTTTGATTTGCGCACTTGCTTAATCCTATCTTTCATTTTTTTCACCTCCTGATGATAATATATCACAAAAAACTCACAAAGTCAATATTTACTGTTGACATATAGCTCGCAATGTGATATTATAAACTCACGAAGTCAAGGAAGGGGGCGAGCCAAAGTGTTGAATAACTTAAAAAAAGCTCTTGATGATAAAGGAATTACAATCAGAGCGTTTGCAAAGGTTCTTGGTGTTGATGAAAGGACTATTCAGAACAAGATAAAGGGTAAAACACCTTTTACATATCCAGAAGCAGTCCTTTCTAAAAAAGAGCTTTTCCCAGAATATGATCTGGAATATCTGTTTAAAGAAGAATAGCAAAAAACTGACAGGAGTGCTGTCCTATCAGTTCTTGCCTAAATTTGTTTACCTTATGTGTTTTGCAGACTGAACGCACTTGTTCAGTCACATAAGCAGCACCAAATGTTTCTTGAAACACTTCGCCACTTACGCAGTTTTAGTTCTGCGATTTAGTAAAAAGGATTAGCTGCCCATTAGTTGGCGAATGTAGGAATTTTGTTCAATACGGTGAACGAAATTGCTTAACGGTCTTTGGTAACGCAGTTCACTCTGCCTGCGACCTACAATAAGGAACAGGGCAAATCCAAAAGTTTGGTCATAACAATCCACTCCTTTCATTGCCCATTATCAGGGGATGAAAGAATTTTAACACATAGGAAAAATATTTTCAACACAAAACGGAATTGAAAATCAGATTAAGAAAGGAGTGATAAACACGAACCAGTTAGTACATATTGGAAATTCAGATATCTCAATAAAAGAGTATAACGGTCAGCGAGTTGTTACATTGAAAGATATTGACATGGTACACGGCAGACCAGACGGAACGGCAAGGAAGAGATTCAACGACAATCGAAATCACTTTATTGAAGGAGAAGATTTCTTCGTTATAACTCAGCCGTCCGAAATTCGGACGCTTGGTTTGGAAAGACCACAAGGCGGCGTCCCAGAAAAAGTTGTCCTTGCCACAGAACAAGGATATCTAATGTTAGTAAAGTCTTTCACAGACGATTTAGCATGGGATGTTCAGAGACAGCTTGTAAATGGGTACTTTAAAACCAAAGAAACTGTAAAAAGGGCATTGTCACCAGAACTTCAAATGTTACAGGGGCTACTTTCACAAATGGTAGAGAAAGAACTTGCTGACAAGGAAAGAGACAGGCAGATTTTAATTGCCAAAGAAACCGCAGATAAAGCTGTTGCAACTACAGAGAACATCAAAGAAGCGGTTAAGCCTGTATTTGATAACTGGCGTTCAGAAATTAATTCTAAATTCAATCGCATACAAAAAGGTGCTGGAGCAGAGTTTAAAATGCTTAGAACAGAAATGTACGCAGAATTGGAACGCCGGGCTGGATGTGATCTGAATACAAGATTAAGAAATAAGCGAAAACGCATGGCTGAAAATGGTTGCACCAAAACAGAGATTAATTCACTAAACAAAATGGACGTCATCGATGACGATAAAAAGCTGCGAGAGATTTTCTCCAAAATCGTAACTGAATACGAAATTAAATATTGTGCGTAGAAGAAAGGAAGTGAAATAGATAATGTCAGAAAAAGAAAAAAAAATCGTAGAAAAGCTGAAAGAAGCAATTCCTAAGATGTCGGAATTTGATAAAGGCTACATTCTTGGGAAAGTGGAAAGTTTTTCTGATAACAGCCTGGAACAAAAAACAGATAAAAAAGAAACTGTTGATTCAGATTAGAAGAGAGGTTGGAAAATGACGATTATTAAATTTAAAAATGGGGAAACAATCGAAGTCCCGTGCGTGTTCCCGGATGATATTGTGAAACCAGATATTAGAGATCAACTGATACGCTTAGAATGGGATGATGAGGGAAAACAATATTGCTTGAAGTTTAACCCAGTAGATGTGCTCTATGTAAAAGAGATTACATAAAGCACACCAGATAATTATTTAGCTGATGGGTATTCTGTTGCAGTTGCTTTTCCAACTTTTACAGGTTCTTTGCTTAACAAGGTAAGAAATTCATCATTGTATGTGTGGTATAAATCAAGAATTTCTTTTGAACCAGAACCTTCCTTAACTGCTTTGGCAACAGCCAAGTCGTGAGCAATTTGAAAGTTATCCATTATTAACACCTCCTTCCTCAAGGAGATTATATCATAGAATGGAGAAAAATTATATGAATGATACATATAATGTTTTTTATTCTATTTTGGAAGAGCTCCAAGCTATTCACAATATCATGGAGCAGCCAAAAAAACGAGTTTCTAAAAAAGATAAGAAAAGCATCGAAAAACGCATTATTGATAGACCTCTTCTTGAACCTCAAAATTCTATGATGATGGAAAGAAAGGAGACTAATGAAAACATCAAAAATCGAAATCCGGCAAGTAAATGGCAATGAAGGAATCTTCACAGAAATCCTTGTAGATGGTCACAAACTCGAAGGTGTAAGGAGTTTTGAGTTGAAACAGGGAGTTGGAGATTCTGTTCCTATTCTTTCAATTGATTTGAATGCTTTAAATCTATCTACAGATTTGCAAATGTTGCAGGTGAACCAGAAAGGTATCGGGGAAATTGAGGGAATCAAGTTTAAAGACTCACCAAGGATGCTGAAATTCAACATACCAAAAGTAACACACACGGCAAAAGTTGATAAGAAAATAATAGCCGAATGCGTTACAAGTGGAATTACTTCTGCTGTTCAAAACTCAATTGATGATTAGAAATTATGGAGAGGGAAACACAATGAATGTTGAAAAATATTTATCTGAAAAGCTGTCAAGCCATGAGGGACAGAAATATTTAGAATTTAGAAGAAGAAACGGACAGGAAGCAGACGAACTCTACAAAAAAGTAAAAGATGAAATTGCCGAATGCCATCTGTCCGTTACGGAAGCAAAAGGGTTCTTAGAATTTATGAAGTTGGTTATTGAAGAGCTTTCATATATTCCGGTCAAAGAATGACTTCTGTGGTAATGCTTTTAATATCAAAACCGTCAGAATCAAATACATCTTGAATTTCATTTGCGGTATGAAGCATTGAAAGAATTTCTTTTGAATACGGATGTTCTTTTCCACAGTTTGGACACGAAATTTTATCCGCACTTATTGCTTCATTCAAATAGTAGCTACAACGACAGTTACAGGAAACTTTTAATTTGAGAAACATTTTAACACACCTCCTTTCTGAACACATTATACCATTCAGAGGGAGATAATAAAAGAAAACAGGGAGGAAAAACAATGATTAAATTTGAAAACGGCTTACTTAACATTTCTGGTAAAGGGATTGATATTCTTTCAGAGTATGCAGTTATTACCCATGAAATTAAAGAGATGTTCGTAAAAGATGGTGGAGAAGAGGAAGAAGTAAAAGAACAGCTCAGACATTCGTTCGAGCATGGACTTATGAACGAGGAAGAACTTGACAAAGAAATCAAGGAAAAGTTCAAACAGGCAGATGCAATTATTCCGATTGTGTCGCTTCTGGGAGAAATGCTTAAAACATTCGGTGCAAAAGACAAGGAGAATTAATCATGGGAGAAACTAAGAGCACAGATTACATTCCAGAGAATGCCAATGAGGAATATGCGCTTCTTGTTGGAAGATTAAAGGCATTTGAAGCTTGGGCGAATAGCGTGAAAGATTATGATTTCACAAAGGACATGGCATTCAGAATGCTTGGGCTTGGTTTAGAGGAATCAAAGGAGGAAAAGAAAGAATGAAATGCTTTAAAGGCTTTGACAAGGACTTAAAGTGTAGAGATTTCCAGTATGAAATTGGAAAAGAATACACAGAAGAAAAAGCAGACATTTGTAATTGTGGATTCCATGCTTGCGAATTTCCGATGGATGTATTCGGTTATTATCCTCCTTCAGATTCCAGATATTGTGAAGTTGATCTTGAAGCGAATGATCAGAAATCACCTGATGATAGCAAGAGAGTTGGGAAGAAAATTTCCGTGAAAGCAGAAATTGGAATTGCTGGAATTATCAAAGCTGGCGTTGAATACATCAAAGAGCAAGTTAATTGGGAAGATGATAAGGCAACCAATACCGGATATCATTCAGCGGCAACCAATACCGGAGATTATTCAGCAGCAACCAATGCCGGAGAACAGT
>ERZ791716.33-NODE-33-length-84320-cov-8.826939_pt1 | contig 84320 bp, 70 predicted proteins | sample MGYA00510049_ERZ791716 | MGnify/ENA primary metagenome ERZ791716 (study PRJEB30046, sample SAMN00715135) | human gut metagenome | study: EMG produced TPA metagenomics assembly of the A metagenome-wide association study of gut microbiota in type 2... | reverse complement strand
CTATGTTCCTATTCTTCAATATATTATATTTATTCTTATATCGAACTCACGTTAACTTATTGATATACATAAAATTAAACACCAACTTTAGCAAGAAAACTTATCTATAAAAACAACACTGATAATCAGGCTATTTAATATGTTTATCGGACACTAATAGTTCTAAATTTCAATCTATAAGATTTTTACTTTCGCAGTTCCATTTTGAGACAACTCAAAGTGCCTAGCACAAAATGTATACAGCGACTGTTTCAGACCTTACACATCCACTTATTCAACAGCCACTTGCCTTCACACCCGTCCAGCAATAAAAAAGTGAAGGCTACCCCTATCACTAGGAATAGCCCTCCAATGATTCTTTAAGAGAGAAATTAATAGAGAAAATTATTATTATTCATGATAACCAAACGGAGTTTCCTGATTGGTTACAACGATTACATTCTTCGTATTACCTACCTGAGTCAGTGTCATCTTAGTCGGATTAACTGGATCATCAGGTTCTACAGTAAATGTGACTGGAGAGAAGTTTGCAAACAGATAAATAGCATCAAGGATTCCAGCATTTGCAAATTCTACACCAACAGTATCTCCATATCCTGTCAAAGTCAGACTTACTTTATCATCACCACTTGTTGAAGTCACAAGCTGCAAAAGACCTTCTCTGCCACCGAATACCATATCCACAACTTCATAAGTAGGAGCGATAGCCAGATAATCCAGCGTCTGACCCGGATAAGAAGCAGCCATACCTTGCAATGTTGAAGCTACAGTCTGCTGTCCGTATGAACTCATACCGTCGTAAGTAACAAACCACGGACCACCGTTGGCAAATAACAATGCCGGAGGAGTAGTTTCACCGCTCAATACAGCTTTTCCATCTTCAGACTTCCAAGTACCAGAAGCACTATCGTAAACCAATTTCGATACTTCCATTCCACCCAGTGTAATCGGGCTGTAGAATTCCATACCTTCCTTGGTCTGAATGTATGAAAAGACCTCTGTTACATTCTCACCGTCAACTTCATGCGAGATAGCCAGTGTTCGATATGATTTTGTTACGTCATATTTCTCACCATCAACAGCATAAGAGAAAAGTACATAATTTGCTTTTTGCTCAGCTTCCTTGATATCAGTGAGATATGCCTCCCAAGTTTCATTTTCCGGCATCGGAGTCATGGTAATGGTATTACCAGTCTTTTTACCTCTCATCACAATCAGTTCCGGAGTAGCCGACTGAATAGTAAATTCATAGTCACCTTCCATACCCAGTCCGGTAGTACCTACACCCGAAGCCGGATCAGAGAAGAAGTGGAAAATTTCATTATAAGTATCTACAGTCAGTGTAGGACCAGCCTGTTCTTTCAAACGGTAGAGACTTGTCGATTTAGCACTGGGATCAGTGATATCAGCACTGACCGTAACTTCACCTTCTGCAGTAAACGACATCAGCACGTTGTATCCGCCAAAACTCTGCTGAGAAGAAGGATAATATTTCATCAACCATCCGTTCGGTGCCTCAACCAAAATCTTCTGAGCGTTTTCCATTGCTTCCTCCACACGGTTCGAAGCCGATTCACCGAACAAGTTTTCCGTTTCTGAAGTACAGCCCGCCAGCAAGAACGAACTGATCAGAGTAAAAATATATAATAACTTTTTCATACTCATTCCGTTTTTATCATTTTAATGTTGTCCAATCCATTTCCAGTATATGCGACTGGCGTTCCTGCACTTCTTCATGCAAAGCCTGAATATCAATTCCCCATGAGTCACTCAGATATTCGGTAACCATATCCAGTTTTTCCTGAATCAATGCGCCACCTACTGTTCCGGCCTGGCTCATGATGTTCTGCCATTCAGCGTCCGATTTTACCACGTAGTTTGCAATGGTTTCTACAAAGTCTTCATCCGGTTTGCTGGAACCATAGGCAGTTACGAAACCGTCTTTACGTGCATCAGCATCCTGAATGTTCACCCATCCTTCACCTGTATACTTACCGGCAGTAATGTCATTAAAGTCTGTAGAGTAATTCTTTGTCTGATGCAGGATATGAGCAAACTCATGGTGCATGGTCTTGAAATACCACTCGTTCAGTACCTCCATGTTCGGATTTTCAACATCCAGTCCGTTTACGTTAAACAGCGTAATCTTCATACCGCCTTCTGCAGTACCCAACACCATAGAACCACTGGAAGCATTATATTCCGGTGAACCTACAAAGTGCATGATTTTCGGGCAGTAAGTAGGAAGAAACTCCGGAGTAGTCAGTTTGGCATACACTTCCAGCCACAGGTATTTCACCATCTGTGCCAAAGCAATCGACTTGTTATAATCGGCCGGTATCACGTTATAGTCCATATCCGATTCGATATCCTCAAAACGATATTTCAGGTCGATATTATATGGAGTTGTATAGTTCGTAAGAATCCAGTTATCAAATTCATTACGCTGAGGAGCCGTCGTATCAAAAATGCTATCAGGCGACAAATCATCTTCGCTGCATGAAGTAGCAGTACACATGGCTACCAATATTAAAAATAAGTATTTTATCTTTTTCATAACAACTATCATTTTAAAGTTCATTTATCGAGGATTAGCCTCCAGACCAGCTTCTATAACATCTTGTGGCAACTGGAATGCGCGACGCGGATCATCTTTTGTCAATACGATCGGGTCCATACCGTCACGGTTATGAGTAATTTCAATACCGTAGCGTTTTACATCCATCCAGCGTGAACCGTCGTGAATGGTTTCTACACGCCGCATCTGCAATACACAGTGAATCATGTTTTCCTGTTTCTTGTTTACAAACGAGAAGCAAGGATTCAAGTGTTTTTTCACTGTACGTTTGGTTTCATCAGTCACAGGTATCGGCGTATATCCTACACCTTCATAGAAGCTCACGATATCATCTTCAGTCAAAGTCTTCGGATCACCATATCTTCCGTCACCCTTCGATGCATCCAGCCATTCGTTCATATATTCTACAGCAGTAGCATAATCAGGCTGAGCCTTCAGGATATTAGCTTCGATGCAGCAAAGCAACGTTTCGTTTGTGCTGAACGGAACGATTACAGCGTGACGATAACCGATACCGTTTACCTTATCTGTATATTCAAAGTACATACGATACTTGAAGAAAGACAACTTCTGTTCTACACCATTCAAGCTGGCATAAAACAATGGGTTGTTCCATGGAGAATCTGCCCACAAAGTTTCTGTTTCAGTCACTGTACGGTTCATGCCATAACGTTTTGCCATGTTGTAAGGACCATAAATATAAGGCCATGAACTGTTAATCGGAGTAATCAGCAAGTTGGCATCTACCGAAGCAGAAATATACGCATCGCCTCTTTCATCTATTTCAGTGATAGAACCCAGATCGGCCTGCAGCTGGCGCAGTGATCTTGCCGGATTTGTACCCAAAACAGCCTTACCATATTCCAGCACCTTTTCATAGTTCGACTTATCTTCTTTTACATAGAACAGGTAGAAACGTGCGGCAAAAGCATTGGCAGCCTTCTTGTTGAAATGATATTTAGGCACTGAATATAAATTGTCATTAATCAGCGGAAGTCCTTCCAGCAAATCAGCCTCAATATGCTGATAAGTTTCTTCCAGTGTACCTCTGGTATATTCAGGAGCTACTTCTGTTTCCGGTTTCGTAGCGTAAGGAATACCCAATTTTTCCGCAGCGGTAGCCGGATCGTAAGCCTCACAGAAGATATTAGCCAAGACAAAATGTGCATATGCACGGCACAACAGCGCTTCACCCTTCTGAGCGTTCAGCGAAGCCGGATTTCCCATCTGTTCGATAGCCTGCAGTGCATGGTTTGCCGAAGCAATCGCCATATAAAGTCCGTTCCACATTCCCTGCGGAGAGTCCTGATCCGTATCTGTCTTGATATCATTCCACAAATAGGCATCCTGCTCCTGCTGGAATTCAAAGCTATACATCTCACCGTTGTCAGCCGTATTGTCCGAAGCCTGCTCAAACATCATTATCGGATAATAGTTAGGATAAGCCGAAACCAGCAGACTGGTAACCTTCGACTCCGTATCAATTTCTGCACGATTATCTGGCACTGTATCAAGGAAATCGCTACACGAAGCGAAAGCCCACGCCATCAATAAAGCAGCACTGTATGTTTTTATATTTTTCATCATAATTTTCTCTTTTAAATCAAATTAAATACCCAATCTCAAAGTCAAAGTAAACTGCTTAGGAACAGGAGCAGCCACACCACCAGTGTTGAAGAATTCCGGATCCTGACCGTTCAGCTTCTTGTCAGCATAAATCAGGAACAGGTTGGTTGCCTGAAGTTTCAGTGACAGGTTGCTCAGTTTCATACGGCTGGCCAGTGATTTCGGGAAATCATAGTTCAGTGAAATTTCCTTCATACGGATGAAGTCACCTTTGGCAATACGTTCTGTAGAGTAGTTGTATGCATTGTATGCACGGTTCAACTGAGAATCCTGACGGTTCATACGTGTATCGGCGATAACCGGTATGTTAGTAATATTTTCGTCACCCGGATTAGTCCAGCGGTTTACAAATTCTTTCGGTGTTGCATCCAAGTCAGTATATTCATTGCTGAATACCGGATCCAGACGGATTACATTTCCGAATGAGTAAGTGATAAATACATTCAACTTAAAGTTCTTGTAGGTAAATACGTTACCGAAACTACCGGTAATAGTCGGATCGGTCGGACCTTCGTAAACCAGATGATCTTTAACGTTACGTTCCTGGAAGTTGATGTCACTTACAGTCACTTCACCTTTTTCATTGATGAATGTCGGAAGACCTTGTTCGTTCAGTCCCTGGAAGTCCATAGAGAACAGTGAACGTACCGGATAACCTTCCAGAGCAAAACCTGTACCTGCAATCAGGTCGATAACACGTGAGTTAGCATCCAGTTCGGTAACTTCGTTCTTCGCGTTAGAGAAGATAAAGTCGGTATTCCATTTGAAGTCGCGTGTTACAATGTTTCTTGTAGACAATGTAAATTCCACACCGTGTGACTTCATGCTGGCAACATTGGCATATTTTGAAATCTGTCCGCCTACACCCATTGTATTGATGATACCGATCAAGTCGTAGTTGTTACGCTTGTACCAGTCCATAGCCAGATTGATGCGGTTATCCAGGAAACCGATTTCAGCACCGATATTCAACTCATGTTTCTTTTCGTAAGTCAGCTCACTGTTTTCCAGTTCTGTAATCTGAAGACCAGATTCACTTACACTGGCAAACGGGCGGTAAGAGTTATAACTGTTGATGATTACGCGTGAGTTAGAAACCTCAGCCGGACCACGGTCGGCAGTCAGTGAGTAAGAAGCCTTCAGAGTCAGGTTAGACAAGGCCGGTCTCAGGTTTTCGAACCAGCTTTCTTCGTGTGCGTTCCATGCACCCGAAACGTTCCATGTAGGAAGCCAGCGTGCCGAACGGCTCTTACCCAGCTTGTTAGAACCTTCATAACGGACTGTACCGTTTATTGTATATTTACCTTTCCATGAATAAGTAGCTGTACCGAAGAAAGCCACGTCACGAGAGCGGGTTGTAGACACACCGTAGTAAGCAGCATTTTCCTCATTACCCTGTTTGAAGTACAGATAGTCGTAAGAAGGAAGCATACCCATATCATACTGCAAACCTACACCCTGGAACCATGTCTGAGTACGGTCGGTAGCGTTCAACTCCATACCACCGAAGAAGTTGAAGATATGGTTTTCATTAAATACGTCATTGTAGCTGGCAGTAGCACGGAAGTCGTAACTGTTCATGCCATATTTAGTTTCACGGTAGAAACCTCCCACCGGAAGAACCGATACCGGCAATGCATTCGATACATCCGGGTCAGTATACAACCACGGGTTAGCGTCACGGATAGTAGCATCATCCATTGCACGGTAAGCCCATGCCTGGTTAGAATAGTCAGTAATCTTGTGAGCCTGAGTAGTAGTAGAATACTTGTAAGCACCCAGCACACTCAGTTCTACCTTATTGATAGGTTTGTATTTAAATTCACCCTGGAATTTCATATCTACTACATCCAGGTCCATATAGTTATTGTCCAGTTCATGCAAGATATTGAACGGCGCATAGTTACGTACGTAGTATTCATTCGGGTCGAGTGCACGTGAAGTATTCAGCGCGTAAGAATACGGGTTGATATCGAAGTCACGTTTTACTTCACCACTTACAGGGTCCAGATTCGAGCTCAACGAACCCGGTGCACGCTGTTTACGGTAAGAAGCGTTACCGATCAGGTTCAATGAAACTTTCTTGGTAATGTTATACAAAGCGTTCAGATTGGCAGTGTAACGCTGTACCTTGCTCTGTTTAGTCCATCCCGGGTCGTTCATCACACTCAGTGAAGTATAGTACGAAGCCTTTTCAGTACCACTTGTCATACTGATTGCATGGTTCTGCGAAATGCTGTTGTTGAACAAAACATCAAACCAGTCTGTATTTCTGTATTCAGCCTCACGCAGATAAGCATTTCTTGCTTCCGGAGTGTTTGGCATGCCAAATCCTGTGTTTGCGTCGTAACTGTTGATCAAATGATACATCTTACCATATACACCACTGTTAGAAGCACGGTATACATCGGCAAATGTCAGGTAACCGTTGCTTTCCAGTGTCTTGTATACGTCCATCTGTTCCTGAGAGTTCATGATGTTGAAGTTACGGTAGTTCGGTTTCAGACGCATGGTGAATTCACCTGTATAGCTGATCTTGTTAGAACCTGCCTTACCTTTCTTGGTAGTAACGACAATCACACCTGCCATGGCACGAGCACCATAGATAGAAGTAGCCGAACCATCCTTCAGGATCTGGAAGCTTTCGATATCGTCAGCATTCAAACCAGAGATAGCCGAACTGATCAGTGTAACGGCATCACCCGAAGACAAATCGTCAGCACCTACTTCCGTTACATCCTCCATGATGACACCATCTACTACCCACAACGGTTTAGAGCTACCGTAGATAGATGTGGCACCACGTACACGGATTTTCGGAGCTGTACCGAAAGTACCTGATACGTTCTGAACCGATACACCGGCTGCACGTCCTTCCAGGGCACGGCTGATTTCCGGCACACCGTCAAGTTTAGAGTCTTCGGCAGATATTTTTGTTGACGCACCTGTAAATAATCGCTTGTCCATACGCTGCATACCGGTAACTACGACTTCATCCAGTACCTCTGTATCCGATTCCAGTACCACCTTCATATTATTTTTGGCAGCTACTGTCTGCGATTTCATACCGATATAGCTGATTTCAAGTTTAGCCCCCTTGTTAACTTTCAGCGTAAACTTTCCGTCGATATCCGTAATTGTACCATTAGAAGTTCCCTTAACCAAAATAGAAGCTCCCACGACAGGCATGTCATCCTCCGCAGACACCACGACACCTGTCACTTGTACAGCCTGAGCTATCGCCAGACTTATGCCTATTAACAAAAAGGCACAAAAAAGTGTAATTCGCTTTTCCATATTCTAATAAAATTTTAATAACGGACGCAAATATACATATCATTTCATTAAAAAACAAAAAATTAAAGCAAAATACATAAATATTCTTGCATATTCTATAAATTATCAAATAGACAGTTTCAGCTTTATTTTTTACTATAAATACCGATATTTTACTAACATATTGAACATTTTTATACCCTCTTCGAGAATTTATGGATAAAACCATATAAAAACAAACAATAACAAATATTTAAAAAATAAGGGACTCCTTAAAAGAGCCCCTTACCACAAATTACTATAAACCAAAGATTTATATAAATGTTAAAATTTAATAATACACATATTTATTTTACATATTACATTTTGATAGCTTTTTAAGATAAAAACATATCATTGTAACACTGTACATAAATTTTCTTATAATTCCGTCCCAACATCAAAGCAGGGACACACCTTCGTCCACTCTTCCGGTTCTATCACCCCGTCACCGTCCAGGTCCGGACTCAGGTCGCGATGTCCTACTATCCGGCGTGTCTGGAAGTCCATGGCAAGCACTCTCACCAGCACCCTGAGCGAACGCTTCTGAAGTTCCGTACGTGTGTCGGCAGGACGTCCCTGCTCGTCCAGTCCTCCTTCGTAGCACACACCGATACTGTGCTGGTTGTATCCTTTGGCATGCGCTCCGGGGCGGTCTACCGGACGCATCGTACATATTTCTCCGTCGCGCCTTACATAATAATGATACCCGCATCCGTCGAACCCGCGCTGCCGGTGCATTTCCTCCAATTGACGGGGCGAGAGCGGAACATCCGCTCTCGTTGCCGAACAATGAATGACAATCATGTCAATCTTTCTCATCACACCCTCCTTTCTTTCCGGTCAGTATGCAATACAGACACTTGATTATCCTGATCAGAATCCATTTTACCTTTCCAGTCATACATTCCTCCTTGTTTTTTATATTTCACATCTGTCCGCATCTCCCTTCCGGAGTCTTACTCCTCTTTTTTAGGCTTTACCGGCACACGTTCGTAGCTCAGCGAAGTCAGAATGTCCGACAGATCGGCTCCCGGACGGAAGTTGATATGCGCCTTCTTTATCAGTCCGGTGTGATATTCTTCCTCCGTGGCACTACCCTCACCGTTCAGACCGATCTGAAACGAACCCAGGTCGCCCAGACGCACGATTTCTCCGGCACACAGACCGTCACGCATCACCGTACCCAGCGAAATCAGCACCGCCATCGTATCGGCACGTGTCACCGTACACATCTGCTGAATACGGTCCGCCATTTCACGGATTCCCATCTCGCCGCGTGCCTGTGCCAGGGCATAATATTTGGCACTACCTTCCAGATCATTAGGTTTCTTTCTTGCTACTACCGAATAAGTCACTGCTCTTTCCATAATCTTTTTACTTTTTAAATGATTAAAACGAATACCTGTTGAAAGCTTTCAATCTCTTTTCTGTATCACAAAGATACATAGCCAGTTCCGGGCAGTGTCCGTCACCGTCCGCCTACAGGATTGCATTGTTACGATAAAAATAAAAAAGCCACAGGCCGTACAGCTTGACGCCTGCCGGTGGAAACCGTCTGCGTAAATGCTGTACAGCCTGTGGAACCTCTCTGCTACCGCACCTGTCAGTTGGCGCGGCTCAGTTTGATATTGTCGATAAACCAGCGGCGATATACACTGCTGCCCGAAGTAGCGGCAGTTTCACCCCATGCATCCGACTTGATGGTGATACGTGTATCTTTCGTGATGGAAACACCCTCCAGCACCACATCGGCATGCAGCCATTCCAGTTTGTCTACCTCATTCACAAAGTTATGTCCTATCGGATCCAGTTCGACTGTCTCGCTGCCGTTGGTTACGGTGATGATCAGCTGTACCGGGTCGAACTTTCTCGTACCGCCCACCATCGGCGCCCAGTCGAACGAAAGCATTACCTTCTCGCCTGACGGTATGCCGTCTACTGCCGGCAGTGTCAGTCCTGCCTGATAGTCTGTTTTACCAAACTTCAGGTAACATTTCTGCAAGTAGATAGAAGCACCGCGACTTTCTTCCAGTCCGTATCCGTGAGCCAGCAACGCTTCGGCAGCCGTCTGTCCCTCGTCGTTCTTCGCACTGTAAATCTGCGGAGCAGTACCCGATCCGTCGTTTTCCACTGTCTGTCCGGCACCGCTGTTCTCTGCCCAGGGCAACAGCCACTCAAAGTCTTCCGAGAAATAGATCACCTCTACCACACCCTTGTCTTCGATGCGTGCAGCCTGTATGCGCAGTGCAGGAGCAGCCACTCCGTCGAAGTAGCCGTACACCGTCACCTTGTGACCGTTCAGGGCAGCCAGATTCAAGCTTTCGGGTGCGTCGATGATAGACACCGAGTTCACCGCACCGTCTATCGTCACATTGTTACCGCTCAGCACACCGCTTGCCGAAATCCATTCACGGCTATCCGATGTGTAGCTGTCCACTTCGGCAGTCACGTCGTGAGCTTCCGGATAATCGATATTATTGCCTTCCGATACCACACGTACCTCGTCGCATACCACGTAAGGCAAGGCGTGTGCATCTGTGCCTTTCGAACCTTTCACCGCTACCTTGTCGCCCACGTTCACGGCAGTTGCAGTTTGCAGGAACATGTTTACAGCGTACTGTGCGTCGGTTACGATGCAGCCCGAAGTCGTCACCGCCGTAACCAGTGCTTCCGGAACCGAAACCACCGTTTCATCTTCCAGTGCCGGCAGTTCGTCGACCGTATACTCCTGACAGTCGCGGTACTTGTCGCCATCCTGCGAAACCACTACCTCCGCACGGCTTGCCAGCGTACAACCCTTGAATACGATTGTCGCCTTGCGCGGATTATCCTCCGCCCCGTCGCGCATGTTGTCAGTTACCGATACCGTCACATCCGTCGTACCGTTTCCTGTGGCAGGAGTCACCGTAATCCATTCGGGCAAGTCCTCCATCACCCAGTCGGCATCCGCATACACGGTAATCGTTTTCGGCTGTGCCCCTTCAGCCTCAAAGTCCAGGGCACTGGCACTTGCCAGTACAGCTTTCGAAAGCGTATTCTCCTCTTCGCTGCAACTGCCCAGAAGCGTTGCCGAGAGAAACAGCACTGAAGCCATGATATAATTGATCAGTTTCATATTTTTTACAGAGTTAATTTGTTTGTTTTGAAGTTGAAGGATCTTTCCAGAAAATCCCTGTTTCACCCCCGAAAAACCTGCTGATGTTTCAAGAGATAGATTATTTATTCCATTCTCCGAAAACCAACTGATATTTCAAGAGATAGATTATATTATTTCATTTCTCCGAAAAACCAGCTGATGTTTCAAGAGATAGATTATTTATTCCATTCTTCGAAAAACCTGCTGATATTTCAAGAGAGAGATTATTTATTTCATTTCTCCGAAAAACCAGCAGATGTTTCAAGAGATAGATTATTTATTTCACCCCCGAAAAACCAGCTGATATTTCGAGAGATACATTATATTATTTCACCTCCAGAAAACCAGCTGATGTTTCAAGAGAGATTAGCTGTTTTGTTTCAGAACAGAAGCTGAAGTTTAGAAACCCAGTCCGTCGCTCCATCCCGGATTCTGTGTCAGATTCGGATTCAGCGAACGTTCGTTGATAGGAATCGGGTACAGATAGTCACGCTCCTCATTGAAACCGTTGCGCACGATATTCTTGTGAGAGTACACATACCCGCTGTTGCTTCCTGTCAGCAGAATATCCTTGCCGATTTCGTACACCAGTACCCCGCTGCCGGCTTCCGGTTTCGCAGTACCTTTATTATATAAGATTACATCCGGATTACCGTCGCCGCTCAGATCGTATTCACCCGCACCGGCGAAATACATACCGTAGATATCCTGATCGATACAGGCTCCGGCTTTCCAGCGTACCAGGTCGTCGAAGCGGAAACCTTCCTGATTCAATTCAACAGCACGCTCACGGCGGATTTCCAGAATCACACCCTTGTTGCTTCCCGATACGTTGGGATAACCCGTTTCCTTAGCCGACAGATAACGGTCCGGATTGGCATTGGCAGCAGCCATGTTCAGGTGCGCGTCGTTCATACCTACACGGTCACGCAGCAGGTTCACAGAGATATCCAGATCCTCCTGAGTCAGCGTACCCAGTTCCGCTTTCGCCTCGGCATAGTTCAGCAGCACTTCAGCATAGCGGTACACAGGCAAGTCGTTCGTATTGCGGTCGTTGCGGTCTACCTGTCCGCCGGAAGCAGTCGGTTCCTGCACGAACTTGATCGGCTGGTAGCCAGTCACAGTAACCGAGAGGTCGGGAGGAAGCACCGTTGTTTCCCCGATACGGGTATATCCCGGTGTACGGATGCTCTGAGCCAGACGCGGGTCACGGTCCTTTGTTTCCTCCAGGAAGCTCATTTCCTGCCATCCCGGCTGGTCGGTAAAGCGGCTTCCGTCCTTCATCAGATACATATTCACCATCTTGCGTGTCAGTCCCGGACGTCCCTGAGTAGGAACCAGCGTATGTCCGTTGGCATTGTGATGGATAGCCAGACTATAGTCGAACTTGATAGCCAGGATATATTCATCCGGATTCGCATCCTCGGCAGCGAAGAGATTCAGGTAGTCCGATTCCGGATGCCCGGTAGAGTACAGCTTGTACGGACCATCATTGATAATCTCACCGGCAGCTTTGGCAGCCAGATCCAGGTAATACGTATAATCGTTGCCTTCCAGCTTCAGGTCGTGATACTTGCGGTACGTACCTTCGTACAGACAGAACTGTGCCTTCAGCGCCAATGCCGCCCAGCGGTTCACACGGAACGGACTGCTCGGTTCTTCCTCGCGTGTAGGAAGATTATCGATGGCATAGTCGATATCCTCTATCATCTTGGTCATCACCAGCTCACGCGAGTCACGCGGCTTGTACAGTGCCTCGTCGGCAGAACCCAGTTCCACGTCGTACCAGGGCACATCGCCAAAGCGTTTGACTTTCTCGAAATAGAAGAACGCACGGAAGAAGCGGGTCAGTGCCGTATATTTCACCACCGCATTCTCGTCGCTGCACTGATGTACATACGCCAGCAGGGTATTCATCTTGCGCAGGTCGGTCCATGTCCATCCCCCGCCCGAAGCAGGCACGGTACGGTTGTTTCCGCCCAGCATCTCGTCGGAAAGATTCTGCTGCACGTACAGGTCACTCTGGTCGTCGAAAGGACTCTTGTCCAGCAGGTTGTTGTAAAACGAGTTACTGAAAAGCTGCAAGTCGCTCTCTGTCTTGAAATAGTCATTCTGCGATATCTCGCTTTTAGGAGTCAGGTCGAGCAAACCGTCACACGAAGTCAACCCCATTGTCAGTACCAGTGCTGTAAATATATATTTTTTCATACGAATCTGTTCTTGGTTGTTTTATTCAATGAATTTTCGTTTAGAAAGTGATGTCTACACCAAACAGCAGCGTCTTCTGCCACGGATAGAAACTTTCATTGTACGTATCGTTGCTGCGGCTGATGGCTCCTTCCGGATCCACATATTTGGTAATCTTCTTCAGCGGCGACCAGTAGCAGAGGTTCTCGCCCGAGAAGTAGAAACGTGCCTGATCGATACCGATTTTCTTTGTCAGGTTCACCGGAATGGTATATCCTACGGTCAGGTTCTTCAGACGCATGTAGCGGATGTTCTGCAAATAGCGGTCGTTCACCTTGCTCAGCGGACCGGAAGTCGACGAGTATGCCATCGGACGCGGGAAGTAAGCATCCGTATTGTCTTCGGCCCACACCTTGTCCATGAAATTCTTCTGCAGGAAGGTCTGGTAAGGATAAGAGAACGGACCCCAGAACGACATCATGTGTCCGTGAGGATACCAGTAGTGGTTACCTGTTCCCTGGAAGAACACCGATACATCGAATCCGCACCAGCGTACACTGGCATTGATACCATACGACAGGCTGGGCAGTGAGTTACCCAATACCTTGCGGTCGCCCGGATCGGCTACATTGTTGCTGCCTATATCCACCATACCGTCACCGTCGAGGTCGACAAACTTCACGTCGCCGGCCTTCCAGCCTCCGGTCAGTCCGTCTACCATGTAACTCAGGTCTACCTCCTTGGCATACGCCTGTGCCTCCTCGTCGGTAGCAAACAGACCGTCGGTCACAAATCCCCAAATTTCTCCGATGCGCATGCCTTCGTAGTAATCCTTGGCAAATGTCTTGTCTTTATTGTCATACTTGGTAATGTAGCTTTTGTAGTTGCTCACGTTGAATCCCAGACTGTATTCCAGCGGACGTCCGGCCAGTTCGAACTGGTCTCTCCACGACATTGTCACTTCGTATCCCTTTGTCTGCAAGTCGGCTGTATTCATATCCGGCACACTGGCTCCATACACAGCCGGCAGTTCCACACCGTCGGTCAGCATGTTCAGTGTGTTGCGCACATATCCGTCTACGGTAATGTTCAGGCGGTTCTTCAGCATGGTCAGGTCGAAACCGAAGTCCCACTGTTCCGAAGTTTCCCAGGTCAGGTCCGATGCCACCGGCGCACCCAGTGTAGCATATTTCGCCATCGAGCTACCCTCGCCGAACGTGAAGCCGGCAAAGTCGCTTACCGAAATCAGACGCATGTATGTATAGTAAGAAGAAACATTCTGGTTACCCAGGCTACCGAACGAAGCACGCAGCTTCAGGTTGTCTACATATCCGCTCAGCGGCTTGAAGAACGGTTCTTCCGAGATACGCCATCCCACCGAACCCGAAGGGAAGAATCCCCAGCGGCTTCCGGCAGCAAAACGCGATGTACCGTCGTAACGTCCGCTCGCCTCAAACAGATAGCGTCCCTTGTAGTCGTAGTTCACACGGCCGAAGAAACCAGCCAGCGCATATTCGCTCTGTCCGCCGCCCACTTCGGTCAGCACCTCCCCTTTGGAGTTCTGTCCCACCAGGTCGAGGTCGTCCAGCGAAGTAGAAGTCAGGTTCTGTCCCGCAGCCGAAACATTCTTCAGATACATGCGTTCGTAGTTGAAACCGACCACTCCCGTCACGTGATGTGCTTCGCCGAATGTATCTTCGTAATTGGCAAAAACATTTGCCGAATAATAGTTGCGTGTGTTCACCGATTCACTCAGCTTGTTCAGACCGGCTCCGGTAGCATACGACAGCAGCGGTCCGTCCGGATATTCGCGGTAGAACAGGTTGTTCGAACGGTGTGTATTGCGTGTCTGGTACAGACGGTAGGTAAAGTCACCCGTCAGACTCAGCTGTTTGATCGGTGTGATAACCAGTCGTGTAGTATTCGAGAAGTCGTTCGTGCGGTTCACGTTGCGGTGCGATCCCTCGCCCAGCATGATATGACGTCCGTTGCCCACCTTATAGTTCAGGTAAGGAGTACCGTACAGCCATGAGCCGTCGGGGTTCTTCATCGGGAAGCATGCCAGCGCGTGACGTCCGCTGTAACCGATGGTATCGTCGATGCTTCCGTTTCCCTGGAAAGTATACTGCGAGCCATAGAACGAAGTATTGTTGCTCAGCGTAGCATAGCGGTTGATGGTAAAGTCAATCTTCGAACGCAGGTTATACTTGCGGTAGATATCCGGATTCATGTTCAGGATACCTTTCTGGTAATCGTATGCCCCGCTCACCAGGTATTTCACATCCTTCGTACCCCCGCTCAGCGAGATGCTGTGCTGCTGGGTAGGACGACGGTCGTTGTACATCATGTGCCACCAGTCGTAGTTGCCGTAGTACACCCACTGACGGCGACCGTTTCTCGTATCTTCCACTACCCACGGGCGGTCGGGGTTCTCCGTCTTGTCGTTCACACGAGCCAGCAGCTGCTGCATGTCGTAGTCGGTATAGTCCACGTAGTTCGTACCGTTCTTCGCACGCCAGAAGGTGTTCACCGTATACACCGACCAGTAACCGGTTGTTTCGTAATCGGTAGTCGTGGTAGGAGCCTGCCATCCCAGACGGCCGCTGTAACGCACGGTAGCCTTTCCGTCCTGTGCCGAGCCCGACTTGGTTGTGACCAGAATCACACCGAATGCCGCACGCGCACCGTATACTGCCGCAGCCGACGCATCCTTGATGACCGAGATAGACTCCACGTCGTTCGGGTTCACACGGTCCAGTTCACCCACCGCACCGTCTATCAGCACCAGCGGATCGGCACTGTTGATAGAAGTCGTACCACGCACGTTGATGCTGGGCGAGCTGCCCGGCACACCCGACGAGGTAGTGACATTCAGACCGGCTACCGAACCTTGCAGCATGTTTGCCAGCGACTGCGTCGCACGGTTCTCCAGCTTCTCGCTGCCCACCGTAGCCACGGCTCCCGTCAGGTTCACCTTCTTCTGCGTACCGTAACCGATAACCACCGCCTCATCCAGCATGATGGCATCTTCCTGCATATATACCACAATATTTTTCTGTCCCGGTTTCACCTTTACCTTTTCGGTAAGATAACCCACATAAGAGAAATTCAGAGTAGCCCCACCGGCAGGTATCTGAAGCTCGAAGGCTCCGTCTACATCAGTAATGCTTCCCTGAGTAGTTCCATCGATGACGATAGACACCCCGATAAGCGGTTCCTGCAAGGCATCCAGTACCTTACCCGATACTGTTCTGTTCTGCGCCGACAGCGTAGAGACACTGCCCGTCAGCAACAGCAACAGCAAAAAAACATACGAATTGAAAACTTTCATAAATAAATATTTAGTAAAACATTAAGTAGCTTGTCGGTGCATCCCCGTTCAGCAAGGCAGGTAAGCATCCGTCGAGAACGCTTTCGGACGTTGCATCTGCTCGGTCCATTCGTGTCCGAACTCATCGCGCACGGTGATGGTCAGATCCACGTCGGCATCCGCCGCCTTCACCTTGAAGAAATGCGTAAAGTTTTCGGTAATGAAGCTCGGTGTAGAGCTCAGTGTCGACGAGTTGAAACGCTTCACGCTCAGCGCTGCCACATGCAGCGGATCGTAAGCCCATACCTCCTCCGGAGTAAGCTTGTTACCCTTCTCGTCGGTCACCGTCAGCGTCCAGCGCGGATTCCAGTTCCAGATGTTTATCAGCACCTCGTTGTCCTTGTTCACCGGATAAGCATCCACATAGCGCTGGAATTTCGCCTTGACCGAAGCCGGTACACTGGCCGGCATCTGCGGCACATCCGCCATCGAGAAATGCACATTGTTCAGGTCGTAGCTGCGGAACTGGTAATCCTCCGTCCATCCCGTAGCCTTGTATATCCATTCGATGTCCGTTCCGTTCACATCCCATACCGAGTATCCGCCCGGTGTTCCGTCGGGACTGATGTGCACACCCGGAGTAAGGTAGCCCGACCACCACCACGAAGCGCATATCGCACCCGCGTTATGTTCGTACACCTCGCGTCCGCCCGTTACGTCATCCTCCGGAGTCACGTTGAAACTCAGGTGCGTATGTCCGGTCACGAAATGCACCTTGTAGCCGTCCAGCACGTCCAGCAGCTGCGTAGTGTTCAGCACGTCATGATCTATCTTGAAACCTTCCGTCTGCGACGGGTAGAACAGCTGTGCGTGCATCACCACTACCAGCGGTGTCGACTTGTCGACATATGCCAGATCCTTCGACAGCCAGCTCAGCTGTTCGGCCGACACACGCTTCTCGTAGTCGCGCGAGGTAGTGCCGTCGTAGTTGCTGCAATCGATATCATCCAGCACCACGTAGTGCACCTTTCCGATGTTGAACGAATAATATGTCGGAGCGATATAATCCATGAAACGGCTTCCCGCCTCCTCATCGCTCGTAGCCTTGTAGTCATAGTCATGATTTCCGATAGTATGGAAAATCTGAAGTCCCTTCACCTGATTGTTGATGGTATTCAGGTACTCAGGCAGCGCATAACTGTTCGAATACCAGTACAGGTCCCAGGTCATGTCGCCCAGCGTAATGGCATACATTTTTTCGTGCTGATGCAAGGCACGGTAGCTGTTCAGATCCTCGGTAAAGTCCATAAACTGTCCCAGGTCGCCCGTGCGGTTGGCCAGATGCATATCGCCCAGCATAAACACCTTATAATTATCCTGTCCTTCCACCTCAGTCAGCGAGAAATCCACACGCTCCGTTGTAGCGGCGTCCCCCTTCATCATCTGGTAGAACTGAGGCAAGACTCCCTCGGCAGGAACTTCATATCCTGAAGGAATGGAAATAAACACATACCCCCATTTCTTTTCCGACTGAAGCTGGTAGATACCCCGTTCGTCGGTCACGCTCACCTCTACACCGTCCGATACCACAACACCCTGCACCGGACCGTCGGCTGTCGATACCACCCCGTACACCGTCGTTCCGGCATCCGGCGTGAAATCAATTCCCTCTACAATATTAATATAGGTAGTACCAATCTGTTTCTTGCGGTCGCCACGCTTGATGAACACCCGGTACGTACCGCTTTCGCATCCGTCGGTAAGCTTTATGGTAAAACTGTTTTCCGAAACACTCACCAGCACACACGTATACGAAATTCCCCCTGTCGATTCCAGAATAATCACATCCGATTCCGCCGGCTTGTTACTTCCGGTCACCTGGAACGTATATTCCCCTCCCTTGGCCACTTCTATCAGCGAAGGGCATTCAAACTGTACATCGAAGCTGTCCGCTACAGCTTCCGTCATTCCATCGTTGCTGCACGCCATCAGCGGCAAGACAGCAATCAGCAAAAACCAAAGTAAATACGCTGCAAATTTTTTCATTTTATTTTTAAATTGTAAATTTTCCCAACCTGTTTCTTACCTTTTCATTACCAGTTATCTACATGACAACCAGCATTTTTCAAGCAATTAAAATTCCTTAATTTTCATTGCGCAAAATTAAAGACAGCGTATTTCAAAACAGAAACGCGCATGTGGCAATCCTGTTTCAAAACGGTTAAGTTTCCGATGCAGCATACACACAAAAAACGGGGTGTGAACCACGCCGCGATACCGCAAACGTGAAGTTCACACCCCGTGTCAGTTAAAATAAAATCCTTATCCGACCTTTCCTGTTAACAGTTCTTCTTCCAAAAAAGCAAAAACATACTTAGGACTCTGGTAATAAAATGCAGCATCCTCATTCATTACTTTCTGATACGTATCCGAGTTAAAAACAAATGAAAGCGCCTGTTCCATTGTTAATTCCCTGTTCTTCTCCATCAGTAACAGTGCAAGGTTCTTTACCATATCTGCCATCATTTCCTTTTTCTCATTCATATTCGCTTCAAGTATTTTATAGCACGTTCCGTACCGAAAAAATATTGTATTGTTACTCCTTTCATGTATTGCAAATTACGGACAAGTGTAGGCAAATCAATTGAATGATTTTCATACTTCCATAACTGTACTCCCACTCTATCGTCAGCAATAGGTCCTATTACCACATCATAATCATGAACAGGCTGATCAGACGGATTATTACGGTTTAAAAGTATAAATTTAGCCCATTCTTCAGAGTAATTTTCAAACCTTAATACGCGTAAACTGTCCCATGCATCTTCGCTTATTTCATATTCCAACACAACAGGGCTTCCGGATTCCAGCTGTTCCATTTTCACATGCGCCATATTTAAAGCCTGATTGTAATCTGCTGAAAGATAAAAACCTCTCCCAAAATCCTTATTAGGTTTAGACTTCAGCAAATCAATTTCCAGAAACTCCTTATTCGTCCCATGATACAGCCTCATACCAGCGCCCCTCCGTGACGGTGACAATACTCAGCTATATCGTCCACCATCGAAGCAAACGACTGAGTATGCACATAATCATAATGGCGATCGATAAAATCAATCCCTTTGAAACGACTCAGGTAATTGAATGCCTGCTTCATCGAAAGTCCGTATTTACGTCCGAACTCCCTGATGAAAATAATCGTCCACTCCATTTTATCCTTTATATCATAATCCATATCTACAGCTGTTGATGATACATATGCAAATATAATGATTTTACTCATTCTTTCCTCATCCGATTCTGAAAAAGCGTCCAGGCTTCCGCCGTTAAGTTTCCGATGCAGCATACACACAAAAAACGGGGTGTGAACCACGCCGCGATACCGCAAACGTGAGGTTCACACCCCGTGTCAGTCAGATACAATGATTTCTTTATATTACGATAGAGTCAGAACAGAATATGATACAGCCTCATACCAGCATCCCTCCGTGACGGTGAGAAACATTCGAAATAAATCAGCGGGGACCAAGGAATCTATCACCGTTAAGATGAATCATATGATCCGGCATATCAGCTATCCAGACTTCCGTTTCCCAAGCAAGTCGTCCGGAGAATTTTTTAAAAGTACCAAAGTCAAGAAAGGCTGTAACATATATACGGCCAGCAGTCACGTTACTTGTCATAGACTCAATCTCCAATATTCTTTTAGGATCCATCGGACCTACAGATGTAACAGCTTCAATAAAGTATATCCAATTCTTATCTTCCCTATACAAAACCACATCAGGCATCTTATCATGTAATGTTATCTCAAAGCCGAGAGAAGAAAGCCTTTCAACATCCTTTATCATATCCTTTTTAATGGTATCCCCCACATACAAACATTCAGAATGAGGAGCAAAGCGTGGCGCAAACTCTTCCAATATGGCTTTCTGCAACTGATTGTGCTTGCCCGGACTAAATGTAAAATCCTTGTTATTGATTCTGACAGGCATCTTTTGCATTTTCTTCTTGGAGGCATATATATCAGACAATGTATCGTGCATACGCAAGAACTGTATAAGAGCGTCACTCTCCTTGTCCGAATCACAATTATCTTTCACAGAACAGATAACAGTTAAGAACTCAGAGGTTATGCGATACCGAAAATTAGGACTATTGGTCGACAGGCCGTTATCTTCGATCAATGCGGCAGTCTTGAAAGGATGAATGACCTGCTTACGAAAAGTCTCTCTTGAATTTTCGGCATACTTTACGCCATAATATTCCGCAATAAACGAGATTATGTCATGTATTCTGATCCATTCATTTGTAGCCTCGGCCCAAGGCGTATCTTCTTTAAGATGAGCCATAGCAAGAAGGGTAAGACAACAGAGCGTACTCTGCTGTCGCAAAGGCATATTGATTCTGCCCAGCAAACTCTTAGCAGTTTCTAATTTATCCATTTATTAAAAATTTCATTACAATTTGTAACAGACAGTTCTTTATGCATCAACTCCCGTCCCATACTTTCTATAATCAATCTATCGGGAACCGGCATTTGATTGATTTCAGTAGAATTTACCTGCGTAGACCCATTCAGTATTCGATAGTATTTATCATAAAAACTGGAATTAAGTAACACGTACAGACCATAAGTAATACAAGGAGAATCGCATTTTATAAAGTTTATTTTATTCTGTGTACTAATATACGGAAATTGCGAAAATCTTTGTTTAAGATATATACCACACTGCAGTCTCCTGTCCTCTTCTTTTGAGGTGAAACGCTTAACCATAAGAAAATCACTGTTCTCCTGCAGAAAAGCCTTCCGGTCTGTTTTTATAACTTCCCCTTCTTTACCCAACGGCCATACTACCCGTCCGTTTCTGATATGCTGTGAATACAAAAGGGGATACGAACCATCTTCCAGATGATCACGAAGCACTTCCCTTGTTCTGAAATCAACAATTACACCTGTTTGCATACGCAGATTCATGTCGGGAAGAGTCTTGTCGAAGCGGTTAATGAGAGAAAGTACGGCAGCGTCAGCTTCGTTTGTAACCAGATATACAAACTGGTTTCGCGCCACCACGGTAGCATAAGGAGCACGGAAAGTCTTCAAATCAGTAAATTGAGAAGTAGAAGAAGAGGTTATATTGATATACTCCGGTGTAGCCGTAGTCTTCTTAACTTTTACGATTACTGTCTCCTGCAATACCGATTCACCCTCAAAAACCTTGTCACGGCTTTCGAACAAGTGCATATCGGTAATAACACAGTTTTTGAAAAAATATTCCCTGAATTTCTTGAAATAAGCTCCGGAGGTCCAGGAACGGGGCACAATATATACCAGTTCGTGTCCTTCCTTAAGGTTATGTATACCCATAGCCCAGAAAAGAAAATAAAGATTAGGAGCGCCATAACATATACTTGGCATCACTCTGGCTTCGTCCGCATCTTTCGGTATTTTAAGATAAGGAGGATTTCCTACGATATAATCATATACATTATCCTGAACAGAGAATAATGTATCCCCTTCAAAATTCTGCGAAGTAATATAATTATCCCTGACTATAGAATATTCAACTCCATACTCAGAATGAAGAGACTCAAGATTAGCCTCCAAAAGAGGTAAGACATTCTCATCCGTTTCATAACAAGTAAGATGAATCCTACCCTCATAGTCAGACTCCACCAACTTGTCAACAACCGCCGCCGACAAGATGCCTGTTCCAGCACCTGCGTCCAACAGGCGAATTTCAGGCTTTGAAAGATCGAAACAGAAAAGCGAAGCCATATAAGAAGCTGTAGTCCCGTTTGTAAAGAACTGACCATATTTCTTACGCTTGGTTTTAGGAACCGAAGCTATAAATTTCTCCGTATTTTCAATAACCGTTTCTAACATCTTTATATTCTTAAATTTTATCAACAATCAGATATTTCATCTCAACAGAAAGAATTTGAGTTTTTTCCATTCTACCTGCTGCAACATTACAACAACAAGCATTTGTCGCACTAAAACTTCTTACTATCCTAAGTTGACAAGTACCTTTGAAACAAATCATTTCCAACCAGTACGGGTTTCTTCCGATTCGGTTTCATAGAATAACTATTTAGCAACAAAAATACGAAATAATCCACTAATTACAGCATTAAACGTGACATAACATGACGAGAATACTGAATCCGACCGTGATGTAACATATACGTATCTTATATTGCCATATAAAAAAACATACACAAACACCGACCTAGCTTACAACACTCCCGACACAGAGGTACAGACCAAGTACGACAGGTATATGCAAGTCATTAAGGCCGATCCATACAACAGTTATGGTTACAAGGCTCCGGCCTTAAACAACCTCGGAGTACTCTACAAAAGTCTGGGTGACCTGAATAATGCCAAAGCATGCTATGAGTATGCACTGCAAGCCTGTCCTACCTACGACATGGCAAAGCAGAACCTTAAGAGTGTAAAAGCCCAGCGCAGAAGTAAGCGATGGAGCACCATCGGAAACATACTCGGTACCGTAGGCGAGACATTAGGAACGATGAGTAATAGCCAGGCAGCAGGAACATACGGCACATATCAGGAAAATGGATCTTCCTACAGCGGATCTTCTTCCGGAAGTTCTACAGGAAGCTCGATGTGTAAACGTTGCCACGGTTCAGGAAAATGTTCGTCAATGAGTGGAACCGCAGAGAAATACTATTGCCATGGTTCTGGTAAATGCGGTTATTGTAACGGTAGCGGCATTGTACGTAATCTTGGTCAGAACATTGTCTGTACAGCTTGTAACGGACGTGGAAAATGCAGTTACTGTCATGGTTCAGGTAAATGCTCCGATTGCGGCGGATCAGGAAAGAGATAATGACAATCGGCTATATCATACATTATATATATCCACTTGCCCGCCATTGACAAATTCACGTCAATGGCGGGTTTCTTTTTAAAGAAACAGCGCGCAGCAATAGCCGCGGGACAGGAACAGGCCATGAAATTACAGAAAAAATAGTGCCTGGAATATAAAATCAAAAAACGGGGTGTGAACCACGCCGCGATACCGCAAACGTAAGGTTCACACCCCGTGCAAGTATATATTAATAGTTTCTTTATCTTACGGCTCCCCCAGTCCCCGCACGATCACCTCCACCTCCGGCTTGAGGAAAAACTTGCGGTGCTTGTCGTGGCCCAGTGCCGCCAGCCCCTCGCGGATGGACGGACAGCGGTACATCCACCGGTACAGATTGCGCCGTGCCGTTTCCGGCGAACGGTCGGGAAAATACAGACAAGCCAGCTCCGATTTGCCGTAGATACGCAGACGGAATTCTCCGTCGCCATGTTCATTCTCTTTCATACCGCATCCCCTTTCCGGCACGTCCGGCTTCCTTGCGCGGCGATACCCGTTCGAAAGCCGCCCCGTCCAGCATCCCCTTCAGCACCATGCCCGGACGGAAACGCACCCATATCTTGTTTATCATCGATTCGTGGAAGTCAGCCTCCAGCCGCACTCCCTCACTTTTCACTCCCACCTGAAGCGAACCCAGCTCACCCAGACGGACAATCTCGCCGTTGCACAGCCCGCGGCAGACCTCCTCTTCCAGCGCTACAAGCACCGCCAGCGTATCGGCACGTGTCACCGTACACCGCCGCTGAATACGGCGCGCTATGTCGCCCAGCGTCACCTCCCCCCGCGCCTGTGCACGGGCATAATACGTCATCTCTGCCGAGATATCACGCGGATCAACCCGTGGAACCACCGAATAAGTCACTGCTCTTTCCTTCATCATTCTTCCGTTTTAAATTGTTTGCCGGCGCAGTCACAGGCGTACCCGCGAACTCGCCGATTTTCGTCATGCTGGGATTATACCCGTAATATACCTTTCCCGTCGCCCCGTTGCGGTGCTTGGCTACCGTAGCGATGCCCATGCCCCGCGTAGACCACCCCGTATCGGGATCCACCCGGATGTGATAACGCTCCGGACGGTGCAGCAGAATCACCAGGTCGGCATCCTGCTCGATGGCCCCGCTCTCACGCAGGTGACGCAGCTCCGGACTCCCCGCCCGGTCTTCCGCCTGACGGTTGAGCTGGCTCGACACGATGACCGGACAACCCAGCGAGCGCGCCAGCCCCTTCAACTTGCGGCTGCACTCCGCCACCTCCTGTTCACGCGTACGCCCCGGATTCACCGTGGCAAGCAGTTGCAGATAGTCGACGATAAGCAAGCCCAGCAGCCCCTTTGCCCGCAGCGACTTGGCGATGACACACAACTGGTCGACGTTGATGTACGGCGTATCGTCGACATGTACCGGCAGCGCGCTCATCCGTTCCGCCGTACGGTGCACATCCTCCACCTCTTCCGGCGAGAGCCTGCCCTGACGGATACGCAGCGGATCGGCCGAACTCTCCGCCAGTACCATACGCTCGCCCAATTCCGAAGCCGTCATCTCCAGCGTGAAGAACACCACCGGCACACCCGCCATTGCCTTCGGGCGCACAAAAAGCAGGGCGAGGGCCTTCTTCCCGGCGGCCGGCCGCGCCGCCGTAAAAATCAGGTTGCCCGGCTGCCATCCCCCTGTCATCTCGTTCAGCCGCTGCAAGCCCGTAGGTACCCCCGTCAGCCCGTTCACAGCCAGCTCCTGCCGGCGGTCCACCAGCGCCACCGTATCATCCATCACCTCCGGCATGGGGTGCAAGTGATTCTCCAGCGGCGAATCCTCGAGCAGCGCCCCCAGTTCCCGCTGCGTATCAATCAGCACATCATACACATCACACGTCATATCGTTTGCCGCCGCCAGCTCCCGTGTCAGCACCTCTACCAGCTTCCGCCGCAGGTAATACTGAAACAGGATGCTGCAATGATACTCCAGGTGAGCCGACGTAGCCACCCCCGCCGCCAGTTTCGCCACGGCAAACGGACCGCCCGCATCGTCCAGCCGTCCCTGAGCACGCAGCTCCTCGGTCACCGTCAGCATATCCACCGCCGCTCCCCGGGCATACAGCGCGTTTATCGCCTCGAACACCACCCGGTGCGCCGTCAGGTAAAACATCTCGGCACGCAGACTTTTCAGCACTACCGCCTGAGCCGAACGCTCCAGCAGGCACGCCCCCAGTACCGCTCCTTCTATTTCTTCCGTATAAACCATCCCCATAATCCTAAAAATATGACTGCTGTCCGATACAGCTTTTCACATTACTGAAAATCCATACCAATAAGTTATTGATGACATTCTGCCGGACAACACAGATAAACATATTATCAGTGCCCGATAAACATATTAAACAGGCCGATTATCAGCATTATCTTTATGGATAAGCCTCCTTGTTAAAGCTGGTGTTTAATTTTATGTATACCAATAAGTTATTGATGACATTTTGCCGGATAACACAGATAAACATATTATCAGTGCCCGATAAACATATCCTACAGGTTGATTGTCTGTATTGTTTCCATGGATAAGCCCTCCTGTTAAAATTATTGCTTAATTTTTATATATCAACAAGTTACTGAGGGTTTGAAAAATTTTATCGGACAGCAATGATTGACAATTTTAAAAGTTTCATCAGACAACACAGATAAAAATATAATCAATTGAGTACAAAACTCTTCATCTGCAAATACTTCAGCGCCGTACGAGCCCGGTCGATAGACGGCAGCATGCAGAGATACATCTCGATGTTTCCCACCGCCTCCTCGCGTTCGGCCAGCGTCAGTTTCCCCCACGCCTTGCGTGCCGCCTCGATGTCGAGGGCAGGCTGCTGCGTCATGTCGTGATACTGTTCCCAGAACACCTCAAACATCTCGTCGCCCGCGCTCCTGCGCCTTCCGTCCGCACCGTTTTTCACCCGCATGCGGCACAGCGTATCGTAGTGCAGCAGACGCAGCTTCGAACAGTTCTGCACCTTCATCACCTCCACCACACCGTTCTGCTCCAGCTCTCCGATAAAATGCGCCACATGTTTCCTGCTCCATCCGAACCGTATACTCAGTTCCCTACCTGAATACGTCAGTTCGCCCCGTTTCAAACATTCAGGGGTATCACCCTGATCGGTAAAGCACGCCGCCATGAGCAGATACACATACGCCTGCGAGTCGGAATGCCACTTTCCGTACATTTCGGCAAACATCTGGGTAAGCAGTCGCCTCGAAAGTACCAGAAATCCCAGATTGCCAGGATTTTTCATAGTTAGTACAAAGTCCATAATTCTTCATTTTTTACGTAATCCGAACAGGGGGTTGCCACCAGGGTAGCCACAAGGTAGCATACCTATCCTACTCGTTTACAGGTTATTACAATACCCCAGGTAGCCACAAGGTTGCCACTAGGGTTGCCACCCTTTCCTATTATATATTAAAAGAAAGAGTAAAAGCAAGGGAAGTTTTTCTCGCAAAGAAAAACGTTCAGCCACGATTTTTCCGTTATCTTTGTGTCATCAACAGAACCTGACAGGTAAACTTCCGTTCTTGTCTTTCATCGGTAAAAATACCGATTGGCAGAGTATTAATTACTGCCCTATACGGCAGAGATAAACCCCGAGAGACAAGACTAATGAAATATTTCGGAAAATTATACGCTTCGTGCGAGCCTACGAAGCAACAGATAGACGAGTGGCTCAAAGAGTTAAGAAAGTTCATCGATACACTGTACGCCCTGTCGCACGTATCGAAGTCGGAAATCCAGCGCATCACGGGCATCGGCACGCACACGTGTTTCGACACCGTCCGCAATTTCCGTTTCAAGACGCTGGCCACCTTCTTCAAGGCAGCCGAACAGGTGTGCGAGATAGATTTCGACGTAACCACCCTGAGGCTGATCATAGAGAGCTACATCATGCACAAGACGAACCTGATAGTACGCGAGGCCGATCCCGACGAGGAGCCGGGAGAAAACGAGTTCAGGATTCTGAAGCAGCTTTCCGTAGGCACGGACTCCCGAAAAGGCAACCCGACGGGAAAAAAAGCTGAAAAGTTGAAGTAAACATCAGGAAGTTTACCCGGATATTCGTACAAAAGCTCCGGCTTTTCGTACGAATATTCAAAAAATCTCCGGACATCGTCTGCCCATCGCATCCGTTTCCGGAACATCTTTACGCGTCAGAATCAGACCGAAAGACCAACGGCAACACTCGTCCGGTCACCCAATCCGTACCAATCGACAAAATCCGGACAAATCGACAAAACGGGCGACCGTTTGCGCAAACATGCTGAAACGTCAATAACATATCACAAAAAAGCTCAACAAACGCAAGTTAAAGCCCTTCCGAGTGAACCTTTCTGCCCATTATTTGTTATCTTTGCAGCGAAGAACGACTTCCTATGCGGCTGTGGGAGCGGATCCTAGACAGAAGCACGATGTGCGTCATCTTCCGTATTTGGAGATAACAAACTGATTCATAGTGTTTTTCAGACGCTAGGAAGGAGAGAGAGGTGCATCCGTACCTCAACAAACATTCAATCAAGAAAAAAGGGAACAAAAAATCAGAAGGACAAACATCCACAGACATGGAAAAAGAACAGGTATGGCTGCCCCTGCAAACGGTGTACAACAAAGAGCTGCTTGTAGCCGACTATCTCAAAGAGCAGGGCATTGAGCATTACATCCCCATGACATACGAACTTCGCGACACCGGACACGAGGGTGAATGCACTCACATACTCGTACCCGCCATCCACAACCTGATTTTCATCCACCGTCCCTACGACGCCAACTGGTGCCGGCAGTTCGCCTCCGAAGCCCCGCTGCCCGTCTATTTCCTGAAGAAGGAACGCAACGGCAACGACTACTGCACGGTGAGCGAACGCGACATGCAGAACTTCATGCATGCCACCAACCCCGACATCCAGGGCACGCGGTTCATCGATTCCGAAAAGCTTCGCGGCAAGCGCAGCGTCCCCGTCCGGGTAGTACGCCGCGGTCCGCTCTACGGTGTGACCGGCAAGTTCCTCCGCTACGGAGGCCGCCACTACATCGCCATCGAAATGCCCCAAAGCACCGCCCTGCTCAAAGTGAGCTACACCTGGTGCGAAACCATCGAAGAATAAATTCAGAAAAACAATATAAAATCACTAACAGACAAGCATGAAACTAAAAGCTTTATCACTTGTTATTTTTATGGCATGTTCGCCCCTGCTCATGGCGCAGTCGGGCATGACCGACCAGCAAGTGCTGGAATATGCGAAAGATGGAGTAAAACAAGGCAAAGACCAGCGTACCATAGCTACCGAGCTGGCACGCCGAGGCGTAACCCGCGAACAGGCGGAACGCGTGAAGAGAATGTACGAACAGCAGACAAACACCGGCTCGGAAGACCTGAGCGGAACTGCCAAGGCAGAAGCACGTCTGCGCCAGCAAGTGCAGGAAGACAACTCTACCCTGCTCGACGAACAGCCACAGGCACAGGAAGTGGCACAGCAGGACGCCGTATTCGGCCGCAACATCTTCAATACCCGCAACCTTACGTTCGAACCGAACGTCAACATAGCCACCCCGCCCAACTACCGCCTCGGTCCGGGCGATGAAGTGGTAATCGATATCTGGGGAGCCAGCCAGAACACCATCCGCCAGCAGATCTCGCCCGACGGAACCATCAACCTCGAACAGCTCGGCCCTGTATTCCTGAGCGGCATGAGCATCGAGCGCGCACAGCAGTACCTCACCGGCGAGCTCCGCAAGATCTATTCCGACCAGAGCAACCAGATACGCGTCACGCTGGGCAACACCCGCACCATCCAGATCAACGTGATGGGCGAAGTGGTACAGCCGGGAACCTACGCCCTTTCGGCCTTCTCTACCGTATTCCATGCCCTCTACCGTGCAGGCGGTGTGAGCGACATCGGTAGCCTCCGTAACGTGAAAGTATCGCGCGGCGGACAGACCGTAGCTACGGTAGACGTTTACCAGTTCATCATGCAGGGCAAGACCCGCGACGACATCCGCCTGGAAGAAGGCGACGTGATCATCGTTCCTGCCTACGAAGAACTGGTACAGATTACAGGCAACGTGAAACGCCCCATGCGCTACGAAATGAAGAAAGGCGAAACCCTTTCTACCCTGCTGAAATATGCCGGCGGATTTACCAGCGACGCCTATACCAAGAGCCTGCGCATCGTGCGCCAGAACGGTAAGGAATATCAGGTAAACACCGTAGATGACACCGACTACAGCGTATGCCAGCTGCACGACGGCGACGTAATCACCGCCGAAGCCATTCTGGACCGCTTCACCAACAAGCTGGAAGTGCGCGGCGCCGTATACCGTCCGGGCATCTACGAGCTGGGCGGCAAGCTGAACACCGTACGCGAACTGGTAGAGAAAGCCGACGGACTGATGGCCGACGCCTTTACCGGCCGTGCCGTACTGTACCGCGAGCGTGAGAACAAGACCCGCGAAGTGAAGCAGATAGACATCCGCGCCATCATGGACGGCAGCCAGCCCGACATCCCGCTGCAGAAAAACGACGTACTCTACATCCCCAGCATCCACGACCTGGAAGACCTGGGCAACGTACAGATATTCGGCGAGGTAGCTCATCCGGGCGACTATCCGTATGCCGACAACATGACCCTCGAAGACCTCGTGATCACCGCAGGCGGTCTGCGTGAATCGGCTTCCGTAGTACGTGTCGACGTGGCACGCCGCGTAAAAGATCCGAAGAGCACCGAAAGCCCCGCTACCATCGGACAGAACTTCTCTTTCGGCCTGAAAGACGGCTTTGTGGTAGACGGCGAACCGGGATTTACTCTCCAGCCTTACGACCAGGTATTCGTACGCCGCAGCCCGGGCTACAGCGCACAGCAGAACGTGGTAGTAGACGGTGAAGTGCTTTACGGTGGAACCTACGCCCTGAGCAGCAAGAACGAACGTATCAGCAGCATCATCGCCAAGGCAGGAGGCGCCACTCAGTTTGCCTACGTAAAGGGAGCCAAGCTTACCCGTGTAGCAAACGACGACGAGAAACGCCGCATGCAGGATGTAGTGAACATGATGCGCAAGGAAATGGGTAACGGAGCAGTAGACTCACTCGGTCTGAATGTACTCGATACCTTTACCGTAGGTATCAACCTGGAAGAAGCCCTTGCCAATCCGGGCAGCGATGCCGACATCGTATTGCGTGCAGGCGACGTGATCAGCGTGCCCGAATACGTGAACACCGTGAAAATCAGCGGTGCAGTGATGATGAGCAACACCGTATCTTACAAGCAGGGCGAAGGTGTGAAATATTACCTGAGCCAGGCAGGAGGCTACAGCCAGAACGCCAAGAAGAGCAAGAAGTTCATTGTCTACATGAACGGCCAGATAGCCGAAGTGAAAGGCAGCGGCAAGAAGCAGATCGAGCCGGGCTGCGAGATCATCGTGCCCAGCAAGCGCCACAAGCCGAACCAACTGGGCAGCATACTGGGCTACGCTACTTCGTTCGCTTCACTGGGAACCATGGCAGCATCCATTGCTAACTTGATAAAATAATATAGATTTCTCATAAGCCACAGGGAGCACGGTAAGGAACTTCTAAACCCAAGTCTTTTTCAACCACCGAGCCGTGCCGACTGTGGTATTTTCTACATAAACATATATGACCGAAAATAAGAATTATCAGCAACCGGACGTACAGGAACCGGAAAACGATGAACTCGAAATAGACTGGATGGAGATACTGCGTAAAATCATCGCCATTCGCAAGACACTTTACAAGGCAGCCGGCGTAGGTCTAGTTTTGGGCATTATAATTGCCCTGAGCATTCCTAAACAATATACCGTAACAGTCACTCTTTCTCCTGAAATGGGTGGAGATAAAGCAAGTGGAGGACTTGCCAGTCTGGCATCTTCGTTCTTAGGTGGAGCTGCAACCAGCAGCAGTCCCGATGCGCTGAATGCGACCTTAGCACCGGATATTGTAGCTTCTACTCCGTTCATACTTGAACTATTCGATACTCGTGTACAGACTTTGGATGGAAAACTAGATACTACGCTTGTAGCCTATCTGGATGAACAGAAACAGCCCTGGTGGGGATATATCAAGGCAGCTCCGGGCATGGCAATTGGAGCTATCAAGTCAATCTTTACAGAGGAAGCCGATACAACATCTGTTTTAAATCCTTTCCAACTGACGAAAGAGGAATCTGAGAAAGTAGAAGGACTGAGAAAAGTGCTTACCGCTGACGTAGATAAGAAAACAGCCATGACTACTATTACTGTTACTTTACAGGACCCGAAAGTAACTGCCATAGTAGCCGACAGTGTAGTAACCAAGCTCCAACAGTATATTATCGACTACCGCATCAAGAAGGCTAAGGAAGACTGCGCCTACCTGGAACAACTTTATAAGGAACGCCAACAGGAATACTACGAGGCACAGAGCAAATATGCCCACTATTTTGATAGCAACCGTAATATCGCCTTGCAAAGTGTTCGCGCTGAGCAAGAACGTTTGCAAAACGATATGAATCTTGCTTATCAGGTATATAGTCAGGTTGCTCAACAATTACAAGTTGCACGTGCCAAGATACAGGAAGAGAAACCGGTATTTGCAGTAGTGGAGCCGGCAACAGTACCTTTACAACCTTCTGGAACTAGTCGGAAAGTAATTTTAGTGGGAGTTATACTTTTTGTGATATTTGGAGTTGGAGTATGGAAACTGTTAGGTCATTCATATTGGAATCAAGTTAGAAAGAAACTGAAATAAAAGACTTTACATCTATCTTATATTTGCCTTACTGCACCTAATTTTCATAATACATTTTAATAAATTGATATTATATATTCTACCTATATTTAGCTGAGGAAACAATAAATCATAGCAGAACTTGACTCTTTAAAAAGTTTTTTATTTGAAACATTATAAAATTTTATGTCTAATACATATTCAAATAATAAGCAAATAGCTCGAAATACATTATTACTATATTTTCGTACTTTACTTATTATGGCAATCACATTGTATACCAGTCGTGTAATACTTAATACTTTGGGAGTGGAAGATTATGGTATTTACAACGTTGTTGGTGGTGTAGTTGCTATGTTTTCGCTCATTTCTGGCTCATTATCTAATGCCATAAGTCGTTTCATTACATTTGAATTGGGGCGCGGAGACATTAAAAGACTTGGAATAATTTTTTCGACAAGTGTCAATATTCAATTAGGACTTTCGCTCTTGATAATGATATTGGGGTCAGTTATAGGTGGATGGTTTCTGAACACGCACATTAATATTCCTGATGGAAGAGTGATAGCAGCTAATTGGGTACTATATTGTTCGCTATTAATGTTCTGTATCAATCTTATAAGCATTCCGTATAACGCTTGTATTATCGCTCATGAACATATGTCTGCTTTCGCATACGTTAGCATCCTTGAAGCTTCATTGAAGCTGCTTATCTGTTACCTAATTGTAATTTCACCCGTAGATAAACTGATTTCATACGTCATACTTCTTATTATTGTCGCATTGATTATACGCTTTGTTTATGGCATATATTGCAACAGACATTTTGAGGAGTGTCATTATCGTCTTATTTACGATAGTACCTTGTTACGTCAAATGGGTAGTTTTGCAGGATGGCAGTTTCTAGCAAATGGATGTTGGTTACTCAATACACAAGGAGTAAATATTCTTATAAACATGTTTTTCGGTGTGGCAATGAATGCCGCTCGTGGCATTGCTACTCAAGTTGATGGCGCCATACTGCAGTTTGTCAATAATTTCATGACTGCCGTTAATCCACAGATTACTAAAAACTACGCAGCAGGAAGAATAAAAGAGATGTTCATTCTAGTGTGCAAAGGTGCTAAATTTTCTTATTTTCTCTTAATGCTATTTGCTATACCGGTTATACTTGAAACTGAATACATATTGACGTTATGGCTGAAAAATGTACCTGATTATACCGTAGTATTCTTAAGACTCACTATTATTGGTTCGATGTTGAATATGCTTGGTGGAACAGGACTAACAGCTTGCTTTGCCACTGGAAAAATCAAAACTTATTCAATATGGATAACAAGTATTGGAATATTGGTATTTCCACTTACATGGATTGCTTTTGAATGTGGTTTACCTGTTGAAAGTACATATATTATTTTTATTATTATTTACATTGGAGTCAATATTGTTAGGCTTTACATAATGAAATATATTATGCACTTTCCACCAATCCTATTTGTTAAAAAAGTCGTTATTCCAATGCTAACAGTAACGCCAATAGCTATAATTTTACCACTGCTTATGATAAATTTGATGATTCCGTCTTTTGGACGATTGTGTCTCACGGTCATTGCATCTTTGATTTCATCGTCTATAACCATTTATCATATAGGCCTTACCAATAAAGAACGTAATGCCGTAACAAAGAAAATAAAGGAAATCTATAATAAATTTATTCAATAATTTATCAATAATAACTATTTATATTATAGATATCTTTTATAATTTATAAGTATAAATTATGCTCCATTTTACATAAGAGAATTAAGTTTATAATAGGAAAACTTTATAAAATATGAATAATATGTTTTATACTGATGAGAGAAACACTCAAATAGTCATATTTCTTCTCAAAGCCAATAATATAAGGAATATTGTAACTTCACCGGGTACTACGCATATGTGCTTTGTAGGAAGTGTTCAACATGATCCATTCTTTAAAGTTTATTCGTGTGTGGATGAAAGATCTGCTGCCTACATAGCATGCGGTATAGCTGCTGAAAGTAATGAGCCAGTAGTTATTACTTGTACAGGAGCTACAGCCTCAAGAAATTATTATTCAGCATTAACAGAAGCATATTATAGAAAATTGCCTATAATAGCCATTACAGCACATCAAGGAAATGATAGACTAGGACATCTATTGGAGCAAAATATAGACAGAAGAAGATTACCTTATGATATTGTAAAGTTAAGCGTCGAAGCTGTTTATGTAGAAAATAAAAGAGATGAGCATTATTGTACGATAGAAGTAAATAAAGCAATATTGGAAAGCATGCGTCATGGTGGAGGTCCTGTTCATATTAACCTATTCACAAGATATAGTAGAAATTTTACAGTAAAAGAAATTCCCCCTGTTACTTCTATAAAAAGATATACAGGATATGATTCCTTACCACAAATTCCATCTGGAAGAATAGCTATTTTTATAGGTTCTCATAAATTATTTACAGAAGAAGAAACACAAGTTATCGACCAATTTTGTGCAACCTATGATGCTGTTGTTTTTTGTGATCACACTAGTGGCTACAAAGGGAAATATAAAGTTCAGTTTGCTTTGTGTTTAACTCAACAATTTAATGAAACAGATTTAGGTAAAGTAGATTTATTAATACATATCGGCGAAGTATCAGGTGATGCAACCTTGAAAAGAATAAGATGTAAAGAGGTATGGCGTATCAATGAAGATGGAGAAATTAGAGATACTTGGGGAAAACTATCAAGTGTATTCGAAATGCCTGAATCTTATTTCTTCAATCATTATTCAACAATTAACACGAATAAATCTTCTTATTATGAATCCTGTATAGAATTATATAATACATGCACTTCTAATATTCCTGAATTACCATTAAGCACAATATGGGTTGCCCAACAAATAGCAATGGATTTACCCAAAGGCTGCAGTTATCACATGGGAATTTGGAGCTCTCTACGCTCTTTTAATTATTTCAATACCCCCAATAACACAAATGGGAATTGCAATGTTGGAGGATTTGGTATAGATGGAAATATTAGTACACTTATAGGAGCTTCTTTATGCAATCCCGAAAAATTATACATTGGTATGATTGGTGATTTAGCATTCTTTTACGATATGAATATTTTAGGAAATAGACATGTTGGAAATAACGTTCGCATAATTGTTGTTAATAATGGTCGTGGCAACGAGATGAGATATAATTTCTCACCAGCTTCAGCATTGGGAGAAGGCGGTAAATTATATTTAGCAGCAGCAGGACATTTTGGCAATCAGTCAAAAAAACTTGTTAAGCATTATGCAGAAGATTTAGGTTATGAATACCTATCAGCCTCTTCAAAAGAAGAATTTTTAAACCATAAAAAATACTTCTTATCTGAAAATATGTATGATAGACCTATTGTTTTTGAAGTTTTTATTGCCGATGAAAAAGACGAACAAGAGGCATATCAGTTAATCAGTTCCATAAAGAAACAGACTTCTAGCATATTGAAAATGAAAGTTAAATCCGTTATAAAAAACACTATAGGTGAGAAAGGGACAAGCCTTATTAAAAATATTATCAAAAAATAAAGTATGAAAATCAAATTAGTAACATTTGCTCCACACCCCAATTTTGGAACTTGTCTACAAAGTTATGCTTTAAACTATATACTTAACAAAATGGGACATGATGTAGAATTCATCTATAACAGACAAGAAAATAAACCTTTATCATTCAAGTCAAATGTAAAAAAACTTATAAAGTTTTTTCTTCCTAAAAATTTAGTTTTTCGATTAAAGAAAAGATATATAAAATCACAATCTAACCAATATACGACAAATTCAGCACCTTATATTATCAAACTACCTAATCATTTTATACTTAAATTATTCAGCAAGCTCCCTTGTTATCGTTTTTTCGCAAAGAAATGGTATTATGATAATATCCAAAAAAGAAAAGTTTATAAGTTCACTTTTCTTGATGGAAATTTCAAAATGAAGCGTCTGTTCGTAAAATCTGACTATAATTCTGTAGTAGAAGATGCTGATCTTTTCATTACCGGTAGTGATCAAATATGGAATCCTTATTGTGGCGGATATAATCCTATGATGTTCTTAGAATTTGCCAAAGGCGCAAAACGAGTAGCTTATTCTTCAAGTATCTCTCAACCAACAATACCCATAGAAGTAAAGGATAGAATGAAAAAAGCACTCAGTAAATTTATCCACATAGCAGTAAGAGAACAAAAATCGGTAGAATTATTAAATCAATTATTAGACCGAACAGACGTTAAATTAGTTGTAGACCCAACTTATTTATTATCTGCTGACGAATGGGAGAAATTCGGGAATAGAGCTGTGATTGAATTCCCACTTCCTGAAAAATATATTTTCTGCTATTTTGTAGGAGACAAACGTAAAGATGTTTATGAAGAAATGGTACAACAAGTAAAACTATACACAGGTATAAACAAAGTTATTACTTTGGAGTGCTACAATAGAAAATATGCTTATGGTAATGGACGATTATATAAGGATGCCGGACCATACGAATGGGTCTATCTTTTACAACACGCTTCTTACATTTGCATGGATTCATTTCATGCCACAGTTTTTGCTTTAAAATTTCAAAAAGAGTTCGTACATGCCATGAAAAATGAGGAGAATGAAATAGGTTCACAAAATACACGTATGCATGATATCCTAAATCGCTATAACATAGCTTATAAAAATTATAATAATGCTACAGATACCAAATGGCAACAGATTATAGATTATAAAAAAGTAAATCCTATAATCAATGCAGAGATTGAAGATTCCATGAAATTCCTGAAATATGAAATTGAGAACAATTGATATGGAAACAAAACGTATTATTTGGATTGGTGCGTTTTGTTTCCCCAAATGGCGTATTGACTAGCATTGCTCTTTTCCAGACCTTTGTGCTAAACTTTAAACTTGAAAGATTATGTTTAGCAAAAAAAAATTTGAAAGGTTATGGTTTCTCTACAAGACCAAGGACAAACCCAAAGGAGTTTCCATCAACTCATTCTGCATTAGCAACAATATTCAATACAAGGCATTCCATGACTGGTTCAAGAAAACATAGAAGAACATTGTACCGATAAAGGAGGGAAAGAAGGTATCATGGTGATGTTAAGAACCCGTAAGGGCTTATATACAGCAGAAAGGCTCAGACTATCAGGAGGTGAAAACACTGGTAGAGAAACTGGAGGGCTTATGCAAAGTATTAACGGACTGCATAACTTCTATTATCTTCCTGAACTTCATGGTATGAGATGTATGCATCTTAACTATTTGTAGAGCTTTTAGATAAAAATCTTACCTACAGAAATGACGGTGAATACTCCATAGGCAATATAGGGCGGTAGAAAGAGTGATAAGACCAATCACTGTCCAACGAAAGAACAGCCTGTTCTTCGGAAGTGTGAAAGGAATGCAGAACTCCGCAATTTATAATACCTTCATAGAAATCTGTAAACAGGCAGGAGTTTCCTTCAGGGATTACTTCTGCAAGCTGCTCAGGGAATTAAAAAAGTGAAGAACGGATTACAAAAACCTTCTTCCCATGACAATATGCAAATAATAATCGTTAAATTTATGAACTCTTTTTTAGACGAGCGCCCACTGACGTCCGTCTAAAAGGGGGTACTCTAAAATTGGAAGTTTACGTTCATCTTACTGATCTTTAACAAGGCGAACATTATTGAGCACTTACATATTTAACATATTTATCAAAAATAAATTAAATGGAAAAAGTAACAGCTGTAGTCGTAACCTATAATAGATTGAATTGCCTTAAAAAACTAATATTAAGTTTGAAAAACCAAACTTATACATTAAATCATATTATTGTTATTAATAATGGTTCTAATGACGGGACAGCCGAGTGGTTGTCTAAGCAATCTGATATTATGGTCTTCAATCAAGATAATGTTGGAGGATCTGGTGGTTTCTATAGAGGTATTCAAGAAGCCATGAATCTAGAAAATGACTGGATATGGTGTATGGATGATGATGTATATCCACGAAAGGATTGTTTGGAACAGTTACTTAAGGAGGACCGATCCAATATAGGTATTTTATGTCCTAAGAGAATTCAGAATAACAAAATTTTTATTTCCGAATGTAAAAAACTCAATTTATCTAATCCTTTTAGGAAACTACATCAAGTTCCATTACAAGTAAAAGATTTAGCTAACAATACACCTGTTGAGATTGAGGGAATGGTCTTTGAAGGGCCTTTAATAAAAAGACTTATTATCGAGAAAATAGGTTTACCAAATAAGGATTTATTTATCTTTTATGACGATACAGATTATTCATATCGTTGTGTCTGCGCGGGTTATAAGGTAATGTATATTCCTAATGCCATTTTAGATAAAGAATTTTTTAATTCAAATTTATCAAAAATTGAAATCCGTAACAAAAACAGATGGAAGACATGGTATCATATTCGTAATACTGCATATTTCTGTAAATACTATGCAAAAAATCCTTTTTATAAAATATTTGGTGGAATAGGCCTATCAATACATATGTTTTTGGCAGTTCTCATAAACTTATTAATAAATAATAAAAAGTATGAGAAAAAAGATTTATTTCATGTAATAAAAATGTTCTATTATGGTAGAAAAGCAAAGTTAGGTAAAATGTAAATTTGTAAATGTTCAATACCAATAAATACAACACTTTTCAAATGATGCATTTATAATGTAGGCAAACATTATCCAATGGCATCTTGACACAAATCTCCCATAAACAAATCTTCACACTATAAAGTTTAAAATCAAGATTATGTGTTGTGTAAATGATTTGAAAACTATGGTTCATATACAAGATAAAGCCTAAAGAGTATCCATCAACAATTTCTGTCTGATCAACAATATTCCTTACAAAGTATAAAACTAGTGAGCTTCGTAATAATAGATGAAATGCACAAACAATTAGTATCCAATGATAAAAATCAAGAGGTATGGATCTAAATGAACTTATAGAAAATATGTTGTTCAGTCAGCATTTGGAGAATAGTTCTAAGTAAATAGCGAACAGATAAAGCGTTACACTTGTTTACTCTATAAAAAAGTTCAAACAAAAACGCTTGAACTGGAAATGATGAATATCAAACTGGATGTGATTATGGATAAACTAAAATATCAAACAATAAGTAAGATAGACAACTTGACAGTTCACTCTGGAAACAGATTTTTGATTACAAGAATAATAGTGAATACAGTTACGTTCATCAAGACATGCAAATAATTTGAAATCCTATTCCCAAATTACTTCTGCAGACTTATGAGAGATAATGAAAAAAGGGATTAAGGAAACGTCCTTAAATGACAATTTACAAATAAAAATCGTTAATTTTATGGTATACCATCCAAGCAAGTGCTGGAAGGCGCTCACTTGGAAGGTATTCTCAGAAATTAAATACTAACAATATGAATATTCTTATTATAATTCTCTTTCTACTTACTTTACCTGCCATTTTATTCACATTACAAAAAATCAGGAAAAAAGAAGATATTAATTTTTTTGATATTAATATTCTTGCAACATTCCTATACTTTGTTTTTATCCCTACATTTTACTATGGCATTGGAGAAAAATATGCAATAGAATTATTAGAAGACGGAATTCCAACTTATATCATTGTTGACATTTATATCTATATAATTTATTTTATAAATCGAATTGGAAGTAAATCGAATAAATATAGGTATTCATTATTTAATATTAGCTATCAATTAAGACAGCTATACAATAAAATTAATTCCTTCAAAAGCTGCTATCTATATCTTATTGCATTTATATTAGCACTTAATTTATACTCGAATTTATCATATGCCAATTTACAAGGTAAAAACTTATCTAATGCTGATATGGAAGCCGTATATACGGAACAAGTAAGTAATACAGATCGTATAAATAACAAACTAAAAGGAATATATAATTTTTTTTTAATTCCATCTTTATTGTACGGTATCATAATTATAAAGAAATCGACTCAAAAATTCTATAAAAATATAGGATGGTGTATCATTAGTTTCTCGTCACTGATATTACTTTTAGGCGCACGAAGAGCAATGATAGCAGCATTAATATTTGTCTTGCTATTCCTATATTCGATCAGTAGAGAAAAAATCAAAAAGAAAACAATTTTTAAACTAATCCTTGTCTTTAGTCTGATTATAGGTGTGTTTTTCCCAGCATATCAAGTATATCGTCTCGTAAAAGAATATTCTTTATTGAATGAAACAAACGTGGACTTCATGAGTGTCATTTATAATTCTAAAGAATTAATTTCTAACTACGAGGTATTCCAAGAAGCACAAGAAAGTAATTCAAAACGCAGTTTAAATTTATTTTCTGCACTCGATAAAGCTGTAAAAAATGAAACTTATGATGGATGGGTCGTATGGAAGTGCATTACAAACTTCATGCCTGGCGCACCTTCGCTAGATAATAATGTAGAATACCAATTGGCCAATAAATATGCTCATCATGGCGCAGATATAGCAGATTCTATACTAATGTACGGTGTAGCTGATTTCAATTTTTTAGGATGTATTTTCTCCTTATTTTATATATGGCTATTTTACAAATTAAATCAGTTATTCATTATCACATTCAAGAGATATAATATTTACTATATATTTACAATATATTTTTTATATCAATTATATAATATTTCTATATCACTCGAATTTAGTCCATTTTGGTCAATAAAAAATCTAAGTAGTACTATTTTTTATTCAATTATAATAGCAATTTTATTCTATTCACTGTCAAAACAAAAATCTAAAAATATTTTATGATACCTAAAATTATACACTACTGTTGGCTTTCGGGAGATCCGTATCCAGAGGACATAAAAAAATGTATTCAAAGTTGGAAAGAAATATTACCCGATTATGAATTCTGGTTGTGGGATACGAACCGATTTGATATTGAATCTACGCCATGGACAAAGCAAGCTTTCGAAATGAAAAAGTACGCCTTTGCAGCTGATTATATAAGATTATACGCTTTGTATAATTATGGTGGTATCTATTTAGATAGCGACGTTTTAATGTATAAATCATTTAACGATCTACTAGATTTACCCTATTTTATTGGAACTGATCAAGATGGAGCTTTTGAACCTGCAATAATTGGTACTGAAAAAAATAACCATTGGCTTAGAGATGTATTAAAAAGATATGAAAATTTAAACTTCATCACCAATGATAATCATTATAATACAACACCACTACCAATGGTATTTTTTAACGAATTAACAAGTAAATACAAATTTAAAAAAATTCAATCTAAAAAAGACTTTTTATATCAACAAGATTATATATCAGTATTCGAATCGGATTTTTTTAATGCACGAAACAGCATAGAAGTTCACCCAACAAAAAGAAGTTATTGTTCACATAATTATGCTGGTTCATGGAGAGGAAAAGAAAAGGGAATAAAAAAAATTATAAAAGATTTACTTCCCAATATTTTACTCAAAATATATTTTGATATATCACATGCTACATGGAATAAAAAAAGAATATTAATCCATAAAATTCAATTTGAAAAATAATTAATCATGAATATTTTCTATTACATTTCTAGAATACAACAAGGAATTGAACATATAAGCGACTCCTTTTGGAGTTTTTTTATAAAAAGAGCTATGGGACATTGTGGTAAAAGCGTCATGCTAAAACCTTCAACATCAATTTTTAAAGGTTTAGAAAATATTTATATAAGTGATGATGTCAGAATAGCACGTTATGCTGTAATTTACACAACAAAAGCAAAAGTTTATATAGGTAGTAAAGTAGATATTGCCCCATATTTAAAAATAATTACAGGTAATCATAGAACTAATAACATCGGACATTTTATGTTTGATGGCGATATTAATAAAAATCCCAATGATGATAAAGACGTCATAATAGAAGGAGATTCATGGTTTGGCATTAATGTTACGTTATTATTAGGCGTTACAATAGGTAGAGGAAGTTGCATTGCAGCTGGTGCAGTTGTAACTAAATCCTGTCCTCCCTATTCAATAATTGGAGGAACTCCTGCTAAAGTTTTAAAATTCAGATTTACAATAGATGAAATTTTAGAACATGAAAAAAAGCTATATCCGGAAGAAAAAAGATTTACCAAGGAAGAACTTATAAGCCAAAGGAAAAATTACATATAATATGACAAAAGTTTTAGTAATAGCTACCTCTCGTAAAACACGAGGTGGAATTACATCTGTAATTAAAGCTCATGAAACTGGTGAGCAATGGGAAAAATTTCATTGCAAATGGATTGAAACTCATAGAGATGGTAATCCTATCCGCAAACTATATTATCTCTTTACGGCTCTAATAGAATATATCCTTCTACTTCCATTTTACGACATTGTTCATATTCATGTTGCAACAACTCAGTCAGCCCGAAGAAAAAAAATATTCTTCTATTTAGCCAAATGGTTACACAAAAAAACAATTCTACATTTTCATCCCTCTAATGAAAAATTTCTATATGAGCCCAATAATAAAAAATTATATAGAAATTTATTTTCACAAGCAGACTTAGTTCTTGTCCTCTCAGAACAATGGAAAAAATGGATTAAAGATGCTCTCAATGTAGAACAAAACATCAAAATTCTATATAATCCATGTCCTAATATAAAAAGACATATTACCGCAAAAGAAAACATAATTCTATTTGCTGGTACTATCATCGAAAGAAAAGGATATGCAGATTTAATAAAAGGATTTGCAAAAATAGCCTCTAAGTATAAAGATTGGAAAATTATAATGGCAGGCAACGGAGAAATAGAAAAAGCCCAATCCATAGCCAAAAAATACGGTATAGAAAAGCAAATTGAATTTCCAGGATGGATAAAAGGAAATACTAAAGAAAACATTTTCCAAAAGGCATCAATATATTGTTTAGCCAGTTATGGAGAAGGGTTTCCTATGGGAGTTTTAGACGCCTGGGCATATGGTATCCCTTGTATTGTAACTCCTGTAGGTGGATTACCTGATATCGTCATTGATGAGGAAAATGCTTTAATTTTTAATCCTGGAGACGACGAAACACTAGCCCAGAAACTTGACTGTTTAATCTCTAATAATGATTTAAGAACATCTATCAGTAAAGCCTCTTTACAATTAGCAGAAACAACCTTTAATATAAAAACTATAAATCAACAATTGGGAAATATTTATCAAACTTTATCAAAATAAAAATAATATGCTTTCAATTCTTATCAATGCTTATGCATGTTCTCCTGAAATGGGAAGCGAGCCTGGTATGGCATGGAATTGGTGTGTAAATTTAGCTCAACATTGTGAATTACATATCATTACAGAAGGTGAATTCCGTGATAAGATAGAAACTGTTTTGCCTACTTTGCCACAAGGGAAAAATATGCATTTCTATTATAATCCTGTTTCAGAAAAAATACGAAAAATGTGCTGGAATCAAGGAGATTGGCGATTTTATAAATACTACAAAGAATGGCAATGGAAAACCTATCTAATAGCTAAAGAAATAATTCAACACCACCACATAGATATTGTACACCAATTGAATATGATTGGATTCCGTGAACCCGGATATTTATGGAAAATAGAAAATAGACCATTTGTTTGGGGACCAATAGACGCAAAAGAAAGCTTTCCCACTCCCTTTTTAAAAGGTGTCAACTTAAAAACGAAACTATTCATACTATTGAAAAACGCAATTACCAAATACCAACTTAGATATGCGAAAAGAGTACACCTCGCTGCTAAACGAGCACAGTCAGTTATTTCAGCCTCCTCAAACTCTCAACAAGCAATAAAAAAATATTTTCATATAGATTCACCTTTAATTAATGAAACCGGCTGTTACATTCAAAAACATCCTATAATTAATAAATCAGAAAAAAAGAGTTTTGATATACTTTGGGTTGGAAAACTAGATTTCAGAAAACAATTAAATCTAGCATTATGCAGCATAGCTAAAGCAAAAAATATACACTTTAAATTACATATAGTAGGGAGTGGAAATAAATCTTCTTATCAGATTCTTGCAAAAAAATTAGGAATTGAAAATCAATGCGTATGGCATGGTAGTATTTCACACCAACAGGTGCAAGAATTTATGCAAAAAAGTGACTTATTGTTCTTTACAAGCATAGCAGAAGGTACGCCTCATGTCATCTTAGAAGCAATCGGAAATAATTTACCAATTTTATGTTTCGACACATGTGGACAAGGTGATTGTGTCAATGAAAATATCGGAATCAAAATACCATTGTCTAATCCTCAACAATCCATACAAAAATTTGCTTCAATTCTTAATAATTTAGAAAGAAATCGTAAGTTATTACAATGTATGTCAGAAAAATGTCAACAAAGACAAATTGAACTTTCTTGGGAAAACAAAGCATTACAAATGGTTAAGCTATATAATAATATAACCAATAGAAGACAATCAAATTTCTAATTATAAAAACAAATCAGTGAAACAACTTCAATACAATTTACCAATTGCCCTTTTATTAGCATGGTTAAGTATATCCGCATTTCCTCAACAGACAAATTCAATATTAACTTATAATGTTGAAACAAGTGGAAATATATCAAAGGGAACATATGCACCACTATGGTTTACCGCTAATCGATATGGATTGTCAAGCAATGAAACAAACAGTGGTTATTTACGCTCACAAATAGAATATAAAAAAAACTTGCAACATCAATGGAAAATACAAGTAGGAGTAGATTTAGCTGGGACAGTAAATCAAACAAGTAATTTTGTAATACAACAAGCATATGGAGATATTTCATGGCGTTCTTTAAATTTAAGCATTGGCAGTAAGGAACGTAAAGGATTTCCATTAGAGAAGAATGAGCGACTAAGTAGTGGCATGTTAGTAGAAGGCTCTAATGCTCGCCCAATACCTCAAATTAGAGGAGAAATTACAGATTATATTGTTATACCTGGCACACACCATTGGATAGCTTTTAAAGGTCACATAGCTTATGGGGCTCTTACAGATAACAACTGGAAAGAAAACTTTACCAAACCTAAGCACGAATATGGGAAAGATATTCTCTACCACAGTAAATCACTAATGTTCCGAATAGGGAATAAAGAAAAACTACCTATTGAGTTTGAATTCGGACTTTTAGATGCTGCATTATTTGCAGGAGATAGAATGAAAAAAAATGAAGATGGGAGTAGTATACTAATGCAGGATATGCCAGACGGACTAAATAGTTTTTTTAAAGCTTTTCTACCAATAAGAAGTGAAAATAAAATAGAAAATGTAGAAGGGAACCATGTAGGAAGTTGGAATTTTGCATTTAATTATTATCTACAAAACTGGAAGTTCCGAATTTATTTAGAACATTTTTTTGATGATCACTCTCAAATGTTTTGGCAATATGGACGATGGAAAGACGGACAATTAGGAATCGATATCACATTGCCAAAGAACCATTTTATTAGCAAAATATTATGGGAAGGTATGTCAACCAAAGATCAAAGTGGAGCAATTTTATACGATGGATTCGCTGGTAGTTTTCCAGAATATCAAATCAGCGCTAAAGATAATTATTATAATAACGGAGAAGCGACATCATGGCAGCATTGGGGAATGGGAATAGGAAATCCACTTTTACCAGGTCCTATTTACAATACAGACGGAAGTCTTATGTTTAAAAGCAATAGAGTTCGCTCACAACATATAGGAATTGAAGGAAATCCTACTACTGAATGGAATTACCGCATTTTACTTTCATTTGTAAGACATTGGGGGACATATGACGCACCATTAGACCAACAGAGAAAACAATTCAGCTCATTATATGAAATAACCTATACCCCATTGGGAATAAAGGGATGGAGTGCTTCAATTGCATTGGGGATAGACAGAGGAAATTATTTAGGTAACTCTACAGGAGGAATAATAACCCTTAGAAAGTCAGGAAAAATTTTATAAATCAAAAGATGAAAAAAAACAATTATAAAATATACATAGGATTACTAATTATTTTATTACTACAATCTGGCTGTCAAAAGGCTCCTATAAATAATCTTATAGAAGGTATGTGGAAATTAGAAGAGTATACCACCCACGAAGACAATGTAACTCATTCTTGTGAACGAATTTATTATAGCATTCAACTATGGACTGTAGAAGTTGCAGAAAAGCAAGGTTCTCATGGATACAAATCTTCAATAGGACGTTTTATTTATGGAGAAAATGAGAATGAAATAATTATGAAAGATTTTTATTATAGAAACTGGACAACCGATAGTAAGGAAGCTACAAATGTGGAAGATTTAAAACCGTACGGACTGAATAATCTTGAAACCATTTTTGAAATAGTACAATTAGACAAACATAGTCTAATTTTACGTTCTGATTATGCTACCTTAAGATTTAAAAGCTTCTAATAACTTTACATAAAAGTGATTAGAATATCCACAAAACATGTAAATTCATAATTTATTTCACCCCTATAACAATTATATTTAATCACATACTTATGCTAAGACTGAAAAAGTTACTTCTACTAACATCCAGAAGAGAATTGTCATCACTTCCTCAAGGTAAACTACTCATTAATACAATAAATGCTCATTCTTATAATACATCTTTAAAGGATCCTCTTTTTGCAGAAGCTTTACAAAAAGGTGATGTACTGATTCCTGATGGTATCAGCATCGTTAAAGCTTGTAAATGGCTGAACGCCAAATCACAACCTACAGAACGTATTGCTGGATGGGATTTATTTGAGTTTGAAATGAACCGCCTGAATAAAATAGGTGGAAAATGCTTTTTCATGGGCAGCAGTGAAAAAGTACTAGCTCTAATAAAAGAAAAAGCTAAATCTGTTTATCCGAATATCGAGGTAAATACATATTCTCCACCTTATAAACCAGAATTCAGCGAAGAAGATAACAAAAAGATAATTGATGCTATTAATCAAGCTAATCCTGATTTACTTTGGATTGGAATGACTGCTCCTAAACAGGAAAAATGGACATATAGCCATTGGAATGAATTAAATATTCATTGCCATGTAGGAACCATTGGAGCTGTTTTTGATTTCTTTGCGGGAACAGTAGAACGTGCTCCCATATGGTGGCAAGAACACGGTTTGGAATGGTTATACCGCTTAATAAAGGAACCTAAGCGTATGTGGAGAAGGTACATTATTGGAAATACTAAATTCTTAATCAACATACTTCACGAAAAACTCAATAAGTAATATCATTATGCAACACTACGACTACCTCATAGTAGGTGCAGGACTATTCGGTTCTGTATTTGCCTACAAAGCCAAACAACAAGGCAAAAAGTGCCTGGTTATTGATCGCCGTCCTCACCTTGGAGGAAATATCTATTGTGAAAAGATGGAAGGTATCAATGTTCACAAATATGGTGCACACATCTTCCATACTTCGAATAAAATGGTGTGGGATTTTGTAAACTCGATTGTAGAGTTCAACCGATACACCAATTCGCCTGTGGCTAATTACAAGGGTAAACTATACAACTTGCCTTTCAATATGAATACGTTCTATCAGATGTGGGGTGTGACTACTCCTGCTGAAGCAACAGCTAAAATCGAAGAACAAAAGGCGGAAGCTGTTGCACGCATGACGGAACAGGGAGTAACCGAACCTCGTAATCTGGAAGAACAGGCACAGCTGCTTATCGGAAAAGATATTTACGAAGCACTGATTAAGGGTTATACCGAAAAACAGTGGGGACGCAAATGTACAGAACTGCCGGCTTTCATTATCAAGCGTCTGCCTGTACGTCTGGTATTCGATAATAATTACTTCAATGATAAATATCAGGGTATTCCTATCGGTGGATATAATGTATTGATTGAACGTCTGCTGGAAGGTGTGGAAACGCGTCTGAACTGTGATTTCTTTGCTAATCGTGAAGAACTTTCAGCACTGGCTGACAAGATTGTGTTTACAGGAGCTATTGATGAGTTCTACGACTATCAGTTCGGCAAGTTGGAATATCGTACCGTAAACTTTGAAACTGAGGTATTGGACATACCTAACTATCAAGGTAACGCTGTAGTAAACTATACAGAAAAAGAAATACTTTACACACGTGTCATCGAGCATAAGCATTTCGAAATGTTCGGGGCAGACATTGAAGCTTGTCCGAAAACCGTTATCTCAAAAGAATACAGTTCAGAATGGACAGAAGGTAGCGAACCGTATTATCCGGTAAATGACGAAAAGAACAATTCTTTGTACCTGAAATATAAGGAACTGGCAGATAAAGAGACTAATGTAATATTCGGTGGCCGCCTCGCTGAATATAAGTATTATGATATGCATCATATAGTGGAAAAGGCTTTAAATTATTTTCTGTAAACTTGTAAAAATCAACATATCATAACTATAATACAATTAATAAACCAGCATGCAAAATCATATAGTTATCATGGCAGGCGGCATTTTTAATGAAAAAGCATCACGCATATTACTTTTTTTAAAATAATCCTTAACTTTGGTGAAGTAAATGTTATAGAAGGCAGATTCAGAAAAATGCCAAGGCATCTATTATCGAGTCGCAATCGGTAATCCGGCACAGTCTGAAGATTTCTTCTCTCAAAAGAAATTAGCTCCAGACAAAACGTTTACAGGTGAAGGAATAGATGAATGCATTGTACGAGCCGTATCTGTTTTTTCAGAACTCACGGATGCAAAGCGTCTGCTAAAACTCCCAAAGTTCCGAAAGGCTAACATTGCAGAAGTAAGTCTTTCCCCACAAGACGGAAACATAAAGAAGACATTCAGAAATTCACACTATTCATGGTGGAGAAGCCGTTTATTTGATGTTTCACAAGCTAAAATCATATCGCTATGACCAGAAATATTCCTATTCGGATAGAAAGAATTTTGGATTTTTATGATGTGCCACAGTTGTTTATCGCCCGGGATGCATTCGAAACCTTGTATCTTTGTCTGTTGTACACCGACGAGCAGGAATGCAGATATACGGCCATACGCATCTCAGGGAAAAGAATTGAAGAGTTTTTGTCCGGAAAAACAGATTTGCGGGAGTTGTTTCTCTCTCCTGAAACCGGAGCGGAATATTTTGATGTGGCATTGACCAACAACGAATATCAGATTACATCATCCGTTCCTGCTCCTCTATCAGAAGACAGACTTCCGGAAAAAGGGTATACGGCATGTACCCCTGAGGAAAATGAAAACGTAATCGTAAAGATTCCGGTATCGGACAGATACTTACTGAAAGAAATTGTCCGAAAATTCGGATGGGCCTGCATGTGACATTTTCCGCAGGACTAAACAATTCTAAATCTATTAAAACCAACATGCAAAATCATATAGTTATTATGGCAGGCGGCATAGGAAGCCGTTTCTGGCCCATGAGTACCCCCGAATATCCCAAACAGTTTATCGACGTGATGGGGGTTGGAAAATCGTTGATTCAGCTCACGGTGGAGCGTTTCAAGGGTATCTGCCCGAAAGAGAATTTCTGGGTGGTGACATCGGAAAGGTATGTCGACATAGTAAAGGAACAGTTGCCGCAGATTCCGGCTCAGCATATTCTGGCGGAACCGGAAGCAAGGAATACGGCGCCGTGTATCGCATATGCGTGCTGGAAGATCAGAAAGGAGTTTCCGCAGGCGAACATCGTGGTGACGCCTTCGGATGCGCTGGTGATTGATACGGCGGAATTTGCGCGCTGCATTGCCGTGGCACTGGAGAAAACAGCGGACTCGCAGGCTATCGTGACCTTGGGGATGAAGCCTACCCGACCGGAAACGGGCTACGGGTACATTGCTGCTCAGGGTGAAGCGGACGCAAAGGGTATCTGCAAGGTGGAAGCGTTTAAGGAGAAACCGGACGTGGAAACGGCAAAGGGGTATCTGGCTGCGGGGAATTATTTCTGGAATGCGGGGATTTTTGTGTGGAACGCGGACACGATTACGAATGCCATACGCAGGTATGCGCCGCAGATTGCCGGAGTGATGGACGAGCTGGAGCCTGCCTTGTTTACGGACAAAGAGGCGGAGGAGCTGAAGCGGCTCTTTCCTACTTGCGAGAAGATTTCCATCGACTATGCGGTGATGGAAAAGGCGGAGGATATCTTTGTACTGCCGGCGGAGTTCGGATGGAGTGACCTGGGTAGCTGGGGTTCGCTGCGCACCTTGCTGCCGCAGGATGAAGCGGGCAATGCCAAGGTTGGCGGCCGGATAGATATGTACAACTGCCGGAACTGTGTGGTGCATGCGGCAGAGCACAGACAGGTGGTGCTGGAAGGTCTGGAGGGCTACATCGTGGCGGAGAAGGACGGACGTCTGCTGGTGTGCCGCCTGAGTGAGGAGCAGCGCATCAAGGATTTTGCGGCGGGGAAGTAAACGGGAATCACCACGATTCCTGCTACTGAAAGATTTTGATTCTCCATTGTTTTTTTAATCCTTTTATCTTATTCATTAGGAAATAAAGAAAAAAATTTGTTCTTTTGTATTAGAACCAAATCCAAATATATGAATACTACAGTTTTTAATCTGGCTCAATTGCAAGTGCTTGAAATGATGTCGTTTGTGGATAGTCCTGAAGCATTAGCAGAACTTAAAAAGGCTATTTCTGACTATTTCGCCAAGCAAGCGCAAAAAGAAATTGACCGTTTGTGGGAGAATGGAGAATTAAATGAGGAAAAAGTCGATAAATTCTACCAACTACATGAACGTACTCCCTATAAATGAATATGAGAAACATTGTATTGGATACAAACTCACTGATTATTGCTATTTCAGCGAAGAATGACTGCCATAAAGTGTGGCAATCATTCTTGAATGGAGACTATACGTTATGTATAAGCAATGAAATCGTAGAAGAGTATCTGGAAGTCATGACTCGCAACATTAATAAGTATGTAGCCGAAACGATTATCTACACGATTCTTACTCGTGAAAATGTAAAGAAATTAACTCCTCACTACCGTTTTCATCTAATTACAGCAGACCAAGATGACAATAAGTTCGTAGACTGTGCCATAACAGCCAATGCGGAATATATCGTGACGGAGGATCACCATTTCAATGAACTTAAAAATATATCTTTCCCATCAGTTGCCATAATTAATTTGAAGGACTTCGCAAAAACATTGTAAGTCTAATGGTTGATTGTCGACGAATATATCAACTTGCATATTACTGATGATCGGCAGAACAGAATCTATCGGTAGTAGCGTAGTACTGAGTGAGTAACAGCGCATCAAGGACTTTGCAGCGGGGAAATAAGCTTCTGGTATTAATAAAATATCTCCTGCCTCTTATATATTTATTCAGAATATATAGTAAACGAACCGAAGAGGAAAAAGAACCAAACTAAAGGAACAATTGTATAAACATATTAATTCCCGCATAAGAAAAATCAAACCAGGATTTAATATTGGGGAAAGTACGGCAACTATTCTTCCGTCCGATAAATGGGAATATCCGTATATGCACTGGAGTTTTAAACCCAGTAATAACATCCGGGATTTCACTAAATCAAAAGGATATAAAAATAGCCCCCATACATCTACCGAGTGAGCTACGGTCAAACGTAGCCTTTCAATGTATCAAGGGCTATAAATTTCTAATGCAAAGGAACATATTTTTCCTCAAATATGCAAGAAAAGTCAATTTATATTTTGTTTTTTCAGTATTTTAATTATAAGAATAATTTTGTCACTAAATCAGAATGCATAAATGATTTTTAAGGCTTAAATATCGACATAACTTCAGATTCTGTAACTCCTGAAAAGCAAGATATACAACAGGAAATAACACTTTCCTATTAATTTATAGTTTTATTTATCCATAAAACGACTATCTTTACACGAAAATTAAAAATTTATATGGATTATAAATTATCAATACTAACAGGGAACAAAAAAAACCAACTTATCGCAGCCGGAAACCCTGTCGAGCTGAAACCTGTGGACATACGTTCGTATGAAAGTGATAATATATCTATATCAGAAGAAATCCAATCATCTTATAAAGAGAAGAATTTGTCTGGTTATGACATATTCAATGTAATAGGAAATGCGTTAGCGATAGAAGATATCCATCAAGGGGATTTGGTACTTGGTAAGATACTGAATGCAGAAGAAAAAACTCAAATCAAAAGCGAAGATGTATTGATTTTCCGTATAAACCATGAAAGTGAGCGGTACAAAAATTTCCCCAATATTCCAGACTTTAAGTTACGGAAATTCCGTACATTCATATCATTCAGCAATGAAGAAAATGATAATGAAACAATCATAGCTCAAGTAGCTCCTATTATGAGCGAAATACAACAGCCGCATATCAAGGAAAAATTCATAAAAAAACTGGATGAAGCCAAAAAGGTTCTTAAGGGGGAAAGCCTGCTCCTACTCTCTGTAAATTACCTGAATGAAGATATTGATTTTTCATTTCATACTCTGGCTGACTTATATGCGAGAGTTGACTATATAGCCAAAATAGAAAAGAATGGAGAACATAATGAAATAAAGGAGCTTATCTCCGTGAATGAAAATAAAGATGAACATCTGAAAAAAGCATTGCAATATCTGGCCAGCCACAAAATCAACCAATACTTCTGTAGCACAAAAGAATCTTTCAGAAAGGAAGCCTTGATAAATATTTTCACTCATGCACAGAGCCAAATACGAGGGGCTTTCAATCGTCTTTCCGACATAACAAATGATAATGAACTGATGTTTAAGTTATCCGAATTCCTGAGAAAAGGAGGTAAAGTAGACCTGATTGTCTATAACAATGACCAATGGACGTTTGAACAATTCATTTTGCATTACAACCTGACGAATCTGGAAACTCTGATAAGTATTAAACAAACTCCGCAAGGAGCACAATTTGCAAGAAATGATAATGGAATAAAAAACGGTATCACGTTCTGCCTAGGAGATGAAGACATGTATGTGTTAAGACCCAACATAAATGCTCCTTTTGTGGAATGCAATTTCAACAACAGTGACTTTTATAACATAATAAGTCCCATTTTTGAGCAACAGATGCAAACCTTACCTAATATCGGACTCTAACAGATTTATCGATCAATGGAAAACCCGGTTAATTATGCTTCGCTCATTCAGTTGGCTGTTACATTCAACTTTGTTTTTGTCGTATTCAGATATCAATCGGAAGATAAAGCAAAAATGTTGATTGATACGCTTATCGAAAAATGGAAGGAACAGTTTCAAGAGGAAACGAATGCCTTATTTATTGCCATACAAGAAATGGTCAATAACAAGTTTTCTGTTTTTATTGAAAATCCTGTTATCAAAAAATATCATGATGAATTAAAAAGCAACTACAAATCTTTCAACAAATTAATATCATGGTATCCGAGATACTTACCGAGATATTGTCTGATGAGTGGATTATACAGTCTCATATTACTCGTATTACTAGCCGAATTAAATTTTAAAGACCCTCTCTATAAAGCTTGGCAGCTTTTTCTGGGAATATTGGTTATTTGTCAAATTCTTTATATTGCATATTATATCCTGCTTGAAACAATAACCGCATTTCAAGAAAAAAAACAACTGTACGAACAAAAATATATGCAACAATTGATAATTTTTGCCGGAATTATATTCATGGGGTACACCGCCGCATCTTGTGGATTAGAAATCGTTGATTCCAAAAATCTTTTTTATTTCTCACTCATATTGGCATTTTCTCCTTTTCTAATTACTTTTATATATATAATCATATTTGGAATAATTTGTATATGGAAACTGCATAATTTCATATCTCAAATAGAAGCTTTCCGATCTGACTTTAATAAGGTGGTGACACAATCCCAAACAGGTACATATGAATATATCACTCAAAACAAAGCTGAATCTTTTGAATTCTATATACCAGAAACTAAAAACACTCTCAATAGTGACAGAGAAGAAAAACAATAACAATATAATAGCTTGCAGCGGGAAAATAACCGGACTGCCTTAACATAGCATTTTATACGGGAATCGCCACGGTACTCTATACAGAGGGTATCGTGGCGATTTTTTTGTATTGGCTTGGCACTTTAAGGTTTATTTGTTTACTTTGTAAGTATCAACTACTAAATGCACTCAGTATGGAAAGCTATATTCGTTTTGACTGGGCTATGAAGCGCCTGTTGCGCAACAAGGCTAATTATGCGGTGCTGGAGGGACTGCTTACCACACTGCTGGAGGAAAAGGTGACCATCCAGAAGCTGCTGGAGAGTGAAAGCAACCAGGAGGATGAATTCGACAAGTATAACCGTGTGGATATGCTGGCAGAAAACTCGAAGGGAGAACTGGTGCTCATCGAGATTCAGAACAATAATGAGTATGCGTATTTCCAGCGGATGCTGTTTGGCGCTTCGAAGCTGGTAACAGAGTACATCAACCGCGGACAGGGATACGACAAGGTACGTAAGGTGTACAGCATCAACATCGTGTATTTCTCTCTGGGACACGGCAAGGATTTTGTATATCACGGAAAGACGGAGTTCGTGGGAATTCATGAAGGGGATGTGCTGGAACTGAGTCCGTTTCAGAAACAGACATTCAAAGTGGACAAAGTGAGCCAGCTTTATCCGGAATATTATATACTGAAAGTAAATGATTTTAACCGGGTGGCAAAGACGCCGCTGGAAGAATGGATTTATTACCTGAATACGGGAAATGTGCCGGAGAATGCTACGGCGCCGGGACTGGATGCGGTGAAGGAACGGCTGAAGCTGGATCGCATGAGCCGGGAGGAGCTGAACGCGTATTACAAACACTTGGATAATATCGTGATTTTACGGGACAATATAGAAACGGAACGTGCAGAAGGTCGTGCAGAAGGTCGTGCAGAAGGTCGCGCGGAAACACAAACCGCTATTGCACGTAACCTGAAGTCGCTGGGCATGAGCAACGAACAGATTGCAGCAGCTACGGGACTGGCAGAGGAGGAAATAAACAAGCTGTAAACAAGTGCAAAAGTTATTTCATTTTTACATTAAAGAAAGCAGATGCGACTGAATATTACCCATATCAACAAAATAAAGAAAGCTGACATTGTTCTAAATGGTTTGACCGTCATTGCCGGAAACAATGATTCGGGAAAGAGTACAGTAGGAAAGCTATTGTTTTCGGTCATTAAGTCACTCAGTAATGCTGACAGACTGAGCTCACAATCGCAGGACAGAATCATGAGGGTGAATAGTGCATTACTTTATGCGTATGTAACCCATGCCGAGAAAGAATCCGGAGAAAAAATCAAAGGAGTGATTCTGCCATCTACTTCTACTGCTTTTCTGAAAGATGCCGAATCTTTTGCGAATGACAAACGATGGGTCAGTCAATTGAAGAGAAAACTGGAAAAAATAAACATTGTACCGCAGCAAAGGGCTAAAATTATAAGAAGCATAGACCAACTGGTACAATTGGCTACCGAAAGCAGCAACTCCGAAAAAATGCTGGAACGGGCTTTCCAAAGTATCATAGGAGCCGAATTTCTTAATTCTATCTGTACATACAATACTGAAATGTCTGAAATTTGTTTTTCTGAAGGACAAGGTAAAGATATAACCATACAGATAAAAGAGAATAAGGTAACGGAATTTAAATGTAAAACGGAAACTTTTGTCAAAGACGCTACGCTGGTAGAATCGCCACTGTATATTCATCTGATAGATATCCTGGCAAGTGCACAAACGTTGGGAGAGCATCATTATTTCAATGTGGCTGGAATCGGAAAGGATGTATTGCGTCCGCTGATAAATTATCACATAAAGGATATGGCACAGAAACTGGATGCTTTCCGTTTCTCGCTGCCTGATAACGTCTACTCTCCTTTTATACAAAAGGCACAGACACTTACTGATAACATCACCGGCGGACATTTCTATTTTGACAATGCAAAACAAAACATGTACTGGAAAAAGGGAGAACAGAATTATGCACCGGTTAATGTTGCTTCCGGAATAAAGGCTTTCGGTGTCTTGCAGATGTTACTGGAAACGCAAGCGCTGGATGAAAGTAAAATTCTGATATGGGATGAACCGGAAAATCATCTGCATCCGGAATGGCAGATCAAATTCGCGTCTGTGCTGGTAGAACTTGCCAAAGCGGGAATCCCTATTTTAATAAGTTCACACAGTCCTTATTTCATACAGGCCGTGAGATATTTCGCTGATAAATTGTCGATGAATGACTTTGTAAATTATTATCTGGCAGAGGAAACAGAAGACGAACTGTGTGTGCTGGAAGATGTTACGGACGATTTGAACCGGATTTTTATGAAACTGGCACAGCCTATGAATGAAATTGTAAACCTTGGCTTGTAACTGCAATGAATATGACTCCTGAACATATTTACAAGCAAGTAATGACAAAAACGGGTGTCACACCATGCAGTCTATGTCAGTTGCATGTTCCTTGCCAGCACACACCTTCTTGCATCTCTTTACAACAAACGCCTGTTATCAATCTGGATGAAGTGGAAACACAATGGCACAGTGCGCAGGGATGTGCTTCTTCTCCTTCGTCTGATGCTCTTTCGTATACGGAAAAGGTATTGTGCTTTGTTGAACTGAAAGGGTGGAAAGAGTTTTTGTCACATCAGCCAATTGCTCAAAAACCATTGGCTTCCGAAAAGGAAAAACAAGTACTTGAAAAAAGGATAACCAGACAGGCAGGAAAATATGACTTGCAACGCAAACTGCTGGAGAGTATAAAGTTATGTGAAGATATTACAACCTGTAACCTGAACACAGGGCAAATTCAGATTGCTTTTATTCTGGTAACGGATGTAAATGTGGCAAGTAATCCTCTAAATGTATTAACACAGCAACTGAATATGCTGGCATTCACGACATCAAGCTGGGAAAAGGTTTGTACTTCGGCATTAAAAAAGCAACTGGATACACAGATTCAGGAACACAGAACTTATTTTATCGGTTGCAGAGATTTCGATGCACTGATGTCGCAATTATAAAGTAGAATTTCATTTGACTTGTCTGATATTTTATATTAGCTTTGTAACAAAAGAGCATTTCCATGATGAAAAACTATACAATCGCTGTAGCGGGTACGGGCTATGTAGGTCTGTCTATCGCTACGTTGCTGGCGCAGCATCACCGGGTGGTGGCTGTGGACGTGATTCCTGAAAAGGTGGAGAAGATTAACAACCGTATCAGCCCGATTCAGGATGAGTATATCGAGAAGTATCTGGCGGAAAAGGAACTGAACCTGACGGCTACGCTCGACGGGGCTTCGGCTTACCGGGAGGCGGACTTTGTGGTGATTGCGGCTCCTACGAACTACGATCCGGTGAAGAATTATTTCGATACGTCGCACGTGGAGGAGGTGATCGACCTGGTGCTGGAGGTGAATCCGGATGCGGTGATGGTGATAAAGAGTACCATCCCTGTGGGTTACTGCCGAAGTCTGTATGTGAAGTATGCGGAGAAGTTCCGTACCTCTCCTGCCCTGGCGGGAAAGAAGTTTAACCTGCTGTTCTCGCCGGAGTTTCTGCGTGAGAGCAAGGCGCTGTACGACAATCTTTATCCGAGCCGTATCATCGTGGGATTCCCGAAACTGATAGCGGGACTGGATGAGGAGAACAGGGCTATCAAGGAAATCGCAGGCGAGCAGCTGGAGGAAAAGGCGCACGAGTTTGCAGCGTTGCTTCAGGAGGGGGCTATCAAGCCGGATGTGGACACGCTGTTTATGGGTATGAAGGAGGCGGAAGCGGTGAAGCTGTTTGCCAATACGTATCTGGCGCTGCGTGTGTCGTACTTCAACGAGCTGGATACGTATGCGGAAGTGAAGGGACTGGATACGCAGGCTATCATTCAGGGTATCTGTCTGGATCCGCGCATCGGCTCGCATTATAACAATCCGTCGTTCGGCTACGGAGGCTACTGTCTGCCTAAGGATACGAAGCAGCTGCTGGCGAACTATCAGGATGTGCCGGAGAATCTGATTCAGGCGATTGTGGAGAGCAACCGCACGCGCAAGGATTTCATTGCCGACAGGGTGCTGCACAAGGCGGGATATTATGATTACTACAACCGGGGCAGCTATAATCCGGCGGAGGAAAAGGAATGTGTCATCGGGGTGTACCGCCTCACGATGAAATCGAACAGCGATAATTTCCGCCAGAGTTCCATTCAGGGTGTGATGAAGCGCATCAAGGCGAAGGGAGCTACGATTATCATCTACGAACCGACGCTGGAGGATGGCAGTACGTTCTTCGGATCGAAGGTGGTGAACAGACTGGAGGACTTCAAGGCACAGGCGCAGGCTATCATCGCCAACCGCTATGATGCGTGTCTGGATGATGTGAAAGATAAAGTATATACGCGTGACATTTTCCGCAGGGACTGATAAAAAACAAAACAGAACGGTATAAATGAAAAGATATTGTCAGACATTGGATCTCTACGACGACAAGGAGTTGATAGAGGCTTACGTGGCAGAGCATGCGCACGTATGGGAGGAAGTGAAAGCGGGCATCCGTGAAGTGGGTATCGTGGATATGCAGATTTATATTTACGGCAACCGCCTGTTTATGATTATGGATACGACGGACGAGTTTGATATGGAACGTGACTATGCCCGACTTGCTACGCTGCCTCGTCAGGCGGAATGGGAGGAGCATATGTCCAAGTACCAGAAGGTGCTGCCGGGACAGTCTTCTCAGGAGAAATGGAAACTGATGGAACGGATTTTCAAGCTTTGAGAATCCGGACGTACTGATAGAGAAAATGAATGGTCGTATCAACACTCAAGAACAGAGCCTGATACGACCGTTTTCGTTTTGACACACTTCCTGTTTCTTATTTTTTTGCCTGCAAGCTGCATGTATCTGTGCATGCAGGGCAAGTATTTCTATTAATATTGGGGAGTTTTTTGAAAAAATTTCTTCAGGGCATAGGGGTTTTTCGGGAGGGCTGCGTTATCTAGTCAAAATCACCCGATCAGGTGAAGCAAAAACTATACTAACTCTCAAAAAACTAAACATTATGAAAATTAAACTTATTGCATTATCTTTGTGTTTATTCACTGGTGTTAATTTGGTTAAGGCTCAGGAAGCCAGCAAGAACTTTACTCCTTCGGAAAACAAGCATGAGTTCCGTCTTTCGGTGAGTGACGGACTGACTCAGAGTACGGTGGATGTACTGGGTATCGGACTGGCGGACGCAATTACCGGAAGCAAGCGCAGCGATGAGCGTGCAAGCATGGTGTACGGACTGGGTTACCGCTACGCGCTGAACCGATTTAAGCTGGGAGCTGACCTGGGATTCTCGCAGACAAGCAGCAAGCTGATGCTGGCAGGCGAAACGGCTCCGTCTATCAAGGAAAAGGAACTGAACTTCCTGGTACTTCCGACTGCCGAATTTACTTACTTCAGACGCGGACTGGTGGAACTGTATGGTAGTGCTGCGGCGGGTATCAGCCTGAAACGCCACTCGGAAACAGGACTGACTGACGCGGGCAAGAAGGCGGCTCAGAAAACGGACTTGAATACGGCGTTCGCTTATCAGGTGAATCCGATCGGTCTGAGAGTAGGCAACGACCGTATAGGCGGTTTCGTAGAAGCCGGACTGGGACACAAGGGCTTCCTGACGGCTGGTGTGAGTGTGAAATTCTAATATCTGTATATTGACGCGGACGCGATAACATGAAAGCCTATAGAAAGGAAATATTCAAATCCAGGTTTCAGGAGCATTATCCGAGGCTGTGCTGCATAGCCTGCGGATATGTTTCTGACAAGGAGGATGCGGAGGATATCGTACAGGAGTTGTTCATCAGTGTATGGAACAAGGGACTGGACGAGATGGAGGAAAAGGAATTTGCCGCCTATATGACGACTGCCGTGAAGAACAGTTGTATCTCGTTTCTGAGGAAGCGCAAGGATGATGTGGTGTCGATAGAGGACTATCACCAGCCGGCAAGTTGCCTGACGGACGATGATGAGGATGCGGATGGCAAGTCGCCGGAGGAGGTGCTCGAATCGGTACTGGCTGTACTGCCTCCCCGATGCAGGGATATTTTCCTGATGGCTAAGCTTCAGGGTATGAAGTATCGCGAAATAGCAGAGAGTCTGAACTTATCGGAAAAAACCATCGAGAACCAGATGACAAAGGCTATCAAGATGCTGCGGGAGTATGTGGCAACGTATAGTGTGGCACTGACTGCGGTTGTGGTCATCATTTTATCAATGATCGTAAATTGTGAATAGAGTATGGATTGCAAAGAAGATATAAATGAATTGCTTGCCAGGTATTTTGCCAAAGAGGAGCTGACCGGAGCGCAACAGCAGGTTCTGGATGAGTGGATTTCGGCAAACAGGAAGGAGTTTGAACGTATGCAGCGGGTGGTAGAAGCGCCTGTAAAGAAACCGGAACCGGCGGAATTCAACGCGGAAGCGGCATGGGAGAAGGTGGAAAGCAGGCTGGAAAACAAATCGTTCTGGCTGGGCATAAGGCCGCATATCGGGATGATGATTTCGGCAGCTGCCTGTGTGCTGTTTATTGTGGCTCTGGCTACGGGATTCTTTCTGCACAGCTGGGAGGAAGGGTATACGGAATTTGCCAACTCGGGCACGAAGCTGAAAAGAGTGTGGCTGCCCGACAGCTCGGAGGTAGTGCTTTATCCGCATGCCACGGTGAAGTTCGCACAGGCGGATAAGGATATGGAAAGGGTGGTCCGCCTGAAGGGAAAGGCGTTCTTCAAGGTAAGGAAGTTGCACGGACTGACATTCAGGGTGGAAACCGAACAACTGGATGTGGAGGTACTGGGTACATCGTTTCTGGTGGATGCCGCCGACAGTCAGCAGCCGGGGGTTTTCGTAAAAACCGGAAGGGTACGGGTAAGTGATGACGAGAACGAGGTGGTGATTATCGCCAACGAGAAAGTGGAACTGAAACACGGAGAACTGGAAGTGGGTGTGATAGACAACCCGCAGCAGTATTTCGGACAGGATAAATTAATGATGATATTTGATAATGCTCCGATATCGGATGTGGTAAAGGAGATCGAACAGAAAACAGGAATACGGATAGAACTCGGCAAGGGACTGGAAAAGAATCTGGTGACCACCCGGATAGATCATGCTAACGGGGAGGATATTGTCCGCGAACTGGCTTTTCTCTGTGGATGCAAGTACGAAACACTGGAAGAGGATTCGCATTACAGACTGTATAATGAGTAGACTGGAAAGGTATCTCATACTGACGGCAGTTGTCGTGGTATGTGGAATAGCCGGACTGTGGGCACAGAATGCCGGTCCGGTACGTACGGTAGCAGAAGAAACGTTGCATGTCGACGCTTCTTCTGCTACTGTGCTTCAATGGTTCCGCAAGATTGAGCGGGAGAAGCATATCGTACTGTCGTATAATGCGTCGCTCATCGACCTGTCGAGGGTAAGGAAGGTGAATGCCTCGGGAGAGATGACGGTGGGCGAACTGCTGGAGCTGGTGCTCGACGGGTATGTGGTACGGACGGAGTTTGTACCGCCGCGCAAGCTGATGATTCAGGTGAGGGAGAAGGAAAGCTTCTACGTCAGCGGAACGGTGTTCGAGGATGGCAGCAAGGAACGGCTCTACGGGGCTGTGGTGTCGCTGGAGAACGGCAAGGGGAAGCAGTGGAACTGTATCTCCGACGGTAACGGGGTATTCAAGCTGTATGCGCCGGAGGGTGTGTATAAGCTGAGTGTTTCGTACATGGGCTACAATCCGTACAGCCGGCAGGTGCGGGTGGACAAGGACCGTTTTTTCACGACGACGCTGAAGCCGCTGTTGTTTGAAATCGAAGAGGTAACAGTAGAATCGAACAAGCGCAGTGAGGAGCTGGGGGAACTGACTCCTTCGAACATGCTTGCTTTCAGCGGGAATGACTTGTTCTCGCAGATATGGATTCTGCCGGGGGTAACGTCGTCGCTGGCGGGGAGCAACCTGCAAGTGGACGGCGGAAGCAACGACGAGAACCAGTTTCTGCTGGACGGGGTTCCGGTGTTTCATCCGGGGCATATCAACTCGCTGCTGCCTATTTTCAACGGCGACGCGGTGAAGAACATGGTGTTTCACAAAGGGTTTTTCGATACGCATCTGGAGGGCAGGCTTTCGTCGGTGACGGAGGTGAACCTGAAGGAGGGCAACAAACAGGAGCATGTGGGTACGCTGACGCTGGATATGCCGGCGGCTTCGGCTACGCTGGAGGGACCGATCGTGAAGGACAAGCTGTCGTACATGGTGAGTGCCCGGAGGAGTTGGCTGGATTTCTTCGACAGGCTGCTGTCGGAAGAGAACCGGCTGAATCATGCTTCGTACGACTACAATGCGAAACTGTCGTATGCCTTGTCGAAGGTGAGTTCGCTCAGCTTCCTGGCATACGGTGCGAGGGACGATTATCATCTGCCGCTGCTGGACGAGGAGGAGAACACGTCGGTACTGCGGTGGGAGAATCAGGTATATCAGCTGGCGTATCATACGCAGGCGGGCAAGCTGGGCAACCGTACGGCGGTGTTTTACTCGTCGCATACGAACCGGGCACGGAGCGAGATGCTGGGCACGGAAACCGACGGGTATATACGCAGCGGCATACGGTCGGTCAACGTATCGACGGAATTCGACTATGCGTTCGAGAATATCTACCGTGCGCAGTGGGGAGCCAAATACTCGCACGAGGTGTACGAGCTGGCTTCGTTTGACACGGATGCCGGTGTGCGCCATGAGCCGGTAAATCAGGTATCGCTGTTCTACGACAATCATATACGGATATCTCCACGGCTGTCGGTGCAGGTGGGAGTACACGGCGTGGGCTATCTGCCGCGCAACCACCGTCCGTATTACAGCATCCAGCCGCGCATGTCGGTGAAGTATTTTCCGGGAGAGGAAGACATGCTGTACTTCAACTTCTCGAAGATGGAGCAGTTTTATCATTGCCTGAGGCTGTTCAGCTGGGACTTGCCTACGGATTTCCACATGCCGAGCATTGACGGTTACAAGCCGCGCTCATCGGAACACTACGAGGCGGGATGGAAGCATTTCCTCGACAACGGGATGCTGGAGGTTTCGGCATACTACAAGACACGGAGGAATGTGGTGGCCCTGCGTCCGGAGGTGTTCGTGGAAGACGGACAGTGGCAGGAGTATATCATGGTGGGAAACGGCGACAGCTACGGGGCCAGGATGTATTTCTTCAAGAACTGGAAGCGGTGGAAGCTGCAACTGTCGTATACGTACGCACGGAGTCGGGAGTGGTTCGGCGAGCTGCCCGACAACGGCAAGATGCCTTCGATGTACGACATTCCGCATCAGCTGAACACGGCCCTGTCGTATCAGTTGAACATGCGCTCGCTGATTTCGGTGGGAGGTATGATGCGCTCGGGAAAGATGCTGGATCTTGACGAGAATTTCGATCCGCTGCCGGCATCGGAGTTCCGGAAACAGCGCATGCCGATGAACTACCGCATAGACGTGGGATATGCTTACCGGAAATCGTTCGGCAAGAAACTGCTGTCACTGCGTCTGGGACTGTATAACGTGCTGGGTAATCCGCCGGAGGAAGAGATCCTGAGTTTTTATTCGGTACACTGGAAGAGCAACTGCCTGCCGTATGCGGGCGTCAGTTTCCGCTTTTAGTACAGACACAGAAGAAGGCTACACGGTCACTTCATGCGGGCGGCACACTCGCGACACACGCCTTTTACCATGTAGTTGATGCTGTGCAGACGGAAGCCTTCGGGCAGGTCGACAACGGGAATGTGGATGGACGGAAAGCAGAAGGTACGATGACAGACCTCACAGTAGAAATGCGTGTGCATATCGTCGACGGTACAGGTGTCCTCGTCGGGACAGACCTCGTACTTCAGTGAGCCGCTGCCGTCTTCGATGTCGTGTACCACGTGGTGCGCCAGGAAATGATTCAGCGTACGGAAGATGGTGGAGCGGTCGACAGTGCCCAAAAGTGTTTCAAGCTCGATGAGCGACAGGGCACACGGGGATTCGAGCATGGCTTTCAGCACCAGGATGCGTACGGCTGTAGGTTTTACTCCTTTCTTTTCGAGTCTGACGGCATAAATCTCATTTGTTTCCATGATGTTTTTATTGTTTTCTGCTGTTCCGTTGACGCAAAGATAGGCATCTTTTATTGCAACCCGGTTGCATCGAGCTGTCCGGAATAATGAATGGGCTGTCTGTTGCGCATGGTGACATGGATGTTTGCCGAACCGTCGTCGTACAAGTCGACCGAGAACCTGAAGTTGTCTTCACTGGTCGTAGCCTCGAACGTTATCCGGTAGCGGTCTTTCTTGAGCTTGCTGGAGTAGTTTTCTACGGGAGCCTTGAAGCGCAACCCCTCTCCTCCTCCATAGGGTATCTGATAGGCCCTGCCGTAGTAAGGCAGATAGACATCGACGGAGTCTTTCTTCATCTGCAATCCGTAAGGAGTAGTCAGCGGAATGCTTCTGCCGCTCATAGGATATGCCATGCTTGCCTCCAGCTTGAATGTGCGGCCGTTGACCTGTTCGCCGACATAAGTCTTGAGAGCCTCTTTCTTCTCTTCACGGGTCTGTGCACCCGATGTGCCTGCCACCAGCAGGAACAGTACAGCAACGATAAGATATCGGAATGTTTTCATAAGTTTCTCCTTTCTGATTGGTTGACCGGTGCAAGATAAACAAAAAAATCTGTTATTCATTCTCTATGCCGGAGAATGAATAACAGATTTAATTAAAATTCAGTTATTTATAATTATCGAACCTGAATAACCAGATAGCGTGATACGCTCCAGAACTGGTTAGGGTTAGTAATCTTCAAAGTAAGCTGTCCCTTGTCGTCCTTAGCAAGTTCGTATGAACCGGCAGGATGAGTAGTCAGCAGTGTAGCACGCTTAGAGTACAACTTGATTTCTTTATCCTTACGGATATCGATTTCTGTAAAGTAGTCTTTATTGAACTCATTGTCTTTCAGCACATCACCACGGTTCAGAATCTTCTGGTCTTTCAGTTCCGACTTCGTACCGAATACATACCATGCAGTATTGAGGGCCTTGTCCTGAGCAGCAACGGTCTTTGTCTTAGCCTCGTTTTCGGCAGTCAGCTGGTCGACGTTCTTGTTCAGATCGGAAACAACCTCATCGAGTTCGGCGATACGGATATTCTTCGAAGCCAGTTCAGCCTGAAGGGTTTCAATCTGGCGTTGTTTTTCTTCCAGCTGGGCAGTCAGGTTCTTGATAGCCTTTTTAAGCTGTGCCGACTGGTAGTTGCTGTTCTTAAGCTGTTCTTCCAGTTTGGCAATCTGTTCACGGTTTGATTTCAGTTTTTCGCTGATAAAGCGGATATCTTCCTTAATCTTGTCGGCGCTTGATTTGTTTTCGATAGCATCTCCGGTAAGATCCACACGGTTTTCAGCTTCATTGATTTCGCGGAAGCCTTCCTGAATTTCATTGAATGCTCCCATTATTTCATCCAGTTCGGCATCGCGGTTAGACAATTCGATCATCAGCGAGTCGTTCTGAAGTTTCAACGCATCTTTATTCTGACCTGCATTGTTACAAGAAGCAAGCACGGCCGCAGCACATAATGAAAATAAAACAACTTTCTTCATAGTTTTTTATCTGTTTAGAATTTATAACTTCAATCTTCTTTTCCTGCCAGTATAATGACAATCTCTCCTCTCGGCTCGGTAGCCGTGAAGTGTGCAATGACTTCCTGCAAGGTTCCCCGCACGCTTTCCTCGTGTATCTTGGATATCTCACGGCAGACAGAAACCTGACGTTCGGGACCGAATATCTCGGCAAACTGGGTAAGCGTTTTCACCAGCCGGTAGGGTGACTCGTAGAAAATCATCGTGCGCGTTTCCTCCACCAAACCGTTCAGGCGGGTCATGCGTCCTTTCTTCTGAGGCAGGAAGCCTTCGAAGCAGAAACGTTCGTCGGGCAGTCCTGAAGCCACCAGAGCCGGAACGAAAGCCGTAGCTCCCGGAAGGCACTGTACCTCGATATCGTTTTTCACACATTCGCGTACCACCAGGAAGCCGGGATCGGATATGCCCGGAGTTCCCGCATCGGAAACCAGTGCAATGGTTTCGCCTGCCTTCAACCGGTTGATAATCCCCTCTACCGTCTTATGCTCATTGAACTTATGATAAGACTGCATCGCATTCTTGATTTCGAAATGTTTCAGCAAAATGCCCGACGTGCGTGTATCTTCCGCCAGAATCAGGTCGGCTTCCTTCAAGATACGGATGGCACGAAAGGTCATATCTTCCAAATTACCCACAGGAGTAGGAACAACATATAATCTTCCCATACAATATTTCAACTGTTAATATAGCAAAGATAGAAAGTTTTTAATCTCACTAGTTAATTTCATTCAATATTTAACAGTTGTTGTGTATAAAATAGCCGAAAAATGAAATTTCAGATAGAAGATAAGGCAAATTAACGACACAAATTGTATTTTTGCACCAAATTTTTGAACCAATGGTTGTTTTTTCAGAAGATCATACACATGAAACGTGCCGCAGAGGAAGAATAGAAGTTGTCTGCGGTTCGATGTTTTCGGGCAAGACAGAAGAACTGATCCGCCGCCTGAAGCGTGCTACCTTTGCCCGCCAGCGGGTAGAAATATTCAAGCCGGCCATCGATACGCGCTACTCGGAAGCGGAAGTGGTTTCGCACGACAACAATTCGATTCCTTCTACTCCGGTAGACTCGTCGGCAAGCATCCTGCTGTTCAGCTCGGAAATCGATGTAGTGGGCATAGACGAAGCGCAATTCTTCGACGACGGACTGGTGAACGTATGCAACGAACTTGCCGACAGAGGGGTGAGAGTAATCATTGCCGGACTGGACATGGACTTTAAAGGTGTGCCTTTCGGTCCGATGCCTGCCCTGTGTGCCATCGCCGACGAGGTGACCAAAGTGCATGCCATCTGCGTGAAGTGCGGAGATCTGGCCTATGTTTCACACCGTACCGTAGCCAACGACAAACGGGTGTTGCTGGGAGAAAAGGAAGAATACGAGCCTCTGTGCAGATGTTGTTACCGGAAAGCGGTAGAAGAGGAAAAAAAGGCTCAGGCAAGTCATTCGTAAAGATCCGGCCGGCCAGAATGGAACGGCAGACCGGCACCCGAGAATAAATAAGGAGATAAAAAGCGACTGCCGGCATGTAAAAAATCAGGCTGTCCGTATGTAAGAAACCCGGCAGGAACGGGAATCTACAAGATTTCAGGAAAACCGGTTTGCAAAGGCTTATTTTTTTCGAAAGCAAAATACGCTATAAATCAACAAGATAAAAACGTAAAGGAAAATTTATTTGAAAAAACTTGCCAAAACATTTGGCAGTTTCACTCAAAACACCTACCTTTGCACTCGCAATCAGGAAATGAATGCAACACAGGTTTGATTCGCTAGCTCAGCAGGTAGAGCACAACACTTTTAATGTTGGGGTCTTGGGTTCGAGCCCCAAGCGGATCACCAAAAGAAAACCATCGATAACTAAATTATCGGTGGTTTTTCTTTTTTATATATTCCGATGAAAAAACTGCCCAGACATAGAGTTTCCGATATTTCCGATACTGGCATACACCTTCGTGTATTTTCAGCAGACGGCATGCAGCATACCCCTGTCGACTATGCGCATCAGGATGACTACTATATGTTCGGCTTCGTCGAATCGGGTGAATGTGACATCCATATAGACTTCAACAGCTACAGGCTGACGGCGCATTGTGCCACTCTGGTATTGCCCGGACAGGTACACAGCTTTGTACAGGCTACCGGACTGAATGCCTATATACTGATGATTGACAGCGCATTCATCGAAGAAAATTCCAAAAGATCCTTTGAACAATATACACTTGGCACACAGACGGTAGAACTGTCACCGGAACAGCAGACTGAACTTACATCGCTGTTTACCATCCTGGCCGGCAAACTGGCACAGACTGGCAAACATCCACAGGCACTGGCACTGCACCTGTCGCTTGCCATCATCGACATCATCGGAGAAGCTATCACCTCCAAGCAAACGGCTCATAGCCTGCCCCAACGTTATGTGGAGCATACCATCACCTTCAGGAACCTGCTCAAACAGCATGTAGAGCACAGCCACAGTCCCAGTTACTATGCACGCATGATGAATATCTCGCTCATGTATCTCAACGAAGCGGTAAAAGGGACGACGGGGTTCAGTGTCAGCCAGAACATACAATATGAAATTGTGACAAGAGCCAAACGGAGCCTGATATATACCAGTAAAAGCGTAAAGGGAATAGCCCAGGAACTCGGATTTGAAGATTACGCTTACTTTACCCGGCTCTTTTCGAAAACAGCAGGAATATCTCCAACCGACTTCCGCAAAAACCATAAATAGTCCAAGTACTCCCCTATCTTATCCATTGCCTCCGTTTCTTCATCGGGCTAACTTTGCATCCGGAACAACACGAAGTATGTATGCCGGACATACCCCGAACTGTACCGGCTAACCCTAACAAATAATAATCATGAAGAAACAAAGAACATTCTACATCGACCTCGTTCTGGCAGCTATATGTCTGCTCACTCTTATTACCGGTCTGATTATCCATGCGGCAGGTCATGGTATCGTACAGTCAAATGTAAAAATCTGGAGAGTTGCACATATCGTATGGGGAGTATTGTTTATCATCCTGTCCACTGGACACATAAGGGCTCACCGGGGATGGTATAAAAGCTTGCCCGAAAGATTCAGGCAACGCAGCAAGGTTACGGTTTGTCTGTCGGCCGTTTATTTACTGACAAGTGCGACAGGCCTCATCCTGATATTGCATCGGGAAAATGCCGGCACTCATTTAGGAATACTGCATTATCAGGCAGGTATCCTGTTCAGCATACTGGCAATCTGGCATCTGTGCGGACGTATGAAAATACTCCTGACAATGAGAAAACACACTGAGAAAAGGCCTCAGAAGGGGTAGGAACGGGGATGAAGGGTAATTTGAGCAGATATTATCATTCATTGAATAAAGATTTTCGTTTAAATTAATGTAAAAAGCCTTTCTTTGCTTAGTCTGTTCTAAGGGACAGGTATCTTTTGTATAAACAAACTAATAAGCTTATGAAAAAAACATTAATTGCATCTATCTTATCAACATTATTCTTAACTGCATGCGTAGGGAACAAACAAGATAATTCTGCTGTTCTCACAGACTCCGGTCTGAACCCTCAGAACTTCGTTACTGACATAAACGGAAAAAAGACAGGTCTATTTGTTTTGAAGAACAAAAACAACATGGAAGTGTGTGTTACCAACTTCGGCGGACGAATCGTTTCGGTGATGGCTCCAGACCGTAACGGAGTAATGCGCGATGTGGTATTAGGATTCGACTCTATTCAGGATTATATAAAATATCCTTCCGACTACGGAGCAAGTATCGGCCGGTATGCGAACAGAATTGCAAACGGACGTTTTACACTGGACGGTACAACTTATCAATTGCCACAGAACAATTACGGACATTGTCTGCACGGTGGTCCTAAGGGATTCCAGTATGTAGTATATGACGCAACCCAGACAGACAGCAGTGAGGTGAAACTGTCTTACTACGCCAAAGATATGGAACAAGGTTTTCCTGGAAACGTGAACTGTACGGTTACCATGCGACTGACAGACGACAATGCCATCGATCTGAAGTACGAAGCGGAAACAGACAAACCGACTATCATCAACATGACCAACCATTCTTATTTCAATCTGGACGGAGATCCGGCCAAAGGAAATGCTGATTATTTATTAATGGTAAATGCCAGCCACTTCACACCGGTAGACAGTACATTCATGACAACTGGTGAAATTCTTCCGGTAGAAGGAACTCCGATGGATTTCCGCCAGCCCGCCGTACTTGGAGAACGTCTGAATGAAGAAACAGAACAACTGAAAAACGGTCACGGTATTGACCACAACTGGGTACTCGATACCAAAGGGAACATCAACGAAGTATGTGCTTCTCTGAAATCGGAACAGAGCGGTATCAAACTGGAAGTTTATACAGACGAACCGGGAATCCAGATTTACACCGGAAACTTCCTGGATGGCACACAAACCGGAAAGAAAAATACCAAATACAACTTCCGCGCTTCTGTATGTCTGGAGACTCAGAAATATCCGGATACGCCCAACAAGCCTGAATGGCCTTCATGCGTATTACGTCCGGGAGAAAAATATACAAGCCATACAATCTTTAAATTTGTTGTAGAATAATAAGCCATCATGAATCTTAGAAAATATATTTCAATAATAGGTTGCTGTGCGGTATTGTCCGCATCTGCCGTAAATGACGGATATACCAATCAGGACGTATGGAGTGCTTATGAGGGCTTCAACAAGACTTTTCTTGACAGTAAAAAATACATTTACAAGACCGATACTTCCTTTCCAGAAGCAGTAGACCGCTGGAAAGGAGCTGCTGCAATCTGGTGCCAGCCGATGTACTGGGACATGTCGATGAACGCTTATCGCCTGGCTTGCAAACAGGGAGATAAAAAGCGTAAAAAGGAATTCAAGGAATTAAGCCGTAAAATATTTGAAGGAAATAAAGCACAATATGCCGGATTCAACTTTCATGACAACAATGAAAATACCGGCTGGTTTATTTACGACGATATCCAGTGGTGGACCATCACACTGGCACGTGCTTACCAGTTGTTCGGCGACGATGAATATCTGAAACTCTCGGAAGCCAGCTTCAGCCGTGTATGGTATGGCTCAGAAAAAGTCGGAGATACCGGTTCATACGACCCGAAGAAAGGCGGGATGTTCTGGCAATGGCAGCCGATACAGCATCCAAAGCCAAACGACAGTGACCGTGACGGAAAAATGGCATGTATCAATTTCCCGACAGTCGTAGCTGCAATGACACTTTACAACAGTGTACCTAAAAACAGAAAGCCATCAGCAGACAAAATTCCTCTGTATCAGACACGCGAACAGTATCTGGCCAAAGCAAAAGAAATTTACGACTGGGGTGTAGAGAATCTGTTCGACAAGCAAACAGGAAGAATAGCCGACAGCAGACACGGACAGCACGAACCGGCCTGGAAAACCCATGTGTACAATCAGGCAACTTTCATTGGTGCTTCTGTACTCTTGTACAAAGCTACCGGAGATAAAAAATACCTGGACAATGCTATTCTGACAACAGACTATACGGTGAAAGACATGTCAGCAGAACATGGAGTGTTACCATTCGAAAGCGGTATAGAGCAAGGAATTTATACAGCAATTTTCTCACAGTATATTGCAATGCTGGTATACGACTGCGGACAGCAGCAATATGTCCCCTTCCTGAAAAAAACAATCGCTACCGGATGGAGCAACCGTGACAAAACCCGCAACATCTGTGGAGGAGAATACACAAAGAAGTTATCGGGAAATGAAGTTATCGACAGTTATTCCGCATCGGGAATACCGGCACTAATGCTGCTTTTCCCAGCTAATTAATTTCATTTAGTAGAAACAATGAGAACAATCTGGATTTTACTGCTATGCATCTGCTCCGGCATAAAAATGCTGGCACAAGACAATAATACCTCTAATGTCGCATATCAGGACGAACATACTCGCTTTACGATAATCAGTGACGGAACGATTCGTATGGAATGGCAGAAAGACGGGAAGTTTGTTAACTCTCCGTCTTTTGTAGCCGTCGAAAGGAATTATGCACCGGCCGAATTTCAAGTACACGACTCGGATGGGTGGATTGAAATTACAACCAGCAAATTCACTCTGAAATACAAGAAAGACAGCGGAAAGTTTACTGCAAGCAACCTGGCTATTGATTCAAAAAATATCACTCCATCCTTCCACTGGAAACCGGGTGATACCAATGCCGGAAATCTGAAAGGTACATTCCGCACGTTAGACGGATACGACGGCGACATTTTCGTTGGAAACGGGAATGACAATGGTGACCATAAGCCTATGCCGATAGAAGACGGAATATTGTCGACCGACGGATGGACCTTGATAGACGACTCTAAAGGACTGCTGTTCGATGATTCGGAATGGGCATGGGTAACCGAGCGCCCTTCCGGTGAGGGACAGGACTGGTACTTTATGGCCTACGGACATAATTACAAGGCGGCTCTCAAAGACTTTACCACTTTTGCCGGAAAAGTACCTTTACCTCCACGATATGCTTTCGGATACTGGTGGTCCAGATACTGGAGTTATTCTGATGACGAACTTCGGGATCTGACTGCCAAATTTGATGCATACGACATACCGCTGGATGTGTTAGTCATCGACATGGACTGGCATTACGTAAACCCGGGAAGAGGCGGATGGACCGGTTATACATGGAACAGATCTCTTTTCCCTAATCCGGCACAATTCCTTCAATATCTGAAAGGTAAAAAACTGCAGGTTACACTCAACCTGCACCCTGCCGGCGGCATTGAGCCATACGAAGAGAGATACAAAGATATGGCTAACTGGATGGGAATGGATCCCAGCAGCAAGCAGCGGATAGATTATTGCGGTTCAGACAAACGGTTCATGAGCGGATGGCTGAATACCATTCTGCGCCCGATGGAAAAAGAAGGAGTAGATTTCTGGTGGCTGGACTGGCAGCAAGATATGTTCGACAGACATATAAAGACACTGAACAATACATGGTGGCTTAATTATGTACTGTTCAGCGACATGGAGCGCAACCGTACAACCCGTCCGTTGCTGTATCACCGCTGGGGAGGCCTGGGAAATCACCGTTATCAGATAGGTTTCTCCGGTGATTCCTACAGTACATGGAAAACGCTGGAGTTTCTCCCCTACTTCAACTCTACCGCATCTAATGTGCTTTACGGTTACTGGAGTCACGATCTGGGAGGTCACCAGTTTGCCAAAGGCGTATCGGAGCTGGACAAAGAACTATTTGTGCGCTGGATGCAGTTCGGAGCATTCAGTCCGATTATGCGTACACACTCCATGAAAAGCTCGGCTATGAACAAAGAGCCCTGGGTATTCAACCAGGAATATCTCGGTGTACTGCGCAACACGATACGCCAGCGCTATCAGATAGCTCCTTATACTTATACCATGGCACGCAAGACATATGACGAAGGTATCTCACTCTGCCGTCCGATGTATTACGACTATCCGGAAGACAAAGAAGCTTATCAGTTTAAAAACCAGTATATGTTTGGAGATGAAATGATCATAGCCCCCGTTACATCGCCTATGGTCAATGGCTTCGCTACAACAAAGGTGTGGCTGCCTGCCGGAAACGACTGGTACGAATGGCATACCGGTACACTGCTAAAGGGCGGACAGACTGTAGAACGTGTCTTTACCCTCGACGAATATCCTGTGTATGTAAAAGCCGGTGCCATACTTCCTTTCTACGGTGACGTAAAGAATCTGCACGGAAATGACGAGACTGTCAGATTTACATTATTCCCCGGAGGAAACGGTTCTTTCTCGTTCTATGAAGACAACGGTAATGATCAGACTTACCAGAAGCAGTATGCACGTACTCAAGTTTCATCTGTTCGAGACGAAAATACGCTGACCGTAAATATTGGTGAACGCAAAGGTAATTATCAAGGCATGCCTAAAAAGCGCAATTACAGTATCGATATTTTAGGTTCTGCTCCAGCAGTCCGGGTTACCGTCAACGGTAAGGAAGCGGCATACAGCTACGATGGTACTGAATTGAAGCTCAGCATTTCACTGCCCGACAGTAACTGCAAACGTGCATATACGGTTAAGGTAACCTATGACAGCAACCAACCGGAAATAAACGACGGATTGTATGGCAAATTCAAACGAATGAAAAAGAGTTTTGTTGAAATGAGATACCGAAACGCCAGCATCGATTATATCGAGGAACTAGGTGATATGGAAACAACCGGACGAGCCGTAACTTATGATAACAGTTCGTTTGCCGACCGCATTAATGAGTTCCGTAAAAATTACGACAGCCTCCCCGAATTGCTGAAAAAGCAGAGACTAAACGAAAATGATATCCGCTGGTTCCTGCAATCCATTCACTGGCAAAAAAATTAAGACTATACGTTCAAATACTCCAAAACAGAATTCTGTAAAAATCAGAATTCTGTTTTTCTAATTATATAAAGATACATATCAATGCAAGCAAGACTCAATCTAATCCGACTATTCATGCGCAAATAAATCTGATTTATTCCCTTCAAACAGATAAATATTATAACTTTGTACCTAAACATGAAAAACCATTATATAAGACTGACGTATGCTATCGAAAAGCCACTTAATTAAATACTTCTTAATACTATTCGCTCTTTTATTCAATCATCAGATAAAAGCCTCTTCGTTATTCGTAATCGACTCTTATACAGTAAAAGACGGATTGTCACACAATACAATATGGTGTGCTCTGCAAGACAGTTACGGTTTTATCTGGCTAGGAACCAATAATGGTTTAAATTGTTTTGACGGACAAAAAAATACAATATACCGAACTTCTTCACAAGAAAAGGCACAATCGCTGGGCAGTAATTTTATCTTTTCCCTATTTGAAGACAAGCAGCGTCAAATATGGATAGGAACCGACTGCGGTATATACATTTACGACAGAAAAAACAGTTTTAAGGCATTTACACAGACAACTAAATTCGGAGTATCGATCAGCAGTGAAGTAAGAAAGATAGTCCAGTTTTCTGATGATCAAATCGCAATAGCCACTTTAGGACAGGGAGTATTTTTCTATAACCTGAAGACCAAGGTTCTGGAACAAAACAACCAGTGTCAATCATTTATATGGGATATGTATGTGGATGCCAAAAACGAAAAGTTGTATGTTTCGTCTTTGCAAGAGGGGATATTATGTTTTAACAAGAATCAAGAACTGCTTCACTCATATCCCCTGCATACAAAAGCAGAAAAGACAAACACAACTTCATTGAAAGCTAATTCTATATTAGCGGCAAATAACCGGCTATGGATAGGTACTGACAGCAAATATTTATTCGAGATTGATCCTTCGTCAGGCCAGACAACATATCACAGACTAGAATCCAGCAAATTTCAGATTATACAATGTCTGATCAGTTTCAATCCGGAAACATTCCTGATCGGTACAGACAACGGTGTTTTTCTATACAACTATAAGACACAGGTATTATCGGAGTTAACAGAAACCTACAACATCAACAATGCCGTTGTAAATCAGAATATTAATTTCTTCATGAAAGATAAGGAAGGTGGAATATGGGCTTTAACCAATCAGGCCGGAGCAGTTCATATCATACCCAAAAATAAGATATTCAACCAGCATATTATCCCTAATAATCCAATCGTAAACACGTTTTACGAGGATAATCTTCACCGTATTATCTGGATAGGTACCCAAAAAGGACTCTTCAAATACAATATAGACAGTAAAGAAATTCAGGAATATAACCTGGCAGAAAAAGAAAAACAAATCTTCGATATACGAACTCTTTGCCTGAACGGAAACGAACTCTGGATCGGAACGTTCTCAAACGGTCTGAAAGTGCTTAACCTGAGCGACGGAAAAATAAAAAGTTATCACCACTCGTATAATACCCCCAATACAGTATGTAGTGACAACATCCAAAAAATATATAAGTGCAACAACGGAACCATTTATATAGGAACCAACTGGGGACTGTGTTATTATAATTCGGAAGAAGATAACTTCAGAGTAGAAACGTCGGTCGGAGCCATGATTTCCATTACAGACATTTACGAAGACTCGCACAACAATCTCTGGATAGCAACTGCCAACAACGGAATATTTTATAATAACAGAAAAGACAATTACTGGAAACACTATGAACATAAACAAGGAGTAAACACATCTCTAAGCAGTAACTCCATCGTAACTTTATTTGAAGACTCCAAACAGAAGATATGGCTGGGAACCAATGGAAACGGTCTTTGCCAATTTAATCCGCAAACAGAAACATTTACTACTTTCAACAGCAACAATAAACAGTTGTCTACACTTGTAGTATACTCTATAGAGCAGGATTTTTCAGGTTATCTATGGGTTACCAGTAACATCGGTCTGACCAAAATAAATCCTCAAAAAGAAGAAGAGTACCAGCACTTCACTACATCTGACGGACTACAGGAAAACCTGTTCTGCGAACGTGCTTCTTACAAGACATCAGAAGGAATTCTGTTATTTGGAGGAGTCAACGGATTCAGTTCATTCAAGCCGTCGCTGGTTCAGAAGAATACGTTCATACCTCCTGTATATATTACCGATTTTGTGCTGACACACACAGATACAACTTTGGATATACGAAAATTACTGAACATTGAGCAACCCATTTATTTAAGCCAAGAGATAAAAATACCTTTCCATTACAATAGCTTTACAGTCTATTTCTCATCTTTAAGCTATCAGAATCCTAAAAAGAATCATTTTTCATTCAAACTGGAAGGATTCGATACAGAATGGTACAATAATGTAGAGGATAATTTTGCGTCTTACAACAACATTCCGCCAGGAAAATACTGCTTACTGGTAAAAGGCTCGAACAACGACCAGCAATGGAATGAGGAGACAGCCCGGTTATGGATTATCATCACTCCTCCCTGGTACCGTTCTATCTGGGCATATATTGTCTATACACTATGCATAATCGGCAGTATAGTCTATACATTACATAAAAGAGAACAACATTTAAAAAGAAAATATCGGAAAAGAGTAGAAGAATATCAGATTGAAAAAGACAGAGAAGTATACAAAAGTAAAGTAAACTTCTTCATAAACCTGATTCACGAAATCAGAACACCTCTTACATTAATTAAACTTCCTCTGGAAAGCATCATGCATGTGAGCATAGACAGAAAAATGGAGGAACGGTACTTAAATGTTATCAACAAGAATGTGGATTACCTGCTAGGAATAACCAATGAACTGCTTGATTTTCAGAAAATAGAATCAGGAGAAATCAAACTTCACCTTCAGCAGCATGATATATGCCACTTGATTAATGATATTTATCAACAGTTTATCGGATCTACCGATTTAAGAAATATCAGCCTGTCAATCCATATACCTGAGAATTTTCAGCTTGAAGCACTGATAGACGGTGAAAAGATCAACAGAATACTGGTCAACCTATTAAGTAATGCAATGAAATATGCCAATAAGGCAATTTCAATAGGTATCGAAAAGAATGACACGGATTTTTCTATCTGGGTAGAAGATGACGGCCCTGGCATATCAGACAACGAGAAAGAAAAAATATTCCAGACCTTTTACCAGATAGCTGACGAAAAATCTGTTCAGGGAAGCGGTATCGGACTTGCTTATTCACGTGCACTGGCCGAAACCCATCACGGAACACTCTGCGTAAAAGACAGTCATCTGGGCGGGGCAGCATTCGTTCTGACTCTTCCTATCTACAGCAAAAATGAACAAAAAGAAGAAGTAGGCATCATACCAGACTCACAATATACAGCCGCAAACGATAACAGCAATGATTCGCCTGATGCTCCTCAATATAGTGTACTGCTGGTGGAAGACAACACTGATCTTTTGGAAATGGAGTACTCCGGTCTGGAAAAATATTACCATGTACTGAAAGCTAAAAATGGTATTGAGGCTTTACAAGTCATCGAAGACAATGATATAGATATTGTAGTCAGCGATGTCATGATGCCACTCATGAACGGTCTCGAACTGTGTGCCAAAATCAAGAACAATATCGAATACTCACACATACCTGTCATCTTGCTAACAGCGAAGGTTTTGCCAGAAGCAAAGGTTGAAGGCTTTTCGTATGGTGCAGACGCCTATGTAGAAAAACCGTTTACGATTTTGCAACTACATATGCAAATACGCAATTTGTTGAAACTGCGCACAACATTCCAGCAACATATGACTTCGTTCCTTCCTGATGCCAAACCAGAAGAAAAGGAAGAAGAAGAAACAGGTATTCAGTTAACTCCTCAAGATCAGGAGTTCATCAAAAAGATGCAAGAAATTATAGAGCAGCAGCTGGCAGATGAAAGTTTCTCAATCGATACACTTGCCGCAGAAATGAACATGAGCCGTTCTAATTTCTACCGGAAGCTAAAAGCTCTTTCTGGAATGCCACCTAACGACTATTTAAAAAACTGCCGTCTCAATAAAGCTGCACAGTTACTAAAAGAAGGCTACAGAGTTACAGAAGTATTCGAACGTACAGGATTCGGATCGTCTTCTTACTTTGCCAAATGCTTTAAAGCCAAATTTGGAGTACTTCCCAAAGACTATATCTCCAATTAAAATAATTGCTGTCTGATAAAAATCTTATACTTTTACGCAGTTTTATCAGACAGCAATAAAATTTCCAATTAGCCAGAACAAGCGAAAGGCTGATTCTTTACTCTCTTGAACTGTAAATGGAAGTTTTTTATTTTACTTCTTCAATTTGTACACTCAAAATACCAGCTGCTGCATGAGGCAAAGGTACAATTCTCAGACGCAGCCCTTCAGTGGTGATATCTTTACCCGGATGAACCATATTGTATTGGTCTTTCAACATCCTATATTCATCTGTCACATAAATTGGAAAAGTTTTCCATTCTCCATTCTGTTTATACTCCAATGACCATGATTTCGGAACCTGTACACCTCCACCATCATCATACCAGTATACAGAAAAACTTTGCAGTGCAATCGGACGCTTCAGGATAAATTCAACAATTTGCTCCTCACCTTTTTGCGGCCAACTTGTCCAACGTGGAATAGAGGTGTCAAAAGAATTGACTGGATATCCATTGGTCAACATTGCATATACGTCATCCCTATCAAATGTATGTGTAGCTTTTATATCCGAAATATACTCAGAAATTTTAGGTATAGATGCATTTGCCAAAGAATCATTTTCCGACAACCATACAATCATAGCGTCGTCGCCTCGATTATCCCAAGCATAATAAGGAAGTAAAGTAAGAGAATGTACATCCTTGTCTTGAACAGAGTGCACAGGCACTGTTATAAAATCTATATATTTCAATGCACCTGCTCCCTTAGTAATACTTATATCCTCAGATGGATTCACAACATAACTTGCCGGCATGGCAACATTATCTACAGACTCCGCACAATATACTAACGGCCCACGAGTAATACATACACGATCTATATCTGCTTCTACCTGAGAAATAGCCTTATTGTAACGGACTAGCATAGGAAGCTGTAATTCTACCAGATCTCCACTTTTCCAGGCACGTTCTATGGTAACAAATCCTTTATGCGGTTTCACAGATACCTCTTTCCCGTTCAATAAAACTTTCCACTCAGCCGGTTTATCATTTAAATAATGATATAACTTTCCAGGAACAAATTGTTTGCCTGCCCACGTTGGAATCCGGAAATGCATGACAAACTTTTGCTTTGACTGCTCTGGTTTTATTTCAAAACGTACAGATTCATCAAAAGGATAGTTTGTTGTCTGTTTAATCGTTACTTTCCCATCAGACAAAGGAACTACTGTAGAAGTACCGGCATAAAAAGTACAATAAATATCATTATCGGTATGAGCATACATCATTCCCGGTATCTGAGGTATCAACCGAGCGATATTGGAAGGACAACAAGCCGTACCAAACCAAGGAGAGCGTCCTTTCAGGCCTTGATTAAATGCATTACGTGCATCAGCTTCCAACGGATTTACATAAAAGAACTTATTACCATCCAAATTCACCCCAGCTAACACATTGTTATATAATGCTACCTCGGCCACATCGACGTACCTGGCGTCTTTTTTTGCCAAGAACATCCGATAGTTAAACATTACATTTCCTACGGCGGCACAAGTTTCATTATAAGCATCTTTATTAGGTAGTACATACTCTGGACCAAAGCCTTCAATACCATGAATAGCTCCCAATCCCCCTGTAATATGCATCCGCGTATCTACAATATTATTCCAAATGCTATCAAGAGCAGGCTGCAAGCTCTTATCACCTGTTTGTGCCAATACATCAGCCATACCAGCATAAAGATAAGTGGCACGAACAGCATGTCCAACCGCTTTAGTCTGCTCACGAACAGGCAAATGCTGCTGTGCATAACTAGGTGCCATTACACCTTCTCCTTCGGGCTGGTAAGTGACACCACGAATATCAATAAACTTTTGAGCCATCTTCAGATAAAGTGAATCTCCTGTTGTACGATATAGCTTAACCAATGCAAGTTCTATTTCCTGATGACCAGGAGCCTGATTTACAGGATTACCATTATTATATTTAGGATCTCCTTCAAAAAAGACATGGTTTATATGACGTGCATTTTTTTCAGCAATTTTCAGCCATTTATCTTTACCCGTTGCCAGATAATAAGCAACTGCCCCTTCGTACATATGTCCCATATTGTATAATTCATGGCTATGGACTACCCATGAGTACGGCTTATCTCCCATTCCAGCTCCTCCCCAATGTTCATGTGAAGCCGAAACTCCAGTTGTATGAGCCTCATATAAATATCCATCCTCTTCTTGTGCATTTCCGATGAGATCTATAATGCTATCCATCGTATGCTCTAATGCTGAATCTTTTTCCAAAGTCAACAGATATGCAGCTCCCTCCATCACTTTATAAAGGTCTGAAGCTACAAAACGATGCGGAAATGGAAGCTCATCTTTCACTCCATTTAAATAATTTCCGGTTTTACGCAAATTGTCCATGGCAGGGCGTACTTTTTCCAAAGCAAAGGGAACAAGTACTTCCTTTTGAATCTGTAAACGTGGCAACCAAAAATTATCTTCGAGAATTACTTCATTAAAAGAAACGGGCTGAAGCACATCACTACTTTTCGTCTTCTTTATCGAAGCATACGATATAAAAGGAAGTAAAATAAATAATGTACAAATTACAGTGTTTGTCTTCATATTAAATATAAGTAGTTCTTTAAATATACGTATATACTTTAATTGTCCTAACGGTTTTCTATAATTGAAATTTTACCTTATCTGTAACAGATATGTTTCTATGTTTTAAGGCAGTAACGTCAGTAGACCAACTATTGCTACTAACATTACTGCCCAACAAATGATAAACAACCTAAGATAAAGCTTACAATCTCATCTCATGACAAATCATTATCCTATAACCCATTTACTTCCAGGAATAAGCGATATGATCTTCGTTGCAATAAGGCTCGAAATGAATGTACAGACAGCAATACAAGGAATAGCCATAACAGTAGGCAATGCCAAATTGTGCTTAAACAAGGCAGCCCACAATCCTAACCAGAATATATGCATCAGGTACATACCATAACTCAACTTTGACATTTCAGTTACCCACCGTGGAGCAGAAGGAGCCTTAATGGTGCTGAATATCAGGAATGTTCCGGCAGTAAGAAGTACACAGTTTATGGTGCAGAAAGCCCATCCGATTTCGATTACAGGAGTTGAGAGTATTTCACCTGGAACGGCCTGACAATAAAAAGAATAAATGGTCCACAATGCACCTATTACCATCAGGAGTCCACCGCCCCAAAGACGTTTAGAGCGACTCCAGGTAAGATGTACACGTATATAATGTGCCAGCACAAGATAACCTAAATAACCTGAGAAATACCATAACATATGGTACTCATTCCAGAAACACTGTCCCCATACTTCACCCGCTACACGATTCAGATAAGGCATACATGTCGACACCAGAAAAAGCACAATAAAGAAACGTTCCTCTTTCGCACTAGCTTTACTGATCCACGGTGAAACGATCGGGATAAACAAATAAAGGCTTATCAAAGGATACATAAACCAGAGATGTCCTGCCAAAGTCGGAAAATTCAGCCATATACGTGACAAATCTTTCACTGAGGTAGCTGAGTCAATTTGTCCCCATAACATCGGCAACGTGCTATATAAAACCATAAAGATCAAGAACGGAGGCAATATGCGCATAAAGCGATGACGATAAAACTGCCACATGTTCTGTCCTTCCTTCATCGGAACAAGAAGAAAAGCAGACACAATCATAAAAAGTGGAACCGACATACGTGAAAATCCGTCGTATACAGATACCCACAACCTGTCTGTCTCTGATGCAAGGTATGACTGTGGACCTACCATATCAGTAGATCCGGCAGCACCATAAAAATTCTCGCTAGCATGCACAACCATTACCAGAAAGCATGCGAAAATACGTACATAATCTAAAAAAACAATACGTTTCATTCTTTATAAAAAATCTATTGAGTTATCATATCAATATTTACCACTTAACGTTTACTTCTACTCCATCGGGGTTATTTTCAAACCGAACTAGCAAAGTAGAAGATTTCTTACCCCAGTTACTCTTCCAGTCAAAATGTTCACCATTTATCATTACTTCTTTAGGAACGGAAGGCAAATAAATTCGGGAAACATTCGTCGTGTTCAACGGACTTTTAGCAATAAAAGAGTATTCCTTCTCACCCAGTCTTTCATCACTGATTCTTGATGCCCCACACAAAACATGCGCTTTACTCTTCTCTGTTATTTTCCGCAAATCATACAAATAGGCCTGCTCTCCCGGATTAATCTTTTTCTGAGAAATAACAGGCAGGTCTTTATCGAACAAATCAATATACAACCCTTTAATTTGTACAGGTTTAGAAGAAATACTTTCATCCAGGACGGCCGCAATGACATATGCACCACGCTGGACAACAAAATTATTCTTCAGTTCAACTTTTTCACCACTCACCTCCTTATAAAGAGAATATACACACTCTTTAAACACTTTGTTACCATCCGGTTCCAACGCAAAGTATTTCGGATCGCGGCGTATAACCTGTATTTTTCCTTTACCCACCGTATATTTTCCGGCAGCCGGTTTCCTGTCCAGTCCTGCTAATTCAAACAAATGTTCTGAAGGCGAATGATATGCATAAGGAGATTTATTCCACCATTCAGGAACCTGCTGATACGGATCAATATCCTCTCCACAGTAAATCAGTGCACCACCGTTTTTTACCCAATCGACCAACATCTGGTGATAACGTTCTTCCATTGGCTTCATATTGGAATAAGACATAATCAAAACCTTTACATCGGCCAATGTTTGCTTGAACGGCAAGTTTTCCATATGTACAATTTCTACCGGAATACCGTCTTTCATCAATGGTAAGGTCTGTCCGTAAAAACTGGAGAAAGAAGGATCATCATAACCGTCATGATTAGGAAAACGCTGGAACATCATCGAGTTTGCCATCAATACGCCAATGCCGTGAGTTCCACTAACAGCACAATCCGACACTTTGATGTCGTTCAGCGTATTTATCATGATCTGCATCTGTGTAGAATAATCGCGGGGAATACGCTGCTTTTTGTCAGTTCCTGCTATATCATACAATCCCTGATATATACGGTCGGGCCATGGCATTACTTCATACGTATCTACATCCGAATACATCAACTGAGCTGCAAAAGTAGCCTGATAATTTATTTTATAATCGGTCCAGTCTTTCGCACGGTCTTCAATAGGATCAGTCAGAAAATACATCTTCCGTCCCAAAGGAGCTGTCATCGATTTCATACAGCCATATTCGAGAAAAGCATTTTCAAAGACTCTCTCCTTACGCACCCCTTTAAAATAATTCGGTTCGCGGGATGTACCAGTCCATACTTGAGCGATATAGCCGTCAACACAATCAAGCGAAGCTAAACTAGCTTCCGGACTCACAATCTGCCATGAAGTATAATTTATCAGAGAATGGGTAGGAACATAACATTTTACTTCCAATCCCTTGCTCTTACCATACTCTTTAGCATAAGAAAATATCTCATCCAAGGCGCGATAATACAGCCAATATTTCAGTTTATTCGACAGATAAGTCGCATCCGGTGAGTCTTGCTGATCCTGCCATGGTGTTCCATAATAATTCATCCATTCTTCCTTAAATGCATTACTATAGCCTCCTCTCATCCAAAACTCAGGTTCTTCCAGATAGATATCTGTAATGCCTGCATCTATCACCCGCTTTATCTGCTTTTCTTTCATGTATCTGATAAAGCTTTCGGTTGGAACAACATAAGGAATCAAATGCCCATGCGAGATGTCTGCACCATTTTTTTCCCGCTGTCCTTCGCGCAAATGATCGGTCACTCCATCCCATTTACCTAAAAAATAGTCCTGATAATCTCCCCAGGCTACTCCCGTCATAAACTGAATGCCATATCCTCTTTTACGCCATGATTCTATGCGCTGTTCAAAGGTCATATTCGGTTTATCTACCGTACCATATACCATTACAGCATCGGCACGAATATCTGTTTCCTGCTTCCAGGGTTCTGCTGTCTGAAATATGGTCTTGGCATCCTGAGCATTTAGTGTTTCTGCAACACACGCCAGCCCAAGCACGATATTAAATATTGTCTTCATAAATAAGCAATTTTCAAAATAAGATATAAACAAGATATCTTTTACTCACGACTGAATGAATAAGGAGCATCTTCAGGTGCGATACCTCTGTTCTTGTTCGGTTTG
>ERZ791716.26-NODE-26-length-92349-cov-4.807355_pt1 | contig 92349 bp, 90 predicted proteins | sample MGYA00510049_ERZ791716 | MGnify/ENA primary metagenome ERZ791716 (study PRJEB30046, sample SAMN00715135) | human gut metagenome | study: EMG produced TPA metagenomics assembly of the A metagenome-wide association study of gut microbiota in type 2... | reverse complement strand
TGCTACTCTTTACTCAAATTTGCTATTCCGTTAGGTGTTTATTTTATGCAACCAAGCAATGCCTTCAACTATCTTCATCCGCTCATACAAAAAGGTGCAAAGAACACTATAAACATAACCAATGGAAGATTTTTGGAAAATTCCGTTCTTCTTCCTATTTCAAAAAGTGAGGCCAACACTATAGCTGGAATCTTGAAAACTATCCAAGCAAAGATTGAGATAGAGAAAAATTTATTACAATCATACACCAAAGAGAAAGAATATCTGTTACGTCAGATGTTCATATAAACAACTGGCGTAACAGATAACACTTTTGATTACAAAGCAATCTCATTATCTGTTTTTCAACAATTAGTTTGTCGGAATAGGTTTTGAGGGTTGAGTATATTTTGCGTTGCTTTTCTATCACTGGAAAAGAAAACTTTTTCTTCATAAAGTCACTTTTCTGCAAATTAAAGCGTGTGCTGCCCTGTGCCAATGGGTACACGGCTTTTCTAAATGATTGTGATGAAACATAATAAGCTAAAAATGGAGGATATATCTTGGATTCATCGGTTATATGAATACCAAAGCAAAAACTATTCAGATACAAAGGATAAGTTTCTCCCAAATACACTGCACCCATTCCAACTTCTTCCGGCGTTTCAGAAGATAACGTAAGAAGAATATCGCCATAACGGACAACAGACTGTTGTTCTGTTTCATTGATTTTTACAAGCCCCACATCGGTTAAATCAATGATTTGATTCTGATAGACATTCATGTATGTTATGAACGGATAACCTTCACCAAAATCTTCTGCGCTTTTTCCTGATAACCCTAAATATGATTGCCCAAAGTCACTAAAAGATAATGTGACTTGCTGCGTTTCTTGTTCAACCAAGGTATCGCACATCGCCTGAATTAAGGATTCATATTTCTCAATGATTTTGTTTTGAGTGGCAATGCGCTCATCCAACAAAGAAATGAACTTTGCCAGTTTATCTTGTTCGTTACTATTCGCAAAATAGAATGGGATATTCTTTACGATGTCAGCAGATAAGTTACCTTGACCACCTTGCAAATATGTTTGGAGCAGTCTTTCAACATGCTTATTCCAAACTGATTCTATAAATTTCTTGTTTTGTTTAGTCCGAATACAAAGTATTGCTTGATTTATAGCTCCTTTGATTTTACTTATGGCAATATCTCCACTTGTAGCTCCATATAACGCTAATAGCAAGTCGCCAGTTTCCACCAATTTTGCAGCAGAATTACTAAGACCTGCTTCGGTTATGAATAATTCAGTATAGTCTTTATGTAATTCTCCTGAACGTATAAACGGAATATTCCCATTGTAGTATTCTTTCTTTGAAGAAGACGGAGTACCACCTGAATAGAACGAACAAACTTCTGATAGCTTGTGCCTTTCCCATTCTCCTGTAAACTCCGGGAATCGCAAAGCCGGAACATTAAGGACTTTCTTATCTTTATTGTCTGCCATAGTCATTACTCTTTTATTTTGTTGATAAGTTCGGTTGCCGTGATGTCACGCATCAGGGTAAAGCCAAACCACTTTTTACCCAAATCTTTGATGGATGCTCCTATGTGGTAAACCTCATCGTCCACAAGCAAGAAGCGGTCATGCGCTTTATTAAATAGCTTTATCTCTATGAGTGGATATTGGGCGTTGTGACGGTCAACATCCAACTGAAACTGGCTACTGATACGTTGTGTGTAGATGGTTGCCGTCACTCCGTTCTCCCTCTTGTCAAGCAAGGTAAGCACGGTGTCATCCACATAGTTATCAATAAGCACGATTGAACGTTTGGCCTTTCGCATCAAATCAGACACGAAACGGTAAGCGTCAAACACTTGTCCATCATAGAATATGCCTTGTATGGGTGGAATGTTTGCGTCAAGTCGCTTGAAAACCTCGTCAATGCGCTTGTCCGTTACCTCTTGATGCTGTTTCATTTCCAGTTGATGATATTCTATCGTTTCAAGCCGCTGGAACAGTTGGGCATTAGTGGCAATGAAACGGCGCATAGATACAAAGGCTCGCATAATGCGGATATTCACATCTACGGCAGTTTGTGATTTCAAGACAGAGCTAAGCATGGCGATACCTTGTTCTGTAAATGCGTAAGGCAATCTTCTGTCGCCGCCCCAACTTGAAGTCACATTTTGTGATTTCAAGATTTCAACGTCCTCTTTGCTGAGTTGAAACATGAAGTCATCTGGGAATCGCTCACTGTTTCGTTTTACAGCTTGGTTCAACACTCTGGTTTCCACACCGTATAACAGAGCCAAATCCCTGTCAATTATGACTTGTTGGCCTCTGATTACCCGAATCATCGGCTTTATGTCAATAACCTCTGGTAACTGACCGCAATTTGCGACCGGTTCGCTTGCCTTACCCTCTATCTTTTCCCTGTCTTTCGCCATAGCTTATAAACCTTGATGTCGCAATTTGCGACTTCAAATTACACATTCAGTATTATACAATTCCCAACTCTTTCAGATATACGTCAATCTCCTTATCCAACTCGGCACGTTTAGCCTCTAATTCTTTGATTTCCGCCATTACTGCCTTGATGTCAATCGGTTCTTCTTCCTCAAACGTATCAACGTAACGAGGAATGTTCAGGTTATAGTCGTTGTCTGCCACTTCTTGCAGCGTGGCAAGATGGCTGTACTTTTCTATCTCCTTGCGGTCACGGTAGGTTTCCACAATCTTCTGTATGTGTTGCGGACGGAGTTTATTTTGTGTCTTGACTTTCTCAAACTCCTTGCTGGCATCAATGAACAGGATGTTGTCATCTTCCTTGCGGCATTTCTTAAACACAAGGATGCAAGTCGGTATGCTCGTACCATAGAAGATATTGGCAGGCAAACCAATGATAGCATCTATGTAGTTCTTCTTCTCAATGAGGAAACGGCGGATTACCCCCTCTGCATTTCCACGGAACAGCACCCCATGCGGAGCTACGCAAGCCATTGTGCCACCCTCATTCAAATGGTAAATCATATGGAGGATAAAGGCGTAGTCGGCTGTTTTCTTCGGCGCAAGCCGTCCGGCCTTACTGAAACGGTCATCGTTGTTGAACTTATCGGCGGCACTCCATTCTGCGGAGAAAGGAGGATTTGCCACCACTGCGTCAAACTGCGTATCGCCAAAGGCATCCCATTCTAATGTATCGCCGTTCTCTATCTTGAAGTTGCTGAACTTGATGCCGTGCAGCAACATATTCATTCGGGCAAGGTTGTAAGTGGTCGGATTCTTCTCTTGTCCGTAAATATCTACCGCATGGCCGACCTTTGCCGCACGAAGAAGCAACGAGCCGCTACCGCAAGTCGGGTCATACACATTGCGAAGCCGCGCATGACCGATAGACACAATTTCAGCCAATATCTGACTAACCTCTTGCGGTGTATAGAACTCTCCGGCTTTCTTTCCGGCTCCAGCGGCAAACTGGCCAATCATATACTCGTAGGCATCGCCAAGGATGTCTATTTCTTCCGATGCCTCCACGCCAAACTTTATATCGTCCAATGCCAACAGTACATTGCTGACGAGCGTATTCTTGTCATCTGCCGTCTTGCCCAGTTTAGGCGAAGCAAGGTCAATATCAGAGAACAGACCACCAAAATCTTCCTCGCTGTCATGCCCCAATGTGCTATCCTCAATGCGCTTTAACGAGCGTTCAAGAATGGGCAATATGTTCTCTTTCTTCTTTATCCGGTCTATCACCGATGAGAAAAGGTAAGTCGGTTCGATGAAGTAGCCGACACCCTCCAAGCATTGCTTTTTCAGTTCCTCTTGCAGTTCGGCGGCATCCTCGTCCTCCATAGTCCACAATTCTTTGAAGGACACTTCATCATCCACCAAGGCATTGTTTGCGTATGCTTCTATCTTCTCCGAAAGGTATTTGTAGAAGATGAAGCCCAAAGTGAAATACATGAAATCGCTGGCCGACATATTTCCGCGCAACTTATTGGCCACTTCCCAAAGTTGGTCACGGAGTTTCTGTTGTAATTCTTCGCTCATATTCTAATCTAATTTTTCTATGTTATAACCCAATTCCGCAGACAAAGACACAATGTCGTTAAAATCAATACGACATCCTTCTCCCACTTGTGTACTAACCAAGAAATCCACTCCATCGGAGCTTGTTAAAGGAGACTTAAAATGCCATCTTGTATTTTTTGATTTATCGAAAGAATCTTGTTGCTGTTTCTTGACTCTATCAACAGACATAATCAAATTAGGTATTCTTTCATCAAAGAATGTCTCAATTTCTTTATATGTCAAACTCCTTTCTTTGATGTATTGTCTTATAACTTCAACCATACAACCATTTTTATAAAATTCGCCTTTCCCGTTTATCGTAAATTTTTCCCGTTTCCCCTTACGTTTAGCAATGTCTTGAATAGGCTTGTTGTGGCACTCTTCAGGTTTGTTTTCGTTATACTCTGTTATAACTGCGTCATCTATTGCTTGTGCTATATCTCTAAAAATATCTAATGCTACTTTCGGAGAAACGTTGAAAAACTCTCTATTTTGTCGAATACGAAGATGTGTAAATCTGTCTATATACTTATGTACAAGTTTTTCTACTTCATTATATTTTACGGTTCTAAATGTTGCATATATTTCAAAAGGCAAAGGTACTGCTGTATTATCAAGTTCCTTTGAGCGAACATCTACAGGACGTGAACTTTTGCCAATTTTTACCCAATCCTCACGAAAACTTGGATTGGTCAAAATATATACATATCCCGGTTCTTTATGCTGTTCCTTTTCCATAAAAAACTATTTCCTTAAACGTTCAACAACTATGGTTTCTGTGATTTGAATTGCTGGACAATTATAGGGATTATCTGTCAAACACTGATGAGGGTATTTCCCTCTATAAATATCTAATGCAATTACCATATTCCAATATGACGTTGGATAACAATTATACCCAGGGTCAAGACAGAATATATGAAACAGACCTTCATCGTCGCTTTCATATCCAATAGCCAAAACAGCATGTCCTCCTCCTTTCTTAAAGTCAATACCTAAAATAATGGGCATATCTTTATCTAAGACGGATTTTATCTGATTCTTAAAGCCATCTTTGGCTTCTTCCTTATCGCAGTTATAATATTCAGCACATACCGTATCACCAAAAGAACGATTTATCATTTTCTTGAGTTTGTCAAAATAGAGACCATTCCTGACCAGTCCATGCTTATCAAAAAACTCATGAAAAAGTTTCACTACTTCGGGAGACTTTTTAATTTTGTCATATAAGTCTTCCAACTCATTTCTTCTCACACACCGCAAAATAAGAAGATTCATCATAAGCGTGTATATGGAACATGCACCATCAATTTCTCCTTGACGAAGATGGACGGGATAGAATTTCCTATTTTTAATGCAACATCCTTTTTCTGTTAGGTACAGACTGTTTAATAATTTAATCATATTCAATCCCAACTAAAAGTTCTTATTATGCTACGCAATCTATCCATTATCCTTGTCAAAGCCTTTCGGGTCTTAATCAGTCCGAGGTGCTTCTCTTTGAGCGCCTTTTGTATGATTTCCGGCTGCTCTTTTTGCAGGTAGTCATACTCTTTCAAGTAATGGTCGAGCACATCCGAAGAAAGCCCCTCGTCCTGTGCCAAAGAGTTCACGGCTTTTTCACGTTCTGTGGAGATATAGCGGTTCAAGCGTTCCTCCAGTTCGCTTGTACCGTCCGCCTTTTGCCGTCGCGCCATGAAGTTCTCCTTATCCTCGTCCACATTCTTTTGAATGAAGCCGTCAATGAGTTTCGCCTTGTTACGCATTTCGGCATCCTTTATCATCGTGTCAATGATGTTCTTACGCCGCTCTGCATAGTCCGTGCTGTATGGATTAAGGTTAGCAATCAATTCGAGGATATAAGCCACATTAATAATGTCGCTGTGCAGGAGTTCAAGGCAGAAATCCACATCCTCCAACCGTTCATCGCTAGGCGTTTCATCGCCGCCGCTTGGAGAGGCTGAAGGCATATCCGACGGAACAAACGTATCGTGAATGTCAAGGTACTTGCTTCGGAAGTCCATAAACTGTTGTTCGGTCATGCCGAGGTCGTCCGCATCATCGCTGTAATCCTCGTATATTTGGATTTCCGCGTGTTTGCGGATGATGTCGCGGAAAGCCAGCACAAAGTCTTTCTTGTCCTTTTCGCTCTGCAACAGGTCTATGCTGCTTGGCTCCGGGTATTTCTGCAAGAAGTCCGTTGCCAACTGCTGGTATTCCTTTTTCACATCCTCAAAAGGTGGACGTACTATTTCTTCGGGATTATTTGAGTTACTGAAAAGCCTGATGGCCGTATCAACATTGCTTTTCAAATCACGGAAGCATATAATCTTTCCGAAACGCTTTTTCTCATTCAGTACACGGTTGGTACGGCTGAATGCTTGCAGCAATCCGTGGTATTCCAAGTTCTTATCCACATAGAGCGTATTGAGCTTTTTGCTGTCAAAACCCGTAAGGAACATACCCACGACAAGGCAGAGGTCAAGCGGTTTCATATCCGCCCGTTTCTTTTTCATGCGTAGGTTGATGTCATCGTAGTAAGCACGGAAATTCTCGGTCGTGAACGCTGTGCCGAACATTTCATTGTAGTCATCCATGATAGCTTGCAATTCGTCCGCCTCGCCTGTGCTTTCACTGACATACTGCCCCGTATTCATCCCCGTCTGTTCATCATCCTGGCTGCTGTTGGCAGCATATGTAAACACTGCACCGATACGAATTTTCGGCTTCAACGACTTGAATATCTTGTAATAGCGGATAAGTATCGGTACGGACTGCACAGCAAACAACGCATCAAATTCACCGTCAAAGGTTGACTTATTGAAATTATTAAGGATGAATTTGGCTATCTCCTCCATGCGGTTGGCATTGCCCTTTTCCACTTCTTCGCTTCCGTGATAATACTCCACAAGAAAGCCAAGCACGTTTTCATCGGCTATGGCATCCTTGATAAGATATTGATGCAGGCAATTACCGAATATCTCTTTGGTGGTATGCCCGTTAATGGCATTCTCCGTGAAGATTGGCGTACCTGTGAAGCCGAACACTTGGGCGTTGTCAAAGAACTTCATGATGCGCTTATGGCTTTCGCCGAAGTGGCTTCTGTGACACTCGTCAAAAATCATCACGATACGGGAATGACGTATGGCTTCTATCTTGGTGCTGTACCATGTCCTGCTGACGGCAGCATTGAGTTTCTGAATGGTGGTGATAATTATTTTGGAATTGCTGTGCAGCCGTTTCACAAGTTCGTCCGTGTTGTCCGTACTATCCACAGCCCCCGGTTCAAAGGCGTCATATTCCGATTGGGTTTGCGTATCGAGGTCGTGGCGGTCAACCACGAACATCACCTTGTCCACATCGTCCAGTTCGGAAACAAGCTGTGCCGCCTTGAATGAAGTCAAGGTCTTTCCGGCTCCTGTTGTATGCCATATATAGCCGTTGTCGTTAGAGTTCTTCACCTTATCCAATATCTTCTCCACGGCATAGAACTGGTACGGACGAAGCACCATCAGGCACTTGTCACCCTCATGCAACACAATATATTTGCCGATGATTTTGCCGAGCGTACATTTCTCCAAGAATGCGGCTGCAAACTTATCCAATTCATTGAAAGGCACATTGGCTGCGTCCGTCCAGTTGAACGTGAACTTATAGCCACCGTTTGGATTGTTGGCGAAATAGCGTGTGTTGACACCGTTAGAAATAACAAACAGTTGGATGTAATCAAACAGACCGTGATAAGAAGTTTTGTGATAGCGTTGAATTTGGTCGTATGCTACCCTTAACTCTACGCCCCGGCGTTTCAATTCTATCTGTACCAAAGGCAGACCGTTTATAAGAATGGTCACATCGTAGCGGCACTTTTTACGCCCTTCCACCGTGATTTGGTTGGAAACCTGAAACTCGTTCTGACACCATTGCTGACGGTTAAGGAACTCCACCCAGATGCGTTTGCCGTCCGCCGTGTCAAGCGGATAGAGGTCGCGGAGTTTCTTCGCCTTTTCAAAGCGTGTGCCTCCCTCAAGGTAGATGAGTATCTTGTCAAATTCCTCATCTGTAAATTCGGTACGGCCATGCTCTGCCAACCGCTTATGGTTGTGTATCTCCAACTGCCGTTTGAAATTGGCTTGAAGATTCTCTTCCTCGGCAATCTGGACATATTCATAGTCCATTTGCTGGAGCGTGGCGATAAGTCCGGCTTCCAATGCCGCTTCACTTTGTATAGACATATTCCTGTTCTGCCTTTTTGTGTTACTTATTATCGTTCAGACTTCTGATAATCTCAATGCCCAATGCGTTTTCTATCTTGCAGATGGTTTCCAACGACATATTCTTTTTGCCTTTCAGCACTTTGGATATGTATTGCTGGGTGCAGTTCATCTTTTCGGCAAGCATCTGTTGCGTCAAGCCGAGTTCCGTCATCCGTTTTGACATGGCGGTGGCAATCAACTGCGAATATTCCGCCCAATCCTTTTTATCCTGTTTCACATCAGTTTCCTGCCTTACAGCTTCCAAAGCCATACAAGGCATTTTATCTGTCGTTGTATTCATTGAAAGATTACCTTATCTTGTCTGAATGCAAAGGTAATACAAATATTCAAGAAAGCACAACCAACGAGTTGTGTTTTTGCAAAAATGTTTTTCTTCTCCATAAATCTGAAACATTATAGGGGGCGTTGATTAAGCACCCCCCCCTAAACAACTTCCACTTCAAACATAGGGGGTGGCCATTTTGGACACCCCCTATTAGGACTATCATTTTCATTCAAATTAGAACACGCCATTAGTTAGGTTCATCGCTTCAACCTTTTTCTCCATATTCACCTTTGCGTAAACCTGCGTGGACGCGATGCTGCCATGCCCCAAAATTTTGCTAACCGAGTATAGTTCCGCACCTGCCGTTATCGCCAGCGTTGCCGCCGAATGACGGCTGCTGTGATAGGTAAAGTCCTTTTCTATCCCTGCCTTATTTTTGATGCGGCGCACGTACTTCGCCACGTTGTCGGGCTTCTTCACCAACGGAAAGATGATACCGTCCTCCCCGTTTTCGGGTCGTGGCAGAAGCAAGGACAGAGCCAGCGCATTGAGCGGCACGGCAACTGGCCGTTTGGTCTTGTGTTGGATGACCGACACCGTTTGTACACTGTTTACGTCCTTAATGTCGCTCCACCGCAACCGTTGCATGTCGCCGAGCCTAAGCCCCGTCATGCAGGAAAAACCAAAAGCCCTCTGCACAACTTCTTCCATAAAGGTTTGCGGCTCTACGGCAAGAAAGCGTTTCAATTCGTCCGCCGTAAGGTATTCACGGTGCTTGTCCGGCGCATGGAAACGTTCCTCCCTCGTAAGTTCCTGAACGGGATTGAAAGCCATCAGTCCGTCACGCACGGCTTTGTTGAAAATAGCCTTTACCGTTTCTTCAAACAGCACGAGGGTGTAAGCCGCCAGCTTGCCACCATTTGCCTTTATCTGTTTACGATTGCGGTAATTGCGCATATATCCGAACAGCCCACAAATTAAATCCCTATCCACATCTTTCAACAGAATATCCGTTTTATTGGCTCGTTTCAAATAAGTCTCAATCCGTCTGCGCACGACATCCTTGTGCTGTATCATCTTTTTACAGTTACCGTTCAGCATGGCACATTGCACATAATCACTGCACCACTGGAGCCAGGTCATGGACTTGGCCGCTTCGTTTTCTTCCCTCTTTTTCTTCTTCTCGAAAGACGGAGGGGTGAGGATGCGCTGCGCCCGTATCTCTTGCGCCTTTCGGTAGGTCTGCCCGTTGAGCATCCTTGCGTTCGGAGCGTCATCGGGTACAAGGTACAGATGCAGGTTCTCTCTTTTGCGGAAGCCCGTTTCGTAGTATTCCAGATACAGGCTGCGGTTTCCGGCTGTCAACATTCTCACTTTGATTTCTACTTTCATAAAATTCTTCTTTTAATCGGTTATACAAACATATTGTTCACGAGGTTCATCGTCTCGATTTTCTTCTTATCCACTATCTTGGCATAGACTTCGGTCATGCGGATGCTACGGTGTCCGAGTATCTTGCTCACCGTGTAAAGGTCTGCGCCGAGGGTCAGCAACATGGTCGCCGCCGTATGCCTGGAGCAATGGTAGGTGATGTGCTTCTGTATTCCGGCCTTCTGCATCCATTCGCCCAACACCACTTCCACTGTGGTAGAAGTGATGCGTAACTGGTGAAATACCCTTTCTTCGTCCTTTGACTTTCGGGGCATCCATTTTAAAGCTTCGTTGGAGAGCGGTATCGTCACCGTGTTCTTGGTTTTCACTTGCTGATGCTCGATGTAGAGCGTCTTTCCGTCCGCCGCTTTGTGTATCTCGCTCCATTTCAAGGTCATCATGTCGCTGTACCGTAACCCAGTGAAACAGGAAAACAGAAATGCCTTTTTCACAATGTCGTAGCGGCACGGCGTGGCCATCAGTTGGCGAAGTTCCTCAATGGTCAAGAACTCACGCATGGCGTTCAACTTCTGCGGCTTTTCCTTTGTTTCCAACAGTTTGAATGGATTGCGGTCTATTAGTCCTTCGCTTACGGCCTTGTTCAACGCGGCGGCAAGGCGGTTCATAAAGATGCGGCAGGTCGTACTGCTCAACGTCTTTTTGCCTTGGTTGAACGTACAGGTTTTCAGAAAGGCGATGAAGCCCTTGCAGAAATCCTTGTCAACCTCTTTTAGGGCAAGGGTCGGCTTGCCTATATATAATAGGTATTCTTCCACCCTTGCCTGTGCGTTCCGCTTCGACCTCATGCTGGCCGGGCTTAACCCGTTTTCCTCGGCGGTGTACTTCGCCACCCATGTGCTGAGCGTCATCCGTGCCTTTTTCACGTCCTCCCAGTTCACAAGACCCTTTTCCTGAATGTCGAGGATGCGTTGCGCCTTGATTTGTTCGGCCAGCTTGCGCGTGTTCCTGTTCTGCAACTTGGCGGCGGCATCCGTTTCAGGCACGAGGTAGAGTTTCAGACCCTCTTTCTTCCTTGCGCCACGATAGTACATGTCGAGGTACAGGCTTACATTGCCGTCGTTGAGCCTCTTTTCGCGTATGCGGACAGGCTCCTTGATTTTGATTTCTTTCTTCTTTCGTCCCATTTTCTTTTCTGTGTTATCCGATTTTTGGATTTGTTACTATATTGTTTATCAGTCACTTGCAAGCGTTACAAAGATAATTCACGGCGGGACAAAAACGGGACAAAAAGCGTGCTTTTATATCCCAAATTAGGCAAATATAACTATCCAATCAAAAAACGGCCTTTATTCATAACTAACTATAAATCAGTAAGATTTGGCTGATTATGTTAGATATGTTTTCCTATGGTTTTACCCGTCTGGAGTAATTGGTGGTTACTGGTGGATATTACAGATGTGTATGGCACTGGCTGCACTGTTCTCCATCATTGTTGCTGGCAGCATGGCCTACAAGATGATGGTGAAGCATGAGCCCATCGACATCATGAAACTCTTCAAGCCCCTTGTGGTCAGTGTCATCCTCTGTTGGTGGTACCCACCTGCTGATACAGGCATTACCGAAGGAGGTAGCGACTGGTGTGTACTTGATTTCCTCTCGTATATCCCCAACTGCATAGGCTCATACACCCATGACCTGTATGAAGCAGAGTCAGCACAGATTGAGGACAAGTTTGAGGAGGTACAGGAACTTATCTACACCAGAGACACCCTTTACACCTCTTTGCAGGCACAGGCGGATGTAGCCCATTCCGGCACTTCCGACCCTAACCTTATAGAGTCCACCATGGAACAGGCAGGTGTAGATGAAGTGACGAATATGGAAACAGACGCTTCAAGGCTTTGGTTCACATCACTGACCGCAGGAGCTGTAGTAGGCATCGACAAGATCATCATGCTCATCGCCTTGATTGTCTTCCGCATCGGTTGGTGGGCGACCATCTATTGCCAGCAGATATTGCTGGGTATGCTCACCATTTTCGGTCCGATACAATGGGCGTTCTCTCTTTTACCGAAATGGGAAGGTGCATGGGCCAAGTGGCTGATACGCTATCTGACGGTTCATTTCTACGGTGCCATGTTGTACTTCGTCGGTTTCTATGTCCTGCTGCTCTTTGACATCGTGCTCTGCATACAGGTGGAGAACCTCACAGCCATCACGGAGAGCGAGCAGACCATGGCAGCGTACCTCCAGAACTCCTTCTTCTCTGCAGGCTACCTCATGGCAGCGAGCATTGTGGCTTTGAAGTGCCTGAATCTCGTGCCCGACCTTGCCGCATGGATGATACCGGAAGGTGATACGGCATTCTCTACCCGAAACTTCGGTGAAGGTGTGGCACAGCAAGCCAAGATGTCCACCCAGGGCATGATAAGCAAAGTGATATAAACAAGAAAAGCGATAGAAAATATGGTTATCAAGAATCTCGAAAACAAGATCAAGCTGGTTTTGATTATCTGCTCCCTCTTCCTTCTGGGCTGTATCATCATCAGTATCTCCAGCATTTGGACAGCCAAGGTAATGGTGTCCGATGCCCATCAGAAAGTATATGTGTTGGACGGCAATGTGCCCATCCTTGTCCAGCGAAGCACCATGGAGGAGACTCTCGATGTGGAAGCCAAGTCCCATGTGGAGATGTTCCACCACTATTTCTTCACCCTGGCTCCTGATGACAAGTACATCAAATACACCATGGACAAAGCCATGTATCTGGTTGATGAGACAGGTCTTGCCCAGTACAACACGTTGAAGGAGAAAGGCTTCTATTCCAATATCATGGGTACGAGTGCCGTGTTCAGCATCTTCTGCGACAGCATCAACTTCGACAAAGAGAAGATGGAGTTCACCTACTATGGCCGCCAACGTATCGAGAGACGAACAAGCATCCTTACCCGAGAACTTGTCACGGCAGGACAGCTCAAACGTGTTCCCAGGACGGACAACAACCCTCATGGCCTGCTCATCACCAACTGGAGAACGCTTCTCAATAAGGATATAGAACAGAAAACCAAATTGACGTACTGATTATGGGATGGAAGAAGATGCTCGTCGGAGAAAAGATGCCTGACAAGGATGATCCAAAATACCGCCAGAGGTATGAAGAAGAGGTCAAGGCCGGTCGCAAGTTCGCACGCACTCTCAAACTTGATGTGTTAGCTATCAAGGTGCAGCAGTTTGCCAACAACCATAAACGACTGTTCCTTGCCCTTGTCTTCGGGTTTATCCTGCTCAGTTTCGGATTCAACATCTACAGGATGGTCGTGGTGTACAATCATCAGCAGTCCACCCAGAGTGCCACGGAGAGGCAGGAGCAGCTGATGCGGCAGAGACGCAAGAATGTCAATACAGCCATCAGCAATGCCCACACCATACTGCCAGTCATGAACAGAGATAATCAAAAGAACAATAACCAAAATACAGAAAACAATGGATGCACTGAAGAAGATTAACTGGAAGCAGCCGAAGTATATGATTCCGTTTATCATCTACTTCCCCCTGCTGTTCGTCGGTTACTTTGTCATAGACCTTTTCCACACGGAGAAGGCTGAGATTCCTGATGGTCTTGCAACGACCGAGTACCTCAACCCTGACCTGCCTGAGGCAAAGATGAAGGGCGATGGCATTGGCAACAAGTATGAGAGTATGCTCAAATCATACGGAAAGATAGACGATTATTCAGCATTAGGAAACATTGAACGCAATGAAGAAGACACCCGTGAAGAGTACGAATCCAAGTACACCGATGAAGAACGTGAGCAACTCGAAGCACAGGAAGCCGCGAAGCTCGCTGAGATGCAGAGACAGCTACAGGAGAGCGCACAGAAAGGTCAGGAAATCGCCCAAGGAGGTTCACCATCCGAGGAAGACCGCATAGCACGCAGCAAGCAACGTGAACAGGAAGCCATGGATGAGCTCAACCGTGCCATTGCCCAGGCAAGGCTCCAAGCGCAGCAATCTATGATGCCAGCTGCAACAGACACTGCTGATGCTGGGCAAAGAGAAGGAAAAGTTGAAGCCTCTGACAAGAAGAAAACCGACGATGATGAGCCACAGGAGGTTGTAAAGAAGGTGAAGGTCACCTCCGATTACTTCAACACCCTCTGTGACAACGACAAGGAAACCAGCCTTATCAAGGCTATCATTGACGAGAACATCAAGGCTGTTGATGGGTCAAGAGTCAGGCTCCGTCTGCTTGACGACATCGAAATCAATGATGTTGTCGTGCCCAAAGGCTCTTACCTATATGCTACGATGAGCGGATTCGGTTCACAGCGTGTGAAGGGCAATGTGCAGAGCATCATGGTTGACGATGACATCGTCAAGGTCAGCCTCGCCCTGTATGACACTGATGGACTGGAAGGTCTTTATGTACCGAGCAGTCAGTTCCGTGAAACCACGAAGGATGTGGGCAGCGGTGCATTGAGCAATACCTCCAGTCTCACCAACAGCTCCACCACGTCAGGCAACAGCCTCGCCACTTGGGGAGCGCAGACTATCACCAATGCCGTGCAGAAGACCAGCAATGCTATCAGCAAAGCCATCAAGAAGAATAATGCCAAGCTGAAATACGGCACATTCGTGTACCTGATCAACTCCCGTTCAAACAAAAAGGACAAATAACTCCGAGCATAAACAAAAGATCAAATGAATATGAAGACTATCAAAAGAATTGGCGCATTAGCCGTATGCGCTCTGGCAGCCCTCCCCTCTTTGGCTCAGCAGACCTATCAGGAGATGGAGCAGCTCACCATCAATGAGAATGTCACCACGGTCATCACTGCATCCGAGCCTGTGCGCTTCGTTGACATCTCTACGGATGCCGTCGTTGGCGACCAGCCCATCAACAACACCATCAGGCTCAAGCCCAAGGAGGGAGCCGATGTTCATGCCGACGGGGACATCCTTGCCATTGTTACCATCGTGACGGAGCGTTACCGCACCCAGTATGCGCTCATCTATACCACACGCCTGCAGGAGGCTGTCACCGACAAGCAGATACAGCCGCATGAGAAGATTCCGTACCACAATCCATCTGTCTCCATGAGCACTGAGGACATGACCAAATATGCCCGAAAGATATGGAACTCCCCGGCAAGAATACGGAATGTGAGCACAAGGCAGCATCGGATGACTATGCGTCTGAACAATATCTATTCCGTAGGCGAATACTTCTTCCTGGATTTCAGTATTGAGAATCGCGCCAATATCCGCTTCGACATCGACGAGATACGTGTCAAGCTCAATGACAAGAAGATGTCAAAAGCCACCAATGCGCAGATGGTTGAGCTGACTCCTGCCATGATGCTTGACCAGTCCAGAAGCTTCAAATATGGCTACCGCAACGTCATTGTATTAAAGAAGATGACCTTCCCCAATGATAAGGTGCTGACCATTGAGATTTCTGAGAAGCAGATTAGCGGACGTACCATCTGCTTAGACATCGACTATGAGGATGTACTCTATGCAGACTCGTTCAATTCATGCTTAATAAGGGAGGAATAGGACTATGAAGAGATATGTATTATCATTGATGATGGGGCTATGCATGACAGTCGCATCGTTTGCCCAAAGCCATAGTGACCGTATCAGCCTTGGTGTTGGAGCATTGTATGAGCGAGGACTTGACGCAACACTCGCATGGGAGCATGAAACCCGTTACCACAATGCATGGGAGTACTTTTTCAATGCCTATCTGAAATGGGATGAATGTGCTTCCTGCGGTCATGTCTGCCCAGAATCTTTCTGGAACAACTACCGCACATGGGGCATCGGTGTCGCCTACAAGCCCTGTGTCACAAGAGGTCGCAACAACTACGGCAACCTGCGTATCGGAGCCAGTGCTGGCAGCAATACCGACAAGTTCGTTGGCGGTATTCATGTCGGCTATGAGCATAACTTCGCCCTCCGTCACGGTTGGGGATTGTTTGTGCAAGCCAAATGCGACCTTACCCTTCCCAAGCGAGAAGACCTGTTCAGGACAGGCATAGTAATAGGATTCAAGATACCAACCCTAAAGAAATAATAGCGATGAAGATAATCCATTTCATGTTTACTGCCGTTGTAGCAGCCGTTTTCGCTTCATGTGACGAGCATATGGACTTTCCTGATACAGCGATGAAGATAGGTGACATTGTCTGCACTGACGGTGCCATTGTCCGTTATGAGGATGTAGATTCGTTAAAAAAGACACCTATTGCCGTTGTCTTTTACGTCAACCACAGCGAGGATGTGGAAGGAAATGGCTATGCGGTATATCTTGACGACTTTGCCACCTTGGCCTATTCTGACTCTCTCGGCATCACACATAAAACATCAGCAGACCTTATGGCCTACGACGGCAACAGCAATACCCACGCCATGTATTCCACGGGCACTTCACCTGCTGCAAGTATGGTCCTTGATATGTGGGCATACCGGCAGAGTGCCTATATACCCTCTGTGGCACAGATGCGTCTGCTCTTTAGTGTCAAGAAGTCTGTCAACCCGCTGATTGAAAAGTGTGGAGGGACACCGATACCTGATGACGCAGACCTCTGTTGGTATTGGACATCGACAGAGGTACAGGGGCAGGAAACAGCCAAGGCATGGCTCTATTCTCTTGCAAGTGGTGCAATACAGGAAACACCCAAGACACAGCCACACAAGATACGTCCAATTATCACACTAAACAATTGATTACTAAGCTATAGTAATATAATAATTCATCTTAATGTTTAACATCAAAAATTACAAGCAATGAAAAAGAATTTGTTTCTAATGTTGGGACTTGGAGCCGTGCTCCTCACGTCCTGTGACCAAGACATCACCAACGAGATTTATTTGCCAGGTGGCGGCGGTTCGGTGGTTGTGACCGACAGCACATCGACCAAGCAGCTGCAGGTATTCACCAATCTGGAGATGCTGCAACCTGCCGTCTCCACACGAGCCGTGGACAATCAGTGGGAACTCAATGACATGATTGGCATCTCTTCCACAGGGATGATCAACAACATGAAGTTCACCCGAAACGGCAGCACGAATCAATTTGTGTCAGCCAGCAAGGTATTTTTCACGGACACTGACACTCACACATTCAATGCCTACTATCCTTACATGGCAAGTCCTACTAACGATATCATAGAGTTCCAAGTGCCGGAAGCAGCAGTACAGAGTGAGCAGAAGGTCAATGATTTCCTGTTTGCCAATGGAACGGCATCATACGCCAGTCCGAGCCTTACATTGAACTTCACCCATCAGATGGTGCGTGTCATCATCAAGGTCTATACCTCACCCGAATACGGTTTCACCACCAACGATTTTGCAGGAAGCCTACTCACGTTCATCGGTTATTTTGACAGCGGTACTTTCAATATCAAGACCGGAAAGGTGGAATGCAGTGACGAGTCTGTGACGACCTATTATTTCGGCGACCCTCAAAGTGACCACATGGAATATACGCTTTATGTTCCTGCACAGGTTATGCCGGACATGACATTGCAACTGAGTAATGGGGAGAACTTTGTATTCCTCACAAACGACACGTGGAAAGCAGGTCATTCCTACAGCTATTCATTGAAGCCTGTGCGTAACACCCTGGAGGTTATATCAGCAACTATCTCTCCGTGGACAGTAGAGTCTGAGAAGACCATCAACGGCTACGAATAAAACTTAAAAGAGGATTGGAGGGTGTTCACCGTGGCATCCTTCATCCTTTTGTACTCAATCATAAAACATCATCGAAAAGTAAATGGAAGAAAGCAAAGAGTTACAGGGTTTTTACAAGATATTCAGGGCGGTGATATATGTCTCCATACTGATGGAGTTCTTCGCCTACGCATTAGAGCCCCAGCAGTTGGACTTCCTGGGCGGCGTGATGACGGACATCCATGGGCGCATCAAACGATGGATGATATACCATGATGGCAACCTTGTCTGGAGCAAGATAGCCACCATACTGCTTATCTGCATCACCTGCATTGGTACGCGAAACAAGAAACATCTGGAGTTCGATGCACGCAGACAGGTCTTATATCCTTTGGTCGGCGGACTCTTTGTTACCATATTGTCTATCTGGCTCTTCGGTCATCGGATAGACACACGGTTCTACACCATCACGCTGAACATCTGGCTCTATATGGCAGCCTCTATCCTGGGTACAGTCTGCATCCATGTGGCTCTTGACAATATCTCCAAATTCCTGAAGGAAGGGCTGTTGAAAGACCGATTCAACTTTGAGAACGAAAGCTTTGAGCAATGTCAGGAGCTGCAGGAGAACAAGTACAGCGTGAACATCCCCATGAGGTACTACTACAAGGGCAAGTTCCGCAGGGGATGGGTGAACATCGTCAATCCGTTCCGTGGCACTTGGGTCGTGGGCACACCAGGCTCTGGTAAGACCTTCTCCATCATCGAGCCATTCATCCGTCAGCACAGCAGGAAAGGTTTTGCCATGGTGGTGTACGACTACAAGTTTCCCACCCTTGCGCAGAAACTATACTACCACTACAAAATCAACCAGAAGGCAGGCAACCTTCCTGACGGATGCAAGTTTAACATCATCAACTTCGTCGATGTGGAGTACTCCCGACGTGTCAATCCTATCCAGCAAAAATACATTGGCAATCTTGCAGCTGCCAGCGAGACGGCCGAAACGCTCCTGGAGTCATTGCAGAAAGGCAAGAAAGAAGGTGGAGGTGGCAGTGACCAGTTCTTCCAGACATCTGCCGTCAACTTCCTGGCTGCCTGCATCTATTTCTTCGTGAACTACAAGAAAGTACCATACGACAAGGATGGCAATGCCCTTATTGCAGAGATGACCACCGACCCCAAGACATTCATCCAGAAGCCTACGGGACGTGTCTTTGACCATACAGGCAGAGAGGTGGAAGCAGCCTACTGGCTTGGCAAATATAGCGACATGCCCCACATCCTTTCTTTCCTTAACCAGGACTACAAGGTCATCTTTGAGGTGTTGGAGACCGACCCAGAGGTTGCCCCGTTGCTTGGTCCGTTCCAGACTGCCATGAAGAACAATGCCATGGAGCAGTTGGAAGGTATGATTGGTACGCTGCGTGTATATACCTCTCGTCTCGCCACGAAGGAGTCGTACTGGATATTCCACAAGGATGGCGATGACTTTGACTTGAAGGTTAGCGACCCAAAGAGCCCCAGTTACCTGCTCATTGCCAACGACCCAGAGATGGAAAGCATCATCGGTGCCCTCAATGCCCTTATCCTCAACCGCCTTGTGACAAGAGTGAATACCGGTCAGGGCAAGAACGTGCCTGTCAGCATTATCGTCGATGAGTTGCCGACCTTGTATTTCCATAAAATCGACCGTCTGATTGGCACAGCCCGAAGCAACAAGGTCAGTGTGGCGTTAGGCTTCCAAGAACTGCCACAGCTTGAATCCGACTATGGCAAGGTGGGTATGCAGAAGGTCATCACCACTGTTGGTAATGTGGTGAGCGGTTCAGCAAGAGCAAAGGAAACCCTGGAATGGCTCAGCAATGACATCTTCGGCAAGGTCGTCCAACTCAAAAAGGGTGTCACTATCGACAGGGATAAGACCTCCATCAATCTCAATGAGAATATGGACAGTCTCGTTCCTGCAAGTAAAATCTCCGATATGCCGACAGGCTGGATATGCGGTCAGGCAGCCCGTGACTTCATCAAGACCAAGACCGGTCGTGGTGACAGCATGAATATCCAGGAGTCAGCAGAGTTCCAGACCTCGAAGTTCTATTGCAAGACCGACTTTGACATGAAGGAGATTGCCAAGGAGGAGGCAGACTACGAGCATTACAAGATACCGAAGTTCTACACCTTCCCATCGAAGGATGCCAAGGAACGCATCCTGTATCAGAATTTCGTAAGCGTCAATGCTGATGTCAAGGAAATGATAAAAACCATTTTGATGTTTAAGGTAAAGACTTAGTAAACAACGAAAAACAGATTATATATGAAGAAGTTATTCATGATAACGGCTACCCATGCATTAGCCATACCGGGTTTCGCACAGACAGGCTCGGAAGCATTATTGGGAGCATCGGACGGCATCTACAGTTATGTGCCGTTCATTCAAGGTCTTTGTTATGTCATTGCGGCACTTATAGCCATTGTCGGTGCAGCGTCCGTATATATGGCTATGCAGACCTCACCGCAACAGGTTTCAAAGCGAATTGTCACGAGTGTGGGCAGCTGCCTTTGTTTTGTCTGCATGGCTATCTCCTTACCTCAGTTCTTTGGCTATGAGTCATATTCTGTGGGCAACGGCTCCGACATCGCTATGAACGGAGCAGGAGGCTCATCCAATGGCTTCCTTACCACAGACAAGGGTGGCATTTCCCAAAGTGGCATCATCACAACCATTCCACCATTGTCTGACAAGGCGGGCAACTGGATAACCTTCCTTCCAGGCTCGAATATGGACATCGCCAACAGTCTTATGGACATCTACAACCACATGGGTTCTGGTGTCACTGGCACTTATGGGCGTACACTTGACTATATCAACAATGAGTTCCGTCATGGAAATATCTCTCAGGGCACATACGACCAGATGATTGCCATGGCAGGCAGTCTGCCGCATAACTAAGACACGTCAAACACATAATGAAACTAAAGATTATCAGTATTATCGCTCTGATTTCAATAAGTTTATCGGTCAATGCCCAAACTCAGAAGTCCTCCGATGGAAATGAGGTAGCATCAAAAACGCTCTTTGAACTATCCCCCTTCGAGCGAGCGGTTTGCTGTATCAGGTTCTATGAAGGGCTACACCGCAAAAAGGATTATCCATATGTCGGGTATGGACACAAACTACGCCCAGGAGAAAGATACTCCTCCAATATGACTGCAAGGGAAGCGGAAGTCCTGCTGCGGAAAGACCTCAGAGAACTCTGTGCCATGTTCCGTTCATACGGCCAGGACTCCCTGCTTCTTGCTGCGTTGGCTTACAACATCGGTCCTTATAAAGTCCTTGGCTGTAAGGGCAGATACCCGAAGAGTACCGTCTTGAAAAAGCTGGAAGCCGGTGACAGGAATATCAGAGACGACTATGTAAAGTATTGCCGTTGGAGGGGCAAAAGAGTCCCCTCCATCGAGCGACGACGATATATTGAACTTATGCTGCTTTTCACTCCATGACAGAAAATGAACCCATAAAAGCCGTATCAGACGGCATCACTTTCCTATCCACTGGCAGATACTACGATGGTATCAACCAGTGGATAGCCCATAGTATAAAGGAGGGGGACACTGATGCCATTGACTATGCTGCAAGGAGAATGGCACCCCTCGTACCAGCCAATTCTGTCCTTGTTCCTATCCCCGGTCATCATGGAGTCGCAGACCAGACCCTACGTTTGGCACAAGCCCTCTCGTCTTATACTCGTCTCCCTTTCGTAGATGCCTTACGAGGCAGAGAGCATGAATCACAGTACGAGGCAAAGCGGAAAGGACATTTGCTATCAGGTCGAGATATGGGATTCTATCAGGCAAGAGAACTGCCTTCTGACCGTATTCCCTGCCTTATCGACAACGTGGTAGATACAGGAACCACAGCGAAAGCAGCTTCCGAAGCATTGGGCAATGCTATGGTATTGTCATTCGCCATGAGTGATGCCCTTCTACAAAGAGAAAAGCATATAGGATTCAAACGCTAAGACATATCACGATGCCAAGACCAAAGAAAAGAAGACAGCAAACGCTCCAACCAGCTATCGTCTATCAATGTAAGGACTGTGCCAACAGCTATGACTGGCATAGCAAAGCCCTGGATGGCCATCTTATCCTATGTCGTTGCAAGTATAAACAGCAAGGAGGTCGGTATTGCATCTTCCTCAAAGACCCACAGTGTGAGCACTTCGTCAAGCGGGATAATCTATGATTGTTGCAGAAAACCAAAATCCAAAAAATCAGGGAAGAATTCAGTTTTATGATGAATATGCGCCAACAATCTAAGATTAACAAACCCAACTTCATCCGTGCGAAAGTGAACGGGATTATATAATATTCTAAATTTCTCACGGAACTCTTCCACTGTTTCTGGTAATTCAATATTTGTTTCAACCGACATTTCTTCATGTAGATGGTGGTCAAAGAAGTTAACCTCAAAATCCTCACTGTCTATCGGATATGGAATCTGAAGATTAACCTTCGATTCCAGTATTTCTGACCTCAATTTTTTATACAAGAAAGGAATATCGAAACGTGCAATAATCTCAATAAGTACCACAAGAAACATTGAGGAACTATCAACATAGTCTGACGATTTTTTATACATACTTGCACATACTTCTTTTAGATTGCTATATAATTCAGGAAACATATTATTCTGTTTGTGACGAATAATTACATTTCTGCACACTCGACAAATATATTCATAATAATCTTTCACATGCAAATCATCAGGAGCCTGTTCCTGACACCATATATATTTCGTCAATAATATCAAAGAAATAGAGTGATTGTCAAGTAAAGGTAGATCAAAACCACTGTTTGATTTAATTAGCTGGTTAAGTATATCTATCGTACTTTCCTTTGATGACAAGTTCTCGTCTTCTATTTCGTACGTTGAGTTTAAATAATAAAGTAAATCATTTAGAAAATCATAACATCTTAAAGGATAACAGATTATCTCAGACTGAGTACCAGCAGGATGATAGAGACCCTTATAGCTTCTGGCTAAGGGTAACAACTTATTAATATATGAATCATATATTGATATATGTAGGTTATATATGTTGTGGAATTTTTCTATATATAAACTGCAATTTTCTTTTTTGTTTTTTAGAATCCAGGTCCATATTTTTAAGACAATTATATCAGAACTCCATTTTGCTGGCAAAAGGTTACCACTATCCATACAATACTTGTATATAATCGCCAAAATAAGATTAAGTCCTGCAAATGATTTTTGAACTTTCCTCTTATTAGGTTTAGCATCATATGGACACCTCCTTAAAAATATTTCTACTATAGTGCTTATGTCATTAGTATTCCAACCAGGTGCATCCAACATAACCAGGGTCTTCTTGAACAATGAATAACACTCGTCATCTGCAAACAGGCATTCTTCAAAAAGATGTTCTGCAAATAAATGAGTTAATTGTTCAATATCCCAACGTTCAAACTCTCCAGGCTTAAATTCTCTTTTGATAAATCCATTAAATGCAGGTTCTGCATTTGCCTGGAGAACTCCATTGTGTACAAATACTATTTTTACTGGTAACTCATTAAACCTTGGTATGGATTGACTTTCGTAGGCCACATCTTTTGCCTCTAAAAGAGAATCCCGGACTCCATCTTGAGCATTAAAGTTGGTTGTCGTAATATCTTTTGACGCATTTCCTTTCAATTCAAAATACCAACGATAAATTTTATTGTCCATGCCGCAACCAATAGCCACAACATCCTTACCATGTTGTGGCTGTCCTTTCGAGTTTTTGGGAGTTGAAACAATTCTAAATCCCATCGCATCCAATAAGATGGGGAATATATAATCCAACTCCTTATCTTCTTTCAAAGATTCAAGATATTCTCTGATGATTCTATTCTTCATTCTTTTTGACCATTATATTCCAGTCCAACAATAATTTATTATACCAATCTAAGTTTTCTAACGGACTCATAGAATTTATCATGATAGGCATCTCTCGTGAGAATTTGATATGAGCCAACCCCTGAACATTACCATCTTTATCTCGCCATCCTCCACCTTTTCCTAATACAACCTTCGTCATGTATTTATCAATAAATGAATCTCGCTTACTTTCAGCATCCTTGATAGCCTCTTTCATATTCTTTCGTATACTGCGATTACACCATTCAAGGACTAAAGGCATTGAATAGTTAGAATCAAGTTCCTTGCATTTATTCATATAAGCGTATCTATTATCTATGCTATGCAAGTAGTTCAAAAGCTCTTCGTGTTCTTCGCTTTGATTTAACACGACTTCTTTTATTTGCCTGCTGACAGTTCCACAATAATTCAAAGCGTATTCTTTAAGAATTGTAACCAATATTTTTCGTACAGTACGAAATTGGCTATTAAAGAACAAAATCGTTTTTTTTAATCTCTTTTCTGGATTTCCTAAATCTTGCATCATTGATATAACAAAGCGTCCCTGAAACTCTTCAGGCATTGATAGTAGGTTAATATCAGAGTTATTAAGATTAAGATAATCCCACAATTGTCTTCCAATTAGTCTTTTGTAACCATTAGTATCTATTATTAGACCAACAACAAACTCTTCAATGTTCTCAGCCCTATCTTTACGTAATATGTCAGATACATAATCCTTAATAATATCAAGATAATCCAGAACTTGTTTACTCTCCACAATTCTGTTTATACAGTATGAGAATAACTCCAAATCAATGTATTCATTGATCTGCGAGTTGGCTATTGCAGATGTTATTGTCGAAAGACTGCAATTGTCATGTCTAATTAATTTATTGATATGTAGGCGAATTTCATCGTCTGATTTGTTACAAGATTGGTCTTCAACCAAAATATCTAATAGAGTCTTATCTTCCATTTCTTTGAATATTGTATAGTTAGGGAAATGTCTGCATTATTCAAGCATCATTATAATTTGTGACCAGCACCTTCCAGAAACTGATAGGCAGGTACACATTTGGCAGAGAGGCAGCCTCGCTTAACATCGGGGCAATCTCTTCTGGCGTATAACCTGCTATGCCACATCCTATGGGAGTTACCATAAACTTCAGTTCTGGATGCTCCTTAGCATAACGGGTGAATCGACATATGGCAAGCATGGTATTGTGTTCACCCTCCATGGTAGGAATAGCATACGACTGTCCCTGCATACCTTCGCCGTTCCCCCATTCTGCACCAAATTCATTGTAAGCGACACGAGCAGCACCTCCGTGGTGCATCCCCAGGGCATTGCTTCCAAAAACAAACACCTCGTTTGGTGCTAACGAGTAGATTTCAGATGGAATAATGCGTGTTGGTAAGGTTCCTGCATCTCCACCTGTCATCCAATAGAGTTCTTCGTCCGTGTAGATGTTTTCCTTCTTCATCTTACAGTATTTTTTAATTGAGACTTTGATTTAACGTCTTGCGATGATAAGTGTCTGAATGCAAAATTATAATATAACGATGCATCCTATCTGCACAGACAGAAAAACATTTTCTCATGCAAAAATACACAAAAAGTGGCAGACTATTGACTTCTTCGTCTATTTTTTTGCTTTACACGAGAAATTTCCATCTATAAAGTCTGTTTTTAGAAGAAAATACCTTAATTTTGCAACATAAATTATTATATAAACAAGTATAAAATGGAGAAACAACCTCTCAATCGGATTAAAGTTATGCTCGCGGAGCGCATGCTGACAAACAAGGAACTTGCAGAAATGTTGGGCAAAGACCCTGCCACTATCTCCAAATGGGTAACAAACACATCCCAGCCTACCTTGGAGAATTTGATAGAGATTGCTCGTTGTCTCAAATGCGACATGAACGATCTCGTCAGACTAGATGATGTAGTGCCGATAAAGAATACCAAGCAATCCTAAATACAAGACGCTATGCCAACAAACAAGAATGCCCAGCTTCGCTATCAGATACTTGACCGCTGCTTCAGCGACTTTCATCACAAATACTTTATCGAAGATCTTATGGATAAAGTAAATGATGCCCTCATGGACTTGTACGGAACACAAATCAGCATCCGTCAGATTCGTGAAGACATCAAGTACATGAAGGATAGAGTAACATACAATGCTCCAATAGAAGTTTATCCGTGTGAAGGACGCAAATGCTACTATCGCTATTCCGATAGGAGCTTCTCTATATTCAACAACGAACTGTCGGCAGAAGAAGTCATATCGCTCCGTTCTACGATAGATATTCTTAGCCGGTTCCGTGGAGTACCTACCAATGCATGGTTAGAAGATGTTATCTCCAACCTGGAGTTTCGTTTTGGTGTCCGTCCCAACCCAGAGAATGTGGTTTCGTTTGAACAGAATGACCTTCTGAAAGGCACAGAGTTCTTGGGAGAGTTGATAGACTCTGCTATGAACCATCAGCCTTTGAACCTTCTCTACCGTACCTTTGCAGAAAATGAACGAACTGCCACTATCCATCCCTATCATATCAAGCAGTTCAATGGACGCTGGTTCCTCATCGGACTACAGGAAGGCAGCCATGGCAACTATATCACCAACAAGGCACTCGACCGCATCGTAAAGTTCTCACGAGCCAATGTACCCTTCATTCCCAATACCGACATCGACTTCAACACATATTTCAAGGACATCGTTGGTGTCACCCTGCCAGAAGACCATCCTACCCCCGAGGAAGTGCTGCTGAAATTTGACGAATCACGCTTCCCCTATGTAGTCAACAAACCCATCCACCCGTCGCAGGAGACGGCAGATGAACATGAGCATATCATCCGGTTGACCGTCCGTCCAAACAAAGAACTCGAAGCAAGGATTTTCTCCTACGGAAATCAAGTTGAAGTGCTCAAACCTGAATGGTTAAGGAGGCAAATAGCAGAAAAATTACAGGAAATAATAAAAAAGTATTCATCTGTGCAGGAAGACTGCAATATAGAATGATAACTTTGTACAAAATATGAAAGATAACAATACAACATATCGCATCTTCGAGCATATTCACGAGGTGGACATCTCTGAGCAAGACATTCTGGACTACGACCCAGAGGTGCTTGACAAGTTGCTCATAGACCATACCATGTCTGCCAAAGCACGCTATGAAGCCAATGACCAGAAGAAAGTGGTCAACATCTTTTGGGCGACTTCTGATTATGAGGATGCCATCAAGAATGAGGATGGAGAGGTTGTGACAGAGGGCTATCGTTACGATGATGAGATTAAGCCCGAGAACATCACAGGACAATTCCGTCGCATCGTGATGCCACGTGTGCTTAAAGACAAGCAAGCCCAGATAGACAGAACCAAAGACAAGGCTGAGGTGTTCACTCCGTCATGGGTGTGCAACGCACAGAACAATCTGATTGATGAAGCATGGTTCGGGCGCAAGGATGTTTTTAATAAGGAGACAGTCAGTGAAGACGGCACACATTCGTGGATTCCTACTGAAGGGAAAATCGTTTTTCCCGAGGGCGACAGTAAGAAGACATGGAAGAAATATGTGGTGGATAACCGCATGGAAATCACCTGCGGTGAGGCTCCGTATCTGGTTAGCCGCTACGACACCACGACTGGTGTGCCCATACCTATCGGTAGGCGCATTGGTCTGCTCGACCGCAAGATGCGTGTCATCAACGAAAACGTAGAGACCGAAAGGGATTGGTATGCCATGGCAGAGAAAGCCTTCAAACATACCTACGGCTATGAGTGGCAAGGTGACAACCTTCTGCTTGCCCGCGAGGCTTTGCTCTATACCTATATAGAATACTTCATGGAGAAGTTCAATGAGAAAGATGAGGAAGGACGTTATGTCAAAGATGCCAATGGCAACCTACGGGTACCGGAACGAAGGAAGGTTGTGAATGCAGCCCGATGGATCTCATGGAACCTCTGGCAGATGGACGGCATCAAGATGGTAGTGCCCGATTCGTGCGATAAAGTATATGATACCAATCTATTTGGAGAACAAGAAAAGAAAACATGCCCTGCCTGTCAGAAGGGTGAGATGAAAGGACATATAGGCATACAATGCATCATCCGCGACTGGAACCTGAAAAAGCCTAAAAACTGGCAGCCCAAGCCAGGAGAAGACCCTCATACCCAACCATGGCAAAAGATAATATTCAGTTCTCTACTCAATGCCCATCAGATTGAGACTGAGGACGACGAGATATAAAAGATTACTTATAAACATATAAAAATACATACAGGATGAAATATAAAATAACCCAATCGCGCCTGTTGTATGTGTTGAGCATCAATGACAGGAAGCACCAGAACCTGCTGAAGGTGGGTGAAGTCTTTGTGGACAATGAAGTGGCTGACAGCCCAAGCAAGCAGGAGCTTGCAAAGGCTGTACGCACTGAGTTGGATAAGCGTAGTTATATGAGAGGTATCACCTACCATATAGAATATGTGGAGTGTACCACCTACGCTGGCAGCACCGAGTGCTATAAGGCTGACGATGTATATCGGACATTGCGTTCCCTGAACATTCCCTGCAAGTCGCTGGACAAATATAAAGACCCTATTACAGGGAAAACAGAAGATGCCGACATCTGGTTTGCCGCTTCAATCAATGATGTTCTTAGTGCCATCAAGCAAATAAAAGACGGAAACGGAGCTGGATATGGTGACATCAAGTTCCGCCCCGAGCAGGATGCAGCCATCAAAGCTACCGTCGCTCACTTCAAGAAACCCAAGGGCAAGGCATTTCTCTGGAATGCCAAGATGCGCTTTGGTAAGACCTTGTCGGGTCTGCAGGTTGCCAAGGAGATGGGGTATAAATCTACGCTCATCATTACCCACCGTCCTGTAGTCGATAAAGGATGGCACGACGATTTCAAGAAGATATTCGGCTCGATGCCACAGTATTCCTATGCCACTCGCATGAGTGACAATGATGCCACAGGCGGCGACTTCTACAGCTTGACAAGAAAGGTGGATGCAGGAGAAAGAAAGCTCATCTTCTTCGTGTCCATGCAATACCTGCGCCTCTCACGCTTTGTGGGTGGCAAGGAGCGTAATGAAGACCCGCTGAAAAAAGCCATCATGCAGTATGATTGGGACTTCGTGATGGTGGATGAAGCGCATGAGGGCATAGAGGCTGATGCCGGTGCGCGCGTGATGAACAAACTGAAGAAGGAGAACACCCGCATCCTCTCCCTGTCGGGCACTCCCTTCAACCTCCTCGACAAATATGAGGAGGGAGAGATATACACTTGGGATTATGTGATGGAGCAGCGTGCCAAGCATGAGTGGGACGACAAGCACTTTGGCGACCCCAACCCATACGCCGAGTTGCCGCAGATGAAGATTCTCACCTTCACCCTGCCCAAGATGATACGCGACGAAGCCATCGGAAACAACGAAGTATTCAAGTTCCATGAGTTCTTCCGTGTATGGACAGAGGCCGACAAGGCGAGTCTGCAACGTCTTATCGACAACGAGACCAGCGCATTGAAACGTGTAGAACTGCAGTCGAAACTTGCAGAGATTCGGATTGATAAGTTCGTGCATGAGGGAGCAGTAAGACGTTTCCTTGATAAACTTGTTGAGGAGTCAGACACAAGCATGTACCCCTTCTCTACCGATGAGTTCCGCGACCACTTCAAGCACACCTTCTGGCTCTTGCCTGGAGTGAAAGAGGCTGCCGCACTGAAGGAACTGCTGGATGAGCACGACATCTTCGGCACTGACAACGGCATGTTCCATATCATCAATGCCGCTGGCGACGGCAACATCGAGGATAAGGATGGCAGTGCCCTTGCCGATGTGGAAGACAATATCCGTGGCAATGCCAAGAAGAACATCACCAAGAAGGAATATACCATCACCCTCTCGTGCGGCAAACTGACCACGGGTGTGAGCGTGCCCGAATGGACTGCCGTGCTCTGTATGAAGGGCTCGGAGAACACACCTGCCGCCAACTACATGCAGACCATCTTCCGTGTGCAGACCCATGCCGTGCTCGAAGGTCGCCAGAAGACGGAGTGCTATGTGTTTGACTTCGCCCCCGACCGTGCCCTTACTGCAGTGGCGGAGACAGCGAAGATGGCTGTGGATGCCAAGGGTGATGGCAAGACGCAGATGAAGCGCAAGCAGAAGGAAGAAGAGGAACACTTAGAGGCTTTCATCAAGCTCTGCCCCGTGCTCTCTATGGACGAGGGCGAGATGGGCAAGCCGTTCTCTGCCAATAGGATATTCGAGAAACTCTCAAATGTATATATCGAGCGTGCCGTGCGCTCAGGCTATGCCGACAACTCACTCTACAATCCCGACCAGCTCATGAACCTCACTCCCGAGCAGGAGAAGGCATTGGGCGATGTCCATGACCTGCTTGGCTCTATGCCTGCCTCATGGAAACCGGAGAAGATTACCGTTAACGACCAAGGTCTGGGCGAAGACAAGGAGGCTGAGATGGTGAAATTCATCTATTATCTCACTTCATCTAATGTCACACCTTCCCGTCCCTCCATGTCGGCAGAGACGGATGACAATGGTCGCCCCATGACGGATGACGACAACTGGTCTGACGTGATGTGCGCTCCTTCGCAGATGTTCCCCTATCTGTTCATCTCCAAGTCTCGTCTTGTGGAGGGGATATGGACAGACTTCTCCCAACCAAGTCTTTATAAGGAGTGGACAGACCCGAAAAAGGATACCGACGAAGCCAAGAAGAAACGTGACGAGGAGAACCGCGAGAAGCGTGCACGTATGTCGGTGCTCCGTGGTGTCTCCATCCGTATTCCTCTCCTTGTCTATGGTGCTGAAATCAACGACGATGCCGGTGAGGAGATTACCATAGACAATTTCGCTGACGAGAAGATTGTTGACCAAGCCTCTTGGGAGGAGTTCATGCCCAAAGGCTTCACCAAGGAGACGTTCAACATCCTGAAGGAGTGTTTCGACCGCAGCATCTTCACGGGTGCGGCCAAGCGCATCCGTCAGATGGTGAAGGAGGCAGACACGCTCAACACCGAAGACCGCATCAGCAAGATTGCCACCATCTTCTCTTATTTCCACAATCCTGACAAGGAGACTGTGCTTACTCCATGGCGTGTGGTGAACATGCACCTGAGCGACACCCTGGGTGGCTGGTGCTTCCTCAACGAGGAGTTCGATGGCAACTATACCGTGGAGAACCAGTTTGGTGAGAATGTCAATGCCGCACGCCCTGTAGGAATGAAGCTCGACGCAGAAGGCAACGTCGTCTTTGAAAACAGCGTGACCCGCGATGTCTTTAGCGACTACAACGCCCGCATCCTCGAAATCAACTCGAAGACTGGTCTCTATCCGCTCTATATGGCTTACTCCATCTTCAAGAGCGTGAAGGAGCCCGAGTGGCGCAAGATACACCTTACCGGTGAGCGAGGCAAGAGCACGGATGCCGAGCAATACTATCGTCAGGCAGGCGATGACTTGGAGATATGGAAGGATGTGCTTCAGGACAACATCTTTGTGGTGTGCCGCACGAAGATGGCTGTGAGCATCACCAAGCGCACCTTGGCAGGTTTCCGCAAGGATGTCCGCCTGAACGTGCGTTGCTATGAGCATGAGGTGTCGGTCAACGACCTTATCACCGCTGGTGTTATCAAGAAGACGGACGAGGGAGTGGAAAAGATAGACAACACCTATTACTTCAACGACCACGAGTCTCTGCCTTGCGACATGATCAACGTGTTGCGTGCAAAACCAGAGTTTTTCCAGAGAGATGTGGTGAAAGGCCGCGACTTCTGGCATGTATATAATTCAATTCCAACAAAAGAAAACGAAGATATAAATAATATGAAGTTTAGTGCAGTGGTGGGGAATCCGCCGTATCAAGAACAAATAGATTCATCAAGAAGTCTTGCCAAACAGCATTTCCCATTATTTATTCAAATTGGAATAATCTTATCACCAAATTATCTTTCCTTGATTACTCCTGCAAGATGGTTTACTGCTGATGCTCAGGATAACTCATTTCCCAAGTTACGTTCATTTGCTAAGAATAATAACCATTTTTCAATAGTATGTAGTTATATAGGTAAAAATCTGTTTCCAAGTACAGATTTATCTACTGTTAGTGCATTTTTATGGGACGAAAGCTATACGGGGAATGTAGTATTTCGTGAATATTTTGATGGCAGAAATGAGATGAGTAGACCATTGTTTGAAGATGGTTTGGATATTATTTTACCAAGCAACAACATGGTGTCAATATTAAAAAAGGTTATATCAGAAAACTACATTCCACTTAACAAAATCACAACAGGGCGTGATGCTTTTGGGATTGTTGGCAAAGGAATAGAAAATAGATCTTCTGAACTTCCTTTTGAAGGTTCAATTAGTCTGCAATGTGCGTATGAAGAAATCCGTTATTATGACAAATCATTAGTTTTGAAGAATAAAAAAATATTGGAGTCATACAAAATATTTACATCCAAAGGAAATGGTGGTGCAGGTTTATTAACCGATGGCAAGCCTGTTGCAATAATTGGAAAAGCATTTGTAGCTGGGCCAGATTCGGCTTGTACTGATTCTATGATTCCTTTTGGTTGCTTTGATGACATAATTCAGGCGGAAAATCTTCAAAAATATTTCTGTACAAAGTTTTTGCGTTTCTTGGTCGGTGTTTTAAAGGTTTCTCAAAATCTTTATCAAAATGTTTATCAATTCGTCCCCCTCCAGGACTTCACCTCCACCTCCGACATCGACTGGAGTCAGAGCATTTCGGACATCGACCGCCAGTTATATGCCAAGTATGGCTTGTCGGACGATGAGATAGCCTTCATAGAGAAGATGATCAAGCCGATGGAGTGAGCGCATTGAATACGGATTTTTCTGATTCAACTGATGAGGTATCGTAAGAATGACTACATATATAATAAGGTGCAAACTATATCGTACCACTTTCAAAGGTGGTACATATACCACCCCAAATAGTAGTACGGATTAAGTTCGATGACAATCAATCATTGAATAATATAAATAAAAACTGATGGCAAAGAAAAGAGAAATACGAAATAGTACCGCTGAGTTTCTTACCTTCGTCGCCGAAGGGAAGGAGAATGGCATACAGGTATTATACAAGGACGAAACGATATGGGCTACCCAAAAGGCAATGGCAGCCTTGTTTGATGTTGGCATTCCTGCTATCAACAAGCATCTTGCGAATATCTTTGTGGAGGGAGAACTGAAGAAAGAGGCAACTGTTTCCAAAATGGAAATAGTTCAAACGGAAGGCAACAGAGAAGTCAAACGTATGGTGGAACTCTATAACCTTGATGCCATCATCAGCGTGGGTTATCGTGTCAACTCCATCCGTGCTACACAATTTCGCCAATGGTGTACTTATGTCATCCGCCAGTTCTCACTCCGAGGCTATATCATAGACAAGAAGCGTATGGAGAACGGAGCGTTCATTGGCGAGGATTATTTTGAGCATCTGCTGTCTGAAATCCGTGAGATACGCATGAGTGAACGGCGATTCTATCAGAAGCTCACAGACATATATGCCACCAGCATTGACTACAACAGAGATGCTCCCACAACAAGAATGTTCTACAAGAAGATGCAAAACAAAATGCACTTTGCCGTACACGGGCAAACTGCTGCGGAGCTGATTGTTGACCGAGCGGATGCGTCAAAAGAGCACATGGGCCTAACAACTTGGGAGAAAGCACCTGACGGAAAAATTGTCAAGGCTGACGTGAGCATTGCCAAGAATTATCTCAAGGAGAAAGAACTTGACGACATGGGAAAACTGGTCAACTCAATTCTTGACTTTGCACAACGTATGGCAGACAGACACATTCCTATGACAATGGAGGACTGGGCAAAGCGGATAGACATCGTTCTTGAAGCTGGTGGAGATGCAGTCCTCAGTGATGCTGGTCAGGTAACGGCAGAATATGCGAAGGAATATGCAGAGGGCGAATTTGAGAAATACCGAATCATACAAGACCGTTTATTTAAGTCAGATTTTGATAAATTCGACGAAGGAGATGGACTTCTTCCTTTGAATTTTGAAAATTGATTGGAGGGGCACAGGGACAGGCAAATGGATCATTCTAAAGGTCAAAGATATAGCTGCCTCTGATTTCAATGTATAATAAGGTATAAATTAAAGGTAATATGACACAACAGGCATACTCAATCAGTCAGCTGCATCAAGCTTTCTACGACTATCTTATCAAGAAGTTTGATGGTGACACCATGGAGGCACAACGCTACATGGAGACAGCAGAGCGTATTATCCCCAATACGCTCAACGACTATTTCGGCACACACATTGCCTCCATCTATGACCTGCAGGATGCGGAGAAAGTAGAAAACTATCGCAGGAGAATCAAGGCGGAGCTGGTGCTGAAAGGTATAGACATGAGTGTGGAGCCACGCTATACCGAGGTACTGAAATGGTATAAGCTGTTTGTCAAGGGGCTGAACGCTGACACCATCCCCGTGCCTGTACCTGGGGAATACAAGATGGAGGAGGAAGAAGAAGCATCAGCCATGGTAGCCGACAGCCATCTGCCGCTAAAGACGCAGACCACCATCTTCACTGAAGGAGAGGACGATGGGACCATCACCATGGAACAACGAAGGCGAAACATGATGTTGCGCAAGGCCTGCATCGAGATATTCAGACAACGGCATGGAGGACGCATCGTCTGTGAATGTTGCGGATTTGACTTCGCCCGAGCCTATGACATCAAAGATGAATATATCGAGGTGCACCATCGCTTCCCCTTCTCACAGACTGAAGGCGAACACCCCGTTGATGCAGAGACTGACCTTGTGCCGCTATGTGCCAACTGCCACCGTATGATACACCACGGCATGGGAGGCGGAGGACGGTGCATGACACTGGAGGAATTGAAAGAGATATACAGAGGTAAACACTATAATAACTGATATGCAGCAGACAGAAAGCGATAAAAGATTACTCCATACCCTACCACAAAAGGTAGAGGAGATGAAGCAGAGCGTCCTGCGTGGAGCGCCTTATGTGTGGAAGCTGAGGCTTTCACTCGCAGAGTTCTGTGACCTCGAGTCTGCCATCGGAAATAGCATATCCTCCCATGCAGGCAATCACGAACACTTGCTGACGGAGGACTTTGCCATCGTAGTGGTGGTATATCTTGCCGAATGGTATAAGCGTTTCTACTGTGGCGCAGATACCATGGACGAGAACAAGGTGCTATCGCTGAATACCGAGGAACTGAAACGACTCTACGAACTGGCAGGGATAGACGCAAAGACCTTTGTCTATAACGCTTCCCAAAACCCCGACAAGACCTCTTATCGGTGGCAAGAGTCACTGCAGGTGTTGGGAGGTCTGGCGGTACAGGCAGAACTAAAGCGAGACAAGCATGACAATCTTTTGCCCAAACTCTGCAAACTGTTTCATGGAGAGGATATAGACCTCGATGACCTAAGAGACAGAAACCGTGCCGTGGCCTTCCAGGAGTCCATTGCGAGGCAGCACAGCTTATATGAATATCTGAAATGTATATTGGAGAAAGACGAGCATGGCAGACGCAACCTTCCTTTCGCCCCGTCTGACCTGAAGGATGAGAGCACCCGAATACCTGAGCTCGTCAGCAAGATAGAACAAGCGGATGTGTTGGCCAAGAAGCATAAGTTTGACTTCGAATGGATTATCCAATACGCTGCCAGCACCCACTCAATGGTGCGCCAGCTGAAGGTAAAACTGAAGCCAGAGGTCATCGGTGGTGGCAAGAAACAGTATATCGGCTATGACCGCCTTCGCAGCGAGGAATGGGGAGTGGAGCATCCAGAGAATGTGGGGCGAATACTAATGTATCTGCGGTTCAAGAATGGCGGACAATATGTACAAAAGGAGGAAAAGGGCGAGGAACCTCTCTTCAAATATGACAATACAGGTCAGGAGGCGACAGGTTTTCTTTCGGTAAACAAGGAAGACGAAGCCATCTACCTCCGGGTGCCGACCACACGATTTGACAAGGTGGAGATAGTCATGCACTATGACCAAACAGCTCATGTGGTGCAGCAGATAGAGGTGGCTGACTACATACAGATGTATGAGGTGTCGAAGTCGGGCGGCAGGAGGTTCACCTCACGTCGCAACGCCCAGGCTCCTACAGTACTGATCTTCTCCACTGCCCACAGGCTGACAGAAGAGTATCAGGACATCCCACTGTCATACGCCCATTTCAGGCAGGGAGAGAATACGGGCGAAGACTATTGCTGGTGCCCCATCATGGACAAAGTCATTCTTAGGCTCAATACGGGTGAAAAGTTGCCGTTCTTCAACCGCAACGGCCTGTATCAGGTGGTGACCAAGAAGTATCTGAAGACCATCAAGTATATGGACAATGTCTTTGTGCTATACAAATACATGGATGCCGATGAGGATGATGATGTGATGCAGGAAGACCGACTGACCGTGCTGTTTGGTCGCCAGGCGCTGAGCGTGCTGCACTTCCCCTCGGGCATGGCCAAGGATGGAGTGCCAGTGGGTGATTATACCACAGAATGGTACAATACCAAAGAGAGACGCTATGTGAACTGGGATGAAGACCATGAGCCTAAGCAGGGAAAGGTGAGACTGAGAGTTACAGTGAAAGGACTGGTATTCACGCCTAAGGTCTATTATGTGCCCTTCTCCCCTACCGACCCTGAGCAGCAACCCATCTGGCGCGACTTTGAGACCATGCGCATCCGAACGGCACTGGAGGGTGTTGAAGATATACAAGACAACTTCACTAAAGGGATTGACGGCAAGCAACCAGATACGAGGCAACTGGAGATAGGTTCATTAAATGAGAAAATTCTCGTGGATGTATATCGTCCCATACTCATCAGAGAACTCTCGCAGCAGAAGTCATGTGATGAGGAGAGCAAGGTGATCAGCTATCACGATGCGGACGAGGACATAGAGATACCGCTCATCAACTGCCAGCAGTTCTCTGTGCGTGATTTTTCAGAAAACGGAGTGAAGGAGTATCAGGTGACACAGAAAGGAACCGTATATTACAACTTCCCCACGTTCAATCACCCAGGCATTGACGGCACAAGCTTCCTTTTGGACGAGAAAGCCTCTGAGCTCACACCGGAACTGCCTTTGGACTACCTGAAGATATACACGACCAAGGCACTCGACCATGCCGAAGAACTCTATGCATGGAACTACAAGAGCGAGCCTGTACGGGTCGATTCTTCCTTCCAGATGAAAGAGGAAGGCATCGTGTTCCAGAGTTTGAAGGACAACGACTCTCCCCGACACTACGCCATGCCAAGGGTCAAAAAGGGCAAAGGTGGTTGGGGCGGCAAGAAGAATGTGCTTGTGGTAGATGCGCTCTATTGCTTCGAAAAGGTGGCAGAACATAAGGCATACTTCTTCCTGTTCAATCCGCTCATCAAGGTGATAGCGGCTGGGAAACAGATAAGAGACATCTGGCTTCCCTTGCTGAAAAAACGTGAGTACAAGCTCACGCAGGCAGACATCGGGCATCTGTATCTCTTTGCCTTGCAGTTCCACTTTGACTGGATGCTCCTGCCTAGAGACCTGTGGCAGACGCAGATAGAAGAAGCAGCGGAGTCGGAAGACGAAAAGGAGAAAATAATTCAGGCTCTTGCTGATTTCTTCTGCCAGACACCCAAGGCGACTGACGAAAGGGAACGGGTGAGCCTACGGGACTTTGTGAAGCGTTATTGGACATTCGATGGCTACCCCAAAGTGGATGCCGTGGCGGAGACAGCCTTGAAACTGATATTGGACAAACCCGATGCTCTCGTGAAGATGGGAGACCTGAAAGAGTTCCTGAAGATTTACGATGAATGCAGATTCAAGTATATCGAAATGAGTAAAGCGATAGTTAGTACAACAAGATAAAAAGTAAAAACCAAGATATGACTCAGAAGTTTAGATTTGCTGAACTATATAAAAGAAACCGCATGGCAGTGGAAAAGACACTGTCGGCCATGTGGTGTGGAGAAGCGAGAAACGAAAGCCAGAGGGGATATGTAGCTCAGTTGAACAAAATAATACCAGAAGTCTTTGCTCCCAAGGATGCCATGCCGTTGGTGCAATGCATGAACAGCTATGAGACGGTTTATCCTGAACACGAGGCAGAAGCCGAGGAGATGCTTGGAACGCTGTGGAAAAAGACGCTTCCTTCAGGCATCAGCTATAAACCCTACGAGCATCAGTATCAATGTTGGAAAACATTGCTGAGGGAAAAGACACCTGACGGCAAACAGATGAGCATTGTGGTTACCACAGGCACTGGCTCTGGTAAGACGGAGTGTTTTATGCTCCCTCTCGTGCAGGATTTGATTGACCACTATAAGCCAGAAACCGTGCAGGCCATCTTCCTCTATCCTCTCAACGCCTTGATGGAAGATCAGAAGGCTCGTATGGAGAAACTGCTGACAGGTACAGACCTGAAGTTTGCCGTGTATAATGGCGATATGCCTCAGAGCATACCTGAACCCACCGACAGAAGCTATAAGAAGGTGATGCGGAAAGTGGATTCCATTCGTGGTATCACACGCGATGAGGAAGGTAATGTCATCGAAGAGAAATACCCCCATGTCATAGCCACCCGTGACGAACTGCGTGCGCATCCTGCGAATATCCTTCTGACCAATCCCACCATGCTGGAGTATATCTTGCTTCGTGATAAGGACAGAAAACTGATACAGGAAAAGAAGCAAGGGGAAGAAGGTACACTTCGTTGGATGGCCCTTGACGAGACCCACACCTATTCAGGAGCAGGTGCGACAGAGATTGCCATGCTCATACGGCGTGTGCTGATGGCATACGGCGTGACAACGGATGATGTGCGCTTCGCTACCTCTTCGGCCACCATAGGCACAGGAAACGATGAGACAGCCAAGGAAGAACTGAGGGAGTTCATAGCCAACATTACAGGTCTGCAGTTGAATCAGGTGCGCTATGTGGACGGTAAGAGAAAAGGTATAGACGCTGTTCCCGAGACAGACAAGGCATATTGGATGCGGCTGATCAATGAGAACAGAGACGGCTATCTGCGGTTGGATGAACTCATCACGGAAGGTGAAACCATTGAAGAGAAACTGGAACGACTGGATGCCATGTGCCAGAAGGCGGAAGAAGAGGGGCTGGAAGACCCGCGCGTGAAGGTGCACTACTTCTATCGTGTGCCTAACCATGGACTCTTTGTGGATATTTCTGACCCTCATTACAAGACTGACGGCAGTTTCAAGATCTACACAGAGAACAAATCTATCTCTGAAGATGGCTATGAGGTACCGCTCTTGGAGATGAGCCGGTGCAAGCATTGTGGCGAATATGTGGCTATTGCGGAAGAGATGAAAATGGATGACGGAAGCATTGCCTATCAGCCCATCACCATGGATGACAGCGACATGTTTGACCTCGATGACACGGAGAACACGAGCAAGACCTACTATGTGTTTGGCACTTCAAACACGCAGGACACTGCATATGATAACAACGTGCCTTATATCATAAAAGGTAACAGGATGGAGAACGTGACCGCCCAGAATCCTGTAGATCCTGGCTGGCACGTCATAGCCAATGCACACTGTCGGTGTCCTTATTGTGGTACAAAACTGACCAAGACCTCAAAACAGGATGAGGATAACCCAGACCTGATACAGACAGATGAGGAAGACATGAAGAAACTGCAGAAATTCCGTATTGCAGCAGACTTCGTGTCAAGGCTTATCGCACCCTCCACGCTCGACCTAATGACGGAAGCAAAGCCCAAAAGAGAAGGTAAGATTGCACTGCACAATGGGCAACAATACATCAGCTTTGTCGATAGCCGCCAGATGGCAGCCCGTTCAACCATCAAGCAGAATCTGGAGGAAGAACGCTTGTGGGTATATGGCACCATCTTCCATGAACTAAGCCGTATGGCAACAGCAGGCAATATGACTCTGGACGAGGCAAAGAAACACTACGAAGAAATCTATGACAGCACTGGCCGCAAAGACCCTCGACACAAAGAGGCAGAAAGGATGCTCGACATTCTTGAGGGAGACGACCAATTGGCTATTGACAAGCTGCTGGCTGAGTTGAAACCCAAAAACTTTTTGTCGTGGGAAGACATTCTGGAAGTGCTCATGAAAGACCGACTCGCTGACACTTTCTGCCAACAGTTTGCTGAACGTTCGGAACTGAGTCCAGAACTGGACGAAGACGGGAATATCACCCCAGCTACAAAACGAAAATACATCTGCGCTATCATGGTGCAGTATCTGGCAAAGAGACCTCTGACGGCAGCAGCTCCTGAAACGATGGGATTGTTTACTTCCTACTATGTGGATTTGAACAAAGCTCTTACAGAAAAACTACCAGACAAGGTAGAGTTATTCAACAGTCATCTGTCTGAACAAAACAGGATAAGCAAAAAGGACTGGCACGCACTGATGCAGATATTCCTTGACTATACGGTTCGTTCTAACGAATCTGTCTTCCTGAAGATGGACGATAGAGACCAGATTGATATTTTTGAATGTGTTCGCTTTGCTACTCAGAAGCCCAAACGTCGTTCTGCTCATAAGCCTGTGATAAAGGACAAGGGTGGCAACCGATCACGAATCATTCGTTTGCTTGCTAAACTGATTGCAGACGAGAAGCATATATCTGTCACCAATGCAGTAAGCAGCTACAGAGAATATATACAGGATGTCATCGACTGTATGTGGAACGAGTTGACATTGAAGTATGAACTTTTGGAGCATAGCACCCATTATGATGATGACGTGCATCAACATGTAAAGGACAAGGATGAGGTGATAGATGATGTACATCTGACTCCTTATCGTCTGAACCTTGCCAAGATAGGGTTCAGACTATATGAAAATGTTTATCTATGTGACACAAACGCTGGTGGCGACAACCATCATGTAGAATGGTTGCGCCCTGTGCAGACATCATTCCACGGTTATGCACCCTATCTCATAGGAGGCGAGCCTGTGCCTTTGCGTGAAGAACTCCATGAAAAATGGGTGGCATTTCCTTACCATAATTTCAGTGATACACCTCATCCACAAGACGAGGCGATTGAAGCATGGGCAAAAGAAAACCGCAAGATACTTTGGAACTGCGGACTCTGGGGACTGAATGGAACTTTTGCTGACCGATTGCTCCAAATCTATCAGTTCCCCGACCTCTTCATACAGGCAGAGCATACAGCTCAGGTCGATAAGATGGTGAGCCGTCAGGTGCAGGAAGACTTTAAGGATCATTGCTTGAACATTCTTGCCTGCTCTACGACCATGGAGATGGGTGTGGATCTGGGTGACCTGGAGTTGGTCATGATGACCTCGGTACCGCCTATGCCTTCAAACTACAAACAGAGAGCAGGTCGTAGTGGCCGTCGTGGACAGGTAAGAAGTGCATGTGTTACGTTGTGTGGATCTGATGCTGTGGGTATAAGAACATTGCTCAATCCCATGGAGAATGTCATCCTCCGCTCTGTCAATACGCCTACTGTTGACATGAACAGTGCCCAGGTCATACAGCGTCATGTCAACTCGTTCCTGATAAGAGAGTTTGGCGTATTTGGAATGTCTGGCGGCAGTATCAATGAACAAGTAATCAGCTATTTCACCAACTACCAGATTGTGCCCGATGGAGACAGTCATCATATCAAGATAAAGAGGAAGGCAGACAATTCGCCTGTAAGTCCACTGGATGGACTGGGTGACGAGGCAGGTACACCATACGAAGCATTCAACAACAAATGTTCTGAATCTCTCGATGACAAACTGAGGCGCAAGCTCAGAATACTGCTTGCCGGCACGATATTCAGTAGCCGACCACCTCAGTATGTGGTAAATAAAGCACGTGAAATGAACGAGAACTGCTATGCAGAGCTGGAACTGCGTATTCAGGATTATGCCGAGCCATACAGAAATGCGAAGAGTGCGAAACAGCAGGCTTTCTTTGAAATGAAATTCATAGAACCGCTTGCTGCCAGGCTTTTGTCATACTGGGCGACACATCGTTTCACGCCTAATGCCAATATGCCAGTCAATGTGGTGGAGTTTGACATCAACTCAGCTTCTCAGGACACCTATTCGCTTGTGACGGTATCTAATCCATCCTATCCATTACGAACTGCCCTTTCGCAGTATGCGCCTGGCAATCCTATTGCTCGTGACGGAATGGTCAGGATTGTGCGAGGCATCAGATACACCAACTTCTTCAAGCCTGAGGTGACATTCAAAAAACTGTATTTCAACCGTGAGCAGGTGGTTATTGACTCTAAGGAAGAGTTGGATAACCTACAAGTGTGGCCTGTGAGTAGGACATTTGACCTCGACCTGTTGCAGCCTGCTGAGTTCATTCCAGACATGAATGAATCTGCCAGTCGCATACTCGACAATAATGTCTATACTCGAGTAAACGCCCAGTTGATTGGTGCTGACGAATGGAAGCAAGACCGAATAGAACCGCACTTGTTTGATGCAAGAAGCAGTCGTGAGAGTGGCAACGGACAAATTCTGTACTATAATGAAGGTACAGGATTTGGCTACTGCCACTGCACCAAGTGTGGAAAGACAGTGCTGGAGAGTTGGGCAGCTGCTTCATCAAGCGATCCAGAAAAATTACCTAATGAAATGAATACAATTTCTTCAAAGGATAGCGAGAAGGAGAACTATCACTTATCACTTATCCGTAAAGGGAATAAGCCTAATCGTTGCATGGGCTGTAACAGCACGGACTACATCAAACGAAATGTGGTTCTGGGAGATATGATACAGACGGACTATACAGAGATTCGTATTCGACATTTCAACCAGGATTGGATAAACTCACGTGAGAAAGAAGAGAACCTGCTCATCACGCTGGGACTGCTGTTTGCGCGCTCATTGTCGGAAGAGCTATATGTGGAGCGTACGGACATCGATTTCACGATTACACCCAATGGTCATCTCTGCATCTTTGATGCCAATCCCGGTGGATCGGGATATTCCAACCAGTTGGCTGCCATGGACTTGCTGAAAGCCGTCATCGAGCGTTCCGCTTCTGTTATCGAAGCTGCCGAACAAACGGGCAACAAGGATGCGCTCATCGACAAGTTTACGCTGCATTATGTGAATCATATCGACATACAGGCTGCCAAGGCATGGATAAAGGAAGAACGTGATGCCCGAAAAGTATTGCCAACACCCATTCAGCATGTATTCGGCGAGAGTGCCACCGAAACCTCTCTCGCCAAAATGTTTCGGGCATTGGTTTCTTCTCAGAATGAAGTATTCATCTTTGTTGATGATGATTACAACCACTGGGAATATGAGGGCACAGACCATTGCTGGAAGGGCCAGTTCTTCAGCCGTATCGCCCAAAATGCCACGCAAACATCCTTCTGTGTGGCAAGAAATGACAATCAAGGGATGAAGACTCCTGTTCTCAATATGGTGAGAAGTATTAAAGGCTGGGCAAATGAGGTGCTGCACATACGGAACCCTTTTGCCAATAATGGTTTGTACCCCCTGGCGTATATTGATGGCAGACTGTATTTCACAAACAATCCTAACCACATCACACTCAATGACAAATGGGGCAATGGCACTATCTATTATATCCGCACGAACAATTTTGCTGCGGCTGCCGATTTTATCAACACGGATATTGAGGACTCAACCACCAGAATATTCAAGCTGGGAGACAGCGACCCTACTATCATCAAGACTTCCGAGCTCGGCGGTATCATAGATGCAAAAGCGTCTGACATTGTGGCCCGGTTTGTTGCTCATTGCAAAGAACACCATCAGGATGTGGTCAAAGTGTCGTATCAGGACGAACACATGAAGAGTGTTCTTTCCATCATTCTCTGTATGCAAACCATTGGCTACTTCATCAGGAAGATTGGCTCACCATATACATTGGAGTTCCTTGTTGAACGCTATTACGCAGACAACGGCAAGCGCGATAACCTTGGTGCCAACCAACCATCATCAGAAGACCGTGACGTATGGCTTACATCCATGGCTAATGAACTGGTGGACGATATATCATACGATAATGGAATAGAGGGCTCTCTCGTCCCTGTCATTTCCAAACCAAAGAGAACACTGACCCACTGGCGTGTTCTCACCCTTGGATGTGCAGGCAAAAAACTATGCATCTATCCTGATGGAGGCTTTATGAACGGGTGGCTGATATATAACCCCCCCGGGGAATCACGTAAGGAGTACGATTTATCTACGCTCACGTATGATACGGAGGTTAACATTTTCAGAAACCAAGAAATTAAATTTGATATTACAATAGAAGATTTTTAACAATATGGCAAATGCACTTCATAACATAATCTGCTTAGAAGCAGAATGGGAATACCGAAATGCCGAAAGTAATAAGTTTAGTCTCAATACAGAGCCGTTGCTAAACTGGCTTAGGACATTCCATGGCTGCGACATAGTATATCGTCACATTCTCAACAAGCAAGACTTGCAGTATTATCTCGACTATTTCGCTTCTCATAAAAGGGAGTTCAAGAAATACGATATAATCTATATTGCATGTCATGGTTGGCATCACGCAATTTCATTGGAAGGTGAAGAAGGCGACATTGATCTCAGTGAACTTAAAATAATGGCAAATGGTTTCTTTGAAAACCGCATTATTCATTTCGGTTCATGTAAAACATTGGCAAACCCTAATGAAGCTATGAAGTTCAAGGCAGACTGCGGAGCAAGACTTGTGAGCGGTTATGAAATCAGTGTAGATGCCATGACCTCTGCAATTGCAGATGCTGCTTTTTTCAACGAAATCATGAATTACCAAAACATTGGAATCTTCAAGAATGACACGACTTGCTTGTTCTGGAAAAAGTATGAATCTCTACTTAAAGAGTTGAAGTTTCGTGTGTATTAAGACATTCTTACATATACATGATAATAGTATAATTATACAAATTCACGCATATGAAGAAATATCAAATATATTGGCTAACTGTCATTACCCTTATATGCTTATTGTCTTTGACATTATCAGTTTGTAGTGTTATTGACTATTCTTTCCGCGCTGATTCTTTTATAGGGATTGTTGGTACATATATAGGAATTGCAGTTACTCTAATAATTGGTTATCAGATATTCAACATCATTGAATTTCGCGAAGAGTTAAAAGTCCAAAAACGAGCAAATGACAATATCATTGAAAAAAATGCTATTCTTCAGAACAAATTAGCCGAACAGCAAGATGCAATAAACAGATACCATTCAAAATTGGAAGAAAGCAAAAATATGCTATACTCAATTTTTTCATACAAAGATGATAGTGATTCATTTAGGGCATTCGTATCAATGCATTTAGCTTTAAGATATGCTCTGGATAGCGAAAGTGAATACATTAATGACATCTTTTCGAATCTACGCACTTTTGTTGATACACTATGCGGACGCTCCTTTGGACTGTATGGCAGTAAGGATCAAAATGGAGTCTTTTATATAAATAGTCCACAACATGTTTTTTACAATAAAACAGTAAAAGAGTACATTGATTACTGCATGACTCATGTTTTAGAAGTAGATAAACGAATAAAATCTCATGCTGCTTATAATACTATTCGTTTTGAATATGAAAGTATTATGAAAGAACTGATGAGGAAATTAGAATTGATTGAAACTAACCCATGCAACGTGTAGAAAAATAAATTATTTATAGTTCAAGAATTGTATATCAATGCGCATTTTTAAAGGTACGACATAATGTTAAGCAATAACAATTTCAGTTCTCAAAGCAGACGTAACAATCTATAGTACCATTGCTTTTACACTCTTTCTCAATTATTAATACAATAATGATTGGGTATAAAAATAACACAGAAGACAGGAAGCGTGATTTCTTCCTGTTTTTTTATGCTCATTCATCAACTTTTCAGCATTGTGCAGATAGACTGCATCATTTTCACTTTACTTTGCACCCATAAGTTGAACAAAAATTGTAAAACGTATGGGACTTTTAGATTTCTTATTTGCAGGCGCAGTAATCAACAGCGTTAAGAAGGCAAGGAATAATGATAGTCAGCAAACACTGCATAGACGTGTTTCTGATTACAATCATGGGTATGAAGAAGGTTATGATGGCTGCTATGACCACAGCTTCCACGATGATTGTGATTGTCATGACACTTACGATTGTGGTGGTTACGAAGACGATTGTGATAATGATTGCAGCTGGTAGTACTCTGAGAAACAGCATTTAAGAGATAGTAATAACAACACTTTAATACATTTATAGTTATGAGAAAAATATCATTTGTTCTTGCCGCTATTATGGCAATCGCGCTCAACTGCAATGCCCAGAGGTCTAATGGGTGTTACAGAGGTTTTATTGATGCCGGTTATTCCATCGGTGTCGGTGATTACGAGTTTGGTCGTTTTGAGTTAAACACATCTCACGGCTATCAGTTCAATCCATACCTTTTCCTTGGCGCAGGAGCAGGTCTGCATTTCATGTCTTCATACGAGACTAAGGATATGGATATTCCTCTCGATGTTAGAGATAGCCAGGTTGACATTCCTGTCTTCGCTAATATCAGATGCAATTTCAGTAAGAAGAAGGTGTCTCCATTTGTGGATGTGAAAGGCGGAACATACGTCACAAATAACGGAGGTCTATATGTCAATGCGTCAGCTGGTTGTCGGTTTGCCATCAATGAGAAACAGGCTGTTAGCCTCGCTGTTGGTTACGCTTCAGAGAAACTGGAGTTCGAGACCTTTGACAGGTTTACGACCAATACAAGCATGAATTACACCCGAAGTCCTAGGAAACTTGACACTGAGGCTATTACATTGAAAGTAGGTTTTGAGTTCTAAAACATAATAACATATGAAAAAAGTCTTTTTATTTTTTTCGATGTTCGCCATCTGTCTTGGCACATCTGCTCAGCGCAAAGTTGAGGTTGTAGAACCTACCGTCCAGACAGCACAGGATGACGGTATGGTACTGAAACGAAAAGTCGCTATTGGTCGTTTCACTAATGAGACGCAGTATGCAAAGGGTATCTTCTATGACAGAGAGAATGACCCTATGAGCAAACAGGCTCTCGACATTCTCTCGTCCAAATTGGCCTCGTCTGGCAAGTTCCTCCTATTGGAAAGAAGTGACCTCGCCACATTGCTGGAGGAGTGTCAGAAGGGAGGCACCTCCGCCTCTGTTATTGGAGCTGACTACATGATTATTGGCTCTATCACGGAGTTTGGACGCAAGGACACGGGTAAGAGCGGTGTGTTCTCTTCACAGAAGACACAAACGGTGGAAGCTGCAGTCTCAATCAGACTGGTTGACGTCTCTACTGGACTGATTATCTATTCTGATGAAGCAAAGGGCTCTGCTGAGCTTACCACAAAGACTACAATGGGCGTGGGTGGAAAAGCTGGTTATGATGCAACCCTTAGCGACAAGGCCATCTCGGAGGCTATTGGCCAACTGGTGGAGAACATCATCAACAAATGCACGAACAGTCCGTGGAAGACCTATTTCCTTTCTTGCGACAGTGACGCCACACTTATTGCTGGCGGCAATAGCCAGGGTGTCAAAGAGGGTATGGTATTCAACATCATGACCAAGGGCAAGAAGGTGAAGAACCCACAAACAGGTGTGATGATTACCCTGCCCGGCAAATCGGTGGGAACAGTAAAAGTCATCATGACAGGTGGCGACACTCCAGAGACAGAGTATTCTTTTGTAGAGGTCTCCTCAGACGAGACTATTGACTCTACGAACATGTCGAACTACATTATTGAACAAGCAAAATGAAAAAGGCAATCTTTTGTATGTTTGCGGCAGCATCACTGTTGACAGGATGCAGGGCAAACTTCCCCGTAGCACAGCAGACAGGTAAAGAGGACATGGCTTACCTCCTGTTTGTAGGACAGAAAGAATATGGCGGCAAAGAGGTTCAAGTGACCATCGACAATGCCGAACCGTTTACGGCAAAAGTCGTCAAGTCGAAGAAAGCCAACAGAAGAGGCACGCAATACGGCATCGGTACAGGTACCAAGAGCCTCGTGGTGAAATGTGATGGAAAGACGTTGTATCAGAAGAAGATATTCGTCTCTACACAGGAAGTCAAACAAATAATATTACCATAGCGATGAAGAAACTTATTTTTCCCGTAGCAGTGATAGCTGCAATGTTGGCAGTCAGCTCCTGCACAACGACCAAAACGTTGTACTCCTGGTATGACTATGAGGATGCGACGTATCAGTACCATAAGAGATCAACAGAAGAACTGCAGGTCAAAGTACTTGAGCAGTACAAGAAAATCACCCAGAAGCAAAAGGGTGTGAGGGGCGTAGTGCCACCAGGAATGTATGCTGAGTATGGCTATCTCCTTTACAAGACCGGAAAGAAAGATGAGGGTCTTGCTTTCCTGAAAAAGGAAGTGGAACTCTATCCTGAGTCTGATACTTACATTTCACGAATCATTAAACAGCTTGAAAAATGAAAAAACTTATATTGTTTGCACTTGTAGCAATAACGCTTGCTTCGTGCTCTACCCCAAAAACGATGGGAGAACAGTATGCTGCTATGTATGATGAGAAGCCAGTGGCTATAGCTGTAATGCCTCCCATCAACAGAACAACTCATGCAGAGGCAAAGGATTATTTCTATACCACAATGTATCTGCCTCTCTGTGAAAAAGGTTACTACGTCTATTCTCCCTATCTGACCATGGAGATGTTCCAGCAAGAGAGTGCCTATGATGCCGAGATGTTTCTTGAAAACGATCTGACGGCATTCAGGAATGTGCTTGGCGCAGATGCCGTCATGTTCACCATCATCAAGGATTGGCGCAGAAACAATGTGGGAGGAAAACTCAAAGTCAATATCGAATACATTCTTCGGTCAACAAAGACTGGACAAACTCTTTATCAAAGGGAAGGTGAAATCTCGGTTGACACCAGTGTCAATTCTGGGGGAGGCGGCTTTGGAGCACTTGCAAGTTTGATTGCCACAGCTATTAATACCGCGGCTACTGACAAAGTCATTGCCGGTCGTAAATGTAATGCATTCGTACTGTCAGACCTACCCGCAGGAAAGTATTCGAATCAATATGAAATTGATAAGAGGAATCCAGCTGGAAAGCCTGTAATAAAAGCAACTGTAAAATAAAAAAATCGTATTATGAAAAAGTATCTATTCTTACTCCTTACCCTTGTGGTAACATCACTTGCGTTTGTCTCATGCAGTGATGATGATGATGACAATCAGTACAACTCTGCCATTGTTGGCACATGGAAGGTAACCGAAGTAAAAACGAGTCAGTCTGGAAGCTACATGGACTGGCCATTCAAGACAACGTATGCCTCCTTCAAGTCCGATGGTACATACTATGGTTCTGGCTATTTTGGCACAGGAAGTGGCACATGGTCTATTAAGGGCAACACGGTAAACACATATGTTGGTGGCGAGTTGTACGCTTCTTATGAAATTATTTCTGTAACATCAACTACCTCTGAGCTGAAGATGTCAATGGGTAGTGACGCTATATGGATTAAATGCAAAAAGGAGTAATCATTCCTTTCACAAAATTCAAAAGGATGGCAGGGTCAATGACCTTACCATCTTTTTTTGTTGTTAGGTGAAGATGTGGACCTGTGGACATGCCAGTATTCCCAGAGATGGCTATCACCTCTCCTGCATTGACGTACTGGCCTTCACGAACAAGAATGGAAGACAGGTGACAATAGCTGATAGAATAACCAGCTGTTTGTATAATGACATATTTGCCGGAACGTTTGTTGTGTCCAATGCTCACTACCCTACCTGGGAACATGGAAAACACATTTTCATAGTGAGCTTTCAAGTCCACTCCATTGTGCATACAGTATCTATGCAAGATAGGATGATGCCGCATACCAAACCGAGAAGATATATGAATGCATTTCAATGGCAATGAAGCATGAAGGAACGGCAATAGACCCTCCGAGAGATTTCTACTGCCTGTAACAGCTCCATTCGTGCATTCTTCATCTGGCAAGCCCATCACGGAATCTATTGATGCAACACTATCCACAGAAGCAGGCAGCACAGTTTTCTGTGGATTTTTCTTTTTGTATATACGCTTACTCTTTACCTGTCCGATAGTGTTGAACTGGGCACGAGTAACAGAACATGATACAAAGAGTAAGAGTATAGAAATGAGTATGCTTTTCGTTTTCATTCTGCAAAGATAGTCAGACTGGATTTTATATAACTAAAATCTAATGCACTAGCATTGTGTCCCTAACTTTATTTATGTTTATAGTATGATTATTGAGCAAAAATCATACTACTATCATAACGATATATAAAACTAACAAGATAACAGCTGACGCATAAATCTACTTCAATATATCCACTGTAACTTTGCTTTCGAATTGGCTGACTACACAGCGGTCAATCCTTACGTATAGGCACTTTGAAGCGAGTCAAATAAAGAATAATGTATAATTGAAAAAAGCAAATGAATTACAGTTTTGAAGAGAACGAGATGCCTTTTGACATCCTCGAACGTTTCGGTCTGACGCAGACCATGATAGAAGACCTGCCTACCGATGTCCTCCAGAACATCTACAATGGCAGGAAGTCACCAGTCTTGCCTGTACATATCACGGCAGACGATGGTGAAGAAGTAAAAGCAAGAACCCGATTCAGTCTTGTTAGAACCGAAGAAGGCGGTGTCGATGTACTCTTCTATCCCCAACTTGGCGAGTATGACCTCAAATTGTTCAACGAGAGCCAAAGCCAGAACCTTCTTGCAGGAAAGCCGATCATTGGACATTTAGAAAGCAACGAGGTCGGCAAGGAGCTTGGTGGAAAGTCTTTCTTCCAGCTTGACCCGGAAAGCAAGCAGGTCATGAGCGTTCCTACCCCTGTCATTGGTCGAAACATACAGTATATCGCCGACCGCTATCACCTCACTGGCGCTGAGATGCAGAAATTGCAGAACGGAGACATCCTTACCATCATCGAAGATGAGGAAGAATATTCCATTGGTATAGACCTCAATGCAAAGACGGGCATCCGTTTCGCAGCAGGCAACGACATGGTCTGGAAGCGTGAAGGCAAGCGAGAATGGGACAAGTACAGTTTCGGCATCTTTGGCTGCTGGGCAATGGACGAAGCTGGCAACCTCGACTATGTACCCGAGGAAAGCTACACAGAAGAGATGTGGAACGAACTGAACAACAAGAACAGAGCCAAAGCCATCAAACTTTGAGCATCACACCATCGTTGCACCCACATGCTCTTTCAACAAAGAGAAAGTATAAGGGCATATACCAAACAAAAGGAAGCCTACAGTAACAACCCTCAAAAACAAAACAATATGGCAAATGTAAAATACTACCCAGAAGATGTGCTCGTGGAGAAAGTCCAGAGCGGAGAATATGGCTGGCTTGACTATATCAACCATCACTCACCTGAATGGCAGAAGGAATACACCGCTTACTGCATGGAGAGAAATCTCGTCGTGAATGAAGAATCGGCAGAGGAATTTGTCGATTGGAAGGGTGAGCAGATTGAAGCCGGTGAATAAGTAATGTAACACCATTATAGAATATGTCTATCAGATCAAACTCATTACCAGTAGGAAGAGACCTGTCTCCAGAACTTCAGGAGATACTCCGACGCAATGGAATGCAAGCCCACATCATCCGACAAGGAGAAGGTTATCAGCTTGCAGTCCAAGGGCACGACTCTCCCCTGCTGACATACTCCATCACAGCGCAGCAGATGAGAGACCTTGTTGACTGGGGCACCAATTCAGCCAACAAGAAAGCCTATAATACCTTTGCCTCCCTTGTGAGCAACGATTTCTATATGCCCCGCAATTTTGTACACGCTCGCAATGCCAACGGACGTGTGGCCATGGGACTTCACGGCTACCGTATTGGTGTTGGAGAGTATGGCCGACTGCCATGGGACAGACGATGTGCCCACATGATGATGGATCCATACCACGGACGTTTCCTTGGATGGACACCAAGAAACCAAGAAGGATTCCACATGCGTCGTGTCGGTGGAGCCATGTTTATGCAAGGAGCACCATTGGTGCCAGAACGTCCTGACGGCAGGATAAAACCAGGCGAAATGCAGAACGGTAGCTACGGCTTTTACTATAAAGGAGGACAACAGAACATGGTGCAGCAACCTTCACAGGACGTATTGTCAGACTTGCAATCTGTCATTCCCCCTGTGGAGGTGCGCCCTCGTTCTACAGAACCCGCAAAGCCATACAACGAGCTGATTACCTCCAAGGTCTATTTCAGCAATGAGAAATGGCAGGAGTGCCTTGCTTCTCATGGCATTGTCATTGACCCAACAAGCAAAACACTGACTATCCAGTCCACAGCGACCCGACAAGACTTTGTCTATGATCTTACCGACGAAGAGTTGAGAAAGCTCACCAGTAACTCCATCAAGGAAGTGCCTGTTCAGAATCGCATTGACCTCATCAACAATGTCATCAAGAATGATTTTCAGGACAAGCTGACTATGGATATGCTCAACTCAAAAGAGCAGATAGGTCTGAAACTCACCCCCGAGGTTGAAGCGGAACTCAACAGCCGGCAACAGATTGTTATCGACCAATCACAGCCACTTGTTTATGACGATCAAGCCGTAGTCGAGCCAGAAGACCGCAGTGTGGCCCATGTCGATGGCAACAGTCTTTACGAGATAAATGAAGGCAAAGGATGGTTCCGCGAAGGCAAGCACGGACGAGAAGTTCAGGTCGATGACATCAAGGTGGAGCCTGTCCGTGACGAGAAGGGCGAGATACAGAAAGACGAGAAAGGCAATGCCCTGTTCCGCATGACCGCCGTCATCAACGGTGAAAGTATCAGCCATGAGATTACCCAAAAGCAGTATGACAAATTCATGGCCATCGATGATTATCATCGCATGAAACTCTTTTCTCATATCTTCAAGGAAGTCGATATGAAGAATGTGCCAGGTATGCAGTCAAACATCGGTGCAAAGATAGGAGGAGCCCTCCTTGCTGGCATTGCCGTCATGGGAGAATTAGGCAGAGACCGATACGCACCTACCGTATTTGTAGAACATCATCACGACCCACGTCCGCATGTCTATTTCAAAGGCAGTGTTGACTCCCCCCAAGACCTCGCATCGAGAGCCTTTGATGCAGGGCTCAATGCAGGAGAGCATGGTGTAGGCATGGGACATGGAAGGTAAACAATAAAACACAGATTCTCAGCTAATGACAGACGAACAGACATTTGAGAACTACCGTAACCGTCTTGACATCCGGGACGTGTTGGAAGACGCAGGCTACACGCTCTACAAGCGTGATGGCTTGCGCTATCCTGCCTATGTCCGTTTGGACAGTGACGGACGCAGAATCAGTGGTGACAAATACCTTGTCAGTCCTAGTCGCAACTGCTGTTTCCAGCCACCCACAATCAAGCTCTACTCCGTCACCTCCTTCATTTGGGAGCACCCAGACCTCTTCTCAGAATACAAGCAAGGTATCAAAGAGTCAGCCCTTGTCCATAAAGTGTGCCAGCGGCTTCTCAATATGCCTGTGGAGCAAACAAGGAAGAGATTCTTTGACCCTGTGCGTGATGGAAAGCCTTTCGATATGAAGGACTATCATGTTCAACATTTCCATCCCAATGACTTTGACTCTCAGAAGCCATTCTATGTCTTCTTCAAGTCCAGAGGGATAGATTTTGCCACACGCTGTGCCTTTCATGATAGTTTTGTACTTGCTACGAAGACAGACAAAGACGGTAGCATCTACAAGAACCTCTCCTTTCCCATGCACATTCCCGGACAACCAGACAGATGTGTTGGATTCGAGGAACGAGGTTATCCACGCAAGGACGGCACAGCCCGAAAAGGAATGGCGGCAGGCAGCAATGCAAGCGAAGGAGTATGGATGGCCAGCCCCAAGGGAACAGACCTTAAAGATACCAAGCATGTCTTTATCTTCGAGAGTGCCTATGATGCCATGTCCTTCTATCAGTTGCGGATGAAGCAGGAATCGGGATTGGACTATCAGGGACGGCGTGAATTGAAATCGGCAGTTTTTGTCTCCACAGGAGGAAACCCAAGCTACGGACAGATTCATGGTCTCATCACCCACGCCCCCAATGCCACGTTTCACCTTGCTTTCGACAATGACATGGCAGGTAAACAGTTTGCCGTAAACTTTGAGGAGATAGCGAGAGCCATGAGTCCTGTAGCCCCGGACAAAGTGGCAGTTGAGATGAAACCCTTTATAGAGAGCCTGCCAAAACCATTGGAGACAACGAAGGATTTGCTTGCCATCGATGACGAGCAATACGATGAACTTCCCAAGCCGTTACGAGAGCTCTATCTCAAATATGACTCAGCAAGGGAAGAAGCCCTGGAATATCACTATTCCCCTTTCTTATGTCAGGAAGACAAACAGGATGCTGCGGACAAGATGAATCTGGCATATAAAGAGTTCAAGGATGCATTGTTCGAGAAACTGAATGTGAAGGAGGGACAGAGTCTTCAACCTGTCAAGACCATACGGGAGGCTCCATCAGAAGCTTATAAGGATTTCAATGACGAGTTGTTGGACAAGAAGCAGTATGCCCTCACCGATGTCATAGAAACAGCCTTTGACGATGACGGCATAGACCTGACTGTTGAGCGACAGGAGGAGAACGAAGAAACTAAACATCACGGATTTAAGCGATAAGGAATATGGAAGACATCATCCACAGATTCAAGGTTATCACGTTGCGCCCCCACTGGTCACAATACATCATCTCTCAGGGCTTGGCGTTTATCATCAGCTGCGCCCTCTTTCTCGTAGCAGGACATGACAGCATCACCTACAAGTGGCCGTTTGTCGTTCTCGGTTCCATCATGACATGCTTCATGCTCTATGGTTGCCTGTATCTCCACAAGCTGAGATACATCATCACCTCGGAGCAGCTCATCATCCAGCGTGGAGTCTTGACGAGAACCAGCGACTACATTGAGTTGTACAGAGTCGTTGACTTCAGTGAGAACCGTGATATACTTGAACAGCTGTTCGGCTTGAAGACCGTATGGATTTTCAGCGGCGACCGCACCAATCCCAAGCTCGACATCTACGGCATCAGGGAGAACATCGATGTGGTAAACATTGTACGTACAAGAGTGGAATACAACAAGCGAAGAAAGGGCATCTATGAAATCACCAACAGATAACATCATTATGCGTATCAGAACAATAGCCAAGGAATACGATGGCAGGTGGATGATCGTCTCTGCCATCGCCCTTGCCATGCTCCTGTTTGGGACAAGGGCACATGCCCAAATTGTTTCCAGCAACCCTCTGGAGTATGTTGCTTTGGCAGAGGGCAATGACCTTATCAATGGTCAAATCAAGCATCAGATTGAGGACCAACAAAAGTCTGCACTTCTTCAAAACACCATCGCAGCAGAGTTTACTCAGATACACAAATGGGAGAAGAAGTACAACAGCTATCTGAAAACAGCATCGGGTTATGCCTCCACGCTGAAAGCATGCACCTCATTATATGATGACGGAGTGAGACTCTTCATCAACCTTTGCTCTTTGCGAAAGGCTATCGCATCCAATCCCCAGGGCATTGTAGCGACGATGAGTATGAACAACCTCTATATCGAGACAGCCACGGAACTCGTCACTGTATATACCACACTCAAAGAAGCCATAGCCAAGGGAGGCAACGAGAACATGCTGACAGGAGCAGAAAGAAGCAAAACCCTTTGGGAGTTGAACGACCGGCTTGCCCAGTTTAACAAGAAACTCACACGCCTGTGTCTCAGCATCCGCTATTACACCATGGCAGATGTATGGAACAATGTGACCGCAGGCATGATAGACAGAAGCAACGCAGAGATTGCAGCCCAAGCACTGGGAAGATGGCGCAGGTGTGCCAATGTAGTAACACCATAATAAAAGATTGTATCAGGATAACAACATGAGTATTCGCATTTGTTCATACATAAGAATGGTTGTTCTTACCATCCTGTTCTTAGGGAAAAGCGTGAGTCTTCTTGCCCAGGGCAATGACCCTGTATTGGCAGGGATGATACTCATGTACACAGACAAAGCCAAGAAGGAGCTGAAGCAACAAGAGAAGATGATGCTTCTGGAATCCACAGGACATATCCGGATCAAGGAAGAGGTGGAAGGCACCTCTAACCTGCAGAAAGAGTTCAATGACTACCTCGACAAGTTCCACAGCATCATCACCTATGCTGCACAGATATATGGCTTCTATCATGAAATAGACCGACTCATCGACCAGCTTGGGACATATTCCAACCAACTTGGCACTCACACCACCAATGCCCTTGCAGTAGCCCTTTCCTCCAACAGAAACAAGTTGTATAGGGAACTCATCATGAACAGCGTTGATATTGTGAATGACGTAAGGCAGGTCTGTTTGTCAGACACCAAGATGACAGAGAAGGAACGTCTGGAGGTATTGTTTGGCATCCGTCCCAAACTAAAAACCATGAACAGGAAACTCAAAAGGCTAATACGTGCAGTAAAGTACACTTCGCTGGCAGATGTCTGGGCAGAGATTGACTACAATGCCAGGAGCGAGGCTGACAAACCCACAATCGTACAGCAATGCAAAGAACGTTGGAAGAGAAATGCCAAGGTTAGATAAAGTATAAGACATATCAGGATAACAAAATAACAAACAATCAATTATATCATAGAACCATGGGTTGGGCATCATTATTGAAAACTGCTCTCCGTCTTGGCGGTAGAGCAACAAAGGCGACATTCTCCACGATGGGCAGTGCCGCACTACATCCGCAACAGACGTTGAGAGGAATGGGCACGGCAGTAAAGTCTGCGACAGTCGGAGGAGCACTCGGCTATATCGGTTGGGAAAAGCTCACCACTGACAAGAGTGTGGTAGGCATTGTAAGCGATGCTGTCATTGGTGAAAAGACTACAGACAAGATTGGCGATACCATCTCGGACATCGGTGAAGGTGTCCGTGACATAAAAGACTCTGTCAATGGTCTCAGCAACGGTGTCAATGGAGCCGTCGGAAGCATTGACAGCAAATGGGAAGGCATGTCAGGTTTCCTCCGTGCCATGTTCTCTGGTCATGGCGGTGACATGATGGGAAATTTCTTCAGCAACATTGGTCGTGGCAACGTTTCAGGACTGAGCATAGTAGGGCTTATCGTGTCTGCTCTGCTTGTGTTCGGGCGTTTCGGGTGGCTTGGCAAGATAGCAGGAGCCGTTCTCGGCATGATGATGATAGGCAATAATTCCAGTCTGAATCAAGTGTTTGGAGGAAGCAGGGCATCACATAACACTCCCTCAGAGAGCAAGCAACCAGAAGTCGAGCATACCAATGGTGGTGGAAGACGCAGATAATCAAAACAACATAAAAGAGTACACAATGCAATTTACACAAGAAATGATGCTGCACTCCGACAGTGGCTATTGTATGCCATTCGAGGAAAGAAACGGAGACGTGCAGATGAGCCTTGGATATGGCAAGCAGAAACATCCGCAAACAGGAGAAACCTTCTTCAACCATGGAGTAGATTTCAAGGTCAACAACTACCTCCTTTCCGCTGTGGCTACCGGCAAGGTCACAGGATTAGGCAATGATGCCATCCACGGCATCTATCAAGTCACACGCTACGGGGACTATGAAGTCATCTACAGCCACCTGAGCAATGTCTTTGCCAACTACGGGAAAGAGGTCAAGGCAGGTCAGGTTATTGCCGTCAGTGGCCGCTCACTGCACATCGAGGTGAAATACAAAGGAGAGGAACTCAACCCTTTGGAGTTTCTGACGATGATCTACAGCAACCTGAAGGTCATGGAGCAGTACGGCAGACCTGGTGCCGCGCCACAGTTCGTCACTTTGGACATGGATGTGCGCACTGCATACGACAAAGACCAGAAAGAGATTGAAGACCTGATGATGCGATTTTTCCCAGACTACATGACAGACATGAGTAAGGGCATTTACGTTTTGCCAGAGCATACAGAGCTTACCTTGCGCAACATCTTCACCATGTCTGCCATGAAGCATTACTTCTTCGAGACCATTCCAAGCATGGCAAACCCACTGGGTATGGGTGCCAAGAGCATACCCATTGCAGAAAGAGTGCAGAACCTGCTGATAGCCGATTTCCTCAACTATCTTGCCCTGCGACATCAGATATTCCTGTCAAGCATGAGTGCTGTCGAAAAAAAAAAGCCCAAGACAGAGCCATAGCGACGAGTGGTCTGGTGGATCCACTGGCGGGATTGGAGATTGACGTACAGAGTTTCGATATTCCACGGCTTGTCAGTGTCTATCCCGACAAATCAGGTATCAGATGGTGGACAAAAGCATGGTTTAACAACAGCGAATCAGGCGAATCCGCCATCGAGATAGAACGTGAGCTCGCCATCAAGTTCATCAATGACAATATTGAGAAAGACGCATGGCTTGAAGAGTATTTCCCGAAGCAGATGGAGGTCTATCACAACGCCATCGAACAGACCAGAGAACAAATCCTCAATCAATTAAACCTCTAACGTATCAAGTATGGCTGAGTCAGAACAAGACAAAATATTCAGAACAAAGGTAATCCCGATTATGGATAACGTTCGGGACAGGCTTTTGAGAAATCAGGCGGACGAGTTTAGGGAACACTCCTTTTCTTTCGGCAGCTTGATGGCTGGTGCCATTGGTCCCGACGGAGGTATGGCAGCAACCCAATCCTATAATGACAGGTTACGATATACAGGAAAGTGGAACTCCAAGACCACTGAGGACTATATCGAGATGGTCAAGAAAGAGTTGAAGCTCGTAGGAGTCACGGTTGATGCTGCCATGGAGAAGAAGATGATAGACAAGATGATAAAGGACAAGATTCCTCGCTCATCCATTGAATATATCATCAGGAAAGCAGCCACAAGCACCCTTTTCTACCTTCCCCAAGAGGTGGCAAAATCACCTTTGGAAAAAAGCATGGATGCAGAAGCCGAGCGACGTTATAACCCGTCAGCATGGGAGAAGAACACAGGACGTGCCATAGGTTCTGTCACCGACCTCCTCTGTATGGGAGGTTTTGGCGGTGGCTGGAAGACTGCTGCCACCTGGGTCGGCGGCGATCTTGTCTTGTCTCATTTTGCAGATAAGCATGAAGACCGTTCCGATGTTCCCCTTGTCATCCGTCCCGGCATGGAAGAAGAATATCGTAAAGCACAGAAGGCGGTCAAACAGCAAGAGCAAAAGGAGGAGAAGCAAAGCTCCACAGCAGAAAGCAAAGAAGTCGCAGAAGAGGAAACGCCGACGGAAACACCCGCATCACCTGAGCAGACACCAGCAGAGCAAGCTGCCGGTACTCCAGAACAAACCAATATGGACGGTTGGCAGGGATTGCTCACTTCCTTTGGGCTGAATGGGATTGGTGACATAACCCATAACCTTGGCTATGTGCTGGCCATGCTTCCTGATATGCTTGTAGGATTGTTTACTGGCAAGACGAAGTCCATCAATCTGAAGGACAACATGATGCCTATTGTCTCCATTGTGGCTGGAATGTTTGTCAGAAACCCCATCCTAAAGCTGGTACTCATTGGCATGGGAGGGTTGAACCTCATCAACAAGGCTGGGCATGAAGCGATGGACAACTTTAAGGAACAGCAACATCCAGAGACAAGCCACTCACAGACTCATTACCGTGTCTATCCAGACGAGCCCCTCAATGGGCGTATCGTCAATCCTGAGATACGTGCCAACTGCCTTGTTGCGACGATAGACCGTGTGCCCTGCACCATTGCTCTTCCTGACAGGGTTGTTGATGCCTACGCACAGGGAGCGTTACCGCTCAACACCCTCGCCAATGCCGTATTGGCAAGGCATGACCAGATGCGCCATATGGCATCTGAGAACTATGAGGCAAACGAGCGACAGACTATTGTAAGACCACTTGCTCAAAGATAACATATCAGATATGAAAAGATATTGGTATAAGTTCCGTGTCAAGTACGGCAAAGTTCTCGACACAGGAAAACAGAAGAAAGTCAGTGAAGAGTATCTTGTCGATGCAGAGAGTTTCACTGAGACGGAGAAGCGAGCCACCAAGGCTGCTACCGACCTCATTGGTACAAGAGACTTCGACATCACGGCCATCTCACGTGAGCCCATCACTGAAATCCTCCACGAAGAGGAGAATGAAGACAATCACTGGTACAAGACCGTTGTATCATTGGTTAGTGAAGATGCCGAGACTGGGGTGAAGAAGTTCTCGCCGCAGACCATCTATGTCAATGCCTCAAATACCACAGAGGCAGACCGTCTGCTCAGGGAACATATGTCGGACACCCTGTCCGATTGGGAAGTAAAGTCCATCACTGAAACAAAGGTACTTGGAGTGCTGGGCTACAAAGGATAACAAAGACAGCTGAATTATGACAGAAAAGAATCAACAAGAAAAGATGGCCGCAGAACGTCAGGTGGAACTGTTCACCCATGCTTTTGAGAAAGCCAAGGATAATGGTGGCGTTTGGTTGGACAACAAAGGCCGTAAGGCTCCCGGACTCTACCAGAAGCATTTGCAGGTATCACCCTTCAATGCCCTCATTCTGGGTATGCACGCAGACCAGAACAACTACAAGACCAACCAGTACACCCTTTTCTCTGATGCAAAGAAGCGAGGAGAATCCGTACAGACCAAGGAAAAAGGCGTGCCGTTCCTATGGTACAGCTGGAACGAGTATGTCAGCAAGAGTAATCCTGATGACAGAATTAGCCGTGCCGACTACCAAGCCCTGACAGAAGAGCAACAGTCCGACTACAAAGGCATCCGTACCCGTGAGGTTCGTGCACTGTTCAATATTGAGCAGACCACATTACCCATGGTTGACAAGACTTCCTATGAGAAGGTGGTACAGGACTACGGACGTTTGGAAGACCGTGTCGATGTGGCAGCAGCCTCAGAAGAGATCCGTCATAGAGTAGAGAATTTGTTGGCAAACGCAGGTCAGTATATGGTTGAAATCCGTCCCGACGCATCAGGAGTGGCACATTACGACAGCGCGAAGGATGTCATCTTCTTGCCAGAAGTCTCATCCTACGAGAACTATGAGGACTACGCAAGAGATGCCGTTTCTCTCCTTGTCTCTGCCACAGGTCATCAGCAACGCCTTGCCCGTGAAGGAATGGGGGTTAAGAACGGCAAGACCTCACCAGAAGATGCCGAGAAGCAGGAACGCCTGATTGTAGAGGTTGCCACTGCCGTCAAGTTGCAGGAATTGGGCATTGCAGCAAAACTCTCTCCTGAAAGCTTGAAGATGACCGATTATTGGTCAAGGGAACTCAGAGAAAACCCCTGTTTAGTGGACATCGTCGAAAGGGATGTCAACAATGCCGTTGATATGCTCCACAAAGCTGAAAGAGTAGAGAAAGTAGAGCTCAACAGCCAGGCAGCACAGAAACAGATTAACGCCATCCGCAGCATCCTTCCGAAGCATTTCTATGTGGCAGACGAAATCAAGACCTTGCCTAACAGGGACACCAAGGAGTTTGTCATCGTCAAAGACCCCAGCAGCAAGATGGCTGATGTGGTTCTTCCCGAAGGAGCGTCGTTGGGTGCAGACAATGATATTCCAGGAATGAATAAAGGACGTATCGAACACGCTTTGCAGAAAGAAGGTTATGATACGGTCACCTTCTACAATGCCGATGGCTCCATGGGCTATCGTCCTGACGACAGTTTCTTTGATGGAAAGGCTGTTTCTGTTGCCCGGCTCAACAAATGGAACATAGACACCATCACACTTCTCGACGTGTCGGATGCCGTCAAGCGTTCTGGAGCCGTTGACTTCGAGAGGATTCTGATGATGCGGGACGATGACGGCAAGTGGGCACTCTATATGAAGCCAGAGAACGAGAAGAGTTTCTGTGTCTATCCTGACAAAACAGATGTAAACCTCTTTTTCACAACCGTAAAGCAAGGTAACGAGGAAGTGTCTGAGTCGATGCGTCAGGGCATGGCGCAGAAATACTACCTTGCCACCACAGAGAAGCCCGAACAGAGGGTTGACATTTTCAAGAGCGATGCTACTCCCGAAGAACTCAACCAGATTGAGAGAGTCAACATCTTCAAGACCAAGGCAACTGAGACACAACCCAGTGTTATCCTCTGCCTGCCCACGGTGAACGGAGAGAAACTCAAACCTCGTGAGGTCACCCCCTCTCAATGGCAACGCCTTTGGCTTGCGGATGACATGCAGGACTACAAGAAGCATCTTGCTGCCAGTCTCTTTGCAGATGTTCTGCGTAAGGGTCGCACAGATGCTGTCGCTGTAGGTATAGACAAGTCCGAGCAGGAGGCACAGACTGAGGATGTCGCTCAGAAGCCTGTTCAACAAGAAGATAAAACAGAGGAGGATTCCAAGAAGGAAGATAAGCAAAAAGAAGAAGCCAAGGAAGAAACGACAAAGGCAGAGACCAAGGCGGTGGCTGCTGCCAGCCTCTCTCCCATGCTTAAACAATTCTACGACCTCAAAGCCAAGCACCCGGATGCCATTTTGCTATTCCGCTGCGGTGATTTCTACGAGACATACTGCAATGATGCGGAAAAAGCTTCCAAAATACTTGGCATCACACTCACCAGGAGTAATCGCACCAAGGACATTGAGGGCAAGCCGCTCAGCATGGCAGGTTTTCCATACCATGCCCTTGACACCTATCTCCCCAAGTTGATTCGGGCGGGCGAGCGTGTAGCCATCTGTGACCAGTTGGAGGCTCCTAAAAAAAATCAGGAATCCGCTGAAAACCAAGTGGTGGAAAGTGCCAGGCAAGAAGAAAGCAAATCATCTGGAAGACACCGCTAATGTTTAGACCGACATGTCAAAGAACAAAGAATACATAGAGAAATATGCAGAGTATGCCATGGAGCAGATGCGCCGATATGGCATTCCTGCTTCTGTTACCTTGGCACAAGGCATCTGTGAGAGCGCAAGCGGACAGAGCGAACTGTCTCGTAAGGGCAACAATCATTTCGGCATCAAGGCTACTTCCAGTTGGATTCAGAACGGAGGCAAATACCTTGTTTATACCGATGACTGCCCTAATGAGAAGTTCTGTCAGTATGCTTCTGTGGGAGACTCCTATGAGCACCACTCCAAGTTTCTGAAAGAAAACAAGCGGTACGCAGCCCTTTTCAAGCTCTCTCCAGACGACTACAAGGGATGGACTGCTGGTCTGCAGAAGGCAGGCTATGCTTCCAGCGGCAAGTATGCTTCCACGCTTCAAAGCATTATTGAGGCTAACGACTTGCAGAAATATGACCGCATGGTGATGCAGGAGATGCAGGCGCAAGGCAAATCCTTCGGTGTTGCTACAAATCCTCGTAGCAACGAAGGACAGACTGTTCAAGCTGTAGAAACGGACTCAGAGAACAAACATTACTCTTATCCCTTGAAGCGCAGTGAGTTTATGCTTGTCACCTCGCCGTTTGGAATGAGGGATGACCCAATGAATCCAGGTACAAAGCAGATGCACAAGGGCATTGACATCCAAGCGAAGCATGACGAAATCCTTGCTACAGAAGACAAAGGTAAAGTCATCAAGGTGAATAACAACACTGATGGTGGTGCCGGTCGTTATGTCACTGTGGAATACAGCAGACCGAATGGCAACAAGTACCAATGCACGTATATGCACCTTAGCCGCATTGATGTCAAGGTTGGCAATGAAGTGAATGCTGGACAAAAGCTTGGCATGTCTGGCAATACTGGCACCCGGACAACGGGTGAGCACCTTCATTTCAGTGTCAAGAGTGTATCATCTGATGGTACAAAAAGGGATATAGACCCTGCTGCCTATTTAGCGGAGATTTCTCAAAAGGGAGGAATTACTCTCCAGACCCTGCATAACGGCAAGGATATAACAGCCCAGTATAAGGCACAAAATCCAATAGATGTAAACAGTGATAGAGAGGTTGCAAGCAATCCAGAGGACTGGATGAAGAAATTGCTGTCTTCCGAAGACAGTGGCGTTAACATGCCTCTCGGAGACCCTGTGATAGAACTCATGATGACTATGTTCACCTCCCTCATGGCTCTTGCATTGCAGATTGACAACAAAAGTGAGGAGGAGAAGATGCAGAAGGCAACGGAAGCTGCCATCACCAAGTCCATCGACCTCACCTCTCTTCTTCCCTCTTATAGAATTTGTTCCATCACTCTACAGGGTAACAAGCCATTCCTTCAAGTGGACAATGGTAGCGTGCAGTTTTCCCGTGAGCTTACAAATGCAGAAATCGTTAAGATACAGCAGACCCTTGGCAACACAGCGTTAAGTCAAGAAGAAAAACGAAGAACCATTGCCACCATCATCAACTCCGCTGTTGTCTCTCACCAAATGTCTCAGAATTATGAGAATGGCATGGGTGCTCAGGCAGACAGACAAGAATCAGTTCAAATCAGATAATTCGTACAACAAAACAATTCTATTATGATCAAATGCAACGTAACAGTATGTGGCACCGTATCACGCCAGGCGCAGATTCGTGCCAACAAAGAAGGGAAACAATTCATCTCGTTCGGAGTGAAAGTCGTTATCCCTGCCAAATCAGGTATCAACAAGACGATTGAAATCAGTGTTGCCAAAGACACGGACAATCAAGGCGAAGCCGTCAACTATCCTGTTGGTTCACGCATCGAGGTGGCTGGTGTACTCCAGTTTCACAAAAAAGGAGACATCGTCTATTACAACCTCTCCGCTACAGGTGTGAACAACTTCAACGCCAGTAGTCAGGACGCTATCATTGGCAGCATGGAGTTCCGTGGTACCATCGGAAAACAGGTTGATGTGAAGACGGACAAGAAGGGCAATCCCTATACTCTGTTCTCAGCTTACAGCAGTGAGAAAGACGGTGATGCTTACGCTTACACATGGGTGCGTTTCATGCAGTTCGGTTCAGCAAAAGAAGAATGGGTACAGGCAAAAGCTGGCATCAATGCTAAGGGAGACCTGCAAATAGGAGTCTTCAATGACCGCATAGACCTGACTTGCCGTGTGACAGAACTCACACAGTGGGAGAAATCTACCAATCAGTCTAACTAAACGAAACTGATATGACAGGACAAAAGAAATACAATACAGATGGAAAGACCAGTGAAGACAGGGCTCTCGATCTCTTTGCCGACATGATGATTGAACGCATCAAGTCGCTGAGCAGCAAAGATGGTTGGAAGAAGCCCTGGTTCACCGAGGGCTCGCTGTCATGGCCAAAGAACCTTTCTGGACGTGAATACAACGGCATGAACGCCTTGATGCTTATGATGCACTGCGAGAAGAATGGGTACAAGCTCCCGATTTTCTGTACTTTTGACCGTGTCGCCGGGCTCAACTTCACCAAGGACAAGCAAGGCAAGAGACAGCAGGCGAAAGGCAGTGGTGGTGAAGCTTTGCCACAGGTAAGCATTTTAAAAGGCGAGAAGAGTTTCCCTGTCTTTATCACGACATTCACTGTTGTGGACAAAGAGACCAAGGAAAGGGTGAAGTATGACGACTATAGACTGATGTCAGAGGAACAGAGACAGAAGTATAATGTATATCCAAAATTGCAGGTTTACAATGTCTTCAATGTTTCGCAGACCAATCTTCAGGAAGCACGTCCCGAGCTGTACAAGAAACTCGAGGAATCATGTAGGCAGTCAAAACCGATGGAAATGGGCGAAGACTTCTCATTCCAACCTGTGGATAAGATGATTAAAGAGAACGGGTGGATTTGTCCCATAAAGCCCATCTATGGCGACTCGGCATACTATTCCATCAGCAAGAATGAGATTGTTGTGCCAGAGAAGAAGCAGTTCAAGGATGGGGAATCATTCTACTCCAATCTCTTTCATGAAATGACCCATTCCACGGGAGCAGAGGGGCAATTGAACCGTATCAAACCTACATCTTTCGGCTCTGAAGAGTATGCCCGGGAGGAACTGGTGGCTGAACTGACTGCTGCATTGACAGCACAGCGATACGGCATGACCAAGCATCTGAAAGGTGATTCCGCTGCCTATCTGAAATCCTGGCTTGACTCACTGAAAGAGTCTCCTCAGTTCATAAAGACCACGTTGATGGACGTGAAGAAAGCCAGTTCGATGCTCACACAGCACATTGACAAGATGGCGTTGGAGATTGAGAAGGAAGAATCCGTCAGACAGGATAACGGAAATGGAAAAAGCTATCTGTCTGTAGAGGACGGAGACCATGCTGTCTTAGCCTTTAATGGTTCTGCGGTGTACATCCAGCATCACGAGAAGGAGGACTCTGTGAAAGTCGCTGTCCCAACGGATAAAGGACTGGAGGTAAAGTTCACCCTTCCCTATGACCACACCAAAGACCTTGACCGAAACTTTCAGGAGGCTTTTGCTCAATACAAAAGTCAGATGGAACCTTCTGAAACGAAAGAGAAAGTCTATTATGCGTCCGTTGCCTACCTGCAATCGACCGATGACACCTTAGAATTGGACAAGCAGAAAGAGCGTGGTGACTATGATGGCCTGCTGAGACTTGCCAAGGATTACTATGACGGAAACGGCATGGATGAAGAGCAGACCTATAAGAAACCATGTCAAAACAGGGGCGATGACCTGCTGATTGAGGACAAGGACTTCGCCGTGGTGTATAACGGTAGCGTGGGAGGTACTTATGAAGTATTTGCCAAGTATTCAGAGCAGGATGTCCGCAATCATATAACACGCTATGGCATCGGTCGTGCCAGTGAGGATGTGAAGGAGGTTGCACGGGAAATGACCCATGAGGCATTTACTGCAATGGCTACACGTAAGCTCCCCATCTTGCACATGCCTAATGATTCTCTCCTCTATCTTCAGTACAACAAGGAGAAGGACAGCATAGATGTTGGAACCGTAACAAATATCGGATTATCTGTTAAGCATTCATTTCCCTACGACCACGACCAATCCATGGACATGAACATTCAGGGAGTCCATGAACAACTCCAGGACATGAAGGAATATCAGCAAGAAGAGCATGTAGCTAAATCAGCCTTTCATCGGTAAAGTTTTACATGTCAACGAACAATTATCAGCCGCAAGATATGTTGTCTTGCGGCTGATTATGTTATTTCAGGTTCTTTACGACACCCATAAAGAGCAACTCATCATATTCGCCTGTTATTGCAAAGGCAAATGGTCTGTCAAGTTTCATGGTCACTGGTTCAGGCATTTCGTCTGGCGGTGGACAACCCACCTCGCATTCTGCTATGGTCAGAGCGGCAGCTTCAGTACCTTCTTCCTCCACATTGATGACGCACTGCTGCTTTATCTGACTGATATGCGCAGGTTGGTCTGTTATCTTTGGGAAGCAATCATCCTTGTCAAACATGTTTCCAAGTCCCAACTCACGCAGAACATCTTCCAATGATAGCGTGTTGTCGAATCGGAAGCGTGGCATGTAAAAATCCACTTCGCAAATGTCGGTCTCATCGTCCACCCAATCAGCCGTTTCCATCATGCGCTCAATGCTTATTCCCTCTTTAGGCAGCACCAAGACCATGCTATGTGCATGATCCCGACAAGGCAGACGGATGACCTGATATTTTTCTGTCTCAGCGTATTCTGCCTCTTCAATGTTCTGATACATCATCTCAACGTCTGTCTCTGAACCATCTTCATTATAGAAGGTGTCCGTTTCAGTATAGTCAGGGTCGAACGGAGATTCCCATTTCCCATTCATGTAGATGGCATCAAGTACAAGCATCAAGGCATCCTGACTGATTTCCGTGTCGAGAGACTTTATCATCTGGTGGGTGTTGTCAGATACCCATTTGTCTATGTTCTGTTTCACATGCTCCTTCTGAGCAAAGTTGGCATGATGAGCCTCTGCTTCGTAACTTTTTTCAAGTTCGTCAATATAATCCTCATGGATGATGCCCATTGACTTGTTATACCAGATACTTGATGCGTGCTCCAGCCTAAAGTTCTCATCATAACTGGGTTCCAGGTTGCTATTAAACCCAAGGATAAGTTGATTAACCCGTTCATAGATAGGGCTGTCATAATCCATACCTTCCTGAAGCATTTCAAGCATACGGCATAAGCCAACGGGCGAGAAGACGATGTTACCTTCCGTCTTTGCCAATAGTTCTCTTGCAATGATTGCTGCAAAATCTGAGTTTGACGGAGCTGCAATATCACCCATCAGCCTCATAGTATCACTGGGAGGTGCAGGCATACCCTGTAAGACAAAATCTTCTGGTTCTTGGGGACTTTCCGGACAAATTGGTTTGGTGTCAAAAGCTTGATGCAATTCCGCTTCACTCATCAAACCATCTACAACAACAGGTTTTCCTTCCTGTTCCCGTTGGTTAATGGATTCCATCAGGTAACGCAGCTCAGACTCGCATTTGGGACAAGTACCGGGGCAATCGCCCTTGTGGGTACACTCTTCTATTTCAAAAGGAATCTCGTTTGCATCTGCTATGCGCTTGCGAAGATTCTTCAGTGCTTGACAAATTCTTTTTCCAGTTTCCATACCTAATGATTTCTTATTATGTAGGTAAATCTATCTATGTCTCGAACTCCCATCTTTTGAAGGATGGCAATGCTATGCTCTACATCAGCCTCGGTATTGAACGATGGTATCAACGGTACTCTGACTGTGAGCCTTGCTTTATTATCAATTAGATGCTGAAGATTTTCGATGACCTTTCTGTTTTCCTCCCCAGTATATGCCTTATATATTTCGGGATTCATGTCTTTGATGTCCACTATCCATTGGTCAACAATTCCCTCTAATACTTCCACAAATTCTTTTGGAACGTTAAGCGAGGTCTCGATGGTTATTTTCCAATCATGCCCTTTATCCCTGCATCTCTTATGAAAGTGCAGTATCTCTTTGCATGAGAGCAGAGGCTCACCACCGCCGAACGTCACTCCGCCTCTGGTTGCACGAAAATAGAGATCATCCTGCTTCACATAATTATAGAGCTCTCCAGGAGTAAATCTCTTCCACACCCCATTGGGAGATAGAGCCGTCGGATTCAGGCAATACTTACAGCGCAAAGGGCATCCATGGAATGCCACAAGTGTTGTCACACCTTCGCCATCCACGCCGATTCGATGCCTGCTAAGTCCTATGAGAACAGATGATTTCACTTGCTTACTTTCTTTCCTTTTACTGTGAAACGCCAAAGTTTTTTGTGAGAGTCATCTTTACCAACAGCTATGCGAAGTGTAGGTTCGTCAAGTTCAATTATTCGTTTCTCTGGAATAACTACAGGGTTTGGGGCAGTTTCCTTAAATGCGCAAACTGCTTCTTCCCACATTTCATTGACGCATTTCACAGGACCGTCAAAGACATTGCCATAATTGTCTTCTACTGTTCTTATGAGGATGCCACCACCAAATTTCTGTTTCTCATTACTTTCAAAAGTCAAGTCAACGCCATAATCATGTATGTACCAACAACCAGCATTAGCATTTCTTGGGTAGGTAACGGTCGATTTTTTGTTTATTCTAAGATCATCATAATTAGCACCATAGAAGTAAAACTCAATCTCGTTTATGAAATACTTGTTGCCCTTACTTTTGATGCAATAGTTACCCATAAAGAACTTTGCCAAATTTGGGAACAAGGCATCAAGTTCAGATTCATTCAATGACTTGTTGACTTCAATGAGTCTTTTCATTAATTCTTTCATTGCTGTAATATGTATTTTATTTTTTTCTAAAAGTTTTCTCTGAGTATGTCATCTTTCTCTTACTGATAATGAGGACAATCCTTGTTGTCTTCAAGACCGGCTAATGGTATTTGTACACCCTTGCAAAGATTCTTCTGATAGTTTTCCTTGATCGTCCATGTCAGACAATTCAATGCACCTCCATGTTCCTCAATGAACTCACGCATCTGCACCTGATAGATATGGCCTTTGTATTCAGGGAATAACTCCTTGTATTGCTTCAAGGCTTCTGCGTCCGTGATGGTATTGCCTATGCCAGGGATTATGATGAAGTCTTGCGTCTGTAGGCAGTTGATATAAGCCCAGCTCAAATCGTCATATTCACTAAGCTCCAGTTCGATAACATCAAAATGTTCACTGAGAGCATCGTACATCTGTTCTGCAATTTTCTCGTCATACAATTCAAGGTTAACCAAGACTTTGGGTCGTCCCAACGTATTGTAGCCAACGTATCTAACGATACCATCTGTATGTCCGAAAGTGTCTTCCTTGTCCCAAGGGAGCCATACAATAATCAGATTGGGTTCAAGAAATGCGTTTTTGAAAAGCTTTTCTATCTGCTTTTTACAGAGTTGTGGATTCTCAGCTAACACCTTTTCGGTCATAACGACGAATGCAGTCTCCTCGTGCTCCTTATTTCCTTTACAGAACACCAAGTTGCCTCCATCAAGAATGATAGGTATGTTTACAATTTTGTATTTCTGTGCAAAAGGGCTGTTCTTGATAACCTTATCAACGTCAGTAATGTATTTCTTTTTGTCTTGCAGATAATCCGGATTGAAGATGAACCTCACGAACACATCTTCATCCGCCTGTGCAGGCATGAAATCTCTGACCCAATAGTCTTTTGTATGACAGACCATTCCCACAGCTTTGTGATATGACCTCATTACGCCATGCAATTGTTCTTTTAACTCTGGGTAGTGCCTGAAGAGCAGACTTGAGAAAACCGCCAAACTCTTTTCTTTTTCTGTAATTATCATATTGTTTTTTTGAATGAAACATGATGATTTGTCGACTAATCACGGTACATAGGTTCATCATTTTACCTCTCAAAAACAAGATTTTTTCGTTAAATCGGGTTAAGCTTTTTTGAGCATTTATTTACTGATTATCAATATATTATATTATGTTTTTATTGTATTTTATTGTTACTTTTTAGAACATTGGGAGTCAGATGGTTGAGAGATTCAAGAGTCATCTGTTTAAATCAAAGTTTGCCTCAAATAAAAATTTCACCAGACCTGACCTTTCTGACCAAATCTTCCTTGGGAAACTCTGGATTGTACCATTTATATGACACGTTTCTACCATGCTCCATGTCGAACTTATTTATAATATCTTTCATATCCTCGGGCAGTTTGTTTATGCCAAATTCATATAAAGAAGCAGGTATCTGGTGGTAGTAGGCTCCTGCTATGGCACCCGTAATCGCCCCCATCGTATCAGCATCACCTCCAAGAGAGATACAGAGTCGCAAGGCATCTTCATAGTCTTTGCTATCAAGGAATGCAATGATAGACTCTGGTACTGTACCTTGACAGCTACCGTCAAAACTGTATGTAGGACGAATATCATCACAGGTTCTATTCAAGTCATAATCGAATGTCTCTGCTATGTATCGACGTATTTCTTCCTTGGTGTGTCCTGTGCGTGCCAGGAAGATTGCCGCCGCAGTTGCCTGAGCACCTTTTATTCCTTCCGGATGGTTGTGGGTAACCTCTGCGGACTTCTTCGCGACCTTCAAGGTCTCTTCCAATGTAGAGAAGGCAAAGCCAACAGCAGCAACTCGCATAGCAGCTCCATTGCCCCAGGATTTATAGGGCTTCGGATTGTCAGAGTGCAACCACTCAGAAAACATATTGCCGTAGGCTCCCATAGGATGAGGGTATTTGTGTCCCCAAGCCTGCATACGGGCGACCAGCCCTTTCTTCGTCAGCTTTTTGTCGTTCAGAATCCAATCTGCTACGGCTATGGTCATGATGGTATCATCCGTATAGTCCATTCTGCTGTCCTGAAGAACGATGTCCGTGCTCTTGTTTGGACTGAACTCATAGATGCTACCTGCAATGTCTCCAAGAACTGCGCTTATCAACAGCGGATTATAGTAGTTCAATGATACATTGCGTGGTTCATTAACCTTTATCCGTGTATTGGTATAGTCGATGCTTTCATACCATCGTCTGAAGGTATCAGGCGTTTCTCCATATCTCCAATGGCAGAAACGGTTGAATAGAATGGCTTTCATAGAGATAGGAACTCCATCGTTAGCATGGAAATCTCCAAGACCATGCTGAATGTAACATATCGTTTCACTGTAAAGACCATTCTCATTGCCAAAATGAAAATAAACCCATGATTTCTCATACGCGTGTCCTACATGCGCCCCACAATCCTCTGGCACATTCTTGCCATAATAGAAGCAATGCTTCAAGTAAGGCTCCAAAAGGATGTCGTAGAACTTCTGAGGCAGGTATATGTTGCTTACGGGAACCGCCTTTCTGAAAAGAGGGGCAATCTCCTCGTCCTTGAAACCTGCGATGCCGCATCCGATACGTGTAACGAGAAACTTCATATCTGGATTTCTCTCAGCAAAATTTATAAATTGATTAACGTATGGTCTGATAGTTTCAACACCTCCCTGCATGGTCGGTATGGCATAGGACTGGCCTGTAAGTCCTACACCAACGCCCCATTCAGCACCGAATTTCTTGTGAGCGGCTCTTGCTGCACCGCCCATGTGATGACCAGCGAGGTTGCTGCCAAATACGAAAATCTCACCCTTTTCAAGAACATCTATTCTCTCTGAGGCAATATTGGGGTCCTCTGTTCTGTTTTTATTCATGTTTGTTAGGCTTTAATATATTGACAAGTTTGTCGAATCCATTGTCTTTTTTGAGGTTCCCTCGTGTTATCTTCTGAGACATCCCTTTATGCCCCTTGGTAATCAAGCGACCTTCTTCTTCCAGTTTATTCCACACTTCTTCACCAAAGGTTCCCTTCCAGAGGGACTCAGAGCGAAGAATGAGAAAAGTCTTGTCTGTTTTCGTAGCAAGATACTTTGCCAACAGGTTGGTAAATATCGTCGAAGGCAAATGCTTTATACCTGCTGAGTACCTGAACTTCTCGGAGTGATAGCCGATGAGCTGAAAGAACGCAATGTCATGGTAGATAGGATGATATATCTCTGATGAAGGACTTCCGTATGCCTCCATTGCAAGTTGATCAAAAGCCTTTTGCCAGTAATAATCACCTTGAACTCTCGAACATTCATATCCGTCATAAATGCCTTCTCCCTGAAAGGTCAATGCGTTTCTCATTAAGCTCAGCAACTGCTCTTTTTGGGCTGGTATCATTGCCATACACTGAGTTTTGTTGACCTTCTCCACATATCCAGGATTCAACGTCAGAATGACAACCTTGGCATCGAGAAGGTTACCTGAGAAAGGCATGGGAGGTACACCCACTACATACTTATACTTTGATTCAACCTTATTGTTGAAATCGTGAATGAATGAGTCATCGCCTGGATATATGCGTTCATCCTCTTCCTTGTCAGACCATAGAGTATACCCGTAAAGATCCTCGGCAAGCATTGCCCATCCGTTTTTCAAGTCCAGGTTGTACTTCTCTACTTCAATGTTACGGAGTGTTTCCTGAGAGGTTGAGATATACTTGATAAAGTCACGTTTTAATGTTGGCGAATTGGCATAGCGTGAGGCTATCTCATTGTAGCTATAATGCACATCATCGAAATGACACACTACCTTATCATCATTGACATTCTCCTCCCAATAGCGATAGAGTATCTCTTCTGTCAGTAACTGAAATAATTTCTTGAAGCTGTTGCTTTCTGCTAACTCTATCGTAAAGATGTAGTTTTCGTCAATGCGCAGTAGTTCGATATAGGAAGCTATACTCTGCTTTGCCGTATTCTCATAGCTCTGATAAGCAGGGTGTTCCATGTGTCGCTCTATGTCTTCCAAAAAATCAGGCAATAGATTTGCTCCACGCTTTAGCCGATAAGCTAATTGTGCAATTTTTGTCCAAGGATCAGTCTCGGAGTATTCATGCGCACAGCCGTCTATGTAAGAGCGTACCGAATGAGGTAAACTCAAATCCGAAGTTCGGATAACTGTAATTGATTTCATAACCAGATATTATTAAAAGTCAAAAGGATATTTTCTCCATTCCTTGGATGCACTCGCCTTATCAAACGCTTCTTCGTCAAAAGAATACACATAGAGGGTACGTTGGGAAGCAACTTCATCCATGTCATCAGGAAGCATAGTATTGCATACGCGATTATCTTCCTGTTCTTTTTTTGATAGAAAGCCAGAAGCCTCCATCTTACGCATGAAGTTACGCCGGTCGTACTTCTTCTCATGTATCAGTTCGTAGATACGCTGCAGTTCGTCCATCTTAAACTCATTGTCCAATAGTTTGAAGGCGATGGGCGACACTCTCAGTTTCTCCTGTAGTTTCTTTCTCGCCATACTGATAATCTCAGCATGATCAAAGGCTAAAGGTGGGAGGTGATTCCACTCATGCCATTGCGCCTTGTTTGCATCGTCACCAGCCAACACCTTGAAGTCATTTTTGCTCACTAAGGCAAAGAATGCAACCGTCAGCACCCTTTCACGAGGGTCACGATTGACACCGCTGAATACATGGAACTGCTCCAGATAGACATCTTTTATATTTGTCTCTTCGCAAAGTTCTCGTTTGGCTCCATCCTCTACCGTTTCGTCCATGCGGAGGAAACCTCCTGGCAAAGCCCAGCTACCTTTATATGGTTCCAGACCTCGCTCTATGAGGAGAATATTTATGCTTGCCCCATCAAAGCCAAATATTACACTGTCTGTAGTGACAGCAGGATGAGGATATTTATATGTGTACATACTACATGGTTTTTCAATTACTGGTGCAAAGATAATGCGTTATTTTGACGCAATCAAATATTTTGGCGTAAAAATGACGCGATAAGCGAAAGTTTTGATTATTCCGAGTTTTTTGAGCATAAATGGCGAAGAATTATCCGCTATCTTCTGTAATGTTGTCACCATAAAAGCAAAGGTGCCTACTCATCACGAGCAAGCACCCAGTTATGATGAAAAAAAGTTATTAGTGCCTTGATTATTCATGGAACAGGCATTGTCAGTTAATATGTACACATGTATAAGTGTATACATGTATTCATTAACACACTACTGAACGCCTGCTTCAAGCATAGGACTACTTGTACAAAATCACGATTGTGAATCGATTGGCTTCATTCGTGTCGTACTTGTCTATACCACCATAATTCTTAATCTGTATCTGGGAGTCTTTTATACCACGTTCCACGAGAGACTTGGCAATATAGTTGGCACGTCGTTGGCCGAGTTCCTGGTTTCCTGACTGAGTACCTGTAGCACTGTCTGCTGCACCTGATATTGACACTTTCAGATTCTCATCCTTTGCGATACGCGCAATCTCATCGAGATTGACCATTTGAGAATCGTCAACGAGTTTGTCCGAGTTGATTTGAAAGAAGAAATACACAGGTGTTCCCAGACTAATTCTTATCTGGTTAGTGTAATCATCTTCATCTGTCAACCCCTCATTCTTGCCATTGCCGTCCGCTTTCCAATCCTCAGAGTCCATGTTGCTGTCCTGTAAGTTTGAAGAGCCAGACATGGAGAGACGGGCACGGAGAGAATTGAGACCGCTGTAGCTGTTTTTCGGATAGATGGTTTTTACATCATCTTCTCCAGCCAGTCGTTTTTGAAGACGGCCATTCTCCATTTTCATCTGGTCGATATAGTCTCTCAGATATACATTCTCCTCAATATAGGGAGCAGCGTCAATGACACGCTTCCATCCAGTCTTGCCGATGGTAAAGGACAGGCCTGCTGAAACGGCAAGCATGTGGTCCCCGAATTTTGTTGAAGTACCGATGTCATCAAAGTTCTTGGCTGTTGTCATTCCGCTTATCCCAGCAACGAGATGAAGACGGTCATTGAGACGGTATCGTGCCTCTATACCATATGAAAAGGCGAACGGATGGCTGCCACTTGAACCTCCTTTGCAAGTACAAGAGCCCGACCAGTCAGAGTTGCGTATCATACCAACTCCAAGATATGGTATCACATCCCAAAGAGGTATTCCACTCTCGTTACAGCGTATGCCGGATGTCAGGTTATACATGAAGTCAGCGTGAATGAACTGGTATTTCATGCTTTTGAACTCAGCATTCTTGAATGACAGTCCTTGGAATCCTATACGTCCACCGATTGCGGGTGTGAACCACTTGCCGAGTCCCACCTGCAATGCAGGCTTCACTCTGTCGAACACATCCCCACAACCGATGGGCGACCCAAGAAAAGCAGAAGCCCCGCCCTTTACTTCAATGAACCAATTTCTACCCCAGTTGGCTGCTTCGCTTACATTCTTGAGATATGTAGGATTGCCAGACAAGAGCATAGGCTCCTGACTGAACGTTTTCTGATGAATGATACTGTCCTCATACTGGTGGACAGGTTCTGCCTTTATCGTCATTGCTGCAAGGCAGGACATAGACATGATAAGAATTTTCTTTCTCATTTTGTGTTATGGATTTAATTGTTAATACGAGGTGTAAACAAACGAGCTGATGTCACATTTTCTTTTTTCTGCTGACAGAAGGCTTGCACATCTTACGAGCCATGGCCAGGCATCGGCGTGCCCACTCACGGTCATCTTCATCGGGACGTTGTCCCCAGCCGGAACTGGGACCACCTCCACCGCCACCATGAGTCTGAGCGATGGTTGTAGCATCATCGATGAAGCCACATACCAGATTGAGCGCAACCTTTACGACATGGTTTCCTTCCTCTGCCAGCTGCATGAGCAATGTACCATCGAAGTCGAGCTTGACATCATCTGGAAGTTTGGGGAAACGCAAAGTGAACTCCTGTGCCATCGTATCAAGGATGACACCATTCAGATGATAGCTCATATTGTGAGCCCATGAAAGTTCAGACCTATTGGCTTTCTCTTCCAGTTCACTTGCCTGCTGCTCTATCTCCGCCTTATCCTTTCGGAGAGTGTCAAGCAACTGGTTAGTCTCATCGAGCTTCTTCTCTTTGTCTGCCAGTTTCGTCTCAACCAAAGCCTTCTGCTGCTCCAGGTGCTGAATCTTACGGGCAATCCCCGCACTGATGCTATCGCTGTTGGCTTGCAGTTCACGTAACGGTCGGAGCTCATCCTCCAGCCTTTCCTTCTCTGCCTTCAGATTCTCTATCATAGAGGTGAACGACTTCTGTTTTTTCTGGGCAATAGCCAGTTCGACATTGAGGTCTTTCAGAGCCCTTCGGGTGTTATCCATCTGAGCTTCGAGTGTCACACATTCGTTGGCGAGCCATCGCCGGTACTCTTCCGTCGAGCGGTGCCTGGCACCAGTCTCTGTTATCGACACCCCTCTTGTAAGACCCCATTTCTCGTTCACCTTGGCCAGCTCATCATGCAGGGCAAGCATGTAGTTCTTGAAATCAACACGGTTTTGGCCATGGAAGATTTTCTTGAATGCGAACTTCTTTTCCTCGTCAATAGGAAGAAGCGCACAATGCACATGAGGGTTTTTCTCGTCACAGTGGACGATGAACGATATGATGTTTTCTTCACCATATTTGTCAGCCACGAAACGATAGATGTCCTTTGCCCATTCTTCTATCTCTGGCATTCTGCGGATGTGCTCATTGCCCTTCTTACTCTCGAAATCCACCTCTTGGTTGCCAAAGGCTAACTCACGCATACGATCTGTGGAGCCACCGAAGATGAAGTTGACCACTGTTCGGTAGCGTGGTTCATCCAGTCCTTCGTTGGGGTCTTTGATGCCACGTGAGGCAAGATTTTCTGCCATACGTCTTGTCAGCGGACGACTCTTGTCTATTGGGGTCACGATGCCACCCCTCTGGATCTCGAAGTTGAGATGTTCGCGGCTTCTGTCGTAGTTACCCTCACGCATAGCCTGTTCCCATCCCTTATCCGTCCATGCCCTCAGCTCCTCGTTGCTTGACTGTGCAAGCCCCTTGGAGGTCTTGATGTCCATGACTTGTTTTCCTGCTTTACTCATATTCAAATGTTATTATGATACCATCTTCAAAGCCTTATTTCAGTCGGCTAAACAACGTCTCTGAGATGAGCATTTCTGACCCAGCTTGCTGTTTATCTGGTCAGCCCTCCCGACAACGTTAGGAGGTCGGGGTATTAGGCTTCCCGAGACTGAAAAAAAGTGGCACGTGCAAGCACGCTGCCTATCGTTGCTTAACTCCATTCAGCGAAGTGCCAACGGAGCGTCTGAAACGCTTTGGCGAGATGGTTATTAGAAAGGATGATTCAATGGTCATTGTTTTCAGCAGGAGAAGAGACCGAAGGGGTCTGGGTCGGTGGCTGCTTATGTCCCCTAATTGAGGGAAATGGAGGGTTATCGTAATAGGTGGATTCAACACCTGAGCTGTAATGCTCGAAGATGCAGTCCATGAGGATTACCTCACCCTTGGAATACTCCGATGTAACTTCTGCCATATAACTTGGCTTGCTGTTGGTGCGTAATGCAGCAGCCATGATGCCAAGTGTAGCAATCACTTTGTGCCAGTCCCAGACATGGTCTTTGCCGAACAGGAGACCGACCGAGTCAGATAACTCTTCAGGCAACTGGTTATGTGCATCGAGGACATGTAGCATCGACACTGCCAGGCCGTCGAATATGACGGTCTGCTCATCAAGCACGTGTCTTGCAGGTATTCCGCCATTCCCTTCTTTCGTTGCCATGTCCAACTTCAAGGTATAATAACGGTTGTAAGACTCTGCCACTTCCTTTGCTCTTGTCCTGCCTTTGAGATAGCGAACAAACTGCATGGCGCAGAAGTCGAGAATATCGTCTGGTGTCTCGACAAAGAGAGACAGACGCTGTGAGAGGTTGACCGAGAAGATGAAGCTCTTGGAATAAGGCTTGGTAGAAATATGTCCGAGGTTTGCCAGCCCCGCGATAAATTGCCGGACAGTGGCACGCTGCCATTTCCATTGTCGTGAAAGTTCTGAGATGGTGGCAACGAACTGGCCAGGCAGCAACTGCAACGCACCTTCGGCTTCAGGTGTGGCGTATGCACCAGCGGATGCTCTGGACAACAGGTCGCAATAGGCTTCGAGCTTGCTGTATCGTTCCTCCGATTTGGGTTTGAGGAACTCCAGCAATGAACGATCCACACTTTGTGGAGTCTCTCCATCAGAAGAGACATGTTTTGATGATTGGTTCATTTGAGTCATTCTTTAATTTGATATGTTATTTACCAGAGCAAGTGTTGTCTAATCTCTGCCACAAACAAGTGGCATTTAATAGTAGTTTTTGAATATCTGTTCCAACCGTTCGTCATGCTTTTTGAGCGGTTCGGAATCATCGCAAAGCGCAAGCACTTTTTCAGATGGGTAAAAGACCGCTGCCATACTGAGTGTGAAGAACAGATGAAAGACACTGTTCATATACGGAATGGCATAGCAGACCATTGCCACAAATACAGTGAAGAACCAAAGCTGCTTCCTCTCATGCAACAGTCTCAGTGCGCTAACCATAATTTTTCTGGATATAAGTATCAGAGTAATGAGACTGGAGAGAGCCACAGCTATATTCGGGTCTGTCATACAGCAGCACCAGTTGATGAAGATGAGAAGGAACGTAACCATGCTGACATAGAAAAGCTTACTGTTACGGAGTGAGACCATCTTCCACATGAATGTTTTCATGAACTTGTATTCCTTCTTGTATAGACAGAAGAATGCCACCAAGAGCAGGAAAGGGAAGATGAAACGAATGATGGTAAGAGTCAGTGTCATATTTAATCGTTTTTTTATTTGAGGATTATTTTGAGGCAGATTCCAATGACTCCAGTCGTGCAGCAATATATCTGTTCAACTGGATGTTATAACTGGGAGACATCTGATCAATCTCCGGGTCTTTTGACAGCTTTTCATCTGCCTCAATCAGGAGACGAAGATACAGATCGACATTAGAGCCATGGTCAGTCTGAGCGTGGATGTCCTCCTTCTCTGTTTTTAGTAGAGAGCCGACAGGCTGCATTGTATCGGGGTCAATATCATCGGGCAACTGATAGGCATTCTGGATGCTTCGCATGACCAACAGACAGAAGAACACAATCAGGCACAGTATGGATTTTGCCATAAGGTTCAAGTCAAAAACCATCATTGCAAGCACACTTAGCACTATGATGGACATGTAGAAGACATATACCTTTTTCTTAGTATTCATAATCGTCGAGTTCAAGTTTTATTATTCCAAAAGATGCTTTTTCGATAATGTATTCAACATCACGCAATGTGAGGGCATTCCTCTTGACACGTACAGATGCGGACTGGTCTTTCTTGCACAGGGCTGCCACTCCTTGGTTCAAGTCATATTCACTTATATTCCATGTGCGTGATTTGATGAAAGAGTAATGTTCTCTGTAACTTTGAAGAGTGATAGCCTTGTAGAACAGGGTTTTCAACACACCATCCTGAGGTATTCTCATCTCTATAAGCCTTTCCGTGTCTATGACCTTTATCCATGTCCTGTTTTGATGTATGATGTCAGCAATGAGATAAAACGTTCTTTTCTCCATCAAAGACCGCAGTTGAAGTCGTTCATGATTTGAACATGTTCACGTTTCACCTTGAAGGTTCCACGCTTCTCGTGAAGACGTAGGTCTTCAAAGAGGTCAGCTGACATCACCTCAATGGAGTTGTATATCGTGACATTGAGCTGGTGGACAAGTCCGTCAACATGTGTCTTGCAGTTAATCTTGAACATCCGTTCCGTGACGGGGAAGCAGTAGGCGCAGCTCTCATGGCCGAAGACCGTATCAACTGGTGGTTCCAGATGATAGAGGATGGCAAGATCAGCATTCATTTCCAACATTTCCAGGACATTCTCCATAGACTGAGGCTTGGGAACGTCATACAGAAGAATGGCGTAATCCTCATAGGAAGTGACCTTGCTGAGGAAAACATTATCTATGAGATCTGGCAGGATTACGGGTCCTGACGTTTTGAATTTGTAGATGGCTTCCTGTAACATTTTCGAGGTTGATTAGAGAGTTGATATGTATAAACGCATGAGCTGTGTTGGCAATTTATCGGACAGTTCCTTGTCTAAAAGATGTTTGCTGTCAAGCCTTGAAACAATTGTCTGGAAGTCCTTTGCAATATCTGTCATGGCTTGCGACTGCTCGGGAGTAAGCATTGCCACGCCAAAGGAATCCATCGAAAGGTATGGCTGGAGCATCATCCATAAATAGGCATTGGCTTGAGGAGCATCTTTTATCTGACCTCTTTTTAATACCTCGTGGCAGATCTTTGCATTGAGAATCAATCGGCGGTTGGTTCTCATGGACATATAAACCAGTGCTTCCTCTGCGGAAATTATTTTCTTGGAGGCATTTGAATATATACTTGTACAGATGTCGGTTGTCAGGTTCGTAATGCCAGTCATATTCATTGAGGAGCATTTGTCAAGATGCGCAAGAAAAGAGCGAAAGTGTCTGTCCTCATTGGCTATGTAATTGAGGAACTCTTTCTTTGAATGGATTCCCATCCTGTTCACCTCGGAAAGGTACTTGGAGTAGTCTGCAAGTATCTCATATACATCTTTATTATAGATTGGATTCTTATCCAAGCTGGAATAGAAATTACCAGCAGCCTGTTTTAAGGAATCAAGTCCACTCTCTTCAGCATATTTAGATGTGTGTAATTTCACGTATGCCACATCGCTCAAAGTGCATTTATCAGCCAATCTTAGCAGGGCCGTGCGGATGGAGTCCGTGTTTTCCGCAAACACCATTGATAAGCCGGCATGAGCTGTGAACGCTGGGTCTTTCTCGATGTAATGAAGGACTGTATCTGACAACTCTTGCCACTGGTTGATGTAAGCAGCCATTTGTTCAGAATTGACTACTTGTTGTTCCTGTATGGAATGAAAGAAGCTATTATATTTCCTCAAAGCGTCATCAGAAGACTCAAAATCATATTGAGTTCCAGTAGAACACGAAGAGGAAATAAATAAGGTACATAAAAAAAGCAAGTGAAAAATTAAACTCTTATGAGTCTTTTTTCTTTCACTTGCTTTACTTTCTTTCATTTTGCTTTTGAGACCTGAAGCGGAAGGGTTGCAAAGGCAACGCTGATAATGGAAACAGTGTGGTATTATCCTATATTTCATTGGCATTTATGTGTTAAATTCGAGTGCAAAGATACGGATATTTTTCCATACCACAATGAAAATAATGCCACTTTAAATTATTTTGTTATTCATACTCTATAAAGTATGATAAATTACCAACCATGGAAAGCATTAAACAAGGTTAAATAATCAAGAAGGGTTAATTATATTGCCTCAGTATGATTATTATTCTGAATATAATTTGTAACTTTGCACGCAAAATAGAATGATGCGTATGACAAAACCTCACTACCACAAACGGCTGGCTGTAAGGTTAGGTTGTATCTAACCATCATAATATCAGATAAATATCTTTTTACAATGGCAAAAATTGGCTACATCATGGCTATCTCCCAGTACGACAGACTGGAGGAAGACCGAAAGTGGATGAACGACTATGGTTGCATCCGTATCGTTGAAGAAAGTGACGAGAACGAACGCAACAGACCGCTCTGGAAACAACTGATGGTTGCCCTGCAAAGGGGCGACGAACTTGTTATATCCAAGTTTTCCAATGCCTTGCGTGGCAGTCGGGAACTGGCAACGTTCCTGGAATTTTGCCGAGTCAAGGTCATCCGTATTGTCAGCATCCATGACCAAATTGATTCAAGGAACGAGCTGTTTCCCGAAACAAGGCCGTCCGATGTATTGGAAATGATGGGTGCTTTGCCGGAAGAGGTTCTTGCCCTGCGTAAGTCTGCGGAGCATGTAGTCAATTTACAGGAGAAGATGATAGTGTCACTACCTCCCGTCTCGTCAGCTAAGATGCAGAAGCTCGACAGAGAAAAGACTGTCATCAACCTGTATGTTGCAGGTCATCCCATTGATGAAGTATGGAGAGCCAGCGGTTTCAGAAGCCGAAGCTCTGTGTTCCGCATACTGAACAAGCATGGCATCAAGCTGAACCGTGGCAATCATTCAGGGCCAATCAAGAGAAAGGGCATATCCGACAATCCACAAGACAAAGAATAAATAGCATGAAAAAGATACTGTTCCTACATGGTTTCTTTGCTACTGGCAGCTGTCCGATGGCGAGAGCACTGAGGGAGGTCTTTGATGGGCAAGCCGTCGTGCTGACTCCCGATCTGCCTCTCCATCCCAAGGAAGCACTGAAATACATACGCATGCTTATCGACAAGGAGAAGCCAGACCTGCTCATAGGCAACAGTTGCGGGGCTTTCCTTGCACAGATGCTTTCTCCTGTCGTTGGCATCCCTGCCCTACTTGGCAATCCTCATTTCAAGATGACGGACTTCCTGAGAGAACGCATTGGCGAACATAAGTACAAGGCTCCGCGCACGGACGGTAATCAGAAAATCGTCATCGATGAATCACTCATCCATGAGTTTGAGCAACTCGAAGCTACACAGTTTGACTGCTGTAATCCGTATTACAAGGATCAGGTGTGGGGACTCTTTGGTGAGCAAGACACTCTGGCTCATTTTGAAACATTGTTCTTGCAGCACTATAACAACAGCTATCACTTCCCTGGCGGACATACGCCCACAGAACAGGAAGTCAAGACTTGGTATGCCCCGTTGGCACAGAAGATGCTCATGGAGTATTCAGTTAAAGAAGAAAGGTTTTTCCGTCATTTTAAGGGAGGAATGTACAAGTATATCCATTCCGCATATGACAGCGAGACTCAGGAGCGCATGGTGGTATATCAAGCACTATATGGCGAGGAAGCATACTGGGTTCGGCCCGAGAAGATGTTTTTCGAGCAAATAACAAGAGACGGAAGGACATTTAACCGATTCACAGAAATAGACAGATAAAGATGGAAACATTCAAAGACGTTATATCAAGCGACCAACTTGTCTTGGTCGATTTCTTCGCCACATGGTGTCAGCCATGCAAGATGATGCACCCCATTCTGGAGCAGGTAAAGAGTGTATTGGGCGACCGCATCCGAATCATCAAGGTGGATGTAGATAAGTACGGAGTAACAGCAAGCCAATACCGCATTCAATCCGTGCCTACGCTGATGCTCTTCCGAAACGGAGAAGTATTGTGGCGCACAAGCGGTGTGGTAGATAAAGCCGAACTGCTGGCTACGCTTGATCCATTCTTAAAATAAAAAGATGAAAAGAATAAAGGAAGAGCAGCGAGTTGTGGAGCAGATGATACGTTCTGTACTGCAGGAAGAAGGAGGGCAATAATGAATTATGTCCTGGGTGCCAAGAGTTGCTACAGTACGCTACTGCAAGACTAGAACGCTGTAAGTTTGGCGAGAACAAACCAACTTGCAAAAAGTGTCCCATCCACTGCTATCGTCCTCAGATGAAAGAACGAATGTGCAAAGTGATGCGCTGGGGTGAGCCAAGAATGATTTTGTATCACCCGGTAGCTGCCATCAAGCATGTCATAAGAGAATTGTAACAATAAGAAAATGAGCACAAAACAGATAGAAACACTCGTCTTTGATTATGGAGGTGTCATCGTGAACATTGATGATGCTTCTGTTGTGAAAGCCATGGAGAGCCTAGGCGTAACGGCGTTCAAGCGACTAATCCATGTCCGCAAGATCAAGAGACTGATGCACCAATATATTAATGGTCTTGTAGCGGAATCAGAAACATTGAAAGAGATGCTGAGTCTTTGCCGTAAAGGAACCACAACCGAGGATATTGAAAAAGTGCTCGAAGAGCTGTGTGGTAATCTGCCCGTAGAAAGACTGGAAGCATTAGTCAAACTTCGGAAGCAGTACAAGGTCTATCTACTCAGCAACATCAACGACACGCTTTGGCAGAAGTCGGTCTGTCTGATGAAGCAGCTTGGATATTCCACGGACGAGTTGTTTGATGAAGTATTCCTCTCATACGCCATGCGGAAGGAGAAGCCATCCGTCGAGATCTATGAAGAGATGACGAAACAGACTGGATTGAATCCTGCCACCACCATCTATTTCGATGACCGTGCCGAGAATGCCGAAGCTGGCAGAAACTTCGGCTTCCAGAGTGTACAGGTAAAGACCAATCATCTGGAGGAGCATCAGGAATGGCAAGAAATTAACAAGAATACAAAAGAATAATCTTATGCGCATAATAGGGAACTTACTTTGGTGGCTCTTCGGAGGTCTCGAAGCTGCCATCGGTTATTTCACCGGGAGTCTGGCTCTTGCATGTACCATCATCGGCATTCCCTTTGCAATACAGACATTCAAGATTGGTCTGCTCTGCCTATGGCCTTTTGGTTCTACGGTAAGAGAAACGAATAGTCCAACTGGTTGCATTCGCATCCCGCTGAATTTACTCTGGCTGATTTTCGGAGGTTTGTGGGCTTGCATCATGCATCTGTTCTTCGGCTTTCTCTTATGTATAACCATTATCGGCATTCCTTGGGGAAAACAGCATTTCAAGATGGCCGGGCTTTCGCTCGCACCATTCGGCAAGGCTGTGGAGTTGGGAATTTAAAGTGATACAGATTGCGCTGATGGCGTATTTACACATGAATAGATAACAAAATAAAGAAAGAAGCATATGAAAAGTTTTGCACCAAAGCCGTGGGTAGTACCACAGCCTGTGCTGATTATAGGCACATATAATAAGGATGGAGTTGCCAATGCAATGAACGCTGCCTGGGCAGGACAGTGGGACATGAAGGAGATTATGATCTCGATGGGAAATCACGTTACCACAGACAACCTAAAAAATGGCGGTGGGTTTACCGTTGCATTCGCTACCAAGAAAACCATGGTGGGTTCTGATTTCGTGGGTATTGTTTCTGCCAAGAACGATCCAAAAAAGATGGCGAAAACAGGATGGAACATCAAGAAGGCAACTATGGTTAACGCTCCCGTATTTACAGATTTTCCTATGACTTTGGAGTGTCGCATCAAGGAAAAGATTGACGAGTCGGAAGAGGGCTATTACATCGTGGCAGAGATAGTCAACATCCTTGTGGATGAGAACTATCTGGCTGAGGATGGCAAGCCCGACATGGAGAAGATGGAACTCATCGTGTTCGACCCGATACATCATGGTTACATCGAACTTGGCAAGACCATTGGAAAGGCATTCTCAGACGGCAAGGCTTTGAAATGATGACACTCAGATACATCTTCCATAGTGGATTCCTGCTTGAAACGGCTCGGTGCATCCTGGTCTTTGACTACTGGATGGATCCTGCCGATGTCATGAGTGGGTACATGAATACATGTAAACATGTGTACGTGTTTTCAAGCCACTTCCACGAGGACCACTTCACGAAAGCAATCCTCAGATGGAAGAATAGCATCCCCAATATCACATACATCCTGTCAAAGGATATACTCAAACGAAGAAGAGCTCAGAAAGAGGATGTCGATGTATGGATGGCCAAAGGAACGGTATGGCAAGATGAGAACCTGAAAGTGTCAGCCACGGGCAGCAATGACAGTGGGGTGAGCTGGATTGTTGAAACAGAAGGTAAAACCATCTTTCATGCTGGTGACTTGTGCAACTGGTACGCACGCTTTCTTGTTGACAGCACACCTGAAGGAGAGGTCTTCAGTGAAGAGTTTGGTCAATACATCAATCCTGTGGCAGAGGAAAAGCGGTTCCTTGGTGAACTTAAAGACATCCGAAAGATAACCGACTCCTTTGACCTCGTGATGTTTCCAGTGGACGGACGCATCGGCAATGGCTATACGCTCGGAGGACGTCAATTTATCGACCGCTTCAAGGTTGGAATGTTCGTTCCAATGCACTTTGTCATGAGTGGGTTTGAGAGCGCGTGGCGCATGGAGCCTTTCTGCAAAGAAAAGAATGTCCCCTTTTGGTGCATCGGGCACGAAGGAGACAGCATAACAATATAATAATAACACATCAAATCATCAAAACAATGGACGCAAAAGAAAAAGTATTAGCAACAATGAAAGAGGCAGGTCAGCCTCTCAACGCAGGTAAAATCGCAGAACTCAGCGGTCTCGACCGCAAAGAGGTGGATGCAGCCATGAAGCAGTTGAAGGCAGAGGGCGCAATCGTCTCTCCTGTTCGTTGCAAATGGGCACCTGCAGAGTGATGGTACAGGACTCGACAACATATTATGTATGGATAGGCGGGTCATGTGACTACGGTCATAAGGAACGTGCTGGTGGTGCTGCCGTTGTGATAGAGTACGACGGTAGCATCATCAGTCGTGATGTCATCAGTGATTTGCATACCACAGAGTTCCGTATGATGCTCACGCTTATGGTTAAAGTAATGAACGAGCTGCCAGAAGGTTCGGACATTCTTTTCCTAACCAACGCAGCCTACATCCAGAACTTTGACAAGACACCTACAGCGAAGTCTGCCAATCCAGACCTCATTAGTCGGTGTATCGAGGCGAAAACACGGCACAATTCTGTTAGTGTCAAAATCGTACCATACCACAAAAGTCCATTGCTCATCGAAACGCACGACATGGCAACAGAAGCTATGGTAAAGACAAGAAAAGAATACCACCATGACATCCAATGAGCAGGCATTGTTTGCCATGATGCAAAAATTAGGCTACAGTCATGGCCTTTGCATCACCGCCCTACAAATACTCTCGCAAGACAGACTTGCAATAAGCGACATGCTGGCATATCTTTACGAGGAACAGCCTTCCGAAGAAGCTTTCATCAAGGAAATCGCAAGGATATGCGAGACATATCATCTTAACAATCAATAGTATAATGACCGAGGACAACCGTACATATATAGCCATCGACCTGAAATCGTTCTTCGCTTCCGTGGAATGCGTAGAACGTGGTCTCGATCCGCTCACCACCAATCTTGTTGTGGCAGACGTGAGCAGGACAGAGAAGACCATCTGCCTGGCCGTTTCCCCTTCCCTCAAAGCCTACGGCATTGGAGGAAGGGCACGACTGTTTGAGGTTGTGCAGCGGTTGCGTGAAGTTAACAATGAGCGAAGGTACAAGAGCCCTTTCCGTCGCCTGACGGGAAAATCATGGAAGGACGAGGAACTCAAAGTGCACGAAGATTGGGAAGTTGACTACATTGCTGCCCCTCCTCGCATGGCCAAATACATTGAATACAGCACACGTATCTATCAGATATACCTGAAATACGTCGCTCCAGAGGATATTCACGTATATTCCATCGACGAGGTCTTTATGGACGTGACGGCTTACCTTGACACATACAGGATGACGGCACATGAACTTGCCATGACCATGATACGTGATGTCCTGAAGAATACCGGGATAACGGCTACTGCCGGCATCGGCACAAACCTTTACCTCTGCAAGATAGCCATGGACATCATGGCAAAGAAGGCTCCTGCTGACAAGGACGGTGTGCGCATTGCGGAACTCAATGAGATGAGTTACCGGGAACAGCTGTGGGACTATACCCCAATCACCAAGTTCTGGCGTGTGGGTAAAGGCATAGCAGAGAAACTTGCTCAGTATGGTATGTACACCATGGGCGATGTGGCTCTCTGTTCCGTAGAGCGTGAGGGACTGCTCTACAAACTCTTTGGTGTGAATGCGGAACTCCTTATCGACCATGCCTGGGGATGGGAACCTGTCACGATGGACTATGTGAAAGCCTATCGACCTGAGACCAATTCGCTGAGCAGCGGGCAGGTGCTTACAGAACCCTACACATTCCAGAAAGCAAGGGTCGTTGCCCAGGAGATGGCGGATGCCGTTGCTCTCGACCTTGTGAGCAAACGTCTCGTTACAGACCAACTGGTGCTGACAGTAGGCTATGACATCGAGTCTTTGACGAACCCTGACATTCGTGACAATTACCATGGCGATGTCACAACAGACCACTATGGCCGCCAAGTGCCGAAGCACGCTCATGGGACAGCCAACTTAGACAAGTTCACTTCATCTACCAGACAGATTATGAAGGCTGTGGCATCCCTCTACGACCGGATTGTCAACCCCAACCTGTTGATACGTCGCCTGACACTAACAACCAACCATGTCATCAGTGAAGAGAGTGCCAGAACAACGAGCTCCACTCCCATACAGTTAGACCTGTTCACCGACTATGACGCATTGGAGGCACAACATAAAGCCGAGGAAGAAGCACAGGCTAAGGAACGAAGGATGCAGGAGACATTATTGAGTATCAAGAGCAAGTTCGGCAAGAACTCCATACTCCGGGGACTGAACCTTGAAGAAGGAGCTACAGCCATAGAACGCAATAAACAGATAGGAGGACACAAAGCATGACGGATAAATACGCCCATATCATTGACTTGCCCCACCACATATCAAAGGTCAGGTCACAAATGACCATGTACCAGCGTGCAGCTCAGTTTGCCCCGTTTGCGGCTCTAACAGGGCATAGTGCAGCCATCAGTGAAACGGCAAGACTGACGGACAAGGTGATAGAACTCTCTGAGAGTGAGTGTGAAGTGCTCAACCAGAAAATCACATTACTTTCAGCGCACCTCGACGAACATCCGTATGTCTGCATTACATACTTTGTTCCTGACTTGCAGAAGGAAGGTGGCAAATATGAGACACATTCGGGTTCCATCAAGTCCTGGGATGAGTACGAACAAAGGATTACCTTCGACGACAACACGCAAGTCAAGGCAAATGAAATCATTGACATAAAAGGGGAATTGTTCGACAACAGAGCATTTTGAATGTCCATCACCGATTGAAGTGTAGCCACATAATGCACCTGTAGAAGCATCCAATAAGGCTGCCACTACAATTCTTAGTCATTACATGTAGAACTATGACTATCTATCCCGCCTGAAATCATTGCGCTCGTCCCCATGCCACCATGCTCCTAAGAAAGCGAACAGCACGCGGAAGACAACGACAATGACAACAATATCAAATATCTCATTCATAAGCGTTCTAATATAAGTTTGTAACAGAAATACCCATCTCTCTTGCCTTTCTTATGGTGTAATAAGTTCCTCCTCTTTCCCTACCATCATAATAGGCAATAATCTGTGCTGCATTGCATACCATAAACTCATCCCTGTCAAGGAAACACCTCGGATAATAATGTTCCGACAATACAATCACCTCGTCTGCTTTTTCTATAAGTTCATCGTAACACCTCCTGTCATGTGGTTTGAACCTGCCAGCCTGTCCTCTGAAAGGTATTGCGGCGGTGAGCACCATTCCTGGGTGAGAGAGCTTCAGAGACTGTACGGTCTGAGCTGCCATAATGTCTATGCCTGTGGCAAATCCCGAAATGAAGTTTCGGATGCCATTGTCGTATGCTTCGACAATGGCTCGTGACAGACGTTGCCTGATAATCTCTTTACGTGAGAAGTCATAGTAACGATGTCCTGTGAAGGCTGCTGATTTAGCCATATCAAATGAGTTGTTGTTTCTTTTTTTCATTGCTGTACATATTTATATGATGTCTTGCCGAGGAATATGCCATCTGTAACATGCGCCCCGACCTGTTCTAATTGATTACTATAAGCACAAAAGGAAGAGCCGGTTGTCACCACATCGTCCCAAATGCAGACTATCTTATTCTTGAAGAAATCTGCATCCACCTCAATGTTCATACCCTCCTGTAATCTCTTCGTGCGTAATTCTTTCTTTACTTTTGTTCCATGAACGGCAGTACGTTCCCCTCTTACTCTTACATGTGAAAAACCATCAATGGCACCCGATAACCTGCATACAAGTTCGGAGAAATACTTGTTGCGAGCCTCGTTTCGTTCCTGGCTGCTTGCAGGAACACAAGAGAAGACTACCTTGCCTATCTTGCGTCCATACTTCTTCACCAACATCTTTGCAACACATTTTGCTACTTCTGCATGGTTGTGACCATCCTTGAAGTCATAGATGATTTGTCTGTCAAAAACAGCATCAAACCCAATGTTTTTTATTCTTGCAGGATAGTAACGTAAGAAACTGCTTAGGTTCTTGTCTTCTTGTCCTTTGATGTAAACCTTGACCATGTTCATTGTTCTTCTGATTTTTATTTCCCTCTCGTTAAATCCTTTCGGACTGTGATTGGGAAGATTTTCTGCATTCAGAAGTGCGGTCAAGGCAATCAGACAAGTCTGCCGTGAAGAATACTCTTTTTCTGTGAAAAAGGAAGATTGTCCACGAAGCACGACTTGCCATTTGCATTGAACAGTGGTAACTTCGCAGAAAATTCTCCCTAATCACCCGTCCGACAGGAAGTAAAGAGCATCTTTACGTGAACCCTACATGATAGGACTTGCCAAGATAGTAAAAGAGGATGTACTGCTTTTCGCTCTTTGTTAGTCATTCGGGGTCGTATAAGTTTAGATACCACTCATTGATGTTCCACACCTCAATGTCATAATTCGTCTCATAGCCTTGGGTCTGGTAGGCAATTTCAAGTTCCTTACGGAGTATGCGCCTTGCTTCTTCTTTCAGCACACGTTTTGAGGTTTGTTCTATCTCGTCCTTGTCGAAGAACTCTTCCAACTCTATGCGATGGTTCTTCACAATGGCATTCACTGCCGCCCATTTGCTTGTGAAAACGCCTGCACACTTTCGATGGTTCATGCTATGCCATGCATCGGTTTCATAAACTACAAATATTTGTCTCATAATACTTTGTGATTATTAGGAATAGGCAGCGTTGTAGCCACCTATCCCTAAAGTGAATTACTATCCAATCTCTGAAATGATGAAGTCAATATGACCAGCAAAGATGTCATCTGCCTTAATCTCATGCTCATTGCCTCGGTCGTTCTTCTCATCACCAATGAAAGTGATGTCTCCGTCTTTATCCATTCTGACAGCAAGGATAACCACGTCACAAGGCTCATCATAGTCGTATGCGGCTACGATGGGACATTCTCCCTCAAAGTGCCACTCATAGCCATCATCCACCTTTTCACCATGAAGTCGAAGTGCGGTTGCAAGCTCTTCCTGCTCTCTGTTTTTCACTTCCTGCACACTGTCATAGATGGAAAAGTCCTTCAGGCGTCCGCTACGTGTGGCGTGAACTTCTTCGCCGTTCTCCTTGTCAGTGTCATACTCATGGAACTGCACTGGCACAAAGTCGATGGGTGCTGCCATCCATGAAATGTTGTTCAACGAATAGCCGTGCTCGGAAAGGAACAATTCTATTTCGTCCTCCAGCATGTGGTCGGCTACGTTTAAAACCTCGATGCGCACGTTGGCGCTGTCCATTACGATAATCTTCATAATCTGATATGTTTAAGGGTTATACATTAGTCTTTATCATAGAGCCGTGAGAGGAATGCTTGCAGTTCTGCGTCCTCAATCTCTGCAAGGGTGCAAGGCTTGAAATCCTTGTCCTGCTCAATCCTCAAAGTGCCAAGTCCGTACTCGCTTGCATCATAGGTGATACTTTCCATTTCGGTTACAGACTGGTAGCCGTACTCCGTCTCTTGCAGTCCAGTAACGATGCCATAGAGTGTAAAGTCATTGCCTTCCTGCTGTCCTTCCATGATGTACCAGCGGATATTGCCAAGGTAAAACACAGCAATGCAGAGAGCATCCTTATGCTTGCCATCCTGTGAATAAAGGGGATAGTCTGCCAATCTCTTCTGCAACTCAGATGTTATCAGGCGGTTAGTCTTTGTTGCACACTCCTGGGTTCTTGCAGTGCTCGAACCTTGTTCGGCTCTGCTGTCATTGTTCTTTTGCATGTTCAAATCTGTTTTCATATCTCTAAGATTTTTTCTCCCTTTCGTTAAGTCCTTTCGGACAGGATTGGGAAGATTTTTCTGCTTTCAGAAGTGCGTACAAGACAATCATGCATGTCTGACGTGAAGAATACTCTTTTTTGTAGAAAAAGGAAGATTGTTCACAAGGCACGACTT